>Ga0315912_10000674_pt1 | contig 54857 bp, 48 predicted proteins | sample VfabasoilMG_FD_204469 | JGI IMG/M metagenome (GOLD analysis project Ga0315912, IMG submission 204469) | Garden soil microbial communities collected in Santa Monica, California, United States - V. faba soil | ecosystem: Environmental > Terrestrial > Soil > Garden | place: USA: California...
GCGCGTTGATGCCTCAATGGTGGATGCCGATACGAGTTGGATCAGCAACAACGGCGTCTATCGCAACGGCTTGGACGCGACAGGCAATCCTATCAACGGCACACCAAAGCAAGCCAACTCAGCCACCTTCCCCAGCCCAACTCCGTCGCAAACGGGTTCACCAACCCTTACTCTTACCCCGAGCCTTACGCCAACACCATCGCAAACTTTGACGCCGAGCCAAACTCCGACACCGGCTTTGCCCCTATCCGTCGTCATCAAAGAAGTCGCTTGGAGCGGCACTGGTGCATCCAGTAATGATGAGTGGATCGAACTCTACAATCCTAACGCTTTTGCCATAGACATCACGAGTTGGGTGTTAATATCCGCCGATGGTTCGCCTTCCATCGTCCTAAACGGAAACATCCCTGCCAATGGTTATTACTTGCTAGAGCGCACGGATGACACAACCGTTTCAGACATCGTCGCCGACCAAATTTACTCGGGTGGGTTGCTGGATACAGGCGAAGCGTTGCAACTACGCGACCCGGGCGGAAATGTCATTGACACCGCCAACGGCGATGGCGGCGCATGGCCCGCCGGAACGGGCGCGCTGAACCATTCTTCAATGGAGCGCGTTGATGTTTCGTCACCCGACAGCGATGTGAACTGGGCGAGCAACAACGGCGTATATCGCAACGGCTTAGACGCGACGGGCAACCTCATCAACGGCACGCCCAAGCAAGCCAATTCCATCACCTTCCCCAGTCCAACCCCGTCGCAAACAGGTACGCCAACACTTACTCTCACGCCGAGCCTTACGCCGACGCCTTCCCAAACTCTGACACCAAGCCAAACACCCACACCGGCCTTGCCCTTATCCGTCGTCATCAATGAAGTCGCTTGGAGTGGCACTGGTGCCTCCAGTAATGATGAGTGGATCGAACTCTACAACCCGAATGCGGTTATGGTTAATTTGTCTGACTGGACACTGGTATCCACCGATGGCTCGCCCACTATCGTCTTAAACGGAAGCATTCCGGCGAATGGTTATTACTTGCTAGAGCGTACCGACGACACGACCGTTTCAGACATCACCGTCGACCAAATTTACTCTGGCGCGTTGCTCGACACCGGCGAAGCGTTGCAACTACGCGACCCGGGCGGCAATGTCATTGACACCGCCAACGGCGATGGTGGCGCTTGGCCCGCCGGAACCGGCACGCCAAGCCATTCTTCGATGGAGCGTATTGATGCTTCGTCATCTGACAACGACACGAATTGGGTCAGCAACAATGGTGTCTATCGCAACGGCTTGGACGCGACGGGCAATCCCATCAATGGCACACCGAAACAAGCCAACTCAGCCACCTTCCCCAGCCCAACCCCATCACAAACGGGTTCACCAACCCTTACTCTCACCCCGAGCCTTACGCCAACACCATCGCAAACTTTGACGCCGAGTCAAACAACAACACCGGCCTTGCCCTTATCCGTCGTCATCAATGAAGTCGCCTGGAGCGGCACCGGTGCCTCCAGCAATGATGAATGGATCGAACTTTACAACTCGAATGCCTTTGCTATTAATTTGTCGGGCTGGATATTAGCTTCTACCGATGGCTCACCCACTATCATCCTAAACGGAAGCATTCCGGCCAATGGCTACTATTTACTAGAGCGCACCGACGACACGACCGTTTCAGACATCGCCGCTGACCAGATTTACTCTGGCGCGTTGCTCGACACCGGCGAAGCCTTGCAACTGCACGACCCAAGTGGGGCGTTGATTGACTCGGCCAATGGCGATGGTGGGGTATGGCCCGCCGGAACCGGTGCGCCAAACCACTCTTCGATGGAGCGCGTTGATGCCTCAATGGTGGATGCAGATACGAATTGGATCAGTAACAACGGCGTCTATCGCAACGGCTTGGATGCCACAGGCAACCCCATCAACGGCACGCCGAAGCAAGCTAATTCCACCACCTTCCCCAGCCCAACTCCGTCGCAAACAGGTACGCCAACACTCACCTTAACTCCGAGCCTTACACCTACGCCAAGCCAAACACCTACCCCGGCCTTGCCCTTATCCGTCGTCATCAACGAAGTCGCCTGGAGTGGTACTGGCGCCTCCAGCAATGATGAGTGGCTCGAACTTTACAACCCGAATGCTTTTGCAATAGACATCACAAGTTGGGTGTTAGCCTCCACCGATGGCTCGCCCACTATTGTCTTAAACGGAAGCATCCCCGCCAATGGTTATTACTTGCTAGAGCGCACCGACGACACGACGGTTTCAGACATTGCCGCTGACCAAATTTATTCCGGCGCGTTGCTGGATACAGGCGAAGCCTTGCAATTACGCGACCCGGGCGGCAATGTCATTGACACCGCCAATGGCGATGGCGGCGCGTGGCCTGCCGGAACCGGCACACCAAACCACTCTTCGATGGAGCGCGTTGATGCCTCAATGGTGGATGCCGATACGAATTGGGTCAGCAACAACGGCGTCTATCGCAACGGCTTAGATGCGGGAGGCAACCCCATCAACGGCACACCCAAGCAAGCCAACTCAGCCACCTTCCCCAGCCCAACTCCGTCGCAAACCGGTTCACCAACACTCACCTTAACCCCGAGTCTTACACCTACACCAAGCCAAACGCCCACACCAACCTTGCCCTTGTCAGTCGTCATCAACGAAGTCGCTTGGAGTGGCACTGGTGCATCCAGTAATGATGAATGGATCGAACTCTACAATCCTAACGCCATTGCTATTAATTTGTCTGGCTGGACATTAGTGTCTAGTGATGGCTCGCCCTCCATTGTCCTAAATGGAAGCATTCCGGCGAATGGTTATTATCTTTTGGAGCGCACGGATGACACGACCGTTTCAGACATCGCCGCTGACCAGATTTACTCTGGCGCGTTACTCGACACTGGCGAAGCCTTACAACTACGCGACCCAAGTGGCGCGGTGATTGACTCGGCCAATGGTGATGGCGGCACGTGGCCCGCCGGAACCAGCGCGCCGAACCATTCTTCGATGGAGCGCGTTGATGCCTCGATGGTGGATGCCGATACGAATTGGGTCAGCAACAACGGCGTTTATCGCAATGGCTTGGATGCCACAGGTAACCCCATCAACGGTACGCCGAAGCAAGCTAATTCCACCACCTTCCCCAGCCCAACCCCATCTCAAACCGGTACGCCAACGCTCACCTTCACCCCGAGCCTTACACCGACGCCTTCCCAAACTCTGACACCGAGCCAAACACCAACACCGGCCTTGCCCTTATCCGCCGTCATCAACGAAGTCGCCTGGAGTGGCACCGGTGCCTCCAGCAATGACGAGTGGCTTGAACTCTACAACCCTAACACCGTTGCTATTAATTTGTCTGGCTGGACATTAGCGTCCATTGATGGCTCGCCCACTATCATTCTCGCTGGAAGTATTCCCGCTAATGGTTATTACTTGCTGGAGCGCACCGACGACACGACCGTTTCAGACATTCTTGCTGACCAGATTTATTCCGGCGCGTTGTTAGACAGTGGCGAAGCCTTACAACTACGCGACCCGGGCGGCAATGTCATTGACACCGCCAATGGTGATGGCAGCGCATGGCCCGCCGGAACCGGAGCGCCGAACCATTCTTCAATGGAGCGCGTTGACGCTTCTTCATCCGACAACGACACGAATTGGGTCAGCAACAATGGTGTCTATCGCAATGGCTTGGACACGACGGGCAACCCCATCAACGGCACACCCAAGCAAGCCAACTCAACCACCTTCCCCAGCCCAACTCCGTCGCAAACGGGCACGCCAACTCTTACTCTCACCCCAAGCCTTACGCCGACGCCCTCGCAAACTCTGACGCCAAGCCAAACACCCACACCAGCCTTGCCCTTATCCGTCGTCATCAACGAAGTCGCTTGGAGCGGCACTGGTGCATCCAGTACTGATGAATGGATCGAACTCTACAACTCGAATGCCTTCGCTATTAATTTATCTGGCTGGACATTAGCCTCCGCTGATGGCTCGCCCTCCATCGTCTTAAATGGAAGCATCCCTGCCAATGGTTATTATTTGCTAGAGCGCACCGACGACACGACCGTTTCAGATATTGCCGCTGACCAGATTTATTCCGGTGCGTTGCTCGACACCGGCGAAGCCTTGCAACTGCGCGACCCAAGTGGGGCGTTGATTGACTCGGCCAATGGCGATGGTGGGGTATGGCCCGCCGGAACCGGCGCGCCGAACCATTCTTCTATGGAGCGCGTTGACGCCTCGTCACCCGACACTGACGCGAATTGGGTCAGCAATAACGGCGTCTATCGCAATGGCTTAGACGCGACGGGCAACCCTATCAACGGCACGCCGAAACAAGCCAACTCAGCGACTTTTCCACGCCCAACTGCCACTATGACCTTCACGCCAACGCCAACTCCGACAGGTGTGATCTATGCGCCGCAAGCCATCATCATCAATGAGATCGCATGGGCAGGCACTAATGCTTCGAGTAGCGACGAATGGATCGAGCTCTACAACCCCAACCCAGAGATGATTGTGCTAACGGGCTGGTCACTCTCAGATGGTGGCGATATTCATATCACTTTCCCCGCTGGGTTAGTTATCAACGCCGATGGCTATATTTTGCTAGAGCGGACTGATAATCAAGCGGTCTCCGATATTGTGGCGGATGTCATTTATAGTGGCGGCTTAAGCAATAGTGGCGAAACACTGACGTTGCGCGATCCACTCGGGAATGTCATTGACAGCGCTAATGGCGATGGGGGTGCATGGCCGGCGGGTAACGACACCAACCGGGCTTCAATGGAGCGTGTCAACCAAACTCCAGATCAATGGCAAGACAATAATGGTTATGTGATCAACGGCCTTGACGCTGACGGTAATCCGCTACGCGCCACACCTCGCCGCGCGAATTCGACCCGCTTCCCCACCCCTACCCCCTTGCCTTATCCCGTCGTCTTGCTCAACGAGTTTTTGCCGCACCCGGTCGCGGGCGAACAAGAATTTATCGAGCTCTATAATCCAAATGCTGAGGGCGTTGACCTTTCCGGTTGGCAGTTGGATGACCAACCCGGTGGGAGCCGCCCCTATACTTTGCCACCCGGCACGGTCATCTCACCTTTTGGGCTACGCGTCTTTTTCCGCCCGACGACCCAATTGGTACTAAATGATAGTGCTGATATGGTGCGTCTTTTACACCCCACCGGCACCGTGGCGGATGAGTTTGCTTATGACGACAGTGATCTTGGCATATCCTGGGCACGCGTCCCCGATGGTGGCGCATGGCAACAACGCGGCCTCCCTTCACCCAGCTTCACTAATCGGCTAGTGCCGCTACCTACTCAACCGGCACCCCTCCCCATCAGTTCGTTCCGCAACTGGCCGGATGGCGCGTGGGTCTTCACCACCGGGCGAGTGACTGTGCCGGGCGGTTTGTTCAGCAACCGCCAAATTTATATACAAGACAACACAGGCGGCGTGTTGGTGTATTTGGGGCGCGGCAATTGGCCCAAGCTCGTGTTAGGCCAATCGGCCACTGCCCTGGGCTATCTGCGTCGTCGGTCAGGCCAGCTCCAACTCTATGTGCGTAATCTGTCGCTGATTAATTTCGGTGCCCCCGAAGAAGCGCGCCCAGTTCAACCCCTTCCAGCGCGCACCGGGGATGTCGGCGAATCAAACGAAGGTTCTTTGATCACATTGACCGGGAAGGTCGTGCGACTGGAGAGTAACGCTTTTTGGATTGACGATGGTTCTGGGCCAGCGCGCATCTTTTTCAGTGCCTCTACCAGTCTGACCCGCCCCAAAGTACGCCGTGGGGAAACATGGACAGCCTCCGGTATAGTCGTAGAACGTACGACGACCCGCGATGAAGTCCAACGGTTCAATGTGCAGATTCGCTACGCTCCCGACACGAAAAAACTGACGGATCGCAAGGGTGTGCCGATCCCCGAGCCTACTCTCCTCCCAGACACGCCGGAGCCCCAGCCCACTGAAGAGCCAACAGCCACGCCCGAGCCTTAATCGTCTCGCGCTTCTCAATGCTATAATGCGGCCTATGTCCCTAACTCTTGTAGAAGTTGAACATATCGCCAATTTAGCGCGATTGCGGCTCACCCCCGAAGAAAAAGCGCGCTACCGTGAACAACTCTCGGCGGTGTTGGATTACATGACTAAACTCAAACAAGTGGATACAACGGCGATTGAACCGACCGCCTCGGTCTTGCCGCTCCGCACTGTCCTCCGCCCCGATGAAGTGCGACCCTCACTCACACCCGCCGAACTTTTGGCCAACGCGCCCGCCGCCGAAGACCATCTGTTTCGGGTCCCGCCTGTGTTGGAATAGCCCTGACCGCTATGTCCTTAACTGAACTCTCCCTCCACGCCGCCGCCGCGCTGTTGCGCACGGGGCAAGTCTCCAGCCTCGAACTCACTCATGCCTGTCTTGAACGCGCCGAAAAACACGATCCACAATTAGGCGCGTTTTTATCGCTCACGCCCGAGGCGGCCCGCACTGCCGCGCAAACCGCCGACGCGCGTTTGGCCGCTTGGCGGCGCGGTGAAACCGATCAACCCCCTCTGCTCACTGGCCTCCCGCTCGCCATTAAAGACGTGCTCTGTCTTAAAGGTTCGCGCACGACGGCTGGCTCGCGCATTCTCGAAAACTTTGTAGCGCCCTACACCGCGACCGCCGTGCAACGTTTGTTAGACAGCGGCACGGTCATCATCGGCAAGACAAACTGCGATGAATTTGCGATGGGCTCGTCCACCGAAAATTCTGGTTATTGTGTGACGCGCAATCCATGGGATGTGGCGCGCGTGCCGGGTGGCTCCTCCGGTGGGAGCGCGGCGGCGGTGGCGGCGCGCTTCGCCTTTGGCGCGCTCGGCACTGACACCGGCGGGAGCATCCGCCAGCCCGCCGCCTTTTGTGGCATCACTGGCCTTAAGACCAGCTACGGGCGCGTGAGCCGTTACGGGCTTATCGCCTACGGCTCGTCGCTCGACTCGATTGGCCCGATGGCGCGCACCGTCGCGGATGTCGCGACGCTCTTTAGCGCCATCGCTGGGCGCGATCCACTCGACGCCACCTCCATGCCCAACCCGGTGCCAGCCATTGATTTGAATGTGCCCGACCTCAAAGGCGTGCGGGTGGGCGTGCCGAAAGAGTATTTTATTGCAGGGATTCAAGCCGAAGTGGAAAACGCCGTGCGCGCGGCGATTGGGCAATTGCAAGCCCTCGGCGCAGAGGTGGTAGAAATTTCACTGCCGCATACCGACTATGCGTTACCCGTTTATTATCTGATCGCCCCTGCCGAGGCCTCGGCAAATTTGGCGCGCTTTGATGGCATTCGCTATGGCCCGCGCCGTGAAGCTGACGCGTTGTGGGAAACTTATTTAGGCACCCGTGGGCAACTCTTCGGCGCAGAAGTGAAGCGCCGGATCATGCTCGGCACGTATGCGCTCTCGGCGGGCTACTATGATGCGTATTACGGTCAGGCGCAAAAAGTCCGCACCTTGATTAAGCGCGACTTTGATGAGGCTTTCAAGCAAGTGCAAGTGATCGCTTGTCCGGTCGCCCCGACTACGGCCTTCAAGATCGGCGAAAAGACGGATGACCCGCTCGCGATGTATTTGGAAGATGTGTTCACGCTTCCGCCCAGCCTCGCTGGCATTTGCGGCCTCTCGGTGCCGTGCGGCTTTGACGCACACCAATTACCGATTGGCCTACAATTGCTTGGCCCAGCCTTTGGTGAAGCCCAAGTGTTGCGGGTGGGTCAGGCTTACGAGCAAGCGACCGAGTGGCATAAGCAAACGCCCGTGTTATGAGTCGCGAGGGTGATCCACAAGAATGGTTGAATTATGCTGAACGTGATCGGCGCATTGCTCATTTGTTATTCAGCAACGCCGAATACGAAGCGAGCGCTTTCCATTGCCAGCAAGCTGTCGAAAAGTTGCTGAAAGCCGTCATCGTCAAACAATCCGGACAACGCCCGCCACATACCCATGAACTGCGCGCTTTGTTAGATAAAATCAATCTGATCGAAATTCCAATTGAACTGGCGGATCAGGTTGGCAATATCGGAGCATACTATATCGGCACTCGGTACCCCTTTGACGTAGTTGATCCATTGGCGTTTACAGCACCTGTGACAGACAGCGCTTTGCGCTCAATGGAAGAGATCTTCCGATGGTTTTTAACTCGGATCAGCTTCAGCAACGGATAGCCAATTATTTAACCGCTGTTCGACAAAGCTACACTGTCCAACAAGCGATTTTATATGGCTCATATGCGCGCGGCGAGCAACGCGATGACAGCGACATTGATTTAATCGTGATCTCGCCTGATTTCCGCGGTGTGCCGAAATTAGAGCGGCATCAGAAACTCGGTCAAATCGCTTGGCGCGCGCGCACAACCTATATTGAGCCACTTGGTTTCACGCCTGAAGAATATGAAAACGCCAGCCCATTGGGGTTGCTCGCCGAAGTGCGCGACACGGGCATTGTGGTATACGACGCGCAAACGAGCCATGTCGTTCAAGAAACATCTACGCCTTATCAAACATCATCGCTCAAGACACCTGCTATGAAAATCGTCATCCCTCTCGCTGGATTCGGAACCCGCATGCGCCCCCATACCTGGACGCGCCCCAAGCCGCTCGTGCCGGTTGCCGGCAAGGCCGTGCTGGGGCACGTGTTGGATATGTTCCAAGCCCTGCCCGGGGACCACGAATTTATTTTTATTTACGGCTGGCTCGGCGGACAGATCGAAAAATACGTTCAAGCCAACTACCCTAACCTCAAAGCGCGCTATATTGAACAGGTCAATCAAAACGGGCAATCCTCCGCCATTTATTTGGCTAAAGACTATCTCGAAGGCCCGATGTTAATGGTATTTGTAGATACGCTGATTGAGACGGACCTAACGCAGTTACCGAACGAGCCGCTGGAGGCCGTCGCGTGGGTCAAGGCCGTGCCCGACCCACGCCGTTTCGGTGTCGCCGAAATAGGCACCGATGGGCGCGTGAAGCGGCTCATCGAAAAACCGGCTACCATGGATAACAATCTAGCCGTCGTCGGGTTTTATTATTTCAAAGAAGCGCGCCAACTCATCACCGCCATTGAAGAGCAGATGGCGCGCAACATCCAACTCAAGGGCGAATACTTCCTCGCCGATGCGGTGAATCTCATGCTCGCCCGTGGCCTCACGATGCGCGTGGAGCAGGTGGAGGTTTGGGAAGATTGTGGCACGCCCGATTACATCTTGCACACCAATCGCTACCTGCTCGGCACCGGACGCGACAACACAGCGCAAGCCCAACGCCCCGGCGTGGTGCTCGTTCCGCCGGTGTTCATTGACTCCACCGCGCAAGTGACAAACTCGGTGATCGGCCCCAACGCCTCCATCGGCGTGGGCGCGACGATCTCCAATTCCATCGTGCGCGATTCGATCATCAGCGATGACGCACAAGTCAGCGACGCCCTACTGGACCAATCGCTCGTTGGCGCGCGCGCGGCGGTGCGGGGTCATTTCACCGCGCTCAACATCAGCGACGATTCGACGTTTGGGGCGCAATAAGTGTCAGTCGGCTTTCTACTGCAAGGCCTCGTCCTCGGCTTTTCCATCGCCGCGCCGGTCGGCCCGATTGGGGTATTGTGTATCCGGCGCACGCTGGCCGAAGGACGCGCGATAGGCTTGGCCTCGGGCTTAGGGGCCGCCACCGCTGATGCTACCTATGGCCTCATCGCCGGTTTTGGCTTAACCTTCATCTCCAATTTTTTGACGGGACAACAAGTCTGGCTAAAATTATTGGGTGGCCTGTTTCTGTGCTATCTCGGAGTGCGCACGGCGCTGGCGAAACCGGCGACCCTAGAGAAAACTGATAACCTCCATAGCGCGAGCCTGCTCAAAGCCTATGGCTCAACCTTGGTGTTGACCTTGACCAATCCCGCTACGATTTTGTCCTTTGCGGTCATCTTTGCTGGGTTGGGCATCGCTGGAAATGACTACACTTCGGCGGGGATGTTGGTGAGCGGGGTGTTTGTAGGCTCAGCCGCATGGTGGTTGTTATTGAGTGGTGGCGTGAGCCTATTGCGCGCGCGGTTCGACCAAGCGGCGCTCATCTGGGTCAATCGCGTGTCAGGCGCGATAATTATGGTATTTGGAGGGGTGGCTTTAGGGAGTTTGCTCTTTAGTTAGATAAAGTTTTTTGAACTACCACTGACATGGGTTAAATAACTCTTCACCGAAAAGGTGCTTTCATGCGCAACTACATCTCCCATCGCGTTCAAACCGTCCCGCCCTCCGGCATCCGCCGCTTCTTCGATATTGTAGCGACGATGAAAGACGTGATCTCGCTCGGCATTGGCGAGCCAGATTTCGTCACCCCGACCCCGATCATGCGCGCGGGCATCGCCTCGCTAGAGCGCGGCGAAACAGGCTACACTTCCAACTCTGGCACGCTCGAACTGCGCCAAGCCGTCGCGCGCAATTTGCAACGGATGTATCAGGTCACTTACAATCCCGACAATGAAATTTTGATCACCGTCGGCGTCTCCGAAGCGTTGTATCTCGCGCTGATGGCCTTGCTCGACCCGGGCGATGAAGTGATCGTGCCGCAACCGTGCTTCGTGGCCTACACCGCCGAGGTGATGTTCGCCAGCGGCGTGCCAGTGCCCATTGCGACGCGCGTCGAAGATAACTTTCAGGTGACCGCCGAAGAGATCGAACGCTCCATCACCCCCCGCACCAAAGCCCTCCTCATCGGCTACCCCAACAACCCCACTGGCGCGGTGATGAGCCGCGAGAACTTGATCCAGATTGGGCAATTGGCGGAGAAGCACGATCTGATTGTGATCTCCGATGAGATTTATGACCGCCTCGTCTATGGTGGGGAGCATGTGTGTTTCGCCGCCCTGCCCGGAATGCGCGACCGCACCATCTTACTCAGCGGCTGGTCAAAGAACTATGCCATGACCGGTTGGCGGTTGGGTTATGCCGCCGCACCGCCCGACATCTTGAACGCGATGCGTAAGGTGCATCAATACACCATCATGTCCGCGCCTACCACGGCTCAAATGGCCGGGATCGAAGCCATGGATAACGGCGAAAAATTTGTGCAAGACATGGTCGCAGAGTATGATCGGCGGCGTAAGATGTTGGTGAGTGGCCTCAACACCCTAGGCCTCGATTGCTTCGAGCCGAAGGGCGCGTTCTATGCCTTCCCCTCGGTCGCCAAGAGCGGCATGGATGACGAACATTTTGCGGAATTGCTTTTGCAAGAAGAAAAAGTGGCCGTTGTGCCAGGCTCAGCCTTTGGGGCCAGTGGCAAAGGTTTTGTACGCCTCGCCTATGCCACCGCTTATGAGAAACTAGAAGAGGCGTTGAACCGCATGGGTAGCTTTATGCGGCGGCATGGGTAGAGACACAGGAAGAGTTTATGAGTGATTATCACTTAGCCTATCAAATCGTCGTCGGCCTTCTGCGGAAGGGGGACGACGTGTTGCTCGTCCGCCAACAAGGCCCGGAGGATGTGGTGCCCAATTGGGCGTTGCCCGGTGGCGCAGTGGAGCAGGGCGAATTGCTCACGGGCGCGTTGGCGCGCGAAGTGCGCGAGGAGACTGGCCTCAGCGTCGTTAATCTCGGCCCGCTCCTCTATTCCCTACAACACGTCAACGCCAACACCAATGAAGCGGTCGTGGTGTTCGTCTTTGAAGTCTCACAGTGGGAAGGCGAACTTCAAAGCGCCGACCCGCAACAAGTGGTGATGGAAGCGCGTTTCATGTCCACCGCCGAGGCGCTCGACAAACTCCAGCAACAACTCCCCTGGCGCGTGATGCGCGAACCGCTCTTAGCACATCTGCGCGGCGAAGCCCAACCCGGCGCAGTCTGGTTGTATCGCCGCTTGGAAGGGCACGCCGATGACGAACTCGTCTTAAGTATAGGTGGTCATGCCGCAGACGGATTACAGCCACCGAAGCGTGGTAAACAAACTAAACCTAAAACCGGGACAGCGAGTAAGAGTCGTCGGAAAGAGTGACCCGGCGCTCGTGGCACAAGCGCGCGAACAAATTGGCCGCCCATTGAGCCGGAGCGATGCACCCGCTGACGTGATCCTCTATTGGCCGAGCGCCCTCGCCGAGATCACGCCGACCCTGCACCAATTGCGCGCCGCCCTTGAGCCCAACGGCGGCATTTGGGTCATCACTGCTAAAAAAGGCCATACCAGCGCCAGCGGCATGGCCTATCTCAACCAAACCGACCTCATCCCCCTCGGCCTCGCGGCCAACTTGGTGGATAACAAAACGTGTTCGATCTCAGAACGCGAAAGTGGGATGCGGTTTGTCATCCGAAAAAAAGATCGAAAACACTCATGACTTACGAACCCGTCATCGGCCTCGAAGTACATGCCGAACTCCTCACTCAATCAAAAATGTTTTGTGGTTGCGCGGTAGTGGATTCAACCGCCGCCCTGCCCAACACCGTGGTCTGCCCGGTGTGCGCCGGAATGCCCGGCACCCTGCCGGTCATCAACGCCAAGGCGCTCGACTTCGCCATGCGCGTCGCCCTCGCGCTCAATTGCACTATCCCGGAACTCAACGTCTTCGCGCGCAAAAATTATTTCTATCCCGACCTCCCCAAAGGCTATCAAATCTCGCAATACGAATTGCCGCTGGCGGTGAATGGCTATCTGGATATTGAGACTAGCATTGGGCCAAAACGCATCCGGGTGCGGCGCGTGCATTTGGAAGAGGACACGGGCAAGTTATTCCACCACGCCCCGCACGATGGCGCGAACGAACATTCGGTGGTGGATTTAAACCGCGCGGGTGTGCCGCTATTGGAGATCGTCACCGAGCCGGACATGGCGTCGGTAGAAGAAGTGAAGGCCTACGCCACGCGCCTGCGCGCCGTGTTGCGATACCTCGGCGTGAATTCGGGCGACATGGAAAAAGGCGTGATCCGCTTTGAAGCTAATATCTCGGTGCGCCCAACCGGCACTGACGAGCTCCGCCCACGCACGGAAGTCAAGAACCTCAACTCCTTCCGCGCGATGGAACGGGCCACGCTCTATGAGATCGAGCGCCAAAGCCAAGTCTGGGAGCGCGGCGACACGGTGGCCCAACAAACGATGGGCTGGAACGAAGCCGAAGGCGTGACGGTGGCGCAACGTGGCAAAGAACACGCGCACGATTATCGTTATTTCCCCGAACCTGATTTGCCGCCCCTGCTGGTTGACCGCGCGCACGTGGACGCGACCCGCGCGGCCTTGCCCGAATTGCCGGTAGCAAAACGCGCGCGTTTAGAAAACGACTATGGGCTGAGCCGTTATGACGCCGATCTCTTAGTGGAAGACCCAGCTCTCGCCGATTATTTTGAACAAGCCGTGCGCGCACAACCCACGCGCAACCCGAAAGCCATTGCCAATTGGATGACCGGTGAATTATTCCGGTTGATGCATGAAACGCACACCGAGTTTAACGCGGTGAAGGTGACGCCGGCCCATTTAGCGGCGCTCACCGAACTGGTCGCTGGTAGCACGATTAACCTCAACACTGCGAAAACCGTTTTTGAAGAGATGTTTAACAGTGGGCAAGCGCCGGGTGAGATCGTGACCGCGAAAGGCCTAGCGCAGGTGAGCGACACGACCGCGCTGGAGGCGCTGGTGGATGAAACCCTGGCGGCTAACCCCGGGCAGGTCGAAACCTTCCTTAAAGGAAAGGATACGATTGAGCAGTGGTTCTTTGGGCAAGTGATGAAGCAATCCAAAGGGCGCGGCAACCCCCAAGTCATTCGTCAAATTCTCAACACCAAATTACAAGCATTGAAAAACCGGGCGTGATCTCACGCCCTTTTTTTATTCACCTCTAAGGAGAATGCTATGTCCACCGATTTTAATCCCTTTGAAGTCGCGCAGACGCAATTTGATGGCGTCGCCGATCAACTCAAACTTGATCCGCAAGCGCGTGCCATTTTGCGCTTCCCGTTGCGCGAGTTTCGCTTCCAGATTCCGGTGCGGATGGATGATGGGCACATCAAAGTCTTCTTTGGCTTCCGCGTACAACATAACGACGCGCGCGGCCCGGCCAAAGGCGGGATTCGCTTTCACCCGAACGAAACGCTCGACACGGTGCGCGCACTGGCGATGTGGATGACATGGAAATGCGCGGTGGCTGACATCCCACTCGGCGGTGGCAAAGGCGGCGTGATCGTGGACCCCGCTTCGTTATCGGTTGGTGAAAAGGAACGCTTGTGCCGCGGCTGGATCGAAGGCGTGTGGAAGAACCTCGGCCCGCGCAGTGACGTGCCTGCCCCCGATGTCGGCACCACGCCGCAGATGATGGGCTGGATGATGGACGAGTATTCCAAACTATCGGGCAGTTACACGCCGGGCGTCATCACTGGCAAACCGGTCGGCGGTGGTGGTTCGCTAGGCCGCACCGAGGCCACGGGCTTTGGCGTGATCCACACCATCCGCGAAGCGATGAAGCATCTAAAGATGAACTCCGAAGACTGCTCAGCCTCCATTCAAGGCTTCGGCAATGTGGCGCAATACGCCGCGATTGGCTTCATCGAACAACTCGGCGGCAAGGTGGTATGTGTGTCATGCTACGACCGCAACGACAAAGCCATTTACACCTATCATCGCCCAGATGGGATCAATCCCGAATTTTTGCAATCCATCACGGATCAATACGGCACGGTGGATAAGGCCAAAGCCAAGAACGCTGGCTACCTGATCGAAGATGGCGATGCGTGGTTGAGCAAAGACGTGGAAGTGTTGATCCCGGCGGCCATTGAAGGGCAAATCACCAAAGACTCGGTAGCGCGGATCAGCCCCAAGGTGAAGATCGTAGCCGAGGGCGCGAACGGCCCCACCACCCCCGAAGCGGATGCAGTGTTGAAGGAGCGTGGCGTGTTCAATATCCCGGACTTCCTGTGCAACGCGGGTGGCGTCACGGTCTCCTACTTTGAAAGCGTGCAGAACGACGCGAACTACTACTGGGATCACGACGCAGTGTTGCGCCGCCTTGACCAGAAGATGACCACCGCCTTCAAGGGCGTGTTGGATATGGCGACGCGCCACGATGTGTACATGCGCGATGCGGCCTACATGGTCGCCATTGACCGCGTGGTGAAAGCGATGGAACTGCGCGGCTGGCTATAAATTAGAAAGCCGTCGGCGGAAGGCAGTCGGCTATGGCTGACTGCCTTCCGCTGGTTGCCTACTGCCTTCTGTTATGACTGAACTTCCCCTTCGCGCCCCCAACATCCTCTCGCTTTATCTGCAATTGTCGCAGTATCCGATCCTCAGTCGGCGGATTCGGATGCGGATGCGCGAGGAGTTGTACGGGCGCGGGGTGGTGACAATGGCGCAGTTCGAGCAGGAGGTGAAGGCCAAGGCGGTGCAATCACAACACCGCGAGGGGCTTACCGACCCCATGTTCCAAGAGGACGAGCAAATCTGGGAGGAGCGCCTACGCGAAATTCGCGACGACCAAACCGATTTTTATTTTGCCAACAATTTACCGATGGATATCTTTCATCAGATCGTGCGTGAATTATTGGCGGAGCGCAACATCACTGACGCCAACGGTGAAGGGTTAAAGCGGTCGGGCTTGGCGTTCACCCCCGAACTCGCGCCGGTGGAATTGTTGTTGCAACAGGCCGAGCAATACGAAAAACTACCCGAACTCGAACGCCTACGGGTGAAGCACCACTCCGAAGAGATCAACGTCGTGCTGATCAAAACGATGATCAGCGATCAACTTAGTTTTATCCGCGTGGCGAAAAACTGGTTCACGGCGGCCGATTTTAAATTCATCGCCGAGCATCGCATCGGCACAGGCAAGATCGGGGGCAAAGCGGCGGGCATGTTGTTGGCGTGGAAAATCCTGCACAGCGCCGCGCCGCATCTCGCGGGACGCATCACCTTGCCGCGCTCCTACTTCCTCGGCGCAGATGTGTTTTACGAATTCAAAACGTTCAACAAGCTCGAACATAATCAAAAATACAAGCCGCTGGAGCAAATCCGCGATGAGTATCCCAACGTACAAACCGCGAACGAGAACGCGCGTTTTCCCGATCACCTCAACGAACGCCTGCGCGACTTGTTGCGCGAGCTCGGCCACACGCCCATCATTGTGCGCTCCTCCAGTTTGCTCGAAGATAATTTCGGCACCTCGTTCGTCGGCAAATACGATAGTTACTTTTGCCCTAACCAAGGCACGCTCGACGAAAATTTCCGCGAGCTCAGTAGCGCCATCCGCCGCATTTACGCCAGCGTATATAGCCCAGATGTGATCATTTATCGCAATCGGATGGGGCTATTAGACTATGACGAGCGCATGGCGATCTTGATCCAAGAAGTGCAAGGCCGCCCGTTCCGTGACTATTATTTTCCGTCGCTGTCGGGGGTGGCCTATAGTCGAAGCCAAGTGGTGTGGAGCCCGCGCCTGCGCCCCGAAGATGGTTTCGTGCGGCTGGTGATGGGGCTTGGCACGCGCGCCGTTGACCGCGTGGGCGAAGATTACCCACGCATGATCTTCCTCAGCCACCCCACCCTGCGCCCCGAAAAGACCACGCTCGATCTCGAACATTATTCACAACACTTATTAGATGTCATTGACCTAAAGCAAAATGCCTTTAAATCGGTGCCGATGCGCGGGGTCTTAAACGTCAAATACCCCGGTTTACGCTGGGTGGCGTCGGTGTTGGATGAGGAAGGCCAAACACTACTGCCCGTCAAGAGCCTCGGCCCGAACGTGACGCCGGAGCGTTTAGTATTGACCTTTGAAAACTTGCTGGCGCGCACCGATTTCGCGGAGGTCCTCCGCACTATCCTCGCCACGCTGGCCGAGCATTATGGTTTTCAGGTGGATATTGAATTTGCCGCTACGCTCACCGATGATCTACGCGATGGGCAACCACAGTTTATCTTCCATCTGTTGCAATGTCGTCCGCAAAGTGTGTTGCGCGGTGGCGTAGTGCGCCCTATGCCCACCGACTTGCCCGCCGACCAAGTGTTGTTCCAAACCAGTCGTCTCGTACCGCAAGGCGAGGTCGTAGGCGTGGAATATGTGATCTACGTAGACCCGGAAGGCTACAACCGCTTGCCGACTGCACGCCTCCGCACCGATACCGCGCATGTGATCGGGCGCTTGAATAAAGTATTGGAAACAAAGAGTTTTATTTTGATTGGGCCGGGGCGGTGGGGGTCATCCAATATCCAATTGGGCGTGCCCGTGACCTATGCCGATATTTACAACGCCAAGGCACTTATCGAACTCGCCATCCGCGCCAATGGGATGTCGCCCGACCCCTCGTATGGCACGCACTTTTTCCAAGACTTAGTGGAGGCGCAAATCTATCCACTGGCGGTGTACCCCGGTGAGCGGGGCGAGGCGCTCAACGCCGAATTTCTCGATCACGCCGCCAATCGCCTTAGCGATTTCGTCGCTGACCCGGGCGAGGCCGGCGCGTGTATTAAGGTCATCCACATCCCCAGCCATCGGCAGGGCCAACATTTAGATGTGGTGATGGATGGCGAACAAGCCTTGGCGTTTTTTACGGCGAAGTAACATTCTATTTTTTTCTAGCGACTCATTGTATACTCCCGCCACTCTCATCTTTCACTTTCCTCCCTTATACCCATGAAAGTCTCCTGCTTACAAGAAAATCTCGCAAAAGGCTTGAGCATCGTCGCACGCGCCGTGGCCGCGCGCAGTACCTTGCCCGTGCTAGGCAACATCTTGATGACTACCGACAATTCGCGCTTGCGCCTCTCCGCCACGAACTTGGAGATGGGCATCACCTGTTGGATCGGCGCGAAAGTGGAAGAAGATGGCGCGACCACTGTGCCGGCGAAGACTTTTGTGGACTTGGTGAACACCCTGCCCCAAGACCGGGTGGACCTGAAGCTCGCCACTAAGACGCAGACCATGACGTTAAATTGCGGGCGCACCCAAGCGCGCGTGAAGGGCATTGACGCGCAAGAGTTCCCACTGGTGTCGCAAGCGAATTTAGACGAAGCGTTGCAATTAAATGTTGAGGACTTCCGCGAGATGATCAACCATGTGATCTTCGCGGCCGCCACCGATGAAGCGCGCCCGATCCTCACCGGCGTGCTTGCGCGCATTGAGAAGGGCGTGGTGACACTCGCGGCGGCGGATGGGTTCCGGCTCGCCGTGCGCACGGCCCAACTCTCGTCTACCCTCAAAGACCCAGTGCAAGCCATCATCCCGGCGCGGGCGCTGGCTGAACTCGGGCGGGTAATCAATTCCGATGAGCCGGTTTATATGCAACTGCCGCCCGGTCGGGGGCAGGTCATCTTTCACCATGACCATGTGGAGTTGGTCTCGCAACTGATCGAAGGCAACTACCCCGAATACGCCAACATCATCCCCAAGAATTACGCGACGCGCACGGTACTCTCCACGGCCGAGTTCCGCAAGGCCTGCAAGACGTCAGATATTTTTGCCCGCGAGGCGGCGCATACGGCCCGGTTGAAGATTACCCCCGGCGGTGATAGCGCGCCCGGGCATGTGGTCATCTCGGCCACTTCGGCGGAGACAGGCGATAATGTGGGCGAGATTGATGCGACCGTAGACGGTAATGCGGTTGAGATCGCCTTCAATGTGAAATATCTCGTGGACGTGCTAAACGTGATTGACACCCCCAACGTCGCGCTCGAAACTTCTTCGCCCACAAGCCCCGGGGTCATCCGCCCCGTTGGACGTGACGACTTTTTGTATGTCTGTATGCCGATGCACATGGGGAAGTAACGCTGACCACTGTTTAGTCGAAAAGCCCCCGCGTCTAGCGGGGGCTTTTTATATTCACCTAACCCATTATGACTCCTACCATCACCCCGGAACGCCCTAACACCCCCGATGCGCTGGCCCTGATCGCAGAACTCGGCGAGGCGCTGAATGACCCGCGCGTGCCGCTCACCAGCCGCCATGGCTATAGCGTAGACAAACTACTCCTCACCGGCGTCGCGTTTTTTGTGACTCGCTGTGATGGCCTCCCCGCCGGATGCGGCGGCCTGCAAGTGTTTGAGGCAGAGGGCTATGGCGAGGTCAAGCGGATGTATGTGCGCCCGGCCTTTCGCGGTTTGGGTTTAGCGAAGTTGATGTTGGAACACCTGACGCAATATGCCCAAGCGCGTGGACTCACTTTGCTCCGGCTCGAAACGGGCATTTATCAAACCGAGGCACTCGGTCTTTATCAACGCATGGGGTTTTATCTGATCCCCGCCTTTGGCGAATATCAACCGGATGAACTGAGCCGGTTTTTTGAGAAACAGCTACGGAGTTAAAACTCCACTCGCTCGCCTAGACCGCGCTCATCGGCCACTGACAGCGCCTGGGTCGCGGCCGCCACATCTTGCACTGCTACGCCCACGGACTTGAAGAACGTAATCTCGGCTGGCGTTTGGCGGCCTAGCTTTAAGCCCGCCACCACTTCCCCCAATTCAGTCCAGTCCTCGGTGCGCGTCTGACCCGCATTGAGCGGGATCACCAAATCGCCCGCCTCAGCGAGGGCGGCAACGCGTGAGTCAACAAAAATGCGCGCCCGTTGCACGGTCGTCGCATCCAACTCTTGCATCTGGCGGGTGAAGCTACCAATGCCATTGATATGCGCCCCGGGTTTTAAGTATTGCCCCTCAAACACTGGGGTAGCGGAGGTGGTGGCAACGCAAATCACATCGGCGTCGCGTACTGCCTCCGCTGAAGAAGTGACGATGCTGAGCCGCGCCGCCACTTGGGGTTGCATCTCAGCGAGGAAGGCTTGCGACGCCTCCGTCCGGCGCGCGTACACGCGCACCTCACGCAATGGGCGCGCGGCCAACATCCCCAACAGTTGTGTGCGCGCCTGCGCGCCACAGCCAATGAGCGCGCCAATAGTCGCCTCAGGCCGGGCCAACAAATCGGTGGCCGCGCCCGAGGCGGCCCCGGTGCGCCACGCAGTGAGGAACGTCCCATCGCACAGCGCCAAAGGTTCACCCGTTTGCGCGTTCAGCACGATCACCAAGCCATAAATAGTGGGCTGATTGTGTTGGGCGTTGCGTGGAAACACTGAGACAATTTTCGCGCCCAGCCCAGCGTTAACCAGCGCGGGCATGAAGAACGACACCCCTTCGACCGCTGGCACGGGCACCGCTGAGCGCAAAGGCATCGTGGCCTGACCAGCCGAGAGCGCGGCAAAGGCGGCCTTCATACAAGCGATGGCTTCCGGCATGGGGAGCGCGGCGCGGAGCGTGGCGGCAGAAAGAAGAGTCAAACGCATGGCAAGTTTGAGGACGCGCGAGACCACTAAACCAATGGGGATTTACCCAAACCTCCCTGTCACATAATCTTCGGTGCGCTTGTCTTGCGGAGATAAAAACAAGGCCTTCCCAACGCCCGCCTCCACCAATTCCCCTTGCAAAAAAAAAGCGGCGTAATCGGCGACCCGCGCGGCTTGTTGCACCGAATGCGGCACGATGATCACCGTGTACTGTTGTTTGAGCGTCTGCAACGACTCTTCCACTTTTGCGGTGGAGATCGGGTCGAGGCCGGAAGTCGGTTCATCGAGCAAGATCACTTCCGGTTCGAGCGCCAATACCCGCGCCAAACATAACCGTTGTTGTTGCCCGCCCGACAGCGCAGTGGCGGGCGCGTCCAGCCGATCTGCGACCTCATCCCATAACGCGGCGGCGCGGAGCGACTTTTCCACGGCGGTTTCCAATGCCCCGGCGTGGCGTATCCCGGCGAGGGTGAGGCCATACACGACGTTTTGCCGGATGCTCATGGGCAGAGGCACAGGTTGGGCAAATACCATGCCCACACGCCGCCGCAACGCCACGACATCCAACTTAGGCGCGGTCAGGTCTTCGCCCTCCAAATAAATTTTGCCGCTCATTTGCACGCCCTCGACCAGGTCATTGAGGCGGTTGAGGGCGCGCAACAATGTGCTTTTGCCACCACCGGCTGGCCCAAACAACGCGGTGATCTGATGCGCGGGGATCGTGAGCGATACATCGCGCAACGACTCGGTGCCATCGGCGTAGCGCGCTGAAAAATGCTCGATCACGATCTTGGTCGAGGGCATAGGGGCTACCATTGGCGGCGGGCGCGGGCGCGTGACCGAATGAACGTGGCGACGAGGTTCATCGTCAGCACAAAGGCTAGCAAAACCAAGGCCGTGCCATATTGAATCTGAATCGGCATCTCCGGGACTTGGGTGGAGATGACAAATAAATGATAGGGCAGAGCCATCGTGGCTTCAAAGATCGAGCCGGGGAGGCGCGGCAAAAAGAAGGCCGCCGCCGTGAAGAGGATCGGCGCAGTCTCGCCCGCCGCGCGCTCTAAGCCCAAGATGACGCCGGTGAGGATGCCGGGGAGCGCTTCGGGCAACACCACCCGCCAGATGGTCTGCCATTTGGTGCCGCCCAAACTCACGCTCACTAAGCGAAAACTCTGCGGCACGGCGCGCAGGGCCTCTTCAGCGGTGGAGATGATGACTGGCAAGGTCATAATGGACAGGGTGAGACACCCTGCAACCAGCGAAGTGCCGAAGCGGAGGAAGAGCACAAACAACCCTAAGCCAAACAAACCGTACACGACGGAGGGGATCCCCGCGAGGTTGATCAAGGCGAGCCGGATGGCGCGGGTGAGGGTGTTGTCCTTGGCGTATTCGGCCAGATAAATGGCGGCGGCGATGCCCAACGGCACGGCAATCACGCCGGTGCCGAGCGTGAGATAGACTGTGCCAACAATCGCGGGCCAGATGCCGCCTGCGCGCATTCCGTCACGCGGCATGGCGCTTAGGAACTCCCAATTGATCGCTGGGAGGCCTTGAGCCACGATGTAGCCCACGATCAAAACGATGGGCAACACGGTCGCAAAGGCCGCGAGACCAATGAGGATAAAGGCGAGGCGTTCAGTGAGGGTGCGGGAGAGCATTTAAGACAGCAACCGCTCCGCCCGTTTTTTCTGCCGGAACACTACGGCGCTGGCCGCGATGTTTACACCGAGCGAGATCAGAAACAACACAATGCCAATAGTGAATAACACATGGTAATGCACGCTACCATTTGCCACCTCGCCCATTTCGGCGGCGATGGTGGCGGTCATCGTCCGCACCGGCAAGAACAACGCGTTGAGCGAGGTGGGCAAGCGCGCCGCGTTGCCCGTGACCATCATCACTGTCATCGTTTCGCCAATGGCGCGCCCGATGCCGAGCATAATGGCCGTCAGCACCCCCGACCGCGCGGCCGGCAAAGTCACGCGCCAGATAGTCTGCCAGCGCGTGGCACCTAACGCCAAGGCCGCATCGCGATAACTCTTGGGCACGGCGTCCAGTGCGTCTTCGGCGACAGAGACTAAGGTGGGGATGGCCATCCCCGCGAGGAGCACCGAACCCGTGAAAGCGGTGAGGCCCGTCGGCGTGTGTAACGTCTCGCGCACCATCGGCGCGAGGACGAGCATTCCCAAAAAGCCTAACACCACCGAAGGCAACCCGCCCAGCACCTCAACTAAAGGCTTGAGCAATTCGCGCGCCCAGCGGGGGGCGATCTCGGCGATATAGATGGCGGTAGCCAGGCCAAAGGGCACCGCGATCAGGGCCGCACCGAGCGTCACGATCAGCGACCCACCGATAAGGGGCCAGAGGCCAAAATGGTGTTCAATCGGGTACCAGCGCGTACCGGCCAACGCGCTGAGTTCCACTTCGCTCAGCGCTGGCAACCCCTCGCGCAATAGAAAGATCAAGATCAACCCGACAAACACAATCGCCGAATACCCAGCGGCGTGGATGCTGGCCTCGATCACCAGTTCAAACCAAGTGGTAGGTTTCATTCGCTCACTTCACGGGCACAAACCCCAACTGCGCCACGATCTGTTGCGCGGCGGGGCTGAGGATCCACTCCAAATAGGCTTTGACCGCCCCTACTGGTTCGCCCTGCGAATATATGTATAAGTCGCGCGCGATGGGATAGGATTTGTCATTGACAGTAGCAATCGTAGGCAAAATGTAAGCCCCGCCCGCTTGCGCGGCAACGGCGACGGTTTTCATATCGGACGTGACATAGCCCAATCCATCATAGCCAATGGCATTTGGGTTTTGCCGGATCTCCGCCGAGATGCCTTCGGAGCTAGGCAAGAGTAGGGTGTCAGGCGAGAAGAGCGTTTTATTTTCTTTGCTCCCCAAGCGCAACACGTTTTCCAAAAAATAAATGTGTGTACCGGAGTTTGTCTCGCGCGACAGCAACACGATGGGGCGGTCTTCTCCGCCCACTTCACGCCAGTTGGTGATCTGACCGCTATAGATGGCGGAGAGTTGCGGAAGGGTGAGCTGGTTCACCGGGTTGCGTGGGTTGACGATGACCGCGATAGCATCGCGCGCCACGATAAACTCTTGCGGGTGGATGCTATTGGCCTCCGCCGCTTGGCGCTCTTCCGGCTTGATGGCGCGGGAGGCATTCGCCAAATCTACCGTGCCGTTGATCAGCGCGGCCAGCCCTGTCCCCGACCCGCCGCCCGTCACTGCCAGGCTGACGTCTGGTTGTTGCGCCTCATAGGCTTCGGCCCACGCCAAAGCCAAGTTCACCATCGTATCGGAGCCTTTGTTTTGGAGGGTGACTTGCGCCTCAGGGCGGGCCGCCGACGCGGCGGGCGAAGCACAGCCAACTAACGCTAAAACCGCCAGCCAATAGAAGAATATTGGCTGGCGGTTGGCGCGCGGGGAAGGAAAATGGGAGCGGTTCACTGCGCGCATTATAGCAAAATCATTGTTCATTCTTTTGCCCTTGCGGTACAATCCCGCCATCATGGGTAAGTTTTCAGTTGAAGCGCTGAATTTTTATTACGGCGCGCACCACACCCTCCACAATGTTTCGATGGAGATCGCCGAGCGAGAGATCACGGCGCTCATTGGCCCATCGGGGTGCGGTAAGTCCACCTTTTTGCGGTGTCTCAACCGGATGAACGACACCATCGCCCACACACGCGTCGTGGGAAAAATCGCGCTGGATGGTGCCGATATTTACGCGCCGACCCTGGATGTGGCCGACTTGCGCCGCCGGGTGGGGCTGGTGTTTCAAAAACCGAATCCATTCCCGCAATCTATTTTTGACAACGTGGCCTTTGGGCCGCGCGTGTTGGGGCTAACGAGCCACCTCGCCGACCGCGTCGAACAATCGTTGCGGGGCGCGGCGGTGTGGGACGATGTGCGCGACCGCCTCCATGAACCAGCGTTGAGCCTGTCGCTGGGGCAACAACAGCGCCTGTGCATCGCGCGCGTGTTGGCGGTAGAGCCGGAAGTGATCCTAATGGACGAGCCATGTTCGGCGCTTGACCCCATCGCCACGCTCAAGATTGAAGAATTGATGCGCGATTTGAAAACCCGCTACACAATTGTCATCGTCACGCACAACATGCAACAGGCCGCGCGGGTGTCCACGCGCACCGGGCTATTTTGGCTCGGCGAGTTGGTGGAATTTGATCTGACCGAGAAAATTTTTACGCGCCCCGCTCAGCAACGTACTGAAGATTATGTGACCGGGCGGTTTGGCTAAACGGCCCGCCGCTCTCTTTCAGGTTTGAGGCTTCACAGGTACCTACTATGACCACTGGACGCCGCTTCGCTTTTGACCAAAAATTCACCGAGATCCGTGACAATTTGTTGCGGATGACCCAGTTGCTCGATGCCGCCATTGAACGTTCGCTCACCGCGTTGAAAAATCAAGATGAAACGCTGGCGCGCCAAGTGGTCGCCGATGATGCGGCGATTAATACGCTACGCTTTACGATTGAGGAAGAGTGTTTGGCGCTCATTGCCACTCAGCAACCCACCGCTTCGGATTTGCGCGCGGTGATCGCGGCGATGAACATCGTGAATGATGTCGAGCGCATGGCCGACCATGCGACGGGGATTGCGAAAACGACGTTGCGGATGGGGCGCGAACCGTTGCTCAAGCCCGCCGTCAATTTGCCAGGCATGGCGGGCGTCGCGCGGGACATGCTCAAACAGAGCATTGAGGCCTTCATCGCCCGCGACCCCGAGGCCGCCCGGGACATCGCCGGGCTGGATGATGAAGTCGATCGGTTTTATAAATTGATCTTCGACGAAGCGCTCGCGATCATGGCGCATGACCCCAGCACCATCCAACGCGGGACTTATCTGTTATGGTGCGCGCACAATCTGGAGCGCATTGGCGACCGCGTGACCAACATCGCCGAGCGGGTGGTCTTTATGACGACCGGTACGATGCAAGAGTTTAACGGGTGAGCGTTACTCCCGCGTCCCAATAAATCGCGCCAACGATCCTTCGCGCCATGTGCGCAAACCGCGCGTCCCAGCGGCAGTGAACAAGGCGGTGAGCGTGGCCTCATCTATCCGCGCGGCCAATACCTCCCCCAGCGCCTGTAACGCTTGATCAAGATAGACATTTTCCCCCGATACCAACGCGACCCCTGCTAACAACCCACCCGGCTTGATGACCCGTGTCAGTTGCGTCGCTAAATTTTCGACGGGGGTGGCACTATACAACCCCGCCACCGACCACCCGCCCGCCACCGAGGCCGCGCGGAGCGGCAAGAGCGCCGCTTCGCCGCGCGCGAAATAGAGATTGGTTAACCCAGCGCGGCGCGCTTGGCGGCGCGTCTCCAGCAAGTTATCCCATTGATCATCTACACAAACAAAATTCGCTTGGGGGTTGGCGCGCGCCATTTCGACTTCATAGCGCCCACGACTGCATGGCCCCGATAGCACCCAACCGTTCGACGCCCCGACGGCCACCGCCCCCGCCAACGCCGCGTTGCCCAAGTGATTGTTCCCCAATAAATTGAGTTTGAGCGGATCGGTCAAATCGCTCAGTAGATCGCCGCGCGCTTCGGCAAAGTTGACGCTGGCTTGTTCGCTGACGGCGATGAAATCCGGGATGCCGTCTATCACCGGATAAAACAATTTGGTCTCTGGATCGCGTAACCCATCAGTGACAATCTCTAAACGTCCGCCGCCGCCCGGTGCGGACAGCACCTCCAATAATTCAGGTGGAAAAGCCGCGTTCGCCAGTTGATAGCGTTCGCGGGTGAGACGTTGTTGGCGCAGGACAAGGTAGGCCGCGCCGCCTGCCGCCAGTGCCCCAACCAGCATCGCCGGCAGGGCGCTCCCACCGCGCGCGGCTTTACTCTCCTGCTCAGTGCGGCTGAGGGTGGTGGGCGCGACGCGATCCATTAGCCGTTCGGCCAACGGCGCGACCCGCGCCACGACTTCGTCAGCGCGCGTCGCTGGGGAATCGGTCTGACCAGACGCGCGGCGGGTGATGAACATTTCGAGCAAACGTGCGGCAAGGCGGAGGATGCGAATGATGGTATCTGGGTTCATGGTTGGGTTTCCTCAAGACTTGTTTTGATAGACGAGGGCTCGCCGAAGGCAGTGCCTTCGGCGAGCTTAGTCTTCATCTGGCCTCTAGGTTTTTAAACTCTCGCTGGCGCGGGCCCACTCGACCCACCGCTCTTCACAATCGAACACCCATACGGCGCGGTCAGCGCGGGGTCAGGGGCCCGCTCTTCGAGCAAAGCGTTCACCGCGCGGTCAAGGTGGATGGACTTGGCCTCCGGCTTTTGAAACGTGGCATCATCGAGCGCGCCGATGTAGCGGATCATCCCCTGCTGATCGATCACATAAAAATGCGGGGTCGTCTCGGCTTTATAGAGTTCCACCACCTGTTGCCGGTGATCAAGCAAGATCGGATATTGGACATGGCGGACGTCGGCTTCAAAACGCATCTCGGATTCGGGCTCGTTGAGGTTGGCGGCGATGCCCGCGATGACCACACCTTTCCGGGCCCACGTGAGTTGGCGATAAACCAAGACCACATCCGCTCGGCGACTCCACGGGCATTCCGCTGACCAGAAGTTGAGGATGACGATCTTGCCGCGATGGTCAGCGGGGTTGAAACGCCCTCCGCCCAACATCGGCAGAGAAAAGTCCGGGGCAAAATGATTAAGCAGATCGGCTAAGGTAGCCATTGCGGCAAAAAACCTCCCACACTAATTTGGCGCGCGTCCGTCCCGTCGGTTTTAATGACCCAAATTTCGGCGGGCGAGATTGGGTCGGCGGCATTGAAACGCATATAGGCGATCCAGGCACTATCGGGGCTCCATTGAAACCCACTGTGATTGAAAAACGGCTCGGCCGTGAGTGCGTGTGCTTCCGAACCATCCGGGCGCATTAGCCACAGTTGGCGGCCTGGCGTCCATTGGTCGGCGGCCAGACCCCGGCGGCCAAACGCTAGCCACGCGCCCGAATGAGCATACACCGGAGAGGCGTCTTCCACAAATCCCTCCCCTGATAGGTTAGTCATGTCATTAGTGGCAATCGTCACGCGCAATAAGTGGCTAAAGAATTTATCAATGTGTTCGGTCTCGCTGATCGTGTCCGTCACCGGCTCGACCGGGAAGAAAATTTCGGGGTAGACCAAGTATTGCCCGTCGGGCGACCACGACCCCATCTCGCCGGAGGTAGCCGGGATGTAGGTCACCTGTTGGGTATCTAGGTTTTGGATCACAATCGCTTGGCGTTGCGTATCGTAGTAGCTCAAGCGCCCATCCGATCCCCAACGGGGCAGGCGCGCGGTGACATCCGAATCAGAGGTGTCGCTGAGGGGGAGGTCGTTGCCGGTAGCGAACGTATAGATGTGGATCGTCGAGCGCCCCGAAACTAGCGCGCCTCGTTCGTAGGCGAGGCGGCGTCCATCGGGCGCAATGACCGGGCCGAAGCAGGTTTCGTCTGGGCAGGGGAGGAGATCGGTGACGGCGCTCCCATCTACCGCCGCCAGCTTCAATAGCGCGCCGCCATCAGCGCGGTGGGCGGCGTAGATCAATTGCAAACCATCAGGCATGAGGTCGAAATCCTCCACCCCCAACGGTTCGTGTGTGATCTGACGCGGCGCGGCGTCGGTGTCAAGGGAGCTGACCCAGACGTTGGCCGGTTCGCCCAAGAGATAGGCTAGTCGTTTGCCGCTCACATAGAAGACCCAGCGCGTTTCGCCCAACAACGGCAAGCCACGTTCGCTCTGACCACCGGCGAGCCAGACGGCGACGAGGCTATTGGCGGGCCATGGGTGGAGCGGGGTGAAAGTCAGGCGGTTGTCGTCCCAAGTAAATTCGCCACCGGGGTCAGGGGTGAGGTGCAGGGCGAGCTCAACCGAGGTGTGATCCATTGAGCGATTGAACGTAATGTGGAGCGGCGTGTAGGAGGCTAGCTCGCGCGCGTTGTTAGCGGGCGAAAAGGCTTCGACGCGCGGCAAGGCCAAGAAGCCTACTAAGCCGATGCCGAAGAGCAGGCCAAGTATGACCAGGAGCAACCCGGCCGGGAAACGCGGCGCGGAGGAACTGAGACGCATAGCGGGATTATACCCTCAGCTTTTTAAAGCAAGAGTTTATTCGTTTCCGACATAGCCTGTTGAACGATTGAAAGTGGTTATCGGGTTAATGCAGTGGCCTTGTGATAACCTCCACTCTCATATATCCTTAGTGGGGGTTGCCCATGAGTTTTCATTTCACACCATATATCGTGCTGTTGGTCTTGCCGTCGCTCTGGGCGTTGTGGCTGACCTATTATTCATTTCGACGCTCTGAGGTGTGGGCCAAGGCCTTTGGCCTCATGGCCTATTCCACTGCGCACTGGGCCATCTGCAATGCGCTCCAACTCAGTAGCAACGACGAGTTCACGTTCTTCATTTGGCACAACGTGCAGTATGTGGGCGTGGGCCTGTTGGTGGCGTCGTTGCTGGTGTTCGCCCTCGCCTATACCGGGCGCGAACGCTGGATCACCCGCCCCTTGCTCATCGCGCTGGCGATTGAGCCCTTGCTGCTGCAAGGCTTCCTCTGGACGAATTCCCTCCATCATCTATTTTGGGTAAGTTACGAATTTAAGATCATCGAGGGCCTCACCATCCCCGACAACGTGGTGGGAGCGGTGTTTTGGGCGCATTTCTATTATTGCTACGCCTTGCTCATCCCAAGCAACATTTTGTTGGTCATCGAGGTTGTCCGGTCGTTTCGCATTTATCGCCTGCAAGCCCTCATCATCCTCGCCGGCATCCTGACCCCGATGGCGGCCAACGTCATTTCAGTTTTTGGACTCAGTCCGTTTACAAGCAAGTTAGACCTCACGCCTTTCGCCTTCTCGCTTACGGTCGTCATCCTCAGCCTCGGGCTATACCGTTTTCGGTTGTTCCGCCTCGCGCCGGTCGCGCGGAGCACCGTGGTGGACAATATCCTCGAAGCGATGCTGGTGCTGGACAGCGACAACCGCTTGGTAGACCTCAACCCCGCCGCCGAAAAAATATTAGGGCACTCAGCCTCGGAAGCCATCGGCCACACGCTCGGCGAATTTCTCACCCATCGCCCGGATTTAGTCGATCGCTATCAAAACGTCTTTCAAGCCGATGCGGAGATCACGCTGGAGGTAGAAGGCGCGGAGCGGGCGTTTGAAGTGCGCCTCTCGCCGATCTTAGATCGCCGGGGGGCGACGCGGGGGCGGTTGATCCTGTTGCACGACATCACCGAACGTCAGCGCGCCGAGGCCGCCTTGCGCGCGCAACAACAACTCGCACAGCAATTAGCCGAAACCGCGCGCCACGCACAAGCCGCCGCCGAGGCCGCCAACCGCGCCAAGAGTGCCTTTCTCGCCAATATGAGCCATGAGTTTCGCACGCCACTCAATGCGATCATCGGCTACAGTGAAATGCTGGCGGAAATGGCGCGCGAACGCGCCGATGAGGAGTTGATCAACGACCTCGACAAAATTCGGGGGGCGGGCAAACACTTGCTGACTTTGGTGAACGATGTCTTAGACCTCTCGAAGATCGAAGCGGGGAAGATGACGATCTTTATCGAGACGTTTGAAGTGCGGAACCTATTGCATGAGACGCTGACGACCCTACAACCTGTGTTGGCAATAAACCGCAACCGGCTGGAGACACGCTGGCCGGTCGAGCCGCTCGTCATGGCAAGCGACCAGACCAAAGTGCGGCAAATTTTGGTGAACCTGATCAGCAACGCCACCAAGTTCACCGAACAAGGCACGGTGACGCTCGAAACGCGCCCGATCACCTTCGCGGCCAACGGCGCGGAGCCAGTGGCGGGCGTCGAGTTCGCCGTGAGCGACACGGGCATTGGCCTCTCACCCGAACAGATGCAACGCTTATTCGAGGCCTTCACCCAAGCGGATGTGTCTACGACGCGCAAGTATGGCGGCACTGGGCTGGGGTTGGCGATCACACGCCGCTTTTGTCAGTTGTTAGGGGGGGATATTCGGGTGGAGAGCGCGGGCGTGCCGGGAGAGGGGAGTATGTTTACTGTGACGCTACCGCTCAACGCGCCTACTCAAACACTTCAGCCACCGGGCAACTAAAGCCTGGCACTACTGCCCCTCCCTCTAACGTATCTCCAATTCCCAATACCACACTGGCGCGCGGCGAACATTACACAGGCTCTCCATACAGTTGGCGATGCACGATGCTCAACGCGCGCACTTGTTCCTCGGCGTGATAGGACGAGCGCACCAGCGGGGCGCACTCGACCCACTTGAACTGCAATTCGTCTTTCGCAAAGGCGCGTAACTCGGCGAATTCGTCGAGCGTATAGTAGCGCTCGATGGGCAAATGCCGGCGCGAAGGCTGGAGATATTGCCCAATGGTGATGATGTCCACTCCCCACGAGCGCAAATCTGTCAGCGTTTCCTTGACTTCGCTCAGCTCTTCCCCCAAGCCCAGCATAATGCCGCTCTTGGTCAACACCTCCGGGTCGAGGTCTTTGGCGTTGGAGAGCGTCGCGCGCGTCCAGGCGTAGTTATCTTGCGGCTGGACTTTTTTGAATAGGCGCGGCACAGTCTCAACGTTGTGATTGAGAATTTCCGGGCGCGCCTCCATCACCAGTTTCAGCGCCTCCCGACTCCCTTTGAAGTCCGGGATCAGGACTTCGATGGAACAGCCCGCATGGATCTCGCGAATGCGGCTGATGACGGCGGCGAAGATCGGCGCGCCACCATCAGCGCGCTCATCGCGATTGACGCTCGTGATAACCGCGTGTTTCAGGTTCATGGTCTTCACGGCTTGTGCCACACGCTCCGGCTCGGCCCAATCCAGCGCGGCGGGCCGCCCGTGTTTAATGTCGCAAAAGCCGCAGGTTCGCGTGCAGACATCCCCCATCATCAAAAAGGTGGCCGTGCCCCGTCCCCAACAATCGCCAATGTTGGGACAATGCGCTTCTTCACACACGGTGTGCAGGCTCTTAGAACGCATCAGGCCTTGTAGCCATTCATACGTCTCGCCGGTCGGCGCGCGCACCTTCAACCAATCTGGACGCCGTTGAGGCTGGGTGAGCGGGGTCTCTTCGATTTGAACTAAACGATCACGGGTGGGTGCGGTGATGGGCATTAAAAGGCATCCAATACTAAGTAAATTTGAGACTATTCAGGTTGACCTTAATTGCTGAATCAATCAAACCAATTCGTGATATTCGTTTTTTTATTCGTGCAATTCGTGATCCGCTGGGCTTTTTTCCAATAACCTGTTTGGTCACTGGAGCTCCGCTCTGATGACACGAATTTTAGCGAATTGCACAAATGAGAAATATAATTTCTCTAACAGTGAAAGGCAATTTTGGTTAACTCGCATCAAATTTTACGCCTGTTTCTAAAATCGGCACAGGTTACGAGTATAATCAGCGTTATATCCTCTTTGGGAGTCACTCATGGAATATCGTCACTTAGGGAATGCTGGTCTTAAGGTCAGTGAACTGTCGTTTGGCGCGTGGGTCACGTTTGGGCATCAGGTAGGCGAGGACGTGGCGTACGAGTGCATGGTGGCGGCCTACGACGCCGGCGTCAACTTCTTCGACAACGCGGAAGTGTACGCCAATGGCAACGCCGAGCTGGTGATGGGCAACGTGTTGAAGAAGGTCGGCTGGCGGCGGTCGAGCCTCGTCATTTCCACCAAATTTTATTGGGGCCTCTACGACGGCCCCAACGAGGTCAACACGCTCAGCCGCAAACGCCTCATGGAAGGCATTCATGGCTCGCTCCAACGCTTGCAATTAGACTATATAGACCTGATCTTTTGCCACCGCCCCGACTCGACCACACCCATCGAAGAGACCGTGCGCGCGATGCACGACATCATCACGCAGGGCAAAGCCCTCTATTGGGGCACATCCGAGTGGAGCTCCGACCAGATCATGCGCGCCTATTATCTGGCGGAAAAATACGGCTTACATAAACCCCAAATGGAACAACCCCAATACAACATGCTGTGGCGCGAGCGGGTGGAAAAAGAATACTCCCGGCTCTACAAAGAGATCGGCCTCGGCACGACGGTGTGGAGCCCGCTGGCCTCGGGCATCTTAACCGGCAAATACAACGACGGCGTCCCCGCCGACAGCCGCGTGGCGCAAAAAGGCTACGAATGGCTTAAGGATAAGCTCACCCCAGATCGGTTGGATAAGGTGAAGGCCCTCATGTCCGTCGCCGCCGATTTGGACTGTTCGGTGACGCAATTGGCGCTCGCCTGGTGTCTCAAGAACCCCCATGTCAGTACCGTGATCACCGGTGCCAGCCGCGCCGCGCAAGTGACCGAAAACATGAAAGCCCTCGAGGTGATACCGAAACTGACGCCCGATGTGATCGAACGCATCGAGACGATCTTGGACAATAAGCCCTCCGATGACGACTGAGCCCCTGATGCGCGTGGTGGGCTTACAAGTTGGCCAGCCCGAAACGCACCACTACCCCACCGAAACGGTCGTGACGGGCGGGCATAAGACGCCCGTGTCAGAAGCGTGGTTGCATACGACCCATTTTGAAGGTGACGCTCAAGCCGATCTTAAACATCATGGTGGGCCAGACAAAGCGGTGTGTGTTTATTCATTTGAGCATTATCCCTATTGGGAAAGGGTGTTGGGCACATCGTTAACGCCCGGCGCATTTAGCGAAAACCTGACCGTGGCGGGGATCACCGAAACTCAAGTATCAATCGGAGACATCTTCCAAGTGGGGGAGACGCTGGTACAGATCAGCCAGCCGCGCCAACCGTGTCACAAACTGATGGGCCGCCATGCCCGCCCCGACTTACCCGACCTGATCCACGAAAACAGTTTCAGTGGCTTTTACTTCCGCGTCTTAACTCCGGGGCGCGTGGCAGTGAACGCTCAAGTCGAGCGGGTCACGCAACATCCGTTGGGCGTGACGGTGGAGTTCGCCAATCAGGTAATGTATCGTCAGCGCGCCGATGCCGAGAGCCTGCGCCAAGTGTTAGCGGTGGAGGCCTTGTCAGAGGCGTGGCGCTATACGCTGGCGAGGCGCTTGAAAGACAAAAAATAAATTTAGCTCACTGATTGATCAAGGGCAAGTAAGTATGGGAGATAGTGATCGGTTCGGTGAGTTCTACTTCAAACCCTCCCGCTAAAGTATACGCGCCACCCGTCAGCGCTCCCGCGTCTGGTTGACCGAGGGTGCCGTCAACCAGATATCCCCCGCCAGAACTCTCGCTACGCCCACTGCTCACGCGCGCGGCGCTGAGGTCAAAATTAGCAGGCTGAGCCAACACCCCCACTGCGCCCACGGCTAAACCCAAGACCACCAACCCCAATAACCATCTCCGGCGGTTCATAGCTTTGATGTCCTTTAGCGTAAGAAGGCCGCCAATTTCAACCACAACGGCGGCCCTAAGATCAGCCAACCAACGAGGGTCGCCGTCAGGGCCCCGATCAATACGGCGGCGGCGGCGACATCTTTCCCCACTTTGGCGAGCGGGTGGTGCGCTGGGGAGGCTAAATCTACCACGGCCTCCAGCGCGGTGTTGATAAACTCGGCCATCCACACCAGCGCCACCGTCAAGAAAATTATCGCCCATTCTAAACGGCTTAAGCCCAGCCACAAACTCACACTGAATACGAGGATGGAAGCAATCGCATGAATCCAAGCGTTGCGTTGGGTGCGGAGCATATAGGCCCAACCCGCAAACGCGTGGCGAAAAGAATCTAAGCGCGAGGTCGAACGTTGAGGGGAGATCATAAGAAATTAAGGGCGAGACACTGGCATCGTCAGGCAAGGCGCTATTAGCGCGCTTCTGAATTCACGACTGGAAATCTGAGTCAGCACCGGTCGCCGCTGAGTCATGTTGACGTGCGTAGCGCCGGGCGGCGATATCATACGCTTCCGCCAGCAACGGGCGGAGGCGCTCAAACGTCGCTTCACCCGGCGACAGCACACAAATGAAATGGTATGACGCGTACTCGGGATGGGGCATGATCACGTCTAACGCCGCGAAATCGTAGTGAGTGACATCTATGGCCTCTGTCCCGAACAGCGATTGAAACGTCTGTTGGCTAATCCCAACGTTCAGGCGAAAGACGCCAGGGCGGTTTAAGTTCGAAACACGATCATATTCATTGTCCGCTGAGATGAGCGTCGCGAAGGGCAGTTTGCGCTCGGAGCGACAGAAGAAAAAAGTGTAGCCGAGGTTGGTGGTGGTTTCGACACCGGGAAAAGTGTGGGTGAGGTGATGGGTGATGAAGGCTTCGTCCATAAAAGTTCTGGATGCCCTTTCTAGGGCAACGTTAGATGCACCTAGCAAGTATTATAAACTCGCCCTCTCTTGTTACAAACATGCCAAGGTAGATGAAGAAAAGAGAAGTGCCAGCGAGCAAGGCGGGCTCGCGATCAACGCCACAAATTATAGCTATGGTGTCTTTAGGGGGCGCTTGGTAAAATTATCGAAGCACATCAATTGTGCTTCCAATTATTCGAGCCACCACCAAATCAGGGCTGGGGATAAATCATATGCCTAATGAAATCTGTCCACAATGTCAAAACGTTTTACCCGTCACATCCGGCTACCGCACCTGGTGCGAAAAATGCGAATGGAATCTCGGTGAGCGGCCGACCATTGCGCGCCCAAGCAATTTATTTCTGCGGATTCACCAAACCCTTAATCAGCGCTCCAGCGAGGCTTTGTTTCAAGCGATGCGCGCCAATCAGCCGCGTTCATTTTTGGCGCGCATCGCGTTGTTGCTCGCGTATGTGGTTGCAAGTGGCGTGCATGGCGTAGGGTTAGCGTTAGTAGGGGTCGGTTTATATTGCATCATTTTCGTAGCCCCAGCCTATCGCGGGCTGGGTTGGCTGGTTGGGGCCGCCCTAATTCTTTTTGCTCTTTGGTTGTTTAAGCCCCGCCTGCGGCCAGCGCCCGGCACGTTATTACCCCCACAAGATTTCCCAGCACTTTATTCATTGACGAACCAGATCGCGGCGCAACTCACCTGTGCGCCAGTCGCCGAGCTTCGCTACAATTTTCATTTCAACGCCATGATCGGTGACTATGGGTGGCGGCGTACCAGTGTTGTGACTCTTGGCATTCCGTTGCTCGTCATATTAGAGCCACAAGAACTCATTGCTATATTGAGCCATGAGCTCGCGCACAAGGCCAGCGGCGATCCGAGTCGAGGGCTTTTTCTGTGGACTGCTATGGATTCGCTAGCAGAGGTCTATGATTTGGTCGCGTTCCGCGCGCCGACGTGGCTGGCCTTTGTCAACGTATACAACTTATTGCGCTGGTTAGTCTCGCACTGTATTTGGGCGTTGGCTTATTTGTTAACAACACTGCTCTGGCACGACAGCCAACGGGCCGAGTACCGCGCAGATTTGTTGGGTGCGCAGGTCAGTGGCACTCCGGCGCAACTTCAGACTTTGAACAAACTGCATCTTTATATACTGGTGATGGAATATCTTAAGACCGCTCAGGCCAACCCCAATTTTCGGCACGGATTACGCGACAAATTACAAGCGTTGAGTGCCGACATGCCGGAGCGTGAATATGAGCGCTTACAGCGCTTAGATCGTTGGATGCCTTCTTTTTTTTATACCACCCATCCGCCTTCTCATCTCCGTGCGGAAGTGTTGCGTAGCAATCCCTATCCTGCTGCCCTCACGGCCAATTCGGCCACCCTCGATTTTGCGCGAGTAATAGCTGAGGTGGACACACTTTGGGGTATGTTTGAAAGACAAGTGATCAATTAGCCTGACTTGATGGCGTAAGCTACTGGCAGTATATCCAACTGTGGTATGATCTCTGCCGTTATCTTTCTCCACCACTTGAGTCACACTTATGGATACCTCCGCTGAAAAAATCACCATCGTCGAAGGCCCCACCCCGGTCTTTGAACACCCCATCGAAACTTGGTCAACCTCTTTAACTGAAGGCCCCCTTTTGCCACGCGTGGCGCTTACGCGCTTGCGCACCCTCAATGGTCCCTCCATGGTGGAGCGCTGTTGGAAGGCTTGGCATGATAACCGGCCCATGCACTTGGAATATCGCGATGAGATGGGCATGACCCAAATCGCCGAGATCGTCGCCGCGCGCTATGCGGAGACTCAAGAAGGGCATGTGTTGTTGTTGCATGTGCGGTTGAATTAACCCAAGCCACATGGTCGCCCCCAAGCCGGATGAAATTTCTTCATCCGGCTTTTTTATTAACTTGCGTTACGGGGTTGAGGGCAGTGATCAGCTCACTGCGAATGAGCGTTCCTTCGGTTTTGCTTAGGGCAAGCTTTTGCAAGTGAAGCGATCCGCATAATCGGGAGACTGCTTCGCCGCTGAAGGACGCGGCTCGCAGTGACACATACATATCAGACGCGCGGATTTCAAATCAACGTTGCACCAGCGGCACATACACCCGATAAGTCGGCACGACTTCAAAAAACTGCAACACCTTTTGCATTAGCACGGCCTGATCCGTAGCATCGCCTGCCACTTCAAAGGGGAAGGCTAGGAAAACGACTTTAGCATTGCGCCCAACATCATCCAGGGTCAGGCCAATGGGTTGACCATTGATATCTATAAACGCTGGTTGCGCGGGGGAGATCATTTGCAATTGATTGTTGTAATTGCGCCCCGCGAGCAAAGGATACCCCACCGGCAACGGGCGGAGGCTCGCTGTCACAGCGTTGGTGATGATCGGCGTCGCTGTCAAAGGTGTAACCTCATTGAGCGCCTCGCGTGCTTCGCTCACGCGCAGATAATCGGCAAGCCACGCGCTGGCCTCATCTACCTCCCCGCTGGATAAGAACAACCGCCCGCCCGCCTCCAAAAACTCGGCGAGTAAATTTTCATAAGGGCGCATGGGTTCAGGATATGCCGCGCCCGTGAACCAGATCACCACGCGATGCGCTTTAAGATAATGGCTGGGCACAGTCGGGTCGGCGGCTAAATCCCAGACGTTATAGGCCAAATCCCCCAAGGCCGCGCGATAAGCGCTTTGCCCATCGGGGTAATCGCGGTCGCCATCTACCAACAAGATCGAGTTCGTCACGGCGCGGGTGTTGATTAACGTCGCGGCAGTTAAGGCCGGACTCGTCACGCCCGTCGCAGATAGTGTGGCGCTATCCAGTTGTTCGTTTAGCGCAGTCGGCGGGATGGCGACACGCACGCCCACACGAAACGATTCACCCGGTGCGAGGGGCGGTGTTTGAGTCAGCGGAACAGTGAACGTTTCATCCCAAACGCTCGTGGCAAAACTCGCGGCGGTGGGCGTCAACCAAAACGCTTCGGTGAGGCCGCTTAAATTTTCGAGCGTGACCATATAAGTGAGCGTCGTGCCACTGCGCGTGCCATCGGTCTGCGAGGCTAGCACAAAGCGCACGCCAGTCGCTAAGGTGACATCAAACGTCAGCGGACTGCCCACCGCGCTCGCGGCCTGAGCCGAAGTGACCGACCATCCCATTTGCGTGAACGTCGCACTCGTCTGAATCGAATCGGTGACCCGCACCGTGAAATTTAAGTTAAGCGTCCCAGGCGTTATCCCGCCCAAGTAATTGATCTTCGCGCGCGGCACGGTCAAGCCCGCCCACAACACTTGCCCATTGGCGAACACCCCACCCTGCCCGGACTCTACAAAACTCGTGTCACTCGGTACAGGCAAGGTGAGACTCACCCCCGTCGCTATTGCGTCGCCCAAATTGCGGAGGGCGAGGGTGAACGTCATCAGCCGGTTTGCGCCAATGAGCGACGCAAATTGAAACAAACGCCCATCGAGTGCGGGCAACGGGCCGGCGTCATCGCGCAAGGCCCACGCGCCGCGCCCATGCGTGCCAACCGCGATCTGACGGGTGAACGAGTTGAGATCGAGTTGCCACACGGTGACGAACGGAAAATTTGTACTGAGGGGGGCCCAATTTTCGCCAAAATCAAATGAAGCCAACACGCCCACATCCGTCCCGGCGTAGAGCACGCCCGCGCGGCTCGGATCAAGCACTAAAGAATTGATCGGCACATCTGGCAAATTGCCACTGAGGTCGCTCCACGTCTGCCCAGCGTCGGTGGTCTTAAACAAGTGCCCCGGCGTGGCAGGCGTCGCGGCGTTGAAGCCGGCATACGCCACATACGCAGTGCGATAGTCCGAGCGATCTACAGCAATGGCCGTGACTGGACGACCCGGCATGACGCCGGGTTGATCGATCCTTTGCCAAGTGGGCGCGGCGCTGGTGGCGTTGAGCGACAGATGCACATAGCCTTCCAACGTGCCCACGTAGAGCGCATCGGCCCCCGCTGTGACGCCGAACGCCGATATGTAACAGCCGCGCGCGCCATTGGGGGCGGCACCGACGCACCCGCTGGTTAAGTCTGAACTGATCGCCTGCCAAGTGGCCGCGCCGCGCGCCGTGTCGGTGCGATACACGCGATAGGTGCCGAGATATAGTTGTTGCGGATTGCTCGGCGACATGATCCACGGGAGATAAAACTCAGATCGGTCGCCGGTGTTGATCCCATTCGAGAGGCTCTGATAGCCCGACGCCGAGGTCATGCCATTGGAGAAGCGATAAGGCGAGACGCCGTAATAAGTGGTGTAGACGTAGTTAGGGTTCTCTGGATCAATGAGCAACTGCCCGCCGTCGCCGTTGGTCATGTCCGCCCACCCACTGAACGCGCTCCGCAGTGAGCCATTGTCTTGGGTGCCGCCGTAAAACTGATCGGGGCGCGTGGGGTGTTGCGCGATGCTGGTGAACTGCGCCAGTTGCAAGCCATGTTCGTTCAGGTTTAACCAATCGGTCGCGGAGCGCGGATCGGCGTTGCCATTGGGCCGCCCGCCGCGATTCGCGGAATACCACACGCCACCATCATTGCCCACGACCACTTGGCGCGGGTCATCGCGGCGGATCGCAATCGCGTGATAATCAGGGTGCATGTTAAAGCCGAGATCCACCCAACTCGCGCCACCATCCAGCGTGCGATAGACACCGCCGGAGCCGCTCCCATAATTGTAGAGGCCTAACACATACGCGATGTCGGCGTTAGTGGGATCAACCGCGATGACGTTGTTGTACCAGCATTGCATCCCACAGTAGTCGTAAACATTGCTCGAACTCGTCACGGCCCAACTGCCGCCCTCGTCAGTGGACTTCCACACTTGCGCTGGTTGATGCGCGCCACTGGTGTTCGCCCAATCAAAACCCACATAGAGCGTGGCCGAGACCGCCGCCGAGGGATGCGCCAGCCCCAACGCAAAGCGCGAGGGGATGTAGTCGTAACGCGCCGTGGTGGGCAGGCCGTTCATCACTGAGAACCAGGTCGCGCCCCCATCTACTGTTTTAGAAATGCCCTGCCCCACTAGCGCCACATAGAGCTGTTGCGGTTGAAGCGGGTCCAGTACCAAATCGTTTGCACCCCCAACGGGCGACGTGGCCGAGGGCGGCTGGGCGAGGCGCGGCGTCCAATTGACGCCACCATCCACCGATTCCCACACCCCCCACGCTGATTGGTCAGCAGGGGTGGTGCGGCGGATACCGCCCCGCCCGCGTAGTGTGGCGACGTAGAGATGATCAGCGTTGGTGGGATCCACCACGATCTTAGCAATGGAGACGCGGTTAAACGTCGCGCCGCTCACCGGCGCGTAGGTCGCACCGCCATCAGTAGACTTCAACACGCCCGCCCCAAAGTAACTGTCGCCCGACAAATTCCCCTCGCCCGTGCCAACGTAGATCACGTCTTCATTCGATGGTGCCAGGGCAATGGCCCCGATGGCGAGCGACGACAAGAAATCGGTTTTGGGAGTCCAGGTGAAGGGCGTGGTGTCGGTGGGCAGTACGGTCTCCCAAACGCCGCCTTGTGCGCCACCGAGGTAGATCGTATAGGGCGGGCTAGAACGAATGGCGAGCGCGCTCACGCGCCCCGCCATCGCGCCCGTGCGTCCATCGCCGCGCATGGCCTGCCAAATGGGGCGCGGCCCGACCGCTTCCCACGCGCCCGTGAAACCAGTGGGCGCGGCGAACGGCGGTTGGAGGGGTTGGCTTATTTGAGCGATAGCGCTGTGGCGCAATGCGCTAGCGTCACTGATATTAAAGTCTGGGTCGTCACCGGCGGTGCGCCGCGTGTAGAACCACGCCTCACGATCAATGACATGCTCCTCTTCGGTCAGCGGATTGACGACCCGCTGAGCTTGCGCTGGCAGGCGCAGTGTGCCGAGGAGAAGTAAGCCACACAAACAGAGGAGGGCAATGAGGCGCGCGCGAAGTTTCACTACCGATGCATCCGCTCATACCGCCCCACCCACTTCCAGTTGCTGGCATCGCGTTTGCCGCGTTGCACCAGTTGCGCCGCTTGTTGGCTTTGGCGATGCGCCACCAGCGTCGCCATGATCGCCGCGATCTCTGGGCGCATTTCGCGGCCTTCTTCCATCTCTTCCATGCTAAAGCGCTCTTCAATGAAGCGCGTGTCGAAGTTGCCCGCGATAAAGCGATGCGAGTCCATGATGTTCTGATGGAACGGGATAGTCGTCTTCACGCCTAGCAAGCGATATTCTTCTAAAGCGCGGCGCATCCGTAAGATGGCTTCACCGCGCGTCTCACCCCAGCAGATCACTTTGGAGATCATTGAGTCGTAATATGGGGTGATCTCGAAACCGGGGTACACGCCCGTGTCCACGCGCACGCCGGGGCCGGTGGGCAGGAGCGATTGGGTGACGCGCCCCGTGGAGGGCAGGAAGTTGTTGTAAGGGTCTTCAGCGTTGATGCGACATTCAATCGCCGCGCCGTTCAACACAATATCGTCTTGGGTGTAGCGCAATTTGCGCCCGCGCGCGATGCGGATTTGTTCTTTGACGATGTCCACGCCCGTCACCATTTCGGTCACCGGATGCTCCACTTGCAAGCGCGTATTCATCTCCATAAAGTAAAAATTCTTCTCTTTGTCCACCAGACATTCAATCGTGCCAGCGTTGATGTAACCCACCGCCAGCGCGGCCTTGCACGCCATCTCGCCCATCCGCCGCCGCAGGTCGTGGTCGTCGGCGATGAAGACCGAGGGCGCTTCTTCTAGCACTTTTTGATGGCGGCGTTGGAGCGAACATTCACGCTCACCAAGATAAATGGTGTTGCCAAATTCGTCGGCCAGCAATTGAATTTCGATATGGCGGGCTTTAGTGATCAGTTTCTCCAGATAGACACTGCCATCATTAAACGCCGCTTCGGCTTCGCGGCGCGCCGAGGCCAGCAATCCGGGCAACTCTTCGGGGGTGTTCACTTCGCGCATCCCTTTGCCACCGCCGCCGGCCGTGGCTTTGATGAGGAGCGGGAAACCGATTTGTGGTGCAACAGCGAGGATGTCTTCATCGCGCAGGCCGCTTTCATCTTTGGTGCCGGGGACCACGGGCACGCCGGCCTTAGAGACGGTCGCGCGCGCGACGGCCTTGTCGCCCATCGCTGCAATCGCCGCTGGGCGTGGGCCGATGAAGATGATCCCCGCGTCGGCGCAGGCCTGCGAAAATTCTTCCTTCTCAGCCAAGAAGCCATAGCCGGGGTGGATAGCATCTACTTCGGCCTTTTGGGCGATGCTCAAAATTTTGTCCATCCGCAGGTAGCTCTCGCGCGAGGGCGCGGGGCCGAGCAAGTAGGCTTCGTCGGCGTAGCGCACATGGAGGGCATTGCGGTCTACCTCGGAATACACCGCGACGGTTTGAATGCCCAACTCGCGGCAGGCTCGGATGATGCGTACGGCGATCTCGCCGCGATTGGCGATTAAGACTTTTTTGAACATAAAAGGGTTCCTTTATGACAGTTCGATCTCCGCTACCAGCGGATAATGATCGCTAGGATATAAGCCAGCGGTGTGGTCGTGAATAATTTTAGCCGCCAAAGGTTTAATCTGCATCGTGCCATTCAGAGTGAGAATCCAATCAATCCGCCACGCCATGTGCCCATGCGGCGCTTGATAGGCGTCGCCCTCATAACCGTGATAGGTGTTGGAGGTATGTGAGTCATGATTGCCACACGCGAGGTAAGTGTCTACAAAACCCTGCTGAATAAAAAAACGATAGCTGGTGTCGGTGAACGTCGTCTCGACTGGGTTAGGGTAGTGCGGCACGAAGGCATTGCAATTGAAGTCGCCCAGCAAAATGACTGGCAGTTGGCTAGGCCGAGTTTTGACTAGTCGCTCCATCATCAACAGCCCGCCCTCCATCCGTGCCTGTTCACTGATATGGTCTAAATGGGTGTTGATGATCAAGAACTCGTTACCGGTTTGCTTGACGCGCAGTTTCGCCCAAGTCGCTACCCGAACATCGGCTGACTCCCAAGACCTAGAATAGGCGTCAGGCGTCTCGCTGAGCCAAAAACTGCCCGCTTCGACCAAATCGAGAACGGCGGTTTTCCAAAAGAGCGCGTTGTATAAAAAAGGCTCATTATCCGCCGTGTGACCTATAAAATAAGCATAGTCAGGCAATTCGGCTTGGTAGGTGTCCAGGTTGCCGCTTTGTAATTCTTGGAAGCCCACCACATCTGGCGCATAGCGCCGCAACGTTTCGAGGTTGCGCGAACGGCGTCCGGCGCTCCAGGCATTCTCGCCTTCGTCGTCATCAAACGAACCGGCGAGGTTGAAGGTCATAAGGTGGAGGGGCATGGGAGTTATAGAAAATTCTGAATCGGCGCTAAATGTCGGATGGTGCTAATCGTAATAACTGTAGCGCAATTTAGAACGGTATGTCAAACGGTTAAAACAATGAACCGCCTCAATGGGCGGTTCATGTGATGTCAAAGTTAGTTAGCTTTGAATGATGCGGGCAAGTTGTCCGTAATAATCAAAATTCACTATGAGGTTGTTTAACCGCTTGCCAGACCTAGTGTGCATGTAAACTAGTCTGCTCCGTGACTGCTTCGGTGGACTCATCCTCCTTTCGCGCCGGACTGTATCTCGACCTCAGAACCTCGAGATGTTGAATTGGCTAAACTAAAATTATTATAGAGCAAGTGCGATCTCAGAGTCAATAGGCAATTGCGAATTTAATGACTCTGGCGCGATAATTCGTAAGTCATTATTGTGCGGAGCAGAGCACGTTGGCCCCACCGTGACCGACATGGGGCGGTGGAGCATATTAATAGGCGGATTGTTACGGAGCCGCTTGAGGCCATAGAAACTATTCATCGCCAGCGAGAGCATAAACGCTCCCGGGCGCAGGCGCGCGGCTCGTGTGAGGCGTTTGACCACTGCTTGCGGCGAGAAGGCGGCCCGCCATAAGGCGCGATGCGCGGCCAAGAGCGCTTCGGGGCGCATCTGTTTTGGCTCAAAGGCCACGTTGTAGCCATTATAAAATTGCCAACCCCGCTCTAACAGACGGCCCTCCGCTTCGAGTTTGTCATAGAGCGGTGTGCCTTTATAGGGTGTAAGGATACTCAGGAAAGGCACGTCCACGCCAATCGCCTCCAACCGGTGCGCCATGTCCACAATCGTCTCTGGTGAGTCGTGATCAAACCCCGCAATGAAACCCGCCATGACGGCGATGCCGTAGCGGTGCATGGTCTCCACCCGTTCTCGATACAACTCGGCTTTGTTCTGGCTTTTGTGCGCTTCTTGGAGCGACTCCTTGCCAAAACTCTCGATGCCAAAGAAGACCCCGATGCACCCCGAAGCGCGCATTAGTTCTAACAATTCCGGGTCTTGGGTGATGTCCATGCTGGCTTGGGTCAGCCACCACTTATTAAGCGGGATCATCGCGCGGAGCAGGTCTTTGACATAGGCGCGTTTAGCCGTCAGGTTGTCATCCCAAAACCACACCACTTTGCGTTGCCACCAATGCGGGAAGGCCTCGTATTCAATGTCGCGGATCACCTCGGCGATGGGGCGCACCCGAAAACCGGGGTTGACCGAGGGCACAGAACAAAACGAGCACGTGAACGGGCACCCCCGCGTGGCTTGGATGACGCGACGCACGATAAAGCGTGAGGAGAGTAAATCGTAGCGCGGGGTCGGGAGGGCGTTGAGGGGCAGTGCCTGCCCGACATACTGCTGTTGTAACTGTCCCGCCTCCGCGTCGGCGAGCAGGGTCGCCCAGACCGATTCGGCTTCGCCAATCACCACCGCATCACAGCCATGCGCCAAGGCCTCTTCCGGCCAAAAGGTGACGTGTGGGCCGCCCGCCACCACCCGTTTACCTTGTCCCTTAAACACCCGCGCCAATCGATAAGCCTCCGGCGCGAAACCGCTGAAGAACGACAACGCCACCAGATCGGCGTCGGTGTCATAGGGGAGCGGGTCCACTTGTTGATGGATAACACGCACGGTGTGCTGGGGTGGCGTGAGCGCGGCGAGCTGGATCCCGGTGATGGGCGGGACGAAGTTGTATTCATGTCCGCTTTCATAGCGTTGCAAATAGACGACGATGATGTCAATTTTCATAAGGGCCGCTGAGGAATGGGAGCTGGGCCAAGTGTAAGCGGAAATGCGAGGAGCGGTCTACCCCTTGAGAGCAGACGGGGAAGCACTTAGGTGCTTAACGGTCGAGCGCTAGAGCGGAGGTGTTTATATATTTTTCACGAACACGCACAAATCCTCTCCGCGATCATAAAAGTCAGTGAGCTGAATTTTGAGCTCACATCCCTGACGCTGATAAAAATTGCGCGCAGGCGCATATTCCGGACGATTGCTCGTCCAGATGACGATGAGCCAGCGCCCAGCAGAGCGCGCGGCTTCTTCTACTGCGCGCAACAAGGCCGAGGCCACGCCTTGTTTTTGCACTTCACGCGCCGCGCAGATCCAATACAGGTCAGCGGCCCCTTTGGAGAGGGCAGTTGGCCCCCAACAGGCGAAACCCACCAAAGACTCGGCGGCGTAACACGAGATGAAGTTGTAGCCGCTCTTCACGGGGTCTTTGAGATACCCCTCAAACAGTTCCTCCACCGTCGCCACTTCTTCATCTGAAAAGACGCCCACCCCACGCGCGCAGGTGAGGATGGCGGGGAGGTCTTCTGGGGCGGATAGTCGGAGGGAAAGCATGAGCAGGTAAATAAGTGAACAGGTGATGAAGTGAACAGGTGAAGTAAAATCAAATCACCTGTTCACCCCGTCACCTGCTCACCTGTTCAGTTCTTACGAGACAGACACAAACCGCCCGGTCGCCAAGCCGTACCGCGCAATCGCCGCTTCCAGAATGAGATTGACGAGGTCGGCATGGCTCATGTTCAGTGCGCGCGCTTCGACCACTAGATCACTGACGGGCGACAAGCCGGGGAGTGGGTTGATCTCCAGCACATAGGGCTTGAAGTCTTCGGCCTCGTTCAGCCGGAAATCTACCCGCGAGACATCTAAACAGCCCAGCACACGGAAGACCGCCGCGGTCAGCCAGTTGAGTTCTTGCACCTGTTTTTGTTCGAGGGGCGCGGGGCAGAGGTTGTAATCCGCATCGGCGAGATCGGTCTTGAGGCGATTGGTGTAGATGCCGCCGTCTGTTTCTTGATAGGGCTTGAGATTGATCTCTAGCGGTGGCAAGAAGGTGAGGCCGCCCGCTTTGAGCGCGCCGAGACCCGCTGGCGAATAGTCGCGCTTTTCGCTGTAGAAGCGCGAAGGCAACCGCCGGGCGGCGATGCCGGAGATGTTACCCACCAAGCCGACTGTCACTTCGCGTCCGGCGATGAAGCGCTCCACTAACGCCGTTTGTTTATAACGACTGATGGTCACTGCCAGTTGCTCACGAAGTTCTTTCTCATCATGCACGATGGATTGTAGGCTGACACCCATCCCGGTGCCTTCGCGCGCCGGCTTAACGAAGAGCGGGAATACCATGTCGTCATCCAACGGCTCATCGGGGCTTTCAAACGGTTGGAAGGGGGGGGTGGGCAGGGCATGCCACGTCAACACGCGTTTGGTCATAGACTTGTCAAGCGCGAGGGCCAGTGCGCTGACTTTGGAGCCGGTGTAGGGCACGCGCAACATTTCGAGCAGACCCGGTATCTGCGACTCGCGCCCGTCGCCAAAATGTCCTTCGCAGATATTGAAGCAAATGTCGGGACGGTTGGCGTGCAACTTGTCGGGCAAGCCGGTGTCACCTTCATAGAACACGCACTCATGCCCGCCGGAGCGGATGGCTTCTTGGAGCGTCTCAATTGTGGTTTCCGAATCGAGATCGTCCCAGTGGTCGTCGGCCATGCCGGGGAATTTGGGGGCGTTGACTTTGAGATTGGCGAGGAGAGCGACTTTGAGGCCAGGCATGAAGGACTCCTTAAATAAGATTCAAGCCACAAGAGTCAATACTCAACCCACAGGCGTCTTGAGTATTGACTCTTGTGGCTTGTGTATTAATCCTGGGTAGCGCGTGAGCGCCGCATTGAACACCGCTTGTAGCATCTGCGCGTGTGTCCAGCCTTCGGCTTGGGCGCAGAGGGTCAGGTCGCTGATGGAGGTCAGGCCGGGGAGGGCATTGATCTCTAAGATCATGGGTTGCAGATTGTTGTTAGTGTCGAGGCGAAAGTCCACGCGCGCCACGTCGAGGCCCTCGCACACGCGAAATGTTTCCAGCGTCAGCCGCCGCACTTCCTCCGCGATGGGTTCGGGGATCGGCGCGGGGCAGAGGCCGTGATATTGATCGGCCAAATCTACTTTGAGTTCGTAGGTGTAAAAATGCTCGGTGCCGGGCGCGTAGACTGAATAGTCTACTTCGGAGATCGGGAACAGGTGGATACCGTCCGTTTCGCCATTCGGACCCAAATTACCCACCAGACCACAGGTTACATCCCGACCTTCAATATATTCTTCTACCAGCACGGTCTCTGGGTAAAGGTCTAATAACGCCGCGACTTTGGCGCGCACGGCTTGTTCGGAACGCAAAATCGAATCACCATGAATGCCGATGCCCGTGCCTTCACGGTTGGGCTTGGCGAAGAGCGCGCGCCCCGCGTCCAGACAAGCGCGCAAGCGGGTGTCGAGGGGTTGGGCGGGCGTACTAAATTCTTGGAAGACTGGGGTGGGGAGGCCATGATAGAACAAGAGGCGTTTGGTCATGGCCTTATCGAGAGTGATAGCGAGCGTCATCACTTTCGACGCGGTATAGGGCAGGCCTAACATCTCCAACAAGGCCGGAACTTGTGCCTCGCGCGAATCGCCTTGAAAGCCTTCGCAGGTGTTGAAGCAAATATCTACTGGGTGCGCGGCGAGGCGGGTGGGGAGTTCGGCATTACCTTCATGCGCCACCACCTCATGCCCCAGGGCGCGGATCGCCGCCACGTAGTCGTTGACATTGGTCAACGAGTCGAGTTCGGCGAGCATATCTTTGGGGTGTTTGCCGTTAGGCGAGGGGGCGTTTTCTTTTAAGTTGTAGAGCACCGCCACCCGCAGGCGCTTGGCCTGCGGGTGGCGGGTGAGGGCAAGCGATGGGTCGTCGAGGGCGACACTCACTTGAGGACTTGCCCTTGAATGACTTTGAGTTTGGTTTCGGCCGGCTCGCCTTCGCCGATGCCGCGCGGCTTCCATTTATCCCCGCCATCTTTTAGGCGATGTCCCTCGGTCGCGCCGCGTTCGTGCGTTCCGGAGAAACCTTCGGGCTCTATCGTCAACTGTTCGCCTTGCAACAAACCGAAGATACCCGTTTGGCCCGGTTCGGGGCGGCGCGAGGCCATCTTGTCCAGATGTCGAATGGCTTCGGGGTCGTAGTCAGTCGGCTCGCTATAGGTGGTGATGAAGCCTTCAAAGTTACGCAACACGGCTTTACCCGGCGCTTGCGAGATCATGTAGTTCGGCATCACCGGGATCTTGCCGCCCCCGCCGGGGCCGTCCACCACAAAGGTTGGCACCGCGTAACCCGAGGTGTGGCCGCGTAAGCCTTCGATGATCTCAATGCCTTTGTTGACGGTCGTGCGGAAGTGCCCCGACCCTTCCACCAAGTCGCATTGATAGAGATAGTAGGGGCGCACGCGCATCATCACCAACTTATGCACGAGTTCGCGTTGGATGTGCACCGAGTCGTTGATGCCCGCCAGCAACACCGCTTGATTGCCCAGCGGCACGCCCGCCCGCGTGAGGCGGTCGCAGGCTTGGGCGAGTTCGAGCGAAATTTCACTGCCGTGATTGACGTGAATGTTCAACCACATCGGATGATACTTCGCCAACATGTCGCACAATTCTTGATCGATCCGCATAGGCATGAAGACCGGCACGCGCGACCCGATGCGGATGATCTCGATATGCGGGATCTCGCGCAAGCGTGAGAGCAAGCTGTCTAAGAGTTTGGGGGCCAACACCAGCGGGTCGCCGCCGGAGAGCAACACATCGCGTACTTGCGGCGTGCGCTTGAGGTAATCAATCTGCGCGTCATAGTCGCTCCGCGAGAACTGCGCCGACGGGTCGCCCACGATGCGGGAGCGCGTGCAGTAGCGGCAATAGGAAGCACACTGGGTCGTGACCAACATCAGCACCCGATCTGGGTAGCGATGCACAAGGCCGGGGACGGGGGAGTGTTTGTCTTCGGCCAGCGAGTCTTCCATCATGGACGTGAACGGCACCATTTCGCCCGCGGTGGGGATGACTTGTTTGCGGATGGGGTCGTTGAGGTCGTCGGGGTCAATGAGCGAGGCGAAGTAGGGCGTAATGTCTACGCGGAAGAGGCCGCTGGTGCGGAGGGCTTCGCGCTCGCTATCGGTGAGCTTGAAGACTTGCTCCAACTCTTCAACAGAGTTGAGGCGGTTGGAAAGTTGCCAGCGCCAATCGTTCCACTTTTCATCGGGCACATTGGCCCAAAATGGGGCGCGGCGGGCGGGTTGGATTTTGTCGGCGAGTTGCATGAGGGGTCTCCTGAAAAAGAAAGGTCAACCAAAAGAATTACGCTGGGAGAGAGGCATCACGGGGCGGGTCGTGATCGGTACGCCAGACAAACAGCCCAGAAGACGGTGGCATGGAAAGCGCAAACCGCCGGGAGGCAAAAGCCTGACCGGCGGTATGGAAACAAAGGGCGGAAAATTCCGTCGGCACAGCGTCTTCTACAAACCTTTCAGCATCTATTGAGCATTGTAGCGCGAGTCTGGTAAGAGTCAATGACTCACTACGCCCGAAAAACCCGTAGCCACAATCGCTAAGCGAAAATCCCATTAATAGGGAGCCGTATAAAGCCATTATAAGCGCCCCTCTTTTGCGTTAGAATGCACCTATTCATCCCTTCTCCTTCGTCTCTCATCCTTTCAATATGCCGCCTCTCACCTCTCTTCGCATTGTAGACCTCACCGAAGCCCTCGCCGGGCCTTATTGCGCCATGCTACTAGCTGACTTGGGTGCAGATGTGATCAAAGTCGAACGCCCCAGCGTGGGCGACCAGAGTCGGCGGTGGGGTGCGCGGTTGCCCGGCGACGAGAGCGCGTATTTCTGCTCGACCAATCGGAATAAGCGCAGTCTAACGCTCAACATTCAATCGGCGGCGGGACAAGGGGCGTTGAAAAAATTGCTCTCCACCGCTGATGTGTTCATCTGCAATATCCCGCGCGAAGACAGTTTGCGCCGCGCCGGTTTAGATTGGCCGACGTTGCACGCGCAGTTCCCGCGTTTGATATTTGCCTCTGTCACGGGCTATGGGCGCACGGGCCCAAACGCTAATCGGTCTGGTTACGATCTGGTGGCACAAGGCGAAGCGGGGTTGATGTCGGTCACGGGCACGCCAGAGACTGTGCCGATCCGCTATCCTGTGCCGCTGGCGGATATGACGACTGGCCTCTATACCGCCATCGGCATTCTCACCGCCCTGCGCGCGCGTGATCAAACAGGTGAGGGACAATTGATCGATCTCAGTTTGCTCGAATCACAAGCGGCCTACCTCACCATCTTGGCGGGCGATTATTTTGCGACGGGCCAGCCCATTGCACCGGTCGGCAACACCCATCCGAGCATCGTGCCGTATCAGGTCTTCCACGCCGCCGATAGGGATGTGATCATCGCGGTTGGCTCGGATAAGCAATGGGCGCAATTTTGTGCGGTGTTGGGTTTAGGCCCTGAGGTACGGGATGACCCGCGCTTCGCCACCAATCAGGCGCGGCTGAAGAATCGCGCGGAGGTGATCACGCTCAGCGAGACCCGGTTGCGTCAAATGCCTTCCGCTGAGTTGTTGCTTCAATTGCAAGCGGCGGAGATCCCGTGCGGCCCGATCAACACGGTGAGCGAGCTACTGAGTGATGACCATTATTTGCAACGCGGCAATCTGATCGAACTCAAACACACCCGCGCGGGGGCGGTGCGTTCGCTCGCCAACCCAGTGCGCCTCTCCGCTACCCCGGCCGATTATCGCTTGCCACCGCCCGCACTCGGCGAACACACAGCTGAAATTTTGAAGGAGTTGGGGTATACCGAGGCGGAGGTGGCAGGGTTGAGGGGGGCGGGGGAGGTATAATTTTTACCAATTTATTTTAGGAGATTCCTCTTGACCACACTCGCCATCCTCGGAGGCACCGGACATGAAGGCGCTGGGCTCGCGCTACGTTGGGCAAAGGCCGGGCATACCGTCCTTATCGGTTCGCGCGCGGCGGAGAAGGCGCAAGCCACCGCCGCCGAGATCAACGCCCGCTTGGGGCTGACCACCGTGAGCGGCCATGACAACCTCGCCGCCGCCCAAGCCGCCGAAGTCATCGTCCTCACCGTGCCTTACTCGGCACACACCGCTACCCTCGAAAGCGTGCGCGACGCCGCGCAAGGCAAAATTTTCATTGATGTCACCGTGCCGCTCGTCCCGCCCAAAGTGTCGCGGGTGCAACTGCCGGCCGCAGGCTCGGCCAGCCAAGAGGCGCAAAATATCCTCGGCCCCGCTGTGAAGGTCGTCACGGCCTTTCAAAACATCTCAGCGGAACACCTCAAAGACCCCGACCACGCGATTGATTGTGATGTATTAGTCTGTGGCGACGATAAAGAAGCGAAGGCGCTGGTGATCCAACTGGCCGCCGAGGCGGGCATGCAGGGTTGGGACGCTGGGCCGCTCGCCAACGCCGTCGTGCCCGAAGGCCTAACCTCGGTGTTGATCGCCCTCAATCAAAAATACAAAGTCAAATCATCGGGGCTGCGCCTCACCGGCCTCAACGCCTGAGCTATGACCCACCCAATGTTGCTCACGGCTTTGCCCGCCCTACCGCTGGTGAAGCCCGGGGATGATTTAACCGCGCTGATCCTAAATGGCCTAGCCGCCGCCGCGATCACGTTAAGCGAAGGCGATGCGCTGGTGATCGCCCAGAAGATTGTTTCCAAAGCGCAGGGACGGTTGGTCAAACTCGGCGAGGTGCAACCCTCGGCGCGCGCGCTGGAACTCGCCGCGGTCACCCAAAAGGACGCGCGCTTTGTCGAAGTGGTGCTCTCCGAATCAAAAGAAGTGTTGCGCGCGCGTTTCAACACGCTCATCGTCGAACATCGCTTAGGTTTCGTTTGCGCCAACGCGGGCGTCGATCGCTCCAACGTTGCGCCGCACGGTACGGCGGAAGAGGAAGTGTTGCTCTGTCTGCCCCTTGACCCGGATGGAACCTGCCAGCAATTGCGCGCGAGCCTACGCGCCGCGACGGGCGCAGAGGTGGCAGTGATCATCAACGACTCGCACGGGCGCGCTTGGCGCAATGGCACGGTTGGCGTCGCGCTCGGCGCGGCGGGTTTCCCCGCCTTGCTCGACATGCGCGGGCATCGCGATCTTTTTGATTACACGTTGCAAGTGACGCAAATTGGCTTGGCCGACGAACTTGCGGCGGCGGCCTCGCTCCTCATGGGGCAAGCCGACGAAGGCCGCCCGATCATCCACATTCGCGGTGTGCCGTACCCGTTTCGGGAGGGCAACGCGCAAGAGCTGATCCGGCCGAAAGAGATGGATTTGTTTCGATAAAACCTTTGAATCTATGTAGGGCACGCCGGCACACTAAGCGTTGCCTGTTTTCGTGATCCTCATGGATTAACCTTTTAGGAACTTCTATGATCTCAATCCCCGACCGCCTTCAATACCTTCTCAAGCGTGAGACCAAAGCCTTCGCCTATCTCGGTCTCACCCTGTCCGATGGCTCGCCTCAGGTGACGCCCATTTGGTTCGACTGGGATGGCGAACATATCATCATCAACACCGCGCGCGGGCGTGTGAAAGACAAAGTGATGAAGCGCCGTGCGAAGGCCGCCATATTAATCGCCGATCCGAACGACCCCTATCAATATCTGCAACTGCGGGGCGTGGTAGATGGCGAAATCGAAGAGGGTGGCTATGACATGATCTGCCAGCTTAATGAAAAATATCGCGGCGACCGCAATTATCCCAAACGTGATGAAGTGCGGGTGACGTACACCATCTTGCCGGAACAGGTATTTCCGAAGAAATGATCTCGCGATGTCAGCGCAATGGAATTATCTGAAGCCATCCTTGCTCGGCGTTCCATCCGCCGCTACACCGCGCAACCAGTGGAGCGGGCCACAGTGGAGCGCGTGTTAGATGCCGCGCGCTGGGCACCCTCCGCACACAATCGCCAACCCTGGCGTTTCGCAGTGATCACGGATGAAGCACGGCGTGGGCAACTGGCGCACGCCATGGGCGACCAACTGCGCACTGACCGCCGCGCCGATGGCGATCCGCCTGAACTCATCGAGCAAGACGTGTCACGTTCCATTGCGCGGATCAGCCAAGCGCCAGTGGTGATAGTGGTGTGCTTGACGTTGGGCGACATGGATCACTATCCTGATGCGCGTCGCCAAACCGCCGAACGCCTCATGGCGACGCAGAGTGTGGCGATGGCGACGCAGAACTTATTGCTCACCGCACACGCCGAAGGCTTGGGTGCCTGTTGGCTGTGCGCCCCGCTCTTCTGCCCCGACACGGTGAGCGCAACTTTAAGCCTCCCCGCCGATTGGGAACCACAGGCACTCATCACGCTTGGTTACCCAGCCAATACTGGCAAACCCGCTACACGTCAGCCGCTGGAAACGCGCGTAATCTTTTCCTAATTTCTCTTCTCGTTTCTCATGTCCAACATCGTCGCCCTTGCAGGTGGGGTCGGTGGCGCAAAACTCGCGCATGGCCTCGCGCGTTGCCTCCCTCCAGAACAACTCACCATCATCGTCAACACGGGGGATGATTTCGTTCATCTCGGTTTGCACATCGCGCCCGATTTGGATACGGTGATGTATACCCTCGCTGAGATCGCCAACCCGGCCACTGGCTGGGGACAAGTGGATGAGACGTGGAACTTTTTGGAGGCGCTCCAACGCTTGCAAGGCGAGACTTGGTTTCGGCTCGGCGACCGCGACTTGGCGACGCACATCGAGCGCTCACGCCGTTTGTGGGCGGGCGCGACGCTCACCGATGTCACCGCGCAGTTGTGTCAGGCGCTTGGTGTGCGCTCACGTCTATTGCCCATGACGGACGATGAAGTCCGCACCGTCGTCAACACCGCTGAAGGCGAACTGGAGTTTCAAGAATACTTCGTGCATCGCCAATGCCGGCCAGTGGTACAGAGTTTTCGGTTTGCGGGGTTGGAGAGCGCCAGCGCCACGCCGGCCGTGTACGCGGCCCTCGCGCACGCGACGGCGATAGTGTTTTGCCCCTCTAATCCGTTTGTCAGCCTCGACCCGATCCTCAATTTGCCCGCCGTGCGCGAACAGATGCAAGCCAAGCCAACGGTAGCCGTTTCGCCGATCATCGGCGGGCAAGCCGTTAAGGGGCCAGCCGCCAAGATGCTCGCCGAACTCAATTTAGAAGTCTCGGCGTTGGGCGTGGCACGTCACTATCAAGGCCTCGTGCGAGGTTTCGTCCTCGACACGGTGGACGCGGCCCTCGCGCCGGACATCGAAGCGTTAGGCCTCACGGTGCTCGTCACCGATACACTCATGAAGACCGAGGCCGACCGCGAACGCCTCGCGCGCGTCACCCTCGACTTCGCCCAAACCTTGCCCGCATGAACGTATGGGCGCTCATCCCCGTTAAACCTTTCGCGCAAGCCAAGAGTCGTTTGGCCAGCGTCCTATCGCCTGCCGAACGGCACGCCTTCAGCCGCGCGCTGTTAAGCCGCACGCTGGACGTATTAGGCACGGTACGTTCCATCGAACAAATCTTAGTGATCAGCCGTGACCCCGAAGCCCTGGCGCTGGCGCGCGACCACGCCGCGCGCGCGCTGGCCGAACCGGGAATACTTGACCTCAACGCCGCCCTCCACTTCGCCACCGAGACAGCCCAAGCCGAGGGCGCGCGGGCAGTTTTGATCGTGCCTTCGGATTTGCCGTTGTTGTCTGCGGCAGAGGTGGAGGAATTGATCGGCGGTGAAGCGACCGAACCTCAGCTGAGCCTCGCCCCTGATCGGCGCGGGACGGGGACGAATGCCTTATTGTTGCGCCCGCCCAACTTGATCCAATATCAATTTGGGGAAGATAGTTTCCGGGAACATCTGGCGCAGGCTGCGCAACTGGGCCTTGAAGCCCGCGTGTGTCATTTGCCGAGTGTGGCCTGGGATGTGGATGTGCCGGAAGATTTGGCTCACATCGCCTTGTCCAATCTTTAGTAAACGCGCGCGTTGTTATACAATGCTCAGTAAGGTGAAAGAGCAATAAAATGGTTCAGCTTCTTTTTT
>Ga0315912_10000675_pt1 | contig 54841 bp, 39 predicted proteins | sample VfabasoilMG_FD_204469 | JGI IMG/M metagenome (GOLD analysis project Ga0315912, IMG submission 204469) | Garden soil microbial communities collected in Santa Monica, California, United States - V. faba soil | ecosystem: Environmental > Terrestrial > Soil > Garden | place: USA: California...
TGAAGCCGATCACTCTTCGCTATCCGTAGCAGGCAATGCTTCCACAGATTACCTGGTTACTTCCCGGATGTCAATTTCCCAACCGAATGAACTCTATTCAATCGATCCGAAGACGGGGGTGTCAAAGCAGCTTACATTTACCAACAGCGAATTACTGGCCTCGCTGAAACTGGCCAAAGTGGAAAAGAGAATGGTGAAATCAACGGACGGTAAAAGTATTCTTACCTGGGTGATTTACCCTCCCGACTTTGACGCCACCAAGAAATATCCTGCCTTGTTGTATTGCCAGGGAGGTCCGCAAAGTACGGTCAGCCAGTTTTTCTCCTACCGCTGGAACTTCCAGCTCATGGCAGCACACGGTTACATTATCGTAGCCCCAAACCGCAGGGGAGTGCCATCCTTTGGTGAGAAGTGGAACGATGACATCAGCGGCGACTGGGGCGGACAATGCATGCAGGACTTGCTAAGCGCCATCGACAGCGTAAGCAAGGAACCGTTTATCGACAAGAACAGGCTGGGCTGTGTAGGTGCCAGCTTCGGCGGCTTCTCTTCATTCTGGCTGGAAGGTCACCATAACAAACGTTTCAAGGCTTTCATCGCCCATGACGGCGTATTTAATTTCGAAAGTATGTTTGGCGCAACGGAAGAAACCTTCTTTAATAATCATGAATTCGGCGGAGCCTATTGGGATAAGCCACAGCCTCCAAGCTATGCAAAATTTTCGCCGCACAACTTCGTGGATAAATGGGATACACCGATTTTAATTATCACCAACGAAAAGGATTACCGTGTTCCTTATGAGCAAGGCCTGGAAGCTTATACAGCGGCACGGGTACGGAATATCCCGGCCCGCCTGCTGGTATTCCCGGACGAAAATCATTGGGTGCTGAAGCCGCAAAATAGCGTGATGTGGCAAAGGGTGTTCTTTGACTTCCTGGGCACGTACCTGAAGTAATTAGCCAATTAGTCAATTAGCCAATTAGCTAATTAGGAAGGGATAAGGCACAATTTATTATTGCTATTATTGGTTTTCCGGTAATTGGGTGAAAAATAATTAGCGATTTTTTTCATTTGAGTCGTTGCCTGGCTAATCGGCAAAACAGCTAATTGGCTAATTAGCTAATTAACGAATTGGCTAATTAAGGATTTCACTATGCGTTAGCAGATGAGGGCGCAGATGATTAGACTACGCATTCACTTTATCGTTACCTGGAAATCATCGATAAGCAGCTTTTCCCTTCCGGAATTCCAGACATACACTTTCAGTTTTCCATATCCTTTACGAAGATGGTCTGCGGGGATGGCTGCATTGTTGATGACGATGTTCCAGTTTTTTGTGTCGGAAATAAAATCAGCGAAGGTTGATGATTTGTAGTATAGCAATTCATTGTTGGCTTCGTATGCAATGATTAGTCCGGCTTCTGACTTGCCTTTTGCTTTCGTCCAGACACTGGCATATACATCAAGCGATGGCTTATTTAAATGTGCCGCCCATACCGAATCGGTTTCATAGGAACACAAAAAGGAGAAGCCATTGGAATCGACTTCAAAAGAACGGGGTGCAGATTTAAAGTCATTCGTGTAAAACTGTTTTTCATTTACTTCCCAATGTGCAGTTCCGGGTTCGGTGGTGTTGAGCCCGGACCAAATGAACCTGTCTTTTTCAACTGAATTTTTGCCAAACCAGTTAGGTATGAAACCGGAGCCGCCTGTGTTTTCTGAATCCAGGCATTCCCATTCCAGCGCGATCTTCTCTTTTTGCATCCGGATATTTGTGCTTGTAAATTGAATTTCAGAAATCTCAGGCTCCGCGCCATTCTTTTCGGGATGCTGAACAAGGGGAGCTATCCATATTCCGTCGACTGCATTTTTCGGCACGATGCGATACCGGTAAACCTGGCCCGAAGCAGTTTTAAGCAGGATAAAGCAGGCTTCGTTCTTGTAGATAAAACTCTTCATCGCACCCAATTCATTGTTGCGTATATCGGCCTTCACTCGTATGAGTCCGTTTTTGGAAGCAGGAACCTTTGTCCAGGTATTCCAGGGAGTTTCTGATTTCTGAAGTGAAGTAATCTTCAACGGATGAGCCTTTGCTCTTTTTTGAAATAAAAGGATCTTGTCATTTTTTGATTTCAACGTATAGAGACTCAGCAAAGCTGCCATCGTTTGGGGTTCGTCATTCAGCGGATACCGGTCATCCAGCGTTTCAAAGGAGCTTCCATTCGGATCCATCGGATTTTTGGCCAGGTGCCAGAGTAAAAATTCAGGCGCCGTTGCGCCATTAAAATGAACGGCATTTTGTTTGTCCAGCCAGGAAGTGTAGGAAGCATAGCTTTGAATGCAGGGGCGGGGTTGCCAGTTCAAACCGTTTGCCGGAATGAAAGAATAATCCCAGGGATAGCAGTCCACCGTTTGGTTTCCGATTAACTGCTTCATGGAATCATCGATTTTGTTTTCCCTGATGTTGTCCACGGACTGCCGGATCCAGGATTTCTCAAGCGTAGGGTAGTTCGTCATGAAATTCATAAATGGATTCACCTTGACCAGGTTGACGTTATATTCAGTATAGCCAATAACGCCGGGAAGGTTCATGTAATAGAAACACATGCTCAGCAAACCGAGCACAAGGGTTGCCAATTTTCTTCCATGGATATGCGGCAGAAGCAGAATGAAGAACAAGGCCAGCATGACAAAATAACCGCGGCTGTGAATCAAATCTTCCCTGGCCATGCTGTACTTCCATTGCGCAAACAGGATGGGCATGAAAAGGAGAAAGTACAGTGTTACCTTTTTATTGCGTTGTATAAATGGAATTGCAAACAGGCAGATAAGACTTAGGAATAGTAAAGCCCAGTTATTATCAGGGTAATAAGATGCCGCGGTTGAATTATCGACTGCCAGGTAAACACGACCGGTGAGGTAATGAATAAGTCCCGAGAACGTTTGATATAGACTCATCCAAAGCAATACGACGGCAGCGAGCCCGATTGACAGGTAATAAGCCAGGGTTCGGCCATTGCGTTGTTCAATCCAAAAAATGACCAGGGAGCCAAGTACGGCGAAACCTCCTGTTACGGTAATATAAGCACGCATAAACAAACCCAAGGCAGCCACCAGGAGTGGGAGAATTAAGAAACGGTGCTCCCCGGACTTCAGGTAAATAGAAAAACCTGAAACGATGATTCCCAGCATGACGAACTGGATTTCGAACAATAGAAAGGCAATATAAATTAGCAACAATGGAAGCAACCATTCACCGGGTTTGTCCAGCCTGTAAAGCCAGAGTACCTGGAAGAAAAAAATCAGTTTCAGCAGGGTATAGATACTCAGGCCGATCAGGATATGATGTCCCATGGGCAATGGGTAGAGCAGGAAGGAGAGGGGACCGTGGGGAAAAACAAATTCCCTTCCCGGCGTATTTCCCAGGGAAAAAATGTGATTAAATACCCAGGCTAAAGGAGGATCAATTCCGGGTCCATAAACGGGATTGAATTCAGGGAATGTACATGCGATCAGGAGGATACCCGGCAGCAGGCCCTGGAGAAGAAAGGTGAGAAATGGTCTGGGAGGAGAAACCGAATGCATATCCGGCTAAAATATGAATTCCAAATCTCTTGGTACCGGGTCTGACCTTCAGGCAATTGCTTTAGCCGGAAGAAGAGCCCCTAAAAGAGTTGAATTTGATTCTGCAGGTCTGAAAATATTTTTACTTTTGCAGCCCTTGCCCAGGTGGCGAAACTGGCAGACGCACCACTTTGAGGGGGTGGCGGGCAACCGTACGAGTTCGACTCTCGTCCTGGGCACTGATCTTTGAAAATAATTAGTATTTAAAACTGCCCGGGTGGCGAAATTGGCAAACGTTGCGGTCTCAGAAGCCGTTGGTAGAAATACCTTGTGAGTTCGAGTCTCACCCCGGGCACCCTTGTAACAGAAAAGGCTACGAAGTTTTCGTAGCCTTTTTTCATTTTCTTCAGGCATTAATAAAAATGAATAATTATTTATTCTCTCCTTGCCTGGGATTTCATACTTTTAAACTGTTAAGTATGAAATTGTTTAACCCTAAATTTAGTAAGCCATGATCTTAGTCCGTGATATATTTCGCCTGAAGTTTGGAAAAGCCAGGGAAGTAAAGGCGCTGATGGAAGAATCCAAAAAGCTGATGGGAGCTGAGGAGTTGAAGAACTCCCGGTTATTGTTCGACCTCGTAGGACCTTCCTACACGATGGTACTGGAATTTACCTATGCCAATCTTGCCGCCTTTGAAGAGTCTATGAGTAAATCGATGGGGCAGGATGAATGGAGAGCCTGGTATCAGAAATTTATCCCGCTGATTGAATCTTCGCACAGGGAGATTTTTACTATCCAGCAATAAGTAGGCAGAAAGCAGTAGGCGGTAGGCAGTAGGCAGTAAGCAGTAGGCAGTAAGCAGTAGGCAGTAAGCAGTAGGCAGTAAGCAGTAGGCAGTAAGCAGTAGGCAGTAAGCAGTAGGCAGTAAGCAGTAGGCAGTAAGCAGTAGGCAGTAAGCAGTAAGCAGTAAGCAGTAGGCAGTAAGCAGTAGGCAGTAAGCAGCCGGTATTGTGAGTTGTCGGAGTTGGCTGCCTGCTAAACTCATTCTGTCTAAATCCTAATCATCAACTTTTACTCAAACGCTTTATATGTATAAATTCTTAGCCGCCGGCATATTTTTGATTGCAGGTTGCAGTCCGTCAGAGCCCAGGGAGAAATCTGGCCCCGCCCCGCAAATGGACGCGAGCCAGCCGGAGATGCACGATTCATCCATCTCATTTAAGATTATCCCCGGCGAGAATGGCACCGGCTTTGGCTACGACATTTTCATGCAGGGTAAGCTCTATGTCCATCAGCCTGTGATACCGGCCGTTGAAGGGAATAAATCATTCTCATCAGAAGAAAAAGCATCACGGGCAGCACAGCTGGTAGTTTTTAAGATTCAGCGCAATATCCTGCCGCCAACAGTGGAGGTTAGAGAATTGGACAGTTTGGGCTTGTTGGATAAATAATACGTTTTCGAATTGCGATCATGATTTCGGTCCTATTGAAAATTCCGGCGCAATTGCCTCGCAATGACGAGACATCTACAGCTAAATTAATTATTGATTCGTCATTGCGAGTAGGTTGCGCCCGGATCATGCCATGTATAGTCAATATTCCCACAACTGACGAAGCAATCTCATGAGGCGGGCAAGAACGCACAGAATGCGTTACCGGATTAAGCAATTGGAGCTCTAATGGAAGATGAGGTACAGAGAAGCAGGCTTAAAGCCACAAAAATAAAGCTGAGCTTTATATCAGTCTTTTCTTTTTCAGGCAGATCCTTTTGGAATATAAGTCTGAAAAATCCCCAAAGAACATAGCCTGACGACAGGACTGTAAACAAAGTGAATGTGATCATTTTTTATGCTTGGTCCGGCAATAACACGAATTTCACTAAAAAGAACAATTTGGACTGGAATCGATTCTTTTATCTATTTTCGCACTCCCAAAACTCAGAATTAACCGTTATGTCAAACAAGACTTTCACCATGATTAAGCCCGATGCCGTGGAAAACGGCCATATCGGACCCATTTTAGCTAAGATTAACGAGGCTGGTTTCCGCATCGTTGCCATGAAATATTTTCACCTGGAACCGGAAAAAGCAGCCCAGTTTTATGCTGTTCATAAGGCGCGCCCGTTTTACAACGACCTTGTGAAATATATGTCATCCGGACCCATTGTTGCAGCCATCCTGGAAAAGAACAATGCCGTGGAAGATTTCCGCACGTTAATCGGCGCCACCGATCCGGCCAAGGCGGCTCCCGGTACGATTCGCCAGCTTTTCGCGAAATCCATCGATGCCAATGCCATCCATGGCAGCGACAGCGATGCCAATGCGGAAATTGAAGGAAGCTTTTTCTTCTCCCAGCTGGAGCGTTTCTAAGCATCAAAAAATAAAAGCCTGCGGCAACATTTGTTGTTCCGCAGGCTTTGTTATGTAACAGGCAGAGTAGAAGCTAGCCGCCGGCTTTTTTAACCTTGTATCCTTTGTCGAGCAAGATCTTTACGATTTTTTCACGCTGGTCTCCCTGGATCAGTATTTCATAATTCTTCACCGTACCCCCGACACCGCATTTGATTTTCAGTTCCTTGCCCAGCTTTTCAAGCTCAGCTACGGATCCTTTAAAGTTCCTGATAATGGTCGTAGGTTTTCCCCCGTGAAACTCTTTCCATACCCGAAGGTCCTGCTGGCCGGTACTAACTTTTTCCGGTGCCTCCGTGGAAGAATCCTTAAATTTAAAATCCGGGTTGGTAGAATAAACGATGCCGGATTGTTCCTTCTTATTTTTAGACATGATACCGGTTTTCTAAACTTATGCCGAAGTAATCTCCGAATCAAAAAAAATCATCTAATCAACAAATCAGCGCATCTGCTAATCTACTAATCAACACATCAGCTAATCAGCGAATCAGCGAATCAACACATCTGCTAATCTGCAAATCAACACATCAGCTAATCAACCAATTTTCGGAACAAAGATAATCAGACCCACAACAGCCGATACCAGTGCCGCGCATAGAACGGCGGCGGCGGCAATGTCTTTTACTTTTCCGGCCAGGTCGTTGTATTCAGGTGAAACGAAGTCGGTGAGGTACTCAATGGCGGTGTTCAGCAATTCAGCGGTTAGCATCAGGCCGATGCTTAACAGGATGAAACACCATTCGAAAATACTCAGGTCAAAATAAAAACCCATACCCAGCACGACGACGGTGGCGACAAAATGAAACCGGATGTTGAACTGGGTCCGGATGGCTTCCAGCAATCCCTGGAGAGCATAGGCAAAACCGCTCAGGAAGGACCTTAAATTTCTTCTTGGTATCATGGGTTACTGCTTCGCCACGAGGATGTTCAGCGAAGCCGGTATTATTTTAACGTGAAGGTCGGTAGTAAAAGTTACAGGTTCACCGTCAATATGTCCTTTTAGGACGGTATCATTTTTTAAAACGACGGATTTGCACTTCAACATGTTAAAATACCTGGATTTATGAATGATGTTATTCATCAGCCGGTAAATCAGGTGCGGGGCCTTCCATGCCGGGAACCGGTCCATCATGGAGATATCCAGGATGCCATCCTGGACGTCGGCGAAGGGGGCGATAACGGCATTGTTGCCAAATTGAGAGGAATTCGCAAAAGTGAGCAGGAAACAACTCACGCTGGTCCTCTTTCCATCAACTTCCATGTCATACAAGAGGGGCTTGTATTTATAGAATTCCGACAACACCAGCTTTACATACGTTGCATAGCCGCGCTTGGGAGAGGTGGCAAAGAGGTGGGCTATATGTGCGTCGAAGCCAACGCCAATGGTGCCGATGCAAAATTCATCATTGATCTTTACCGTATCAATTTTTACAATCTGTCCGGCCTGGATCACTTCCAATGCTTTTTCTAATTTTTTGGAGATTCCCAGGTGAAGGGCCAGGCCATTGCCTGATCCTGTCGGCAGGATTCCCAAAGCCGTTTCCGAGCCCAGCAATCCCTTTGCAATTTCATTTACGGAACCGTCGCCACCCACGGCTACGACGGCATCCATTTGATTTTCCGCAGCCCGCCGACCCAGCGTTGTGCCATGTTTAGGCCCTTCGGTAAAAGCTACCGTGTATTCGAACCGTTCCTTGTCCATGGTGCGTGCAATCAGGTCAGGGATGTGCTGCTTGCCGCCGGTACCGGATTTGGGATTGATGATGAAAAGGATTTTCTTTTTGTTCATGGCTCATGCAATTACTCCGCCGTTAATTTATCATCCACAAGCCTGTTGTTGTATTGCTGGATGATGGCTTTCAGTTTTTTCTCCAGGACGGAAACCACTTCCGGAGTGGTCGATAAAACATTATTTTTTAAAAGGACATCGGTTTTAAATTGATAGAGGGCAACGGATTTGGTACCGTCAAATACCAGCATGTAATCCCCGGAGAAGAGCCGGTACGTATTGTCGAGGTAGTTAAATACAAATTTCTCTTCTTTGGGGTTGAACAGGTTGCAACCAAAGGCCAGGTAGCTTTGGTCAAATTGAAGGTAACCCAGCACCGACGGCAGGATATCTACCTGCTGGGCTAAGTCATTGCGTATTCCTTTGAGGTCGCTGCCGGGGTGATAAAAAATCATGGGAATCCAGAAATAGCCGGCTGATGTCCTGTACTTGTCGTAATTCACCTGTGCCGAACAATGATCGGCTGTAATGACAAAGAGCGTGTTCTTAAACCAGGGCATCATTGAAGCCTTCCGGAAAAAATTCCGGAGCGAATAATCCGTAAACTGTATAGTCCTGTAAATAGTCATGGAACCGCCCTTGAAACGGCCGGTATACTTTTCGGGAATATTGTACGGATGATGGGAGGAGGTTGAAAAGATGGCTGAATGAAAAGGCTGCGGAAAAGTGTTCAGCTTGTCGGCGAAGAACTGCATAAAGTCCTCATCCCAGATTCCCCAATAGCCGTCGAAATCGCCGGTGCCGTGCGCGGATTCATATTCCGTTTTTCCGTAGTAATGATCATACCCGTTCACGTTCACGAAAGCCTGGAACCCCATGGAGCCATTCGGCGCTCCGTGAAAGAAAGAAGTGTGGTATCCCTTTTCTTTCAGCAGGGAACCGATGCTGTTTGTTTTATTTGCCGAGTAAGGCGACAGTACATAAGGCACTTCAATGGACGGAATGCCCGTGATGACGGAAGGAAGCGCGTCGATGGATTTCCTGCCGTTTGCATAGGCATAAAAGAAAGAGCAGCTTTCGCCCACCAGCGAATCAAGGAAAGGCGTATAGCCCGTATAGTGCCCGCCATCCAGGTCTTTGTTGTATACGCCGAAGTACTCCCGGCCGAAACTTTCCAGGATCAGCACCACCACGTTCAGTTTCCGGAAAGATGCGGCACTGTCGGGATGATGCACGGGTGAATAAATTTTTTCCAGCTCATTTGCTGACTTGAAATAGTAGGTCTTTGTGATATCTGCCTTTTGCAAAGTCCGGTAAATAGCGAAAGGGGTATTCAGGACAATATTCATGTCCCGGGGAACTTTCACATATTCTCCTGCATTGCTGAGTGTAATGGGGCGTGTGCTATACCTGAAATCACCGCGCACACCGCCAATAAAGAGTGTAACAGCAATCGGAATAAACAGGAGCCCACCCAGGTAATAAGCCCACGGGTTTTCCAGCTGCGGCCCTTTCATTTTGATGCGTTTATAACCCCATACCATGAGGAACATCAGGAAGATGAAAAATAAGGTCACATGCCAATAGTCCACCAGGAATTTAAGCAGGAGGGTAGACATATTGGTTTCATGTTCAAACTGGGAAAACAGGGTAGCCGAAGTCCTTCGAAGCGTAAAGCGGTAATAGATGATATCGGCCGTATTAAATGCCAGCGCAATGCCGTTGCACAGGTAATACACCCAGCGAACGATTCCTTTGTAAACCCGGTGGAAGCGGAATTTAAATGGCAGGATCAGGAGGACAATAAAGAGGATATTGGTATAGAGTATGGCCGTCAGGTCAAAATGAAGCCCTCCCAGCAGGATGGTCATAAACCGTCCTGCAGTCATATCGGGGAAGAAGGAGATGTTGTAGAGATAAAAGGCCACCCGGGAAACCGAAAAGAGAAACATAATCCACAGCAAGGCAAGGACCAGGGATTTATAGATATTCCCTTCCCATTTTAAACCACGGGTAAAGTTTTTGAGCTGTTCCTGCATGTTTTATTCAGTGCCGGCAAATCTAACGAATAGGGTTCAGGTATGCATCGGGAAAATAAAAAGGCTGCCTCATAGAGGCAGCCTTTTTATCGTTCGATTTTTTTTGGTTATTGTTGATTAAAAACATCTTCGTAAGGCACAGCGCTGGTAGCTGAACAACCGGCACCGCCGGCCTGCTGCTCATCAGTATATTTAATTGAAAAGGTGTATTTGCCGGAAACTTGTGATATAGGAGTGCCACTGCCGTTCGGAGTAAAAACATGCGTACATCCGTTCATTCCAATTCCAACTGCGGTTTGAGCGGTAGGTAATTCAACTGCGGTTCCAATAACCTGGGCATAAATATCATCGTTGCCGGAATAGAATCCGAATTTGGAAAAAATGATCCGGTTATTTACCGTTGAGGAAGTTGTAATCGTTTGTGTCCAGAAAGTATCGGGTTCTGTTGTGGTATAACTGCCTGCGAGGTATTCGGCATCATTTTTTACGATCACGGTACGTGTTTCTTCACCCAAATTACCTGCGGCATCGGTAGCCGAATAGGTTATAATGTAAGTTCCCTTAAGATTCAAATTAGGGTTGGTGGAACTCCAGTCAGACGTAACGGTTAATGTACCGTCTTCATCGTCTTCGGCTGTGGCTCCCGGATCAGAAATGGATGTCGAGTTAAGAGAAATTTCCATGGGGTCGCTACCATTAAGGCTGATGACAGGGGCAGTTGTGTCATCATCTGAACAGCCTGTGAAGAGGAGGCCACTAATACCTAGCGATAATACAGAATAGAGAATTAGATTTTTTTTCATAGTGATTGAATTAAATTTGTTGACAGTTTTATTGAATAGCAAAAATAAGGGCATAATGCTAATAAATAACAGGGCTCAATAATTAATTTATAATATATTTGTCCACCATTAAACCACTAAATAATATTCCAGACCATGAAAAAATTACTGACAGTATTACTTGTTGCATTTGGTGTTTCATTAGTTGCCTGCGGTCCCAGCGCTGAAGAAAAGGCAGCCGCTGAGAAAGCAGCTCAGGATTCTATTGCCGCAGCACAAAAGGCGGTACAGGATTCCATCGCTGCAGCCGTACAGAAAGCCACAGAAGATTCTATGATGGCTGCCCAGGCAGCAGAAAAGGCAATGCAGGACTCCATTGCTGCAGCTACTGCCGAAGCAGCAAAGAAAAAAGTAGCTCCGAAAAAGAAGACGAATGAGCAAAAAATGCAGGAAGACAAAAAAGTGTTGCAAAAACAGAAGGGATAAGCCGGTTTAACCAAATAGGCGATTTTTACGTAATAAACCGCCTATTTTGGCTTAATTTGCATTATTTTATGAAGAGCAATTGGAGCAAGGAGTTAACAATCCATTGTTAATTTATTTTTTTTTTCTCCTTGCTAGGTTTGTTTTTTAATATACTTTTGCGCCCATATAAATTTATATAACACTAATAAACAAAATGAAAAAAGTTCTCTCTACTATGTTAGTTGCTGGAATGTTCGCATTCTATGCATGTGGTCCAAGCGCTGAAGACAAAGCTGCTGCTGAAAAAGCTGCACAAGATTCAATTGCTGCTGCTGAGCAAGCTGCTGCTGATGCTGCTGCTGCCGCTTCTGCTGCTATGCCGGCTGACACTGCTGCTGCTGCTGATACTACAGCTCACTAAGCTTCAGTTAAAGACAAAAAAAAGTCCCTCTTCTTTGAAGAGGGACTTTTTTTATGCCTTTTTATTTAGTGGGGAGGTCGCATTTTTCGCAGCCGGCCTTATTTTTGGCGAATACCAGCCTGTAAGCTCGCTGGCCTACATAAGCCAGTGCGCCTGCAAAAATTAATAGTACAACAACTTCCTGCCAGTTCATTGTTTCTGCTTTTGGAAACGTAAAGGTACTATCTATTCATGTAATTTAGCCTCCTTAGAATTTAGTATGATTCAGTACGAACAAAAGGGTTTATCGAAGGATGAGCTTATAAACCTCTATAAAGAGCTTCTCACACCCAGGCTTATTGAGGAAAAAATGCTCGTCCTGCTCAGGCAGGGCAGAATTGCCAAATGGTTCTCAGGAATCGGCCAGGAAGCGATAGCTGTCGGATGTGGTATGGCTTTGAACCCGGACGAGTACATTTTGCCTATGCACAGGAATCTCGGCGTATTTACAACGCGGAAAATCCCCATGCACAGGCTTTTTTCACAGTTCCAGGGAAAACCCGGCGGATTTACCAAAGGTCGTGACCGTTCCTTTCACTTCGGAACACAGGAATATAAGATTATCGGCATGATCTCCCACCTGGGCCCCCAACTGGGTGTTGCCGACGGAATTGCCCTGGGAAACCTGTTAAAAAAGAACAACCAGGTTACGGCCGTCTTTAGCGGCGATGGAGGAACCAGCGAGGGCGACTTCCATGAGGCGCTCAATGTCGCTGCTGTATGGGACTTGCCCGTGATATTTATTATTGAAAATAACGGTTACGGACTTTCCACCCCTTCCAATGAACAGTTCCGGATGAAGCAGTTTATTGACAAGGGTATCGGCTATGGAATGGATGCGGTTCAAATTGACGGCAACAATATCCTGGAAACCTATACCAGCATCAAGAGCATTGCCGAGTCATTAAGGGAAAATCCGAGACCTGTTTTACTCGAATGCCTGACTTTTAGAATGAGGGGACATGAAGAAGCTTCGGGAACAAAATATGTACCGCCGAATCTTTTGGAAGAATGGGGAAAGAAGGATCCTGTTGTGAATTTCGAAAGCTACCTGCTTAAAAATAACATCATTAAACAAGACTTAATTGACTCATTTAGAGCGGATATAAAGAGTCAAATTGAAAGAGGACTTGAGGTGACTTTTGCAGAGGAAAATCCCAAAGTGAATACGCAGGTTGAGATCGGTGATATGTACCGGCCCCTTGAAAAAAAGGAAGTTCTACCGGTGTCGGATAAGAAAAGCGATAAAAGGTACCTGGATGCAATAAGCGACGGCATGCGTTTGTCCATGCAGAAGTATCCAAACCTGGTTATCATGGGCCAGGATGTAGCTGAATACGGGGGTGTCTTTAAGGCAACCCAGGGTTTTGTAGAGGAATTTGGCAAAGAGCGGGTCCGGAATACGCCACTGTGTGAGTCAGCCATAGTCGGGACCGGCTTCGGACTTTCGATTAATGGCTATAAGGCTATTGTTGAAATGCAGTTCGCCGATTTCGTGACTTGCGGTTTTAACCAGATCATTAATAACCTTGCCAAATCACATTACCGCTGGGGACAAAATGCCGATGTCGTTGTACGAATGCCAACGGGAGCAGCCGTAGGAGCGGGACCTTTTCATTCGCAGTCGAACGAAGCCTGGTTTACCCATACGCCCGGGTTAAAAGTGGTTTACCCGGCTTTTCCCACCGATGCAAAAGGCCTGATGATTGCAGCCATTGAGGATCCGAACCCGGTGATGTTCTTCGAACATAAGGCGCTGTACAGGAGCGTGTCAGAGCCGGTGCCCGATGATTATTATTCGCTTCCCATCGGCAAGGCGAAACTCATCCGGGAAGGCAAAGATATCACGATTATTACCTATGGCCTGGGAGTGCATTGGGCCCTGGAATTCCTGGATGCGAATAAAAATATCTCCGCCGACCTGCTGGATTTGCGGAGCCTGTTGCCATGGGACCAGGAAGCCGCGGAAGCATCCGCAAAGAAAACCGGAAAGGTTATCATCCTGCATGAAGATACGCTTACGGGTGGCATTGGTGGAGAAATCGCTGCGCATATCAACGAAGCCTGCTTTGAATACCTGGATGCACCCGTCATGCGATGTGCCAGCCTGGATACGCCGGTACCCATGAATGCGGAGCTGGAATGGAATTTCCTGCCGAAGAACCGGTTTACTGATACGATGCAACGGTTGCTTTCGTATTAGTAAGCAGCCTTTTCAATTTTTCAAAACGGTCTTTGTTCTCCTGCAGCATTACGGCGTTGTAAATGGATTTTTTCTCCCGCGTCGTCAGGTGCCAGGAGAGTGAAATTTCTTCTTCATAGGTGGGAAGTTCAAACGACAGGTAATCAAAAGGCATGTTCAGCCAGGAGGAGGCATAGTTGATCGCCTCGTCTTCGTTGTAATCCTGTATCGTCAGGAGGTTTCCGTACACATTTCCCACCGGTGAAATGACATGTTCAAACAGGCTTTTGTCGCCTTTGCCAATGGGTTTAAACCGGTGCACATCACGCACCTGGACGAGGACCACGCCGCTGGTATTTTCCTGGATCCACTTCCGGAAAACAAATAGGAAGCGCAAGGCATTCTTGGTGCCGAAATTATCGCGAAGTCCCGAATCCATGACTTTTATTTCCGGTTCCGATGGCAAACTGACGGCAGGCAGCACGTAAGGAAAGGTAGAATTCATCCGCATGATGGAAGAGAACTTCGTATTGGATGCATTCTGTTTTTCAAAGAAGTCGGTAAATTCAATGGCATCGTTGGCCGGCAAAAAGTCAAACCCATCCTGCGGAACATTCTTGGCCAGGTAGGAGACGGGTTGCGAGGAAATAATCAGCCGGCGGCCGTCATTCACAATGCTGGGACTGGAAATAACCATGGGCACCTGCGAGTTTTGTTCCGGCAGCGAATAATAGCTTAAGGGATTGGCAAAAGCATCGTCCAGGTTTTCGTTCAGTTGCTTTTCAAAAGAATAACCGCGGTCTTTCAGGTATTGTTCCCCGTCTTGTTTGAACCGCTGCACATTTAGAAACAGGTCGCTGACCGTGATGCTGAACCAGACCGGGTTCAGGAGGTCTTTGGCCGTATTGTAAAGCAGGGTATCGCTGTTGTAGTTCGGCAATTTCCCCTGCGCGTTTTTCAGGTACATTTCCCTGTAATAACAGGCGCCGATCAGGCCTCCGGAAGCGCCTGAAATGAGCTGTACAGACTGCATAAAGTTGCCGCCGGTAAGCTGGTCGGCCGTTTGCATCACGCGGAAAGTGAACATGGAGGCACGGGAACCTCCGCCGCTGGTACAAAGGATAACCATGCGGGGCTTGCTGTCGCCGGCGGAGTTTTTGGATTTCCACCTTTCGAGGATCCGGGTTGTTTGGGTGATGTCATCCCTGATCTTTTTGACATCGGCAGGTTTGTTCAGCTCAGCCAGGCTGTAGGAGGATTTCGATCCGTTGTAACGGAGTCCGAAAGCTTTGTTCATGCTGTTCAGCACGCCCAGGCCGGATAAAAAATTCAGAAACAGGAGGAAGAGGATAAAGAGGGAAGTGGTCCAGGTCTTAAACCAAAAGCGAAACGCGCTGCTGATCATGATGAGCATGGAAAACAGCAGGATGACGCTGGCGCCGGCGGGAATCTTAAAATATTCATGGTCCTTGAAGAGGCCCATGATGATGAAGCCGGCAAAAACGATGATTTCTACCACGGTGGCGTTCAGGTGATTCTGACGAAAGACAGATTCCAGCATTTCCCGCTTGTAATGATCCGTCTTTCGCACCAGCTTCACCCGCGTAAACCCGCACAGGTAAGTGTCAACACGCCATTGGCGCCTCCGGCGGATGATTTCCATGTGCCGTTGGCTATGCCTGGGATTGCTGATGTCGAGGTGAGAGGCAATGGGTGATTCCGGGCTGGCATCGGAAGCTTCCACGCCAAACATGATGATGATGTCTTTATTGGTCCGGAAAAAATACGTGAGGGTAAAGAGGGAGATAAGTGTCAGGCCGATAAGGAATCCAGCCACATTGAACAGGATAGTCAAAAAACCTGCGAATTCATAGTACAGCTGGAAGGAGATGATCTTATAAAGAAAGAGCAGAATGAAGGTTACGGGAACGATAAAGTTGTTAATCGTATATTTAAAAAACGGCCTGGATAGCGTGGCAATAAATGGGAACCGGAAGCCATTCACGATGTAGCTGGAAACGTTGAAGACCATCACAAAGCTGCCGACCGCAAAACCCATGATAAAAAATGACGTGAATCCTACATTGCCGCGGTATTCCGGGTTAAGAAACAGGTAGGAAGTGCCGAATTTCTCCAGGATTCCCCCCGTGATGAAGCCGAAGAGGATTACCCAATACAGGAGCAATACCAGGTTCCTTTTGAAAAGGACAACCAGCAACTGCACCGGAAAGGAGTAAATAAACCTGTTTAGCGCCCGCCACTTTTCCATGATAAACTCATAACGTGAAATACGTTATCATTATTTACGAAAAACCTGTTCTGAATGTTATCCTATCCGGCGGGGTTAATCAGGGATTTCTGCTGATTTTCTTACAGTTAACCGGAAACACGACGCTGGACTTTGGACTCTAGACTCTAGAAATTATACACTGGACACTGGACTCTAGACCCTGGACCCTCGACACTGGACGCCGGACACTGGCTTTGCCATCCATAGCTTTAGCGAAGGGTGGACTCTGGCTTTGCCATCCGAAGCTTTAGCGAAGGATGGACTCTGGACACTTGACACTGAACGTAGGATCAACGAATCAAGTCAGAACTGACCATGTCTGAATCGTCGGGCCTTTCGACTGCGCTCAGGGACGGACTGCCTACTGCCGACTGCCGACTGCCGACTGCCGACTGCCGACTGCCTATTGCCGACTGCGTACCGCTTCCTAGCCAATCAATCCGCGGCCGGATTTTACGATCTTGCCTTGTTCTTTGAATTCCTGTGCCAGTTTGTCGATTACTCCGTTTACAAATTGTTTGCTTTTTGGCGTACTGTACTCCTTGGAAATATCAATGTACTCATTGATCGTCACCTTTACGGGGATACCCGGAAAAGAGGTGAGTTCGGCCAGCGCCATTTTCAGAATAATGATGTCGACCAGGGCGATTCGTTCCAGGTCCCAGTTCCGGGTTTTTTCGGCGATGGCTTTCTCGAACTCCTCATTATGAAGGACGGTTTTTGTAAAAAGTTCGCGAACAAAAGCCTTGTCATCTTTTTCATCCTTGTAAAGGGAAAACAATTGAAAAACAGACTGGTCGTAATAGGCGTTGATGTTTTTGAGCAGCATGTGGCAAATGAAATCAAAATCATCGTTCCAGTAAATATTCGATTCGTCAAGGAAGGTGTTCAACGCCTCACTGGGGAGCAGGTGGTTTTTGATGAGTAACGTAAGAAAAGCTTTGTCGTCTTCTTTTTCGCTGCGTAACAGGTTCAGGTAATCTTCTGATTTTTTAATTTCGAGGAAAAGTTTCCGGAGCAGATCGCCTTCATTCTGCCAGCTCAGTTTCCGGTTTTTGATTTCATTGCGGAAGTCCGCATGGGCGCTTAGTTCATTGATGAAACGAAGCTGGTGCAGGCGATGGCGTGCATTCACTTCATCGGCTTTCGGGAAATACTTGGTATGGAGTTCTTCGGCATCGTTGCGGTCGGCATCGGCCAGTTCAGAAAGCAGCAGCAGAAGCAGCAGGTACAGGTCATAGACCTTGTCGATACTTCTCAGCAATTCCTTCTCGGCGGAGGCCAGGTCATTTTTGCCGGATTGAAAAAAGGAATACAAAGCGAGTAGTACTTTGCTGCGCAATTGTCTTCTGCTTAACATGGAAAGAACTGGTTAGTGACGTGTGAGGGTATGTTGGACGATAAACCGGATTTTGCAGAATCTGCAGGAACCGAAGAACACGATGTATAGCCGCAAGGAATCCTGCGCTCAAAACCGGCAAACTTCCAAGGACAGGGAATCCCGGAAACCGGTAGTCTGATCAACCTTTTTTTCTTTTGGCTGTCAGGCGTTCTTCCGCGATCTTTTTCGCCGCCGTAACAGTTGTCAGGTTTTCACGTTTGGCCTTGCTGAAAATCTCCAGCGTGGTATCGTAAATTTCCTTCGCCTGCTCCAAAGATTTTTCACGGTTGTACCCGTTGATTTCCGAGTATACATTGATCAGGCCGCCGGCATTGATCAGGAAATCGGGAGCATAGAGAATGCCCCGGTCTGCAATCATTTTTCCATGCACGATTTCATCGGCAAGCTGGTTGTTTGCCGCGCCTGCGACGATGGAACATTTCAGGCGTTCGATATTTTCTGTATTCAGCGTAGCGCCCAAAGCACAGGGAGCGTAGATATCCACGTCGGCATCGTAAACCATGGACTTGTCGATAATTTCCGCTTTGTATTTCGCGGATACGGCGTTCAGCTGGTCCTGGTTAATATCGGCAATCCAGACTTTGGCGCCTTCTTCCGTTACCATACGAACGAGGTTTTCACCCACATGGCCTACACCCTGTACCAGGATTTTTTTTCCGCCAAGTTTGTCATTGCCCCATTTTTCTTTCGCGGCCGCTTTCATACCCATGTATACTCCGTAAGCCGTAACAGGGGAGGGATCGCCGCTTCCGCCCATGCTCTCGGGGAGCCCGGTAACATGCGTGGTATTTTTGCGGACATACACCATATCCTGTGTACTTGTGCCCACATCTTCGGCCGTAATATAACGTCCGTTTAGGGATTCAATAAAGGCTCCGTATTTCTCGAACATAGCCGGTGTTTTGTCCTTGCGGGAATCACCGATGATAACGGCCTTGCCGCCGCCGAGGTTCAACCCGCTGATGGCTGCTTTATAAGTCATGCCGCGCGACAGGCGCAATACGTCGTTAATGGCTTCGGCTTCTGATTTATAGGGCCACATCCGGGTGCCGCCAAGAGCGGGTCCGAGCGTGGTGTCATGGATGGCAATAATGGCTTTTAACCCCGATGCGCGGTCGTAACAAAACAAGACCTGTTCATGATCAGAAAAAGATTCGTTTTTGAACACAGGGTTTTGATCTGTTACTTCTTTCATGTCTTTAACTTCAAGCATAGTAAATCTGTTTAGTTGATTTGTCTTACTTTTGAGAAAACTTAAGAGGGGAATCCGGGCAAAGGTAGGTTAATTTTCTGATGCTCCAAAGCCATCTGCGATTCCGTCCCGGTAGCTATCGGGATACGAATTTACGAATCCAGAGTACTTTCTTACCAGGAATTTTACAGGCAAATTTGCAAACGAAAACGCTTGTCCTGCTGGTTAAAAGAAGTATTCCTAACAGGTAAGGAATGAAGTCGTTAAAGCATCTCAACAAGTATTTTTTAAAATATAAAGGGCTTTTATTCTGGGGGTTCCTGTTCGTTATTCTCTCCAATATTTTTGCCGTTTTGCCGGCAAGGTTAATCCGGTATGCCATTGATTTAATTGCCGATTCTTCCACGGTTTATTCGATGATGAACGGCTTTCCGGGACAGCAAAAGGTGGCGGAAAGCCTGGCCTTTAATACCCTGGTTTTCCTGCTCGTCATCTTTGCCGTGATCCTGCTGCGGGGATTCTTTTTGTTCCTCATGCGACAGACCATCATTGTCATGTCCAGGCATATTGAATACGACCTGAAGAATGAAATCTTCGGGCACTACCAGCAACTGAGCCTGGCCTTTTACCGGCGCAACAGTACGGGCGACCTGATGAACAGGATCAGCGAAGACGTAAGCCGGGTGCGGATGTATATCGGTCCGGCCATTATGTATACCATCAACCTGCTGTTCATGTTCGTGTTTATCATTGCCAGCATGGTGCAGGTGAATCCGAAGCTGACATTTTATGTATTGCTGCCGCTGCCCATTCTTTCTATATCCATTTATATAGTCAGCGATTTGATGAACCGCAAAAGCGAGGAGGTGCAATCCCAGCAAAGCCGCCTGAGCACCTTTGTACAGGAATCGTTCTCCGGCGTGCGTGTCCTGAAATCATTCGTCAAGGAGGATCAGTTTACCAGGGAATTCCGCCGGGAGAGCAATGTATACAAAAACAAATCCCTGGAACTCGTAAAAGTGAATGCCTTGTTCTTTCCGCTGATGCTCTTGCTGATTGGTCTCAGCACCTTGTTCACCGTCTATATCGGCGGGCTGGAAGTGATGCATGGAAAAATTACGTTGGGAAACATTGCCGAGTTTGTGATCTATGTCAACATGCTTACCTGGCCTGTCGCATCCCTGGGGTGGGTGACTTCCATCATCCAGCGCGCAGCCGCATCACAGGAGCGGCTGAATGAATTCATGCACTTGAAACCGGAGATCCTGTCACCCGATGCCGGACCTTTTGAACTACGCGGGAAGATCGAATTTCGAAATGTCAGTTTCGTGTACCCCGACAGCGGGGTGCAGGCGCTGGATCATGTTTCATTTACGGTGGAGCCCGGAAAGACGCTGGCTATATTGGGTAATACCGGCTCCGGTAAATCGACCATTGCCAGCCTGGTGCTCCGGCTGTACGATGCCACCTCGGGCGAGGTTCGCGTGGATGACAAACCCATCCAGACCGTTTCCCTGTATTCCCTGCGTCACCAGGTTGGGTATGTGCCCCAGGATGTTTTTCTTTTTTCCGATTCCATTGCCAACAATATTTCATTCGGCCTGAAGGAAGAAACGCGTCCGGAAGACCGCAAGCGTATCGTGGAAGAGGCTGCCAGGCAAGCCGTGGTGTATGAGAATATCGCCGGCTTCCCCGGAGGTTTTGATACGATGATTGGCGAACGCGGCATAACCCTTTCGGGCGGACAAAAGCAGCGTATTTCTATCGCACGCGCCCTGATCAAAAATCCACCCGTGTTGCTGTTTGACGACTGCCTGTCGGCTGTGGATACGGAGACGGAAGAACGGATACTGGAAAACCTCCGGCACCAGTCGCAGAACCGGACCACCTTGCTGATCAGCCACCGTGTTTCCTCTGTCAAACATGCCGATGAGATCATCTTGCTCCACAATGGCCGGATCATCGAACAAGGATCGCATTTATCACTGCTCCGCAAAAAAGGTGCTTACTACGCCTTATACGAAAAGCAGTTGCTTGAAAAGGAAAAGGCGGATGAATAGTTTACGGTCGACAGTCGACGGTCCACAGTCAATGGTCAATGGTCATTGGTCTGACCTCTGCTTTGGGATCCAATATCCATAGTCCAGTGTCCAGGGTCTAGCGTCCAGAATCCAGCATCCAGTGTCGTCTTTTTTGTCCCTATTGACAATTCGATAAATTTTCTACATTTGCTAAAACCTAAATGAGAGAAGGTATGACAGAGAATCAGAATCACTCAAGAGAACGGGAAGAAGTATTTTCAAAATCGATCCGGGCCGGCAAACGGACTTATTTTTTCGATGTGAAAGCCACTCGTGCGAACGATTATTTTCTAACGATTACCGAAAGCAAGAAGCGTATTGGCGATGACGGTACGCCATTTTACGAAAAGCATAAGATTTTTCTTTACCGCGAAGATTTTGAAAAGTTCCTCGATGGTTTCAATGAAGCGGTGGGCTTCGTGAATTCTCATAAACCGGAGATGCCTCCTGCTGCCGATGAACAAACCACAGCCGGTATGACTTCCTCTGCCGATCCTGCTCCAACTTCCGCATCGGCATTTACCGATGTGGATTTCGACCAGTTGGGGAAGGATATTTAATCTCTGCGAAACTCAGCGTCTCAGCGCTGCTGCGGTAAAAAGCACAACTATTGCGGTACCACTTCGCCCTTTACGGTGATAGCAGTTTTACTTAGAAAAGGATCGTTGCTGTATAACGTAACATCTTTGGATTCGGGTCCGCCTTTCCTTGTTGTATTATACGTTAACTGGATCGGGGCCGATTCGCCGGGAGCCAGCACTTTCTTTTGCATTTCTGCTCCCAGGCAGCTGCAGGACGGCTTGATCGATAAAATTTTCAAATCGCTTTTGCCGGTATTTGTAATCTTGACGGCATGCTCCACAAAGGTACCCTCTTTGGCTTTGCCGAAATCATAAACCATTTCGCCGATTTGAATCCGGGGGGCATTCGCCGAATCCGCAGAGGTCATCGGTGCGAAATAGGGTTCCACAATCGTGGAAATAAAAATTTCTTTTTTAGGCTTGATGGAATCCGTGGTCATTAAGAAAACCTGGTGGAGGAGGAGGCCGTAATCGCCTGCTGTTTTGGCGTCGTACATGACCTTCATGAGCACCTCCGACTTCGGCCGGATGCTTTTGGAACTTAATTCGGCTGTGATATTTTTATTGGGGTTCGAGAGTTCCAGTCCGATTTCATAAGTTCCGTTGTTGTAAATGCGGATGGTGTCGGTAGCATTTGTATTGTCAAGCATGCCCGGAAAGGAAAGCGACAGGGTAGACAACAGCAGGTTGCCGGATTTATTCGGATACAAATCCTGAAGCGTCGGTTTCCCTTGTACAATTGTTTTTTGAGCGGTAAGTGGCTGGCAAAGAAGGAAGCCGCATAAGAAGAAAAGAAGGATGAATTTATGCATAAATGCTGTTCTTAAATAAGTTGTTTATGCCAGCTTGACTTAAAAGGTATTTCCCATTCTGTTTCCAGCGCGCCTGCCGTCGCAACCAGGTTATTATAAACGAGCGTTTCGTCGTGCACAATGCCTTTTGCTGCCAGGTCTTCGAATTCCTTTCGTGAAGCCAGCTTTAATTCGTTACCGTTTCTATAGGCAAATAACATCCTGTTCATGAAATTCACATTAATTTTTTTCCCAAGGTCCAGGATAAAATGCACTGATTTATCAATGGAACAGCCCCCGGCTTTTACATCTTCTTCATCGGCCATAAGGATCAAAAACAGGTCGTATTTGATTTCATACGTTGCCGGCAAAGGGGATTGGTGAGAGGTCCAGGAGCCCAGGAATTGTTCAGTCTCTTTGCTGATAAAGGCGACTTCATCAGGCGTTAAAGGACGGTCGGCCTGGTAAATCCAGACACGGGAATTGGGGGAGATTTGAGAAGTAAACATGATGCAAAGGTATCAATTTGAAGATTTGAGTCCCGATAGCTATCGGGATTGAAGATTTGAAGATTTGGTGATGTAGAAGTGTTGATTTGCTAATCTGAGAATTTGCAAAACTCCCCCTCTCCCAAGGGAGAGGGGGCCGGGGGGTGAGGCGGTGGTGAGGCGGGGGTGAGGTGGACGAAAACGTGAATCTATTGTGTGATTAAAGGCCTAATAAGCAAGGATTTATTATTTTGATGAATAATTTTGTAAAGCCGTTTTATGAACATATTTTAGTGCTGTTTAGTAATTGTCTATGCGATCAGGGGTACTCTTGCTTTTGATTATATTTTATTGCCAAACATCGAGTGCCCAGTATTGGATGCAATTCGGTGGCAGCGGCACTATTGACGAAGGAATGGATGTTGCCGTAGATGCATCGGATAATTCCTACTCGACAGGTTATTTCACCACGACAGCCAGCTTCTCTGCGATGTCGGTTACTTCGTCGGGCGTAGACGATATTTATATTTTTAAAACCAATACAACAGGGAATCCGCAATGGCTGAAAAGAGCCGGAGGCAGCGGTTCCGACAAAGCGCTTGCCATTGACGCCGATCCCGCCGGGAACACGGTCATCACCGGTTATTTTAACGGCACCGCACAGTTTGATGCCACATCGCTCACCGCTGCAGGCGCGCAGGATATATTTATTGCAAAATACAATACGGCCGGCAATGTAGTCTGGGCCATAAAAGCCGGAGGTACAGGAAACGACGCCGGTTATGGCGTTGCTTTTGACCGTGCCGGAAATGTGATTGTCACCGGTGAGTTTTCGGGAACATGTAACTTCGGAAGCGTCGTGCTGACCAGCGCGTCGGGTACGGCAGATGTTTTTACCGCCAAATACGATGCGGCCGGAAACGTCCTCTGGGCTAAGAAGGGTTCCGGTCCGCTTGCCGACAAGGGTACCGATGTAGTGGCGGATTCCATTGGCAATATTTACGTAAGCGGAATATGCAGCGATACGGTAACGTTCGACTTTACCCATAACAACTCCTTCAACAATGCCATCTTCCTGATCCGTTATGATGCTGCCGGGCAGGAGCAATGGTTCCGGTGGATGGGAAGCAGCACCACGGCGCAGCCCGGCGGGATGGATGTAAAAAACGGCGCCATCACGTTGACCGGAGACCTGACAGGCACGATGTTTTTTTTCGGCGGAACAGGTGTTCCCAGCCTGGCCGCAACGAACCCTTACAACCTTTTTATCTGCAGGTATGATACGGGCGGTACGTATCAGTGGAGCCGGGCGGAAGGATCGACTTCTGAAGTGGAAACAAAAGCGATTGGAAGCCGCAGCAATGGCAACACCGTGATTGCAGGCAGTTTTAAATGCCGCTTTACCGATTTTTCCCTGACCTACGGCGACGGAATTTTTTGCAGCATGGGCTATTGGGATTCTTACGTTGCCTCCTATGACAATCTCGGTAACCGCCTTTGGGCCAGGCATTACGGCGGCAGGAGGGATGACCTGGTCTATGGCATGTGCCTGCGTAACGATTCGCTGGCCATCGTGACAGGAAGTTTTGAAGACAATTTTGTGTCGACGAATGTGCCTTCCGCTTATCTGGGATACGGTACCAGCAATGTAAACGGTTCGGGCTTTTATTGTTCCGACAATAATTACTACAAGTATGTTGCGAAGTCCTCGTCCGGAAACAAGGATGTTTATATTAACAACAACATCGACCTGACACGCGAACCGCTCGACTTTTTTAGCCGGACATCAGGCTGTTCCCGGCCGTTTAACGATGCCTGCATTGATTTTAGCACGGTAACCAATCTGAATTGTGAAGACACGTTGCATAGTTGCACGCCCAGGCAGTTATGGGTTACACCCAATACCATAACCAGCCGGGAGCCTAACTGGTTGTATTCATGGAGCAACGGTTCACCCGGAAATTTCACGAATGCCAATGCAAGCGGTGACTATTGGGTGACGCTAACTTCAGAAGATGGTTGCTTCACTACCGTCGATTCGGTTTATTTTGACCTGGCGCCACCGCCGCCCCAGCCGCTGATCAGCGACAGCAAAGGCATCAACCTGAATTCACCCGGCCCGGCCGACATCCTGCTTTGCTATCCCGATTCCGTTGAATTGACTTGTACGAATGCGGCCGGCTACTCCGTAAGCTGGACGCCTGGATTTACAGCCGGGCAGAATCCTGTCATGGTAACTGCAGGGGGTGCGTATTCATGCACCTTGTCTGATGCTTATGGCTGCTTTACCACTACACCAATCACTGTGAATATTTTTATGCCAATGGAGCCCGTTATTCCGGCTCTTCGCGTATGGCAGGATACCCTGGATCTTAACGATACCGTCGATATTTGCCTCGGAGATTTTTTCACTGTACAGCCATTTGATACGTTGCATAACCCGCTTGGATCCGCTGACTCCACCATACAGAACCTGAAAAAAGTACTATGGGATACAACAACTTTTGGAGGGAACTTTTTTTTCGCACTTGAAACGGGCTCCCCACCGGAGAATACGTTCGTGTCGAACTTCGTCGGCAGTTATGATTTAATGATTACAGCTTCTTTTATCCGGGAAACGGTTTGCGATTCGGATACGGTCATTGTGAGTAGATACCTTCATGTAAATGTAAATCCGGTTCCTGTCATTAATCCTTTTACCGTTTCTGTCTCCGCTTCTTCGCCCATGGTGTGTCCCGGCGATTCCGTAATTCTCGTGGCACAAGGTGCGGGTACATGGGTCTGGACGGATGCCGCGAATCAACAGATTTCTTTCGACGATACTTGCTATGTAACATCGGCGGGATTCTATACGGCCACGGCGGATTCCAGCGTGACCAATGCCTTTGGCTGTACAGCGGAAGGAGGGGCAGCGGCCAGCATTGTAATTGGTTCCTATCCGCAACCTGTCGTCACCATGTCGCCACCCGATGGTATTGCCTGTCCGGGCGATTCCATCCTGTTGCATTGTACGGGAACGGGGAACTTCAACTGGTTCGGTCCGGCCGGTGCATTACCGGTAAACGACAGCGACGTGTATGTCACTTCGCCGGGCGCCTATTATTGCATACAATCACCGGCGACAGGATGTAATATTTTGAGCAATACCGTCCAGGTAATTCCTTACAACAATCCCATCATCATTGCCTTTCCGGCTCCCAGTCTTTGTGAGAATAACTCCGTGACACTGACGATAGCTGCCAACCTGGGAAGCACCGTTACGTGGTTCCCTCCGTTATCAGGAACTTCGAATGTGCAGGTGGTAACCGATACCGGCACGTATTCCTGTACCGTCGTTTCCTGCGGCATCACGACGCCTTTGAGCTTTACCGTTTACCGCGATACGGCTTTGGCCATCATTACGACAACCGGTCTTCCTGAATTTTGCGCCGGTGATTCCGTAGCTTTATTTGCGAACAGTGGAATGGCTCAATATTTATGGCTGCCTTCCGGTGATACAACTACATCTGTCTATGTGTCGCAAGGAGGTATAGATACCTTAATCACGACGAGCCAGCATGGATGTAAAGACACCACCACGCTGGCCGTAACCGAACATATCAATACGGTATTGCCACCTGTCGTGACGGATACATCGGTATGCACAGGGTTTCCTGTCGATTTAACGGCCACGGGCCCCGATTCGATATTCTGGTGCTATACGCCTGTCTATTCTGACACATTTATGTCGGGCAACACGGTTCATATTCCTGCATTGAATGCCACCATAACGTATTATGTTTATACATCAACCGGCTTATGCAAAAGTCCGTTTGATTCTGTACAGGCACAACCCGATGCCTGCAACGACATTTTCATTTCCAATGTCCTGACCCCTGACCATGACAACCTGAACGACCGCTTTCCTGGCAAAGAAGGTAATTACGTGCTCGATCTTAAAGTGTTTAACCGCTGGGGCAACGTGGTTTTCGAGACCTCGCAGGCAACGGTCGGCTGGGATGGCAAAGGCAAAGGAGGCGATGTCGTTCCCGACGGGACGTATTATTATGTGATGGATGTTACTTTTCATGACAGCACCGTGCAGAATTACAAAGGGTCACTGACGGTCATTCATGGGGAGGAATAAGCAGGATCATTTTATCCTTTTCATCGGCAATTTGCCAACAGGATTTACAATCAATGGCACTTTTTCAACGGTCACTGAACTGGTATCCAGGCCAAACGCTTTTTCTTCCGGAAGGGCAAAAAAACGGAGGAAGGAGTAAATGTTAAGCAGCATTTTTTCGAAAAAGCCGAAAACGTTTTCATTGGATAAGTATTTTTCGATGACGACAAAACGGAAATCGCCCGCCACGTTGCTTCGGTGAAGAGAATAGTAACGGCTTCGGATATCCACCTCCTTATTCAGGACCAGTTCTTCCACGACCTGCCGGAACATGACATTGATGCGCTGTTCCACGCGGAAGCCTAGCCTGAATTCGATGTGGATAATTTTGTCGTTGACAATTTCCTGTACTTTGTATTCGATGGCGTAGGGTTCGTCGAGCACATGCACGTGTATGAACCAGTAGACATCGGCGCGCTTGGGCTGTTTTTGCAAAATCGAATAAATCACTTTTGATTCAATTTCGTCGATGTGGTCCGCACTAGTCAGGTATACCAGGTGGGTTGCATATTTCGGAATCGTGTCGTCGTTGCTCATCTCCGCAATCAGTCGGGTATAGTCTTTCAGTTTAAGGAATTCCACATACCGGTTGCGGATCTTCCGGGCCAGGTACCATGACAACATGAACATGCAAAGGACAGCCATGACGAGCAGGGAAACCCAACCGCCATGGGTGAACTTATGCAGGTTGGCAATAAGAAAGGAAATTTCAATGCAAAGAAAGAGGGTCAGCAGGAAGAGGATGAGGGGAAGCGGGTAACGTTTAAGGAAAAGGTAATAGGAAAGCAGGAGGGTGGTGCTCAGCATGGCGATAATGATGGCCAGGCCATACGCCGCTTCCATACCGGTAGATTCCCTGAAGTACAGTACAATCCCAATGCAGCCGGCGCACAGTGTCCAGTTGACTGTGGGGATATACAGCTGGCCGCGCAATTCCGAAGGATAATCGATTTTCAGTTTAGGGCCGAAATTCAGCCGCAGCGCTTCGTTGATGAGCGTGAAAGATCCGCTGATCAGCGCCTGGCTGGCGACCACGGCCGCCGAAGTTGCGATAATGATTCCGGCTATAAGAAACCAGGATGGCATTAGGGAAAAGAACGGGTTGGCCGTATGCAGCAAGCTGCCTTCACGTTCCAGCAGCCAGGCGCCCTGACCGAAATAATTGAGGAGAAGGCTGGTCTTTACAAATATCCAGCTCACGCGAACGTTTTGTCTCCCGCAATGTCCCAGGTCGGAGTACAATGCTTCGGCACCTGTCGTGCAAAGAAAGACAGCGCCCAGCAGGAGGAAGGCGCCATCATACTCCCTCAGGAATTGTACTGCGTAATACGGGTTGATCGCTTTCAGGACGGAAGGATGGGCGCTAATACCTGAAATGCCCAATATGGCCAACATAACAAACCAGGCAAGCATCATCGGGCCGAACAACTTGCCAACCGTCTTCGTTCCGAATTGCTGGATAAAAAACAGGAGGAAAAGAATGGTCAATACGATGGGAAGGATCGGTATGTCGGGCGAAAAATACCGCAAGCCTTCCACGGCGGAGGAAACGGAAATGGATGGCGTGATCAGGCCGTCGGCTAACAGGGCACTGCCCCCAATGATGGCCGGGTATTTTAGCCAGCCCACCTTCGTTCTTCGCACGAGTGCATACAGGGAGAAAATACCGCCTTCGCCGTTGTTATCCGCTTTCAGCGTCAGGATCACATATTTGAACGTAGTTTGAAGTGTCAGCGTCCAGAAGACGCAGGACAGTCCGCCAAGGACAAGCAATGAATCAATCGCTCTTTCACCTATAATAGCTTTCATCACATACAGCGGCGAAGTTCCGATGTCTCCGTAAATAATGCCCAGGGCAATAAGCAGGGTAGCAAATGTTACTTTGGAATGTGTTTCGTGTTTTCCCATAGTCCTTATAAGTGGTTTGGCAAAGATCAGGATTCCGATACAAAACGATACCCCACACCGGATTCTGTCAGTATGTGCCTCGGTTTGTTGGCATCCGCTTCGATTTTTTTCCGGAGCTGGGCGACAAAAACCCGCAGGTACTGTGACTGCGTAATGTATCCCGGTCCCCAGACCTGCCGGAGAAGAAACTGGTGGGTCAGCACCTTGCCTTCGTTTTTGGCAAGTAAGGAGAGAAGCGCATATTCTGTCGCAGTCAGTTTTACCGGCACGTCGTTTTTCCGGACAACACGAGTCGACAAGTTGATTTCCAAATCGCCCGCTTCGATGGCAGATTCCGTGTCAACAGGCAGGCTGATGCGGAGAGCCGACCGGATGCGCGCCAGGAGCTCTCCTGTGCGGAAAGGTTTAATCAGGTAGTCATTGGCTCCGTGATCGAGGGCGCGGATGATATTTTCTTCGTCGCTTTGCACGGAAAGAATCAGCACAGGTTTGTCGTACCATTGCCGGAGCTTCTGAAGCACCTCCTGTCCATTTTCATCAGGCAGGCCCAGGTCCAGGATTATCAGGTCCGGAGGATGGTTCGCCGCCAGGATCAGGCCTTCCTTTGCCGTTGCGGCTTCGTTTACCCGATAGCCGTTGCTTTCCAGCGTAATCTCCAGGAGCTTACGAATTTGTACTTCGTCGTCGATGATCAACACTTCGGCGCTATTCATTTTCCAGCTGGTTAGGATGTGAGATTTCTGCCGGGATGGTCAGCGTGAATTTCGCTCCGCCGCCCGGCAGGTTTTCCAGATGGATGCTTCCGTGATGGGCCTCCACGAATCCTTTGACGATGGATAAGCCCAGGCCGGTACCGCCAGTCCTGGAATTTTGCAGGCGATAGAATTTTTCGAACACCCTGTTTACTTCATCTTTCGGAAAGCCGGGTCCGTTATCTTCTACGGCCAGGATAAGTTCATTGACGACAGCCTGGATCACGGAATCCGGTCCCACTTCCCGGCCCTGGCGCGCCGAGATGGTGATGTTTGCGCCGGCAGGAGTATATACGGCGGAATTGTTCACCAGGTTAAAGATCGCACGTTCCATCAGGCCGAAGTCCAGCTTGAACAGGGGAAATTTTTCCGGAACGTTCACTCGTACCGTATGCAACTTCAGCTCAGGCTCCAGCTTATTGACGGCCGAATAAATCAATTCGCTGATGTCACACCAGTTCAGGTGCGGGTGTATAACCCCGGACTCCAGGCGGGACATATTCAATAAATTTTCCACCTGCTGGTTGAGGCGGAAGGAGGCTTTGGAGATTTCCCCGACCAGGTCGGCCTTGTTTTTCTCGGTTAGCTTTTGAGGCTCCGAAAGGTTGTCGGAGGCACCGATAATGGCTGAAATAGGGGTGCGCAGTTCATGCGACAGCGAGTTAAGCAGCGTGTTGTACAGCGTAATGGTATTGGCGCGACCTTCTTCACGCATGGCATTTTTCTCGACAAGACGGATCTTGTAGGTAAGCACAGCGTTGACAGTCGCAACCAGGAAATACATAAGCAGCATGAGGGCGTCTTCGCTGTCACGAATCGAAAGGGTAAAATGTGGCGGGATAAAAAAATAATCCCAGACCAGGGCACTCAAAACGGCTGCCAACATCACCGGGGCAATGTCAAAAAACATGGCAATCAGCGATACGGTGACCAGCAGGATAAGGGCAGTGACACGATAGGGCAGGATGGTCGACAGGCTATAGCATGTGGCCGCAACCAGGGCTACGGCAAGAATGCTGTACCCATATTGGTCGCGTCTGTTGATTCGGCTTAGCTGTAAACCCGCCATGTTAAATTGTCGGGACAAAAGTAGGCCTAACTTTATTCATGAAAAATAAAATACCCTACGGAAGGGATAAAGATTTTATAAAGATTCAATTCGTGGGGGACATTTTTCAAAAGCTGAATTGAAGGAAAGCCTCCGAAAAATTCCGTCCTTTCTTAACTCCCCCTCTCCCGAGGGAGAGGGGGTTGGGGGGTGAGGTTTCGCACTCCAGGCCGAAAAAAAATAAGCGACCTCAAACATGTTTGGGTCGCAATTAAGATAAGAACCCGGAGAATTTGAGGGATTACCTGCGGTGATCCCTTTTGGTTGAGCTTCAATCAAAAATCCGCCCGTGCTTCGCACGTACATTCTTAATAAAAAACGCGACTTCAAACAAGTTTGGGTCGCAATTAAGATAAGAACCCGGAGAATTTGAGGGATTACCTGCGGTGATCCCTTTTGGGGGAGCTTCAATCAAAAATCCGCCCGTGCTTCGCACGAACATTCTTAATAAAGAAACGCGACCTCAAACAAGTTTGGGTCGCAATTAAGATAAGAACCCGGAGAATTTGAGGGATTACCTGCGGTGATCCCTTTTGGGGGAGCTTCAATCAAAAATCCGCCCGTGCTTCGCACGTACATTCTTAATAAAAAACGCGACCTCAAACAAGTTTGGGTCGCGTTTTTTTATTAAGAATGTGCCTTCGGCGGCGGATTTTTGATTGGCGGAGAGAGTGGGATTCGAACCCACGATACAGTTTCCTGTATACAAACTTTCCAGGCTTGCTCCTTAAACCACTCGGACATCTCTCCGGAAAAGTTTGCAAATTTAGAAAAAGAATCCACTTAAAAGTTTCGAAATCTAAAGCAAACGCATATTCCTTTAGCCAGGAACTGGTTAGGCTGGCATGGGGAGCCGAATCTTAATTCAGGCTGCTGTTTTTCAGGTTGTCAGTGGCCCCAAAATCCCGGATCACATTATATAATGTATCCCTTTCTACCGGTGTGCGCCCGGATTGGCTGATCAATGAAGTGATTTGTTCCGTCGTCAGGGTGGGATGTTGCTCTTCCGCGCCAGCCATGGAATAGATCTTTGTGGAATCGTCGATGGTGCCGTCCAGGTCATCCACCCCGAATGCCTGGGAAAGCTGGGCCGTGCTGCGGCCAATCATGGGCCAGTAGGCTTTCAGGTGAGGGAAATTATCGAGATAAATACGGGCAATGGCGTAATTCCGCAAGTCTTCAACTACCGTACTTTCAGGCACGTCGGACATGGCATTGTCTTTATTCCTGAACTTCAGGGGAATGAAGGTGTTGAACCCGCCGGTCTTGTCCTGAAGTTGCCGTAGCCGTTCCATGTGATCGATGCGGTGACTAAAATTCTCAATGTGTCCATACAGCATGGTGGCATTGCTGTGCAGTCCCAGCCGATGGGCGGTTTCATGAATATGGAGCCATTCAATGGAGGTGCATTTATCGGCACATATCCTGTTCCGGATTTCTTCATCAAAAATTTCGGCACCTCCGCCGGGAATGGATCCCAGGCCGCTATCCACCAGGATACGAAGACCTTCCTCCGCAGAAACTTTCGCTTTGTGAAACATATAATGCAACTCCACTGCAGTGAAAGCTTTGATGTGCAGGTCAGGGCGGTGATTACGGATGCTGCTCAACACATCAGCAAAATAGGTAAGGTCCATTTTAGGATGCACGCCACCAACGATATGAACTTCCGTTATTGCTTTGCCGTCGTAATCCCGCACTTTTTGCAGCATCTGGTCCTTGCTCAGTTCCCATCCTTCTTCCCGGTTTTTATAGAGACGGGAATAAGAACAAAAGTCACAGGCAAAGACACAAACATTGGTAGGTTCAATATGAAAATTGCGGTTGAAATACGTGCGGTTACCGTTTTTCGATTCCCTGGCAAAATTGGCCAGCATGCCGGCAAAGGCAAGCGGCGCTTCCTCATACAGGCGCAGTCCTTCTTCCGGGCTGATGCGTTGGGATGCCAGCACCTTTTCGCCAATTACTTTCAACTCCCGGCTGATTGCTGTTTCGGAGTTCAGCATCTGCAGTGTTTCAGCGCGGCTGCTGTCGTCTATGGTATTCATTACTTTAATTCGTGTTGTGACTGATAAGTATTCTTTTGCTCACCGATCCGCTTTCCGTTGTGATACGCAGAAAATAGATTCCGTTAGGGTAATCCTGAACAGGCAACATGACCTCACGCTTCATTACTTGTTTATATTCTTCGCTGAAAAGGAGCCTGCCCATGGCATCGTACAGGGTGGCTTCCGTATGTTGCGCTACGGGAAAATCAAGGTCCATCGAAAGCCACTGATCGGATGGATTGGGGTAACAATTGATAAACTGCCCGAGGGCGGTTTCTTCAATGCCGATGGCCGGCATGCAGCCTACGGAGTTGATAATGCTGTTGCGCATCGTCGTAAGGACGGTATTCATACGCTGGGCCTGTTCCAGGGTGAACATGTACATACAGTTGTCCCAGCTATAATCCATATAATTCATAAACATGGTGCCGGGAGAAACAGGTGAGCAGGAATCTACTGCGGGAAAGGAAGGGCAGGTATAATGCGCTGTAGTCTGGTTCGGAGTATCCGATACGGAGTCGGTGCCGAAACAATACCCGTTGTCGTCACCCCAGATGTGATACAACCCCAGCCAGTGACCAACTTCATGGGTGGCAGTCCGGCCTTTGGTATAATGAGAAAGCAAAGGCAGAATGGTACCAAATGCATTGTAGTGAATAGCCATTCCATCCGTACTGGCCGGTCCCGTCAAAGGCATTTGTGTAACGCCTAACACGCCATTGGCGAAATTGATGACCCAGATATTCAGGTATTCCGTATAGTCCCAGCCATCCAGTCCGCCCAGGTTATAGAATTTTACGGAGTCAATGCCGCCTGTTGTGAAAGCAGTCATGGAAGTCTGCCGCCTTTCAATGCCATTGGTCCAGTCGCCGTTTGGTTTGCGGGATGCCAGGCAAAACTGCAGTTGCGTGTTGGCAGCAAGCGGTTGCCATACGGACGGTACCAGGCCGGCGTCGGAATTGGTTTTACTGAAGTCCCTGTTTAAGGCATCGATTTGTGAATGAATACGTGCGTCGGAAACATTCTGTGCGGACGTATTGTAAAGGACATGGACAACCACGGGAATCGTAATGACGGTGGCTACGGTATTCTGTTCGTATTTTTGATGCGCGCTTTGCTGCATCTTTTCCATGACCAGCCGGCTCATGGCTTGTTCGGCCGGTTGCATTTCGGGGAACCGGTTCTTTTTTTCCAGTGTGTATTCCACGGTGGCGCAACGGGTTGCATCCTGTGCAAGCAGGCTGCAGGCGGGGGATAGGATAAGCAGGGAAAAAGCAAGCCTGGAAAGGGTCTTCTTCATAGATAAATCGGTGGTTCAAAAATAATAAAATAAACCGGCTGTCCGTTGGTTATTTATGTATTATGTAACTTTGTAAGGAAACATCATTTTTCATGACAAGAATATTATTGGTGGAAGACGAAGAGCATTTGCTCGAAGCCATTAAGCTGAACCTGGAGCTGGAAGGATATAATGTGACCGCTGTCAAAGAAGGCGGCCAGGCCATGAAAATATACAAGCAAGAGCGCTTCAACCTGGTGATCCTGGATGTGATGCTTCCGGAAGTGGATGGGTATACCATCTGCGAGTCCATACGGCTCCAGAACTCCGCCGTTCCCATCCTGTTTTTATCCGCCAAGAATACCAGCGAAGATAAAATCACGGGATTTAAGCGCGGGGCCGATGATTACATGACGAAGCCATTCAACCTGGAAGAATTCCTCCTCCGTGTCCAGGCCCTGGTCAAACGCGGACTCACGAAGGAAGAAAAATCAGGCGTCGATAATATTTTCCGTTTTGATGGCTATGAAATAAATTTTTCCACCTACCAGATTACCGGGAAAAATAAGGAGAATATCACCCTCACCAAAAAGGAAATCATGCTGTTGAGGCTGCTCATTGAGCGTCGCAACGAAGTGGTTTCCCGCGAACAAATCCTGGAAACGGTTTGGGGGTATGATATTTATCCTTCCACGCGTACGGTCGATAATTTTATTCTAGCTTTCCGGAAATACTTTGAGCCGGATTCAAAAAAGCCCCGGTATTTCTTTTCCATACGCGGCGTAGGCTATAAGTTCGTCCACGAAAACGCCGGTGTTTAGAAGCCATCTCAAAAATATCTCTCGTGCTTTTTCTGCGTCTTTGGCCCCCATGCTGCGTTGCTTTCCTTGCTCATACTCTCCCAGTATGGGCTTCGAAAAGCGCCTTGCCTGGAGACCAAATACTTGAAAAATCCCTGAGACATATTTTTGAGATGGCTTCTTAGGGTTTTTGCCCTGGAGGAATAAATTCCATCTGGAGCATATAGGGCATATCTGCCGGGGTTCCGTTCAGGGTGCCTGGCGTCCACAAGGGCATGACTGAAAGTACACGAAGGGCTTCCCTGTCGATTTCATCACTGATGTGCCGGATCACTGATGAGTCTTTGATGGCTCCATTCCGGTCTACGGTAAAACTAAGCCAGACTTTTCCATGGAGGCCTGCCGCAACAGATTCCCGGGGGTAATGAATGGTACGTTTGATAAATGCCCGCAAGCTGTCTGTTCCGCCGGGAAATTCAGGTTGCTTTTGTACAATGGTTTCTCCATAGCCGGCCTTAACCGGCTTTTCTGTCGGTGCATCTGTTTGTGCCAAAGCACAAACAGGTGCCATCATAAGCAGGATGATTACCAATACCCTCATCGTTTACTTTTAGCTATCCGAAAGATAGGAAAAAAGAGTTCACGGTTCACAGTCGAAAGTCCACGGTATATGGTCATATTAAAAAGGAAGAAAATAAGCAAGAAAAAAAACAGGCAATAGCGAAGCGCTCCCGGGCATAGCTGAAAGCTACACCCAGCTCGGCGTTCATCGTTCACAGTTCACAGACGAAAGTCCACGGCACATGTTTAGATTAAATAGGAAGAAAATAGGCAAGGAAAAAACAGGCCATAGCGAAGCGCTTCCGGGCGTAGCTGAAAGCTACGCCCAACGGTATTTGTATATTCGTAGATTCGTGCAGATTCGTATTCGCAGATTACCTGACCGTCATTCCAAGCTGGTACATCGTAAAGACAAAGACGTCGCTGAATTCTGCGATTTGTTTATCCACGGGTTTGCTGCTGCCTGTTATCGTGACGGAGGCATGGCCTGAATCCAGGTCGATGCGGATCAGTTGGGGGTTCGGACCTTTGTACTTTTCCTGCAGGGTGGCAATAAATTTAAAAGAGTGTGCCGGAACTACGCGATCGTCGTGATCGCCGGTGATGACCATGGTGGCAGGATAAGGTTGACCTTCTTTGATGTTATGCAATGGCGAGTAGGCGTAGAGGTTACGGAAATTTACTTCGTCCTCACTGGATCCGTAATCACCTTTCCAGGCCCAGCCGATGGTGAATTTATGGTAGCGGAGCATGTCCATCACGCCAACGGTAGGCAATGCGGCTTTGAACAGATCCGGACGTTGCGTCATACAGGCGCCCACCAGCAAGCCTCCGTTGGAGCGCCCGCCAATGGCAATCTTCTGTGCATTGGTATACTTTTCTTTTATGAGGTATTCGGCGGCGGCAATAAAGTCGTCGAATACATTCTGCTTATTTAATTTGGTGCCGGCCTGGTGCCAGGCTTCCCCGTATTCTCCGCCTCCCCGCAGGCAGGGTGCGGCAAAGATGCCGCCGTTTTCCATGAAGACGAGGCGTTCGATTTTAAATTCCGGCGTCTTGTTTACATTGAAACCCCCGTAGCCAAATAGCAGGACGGGATTGTTTCCATCCATCTTGGTTCCCTTTTTACAGGTAATGAACATGGGGATTTTCGTGCCATCCTTGCTCGGGTAAAAAACTTCCGTGGTTACATAGTCTTCGTCCTTGAAATCGATGGCCGGTTTGAAGAAGGTCGTTTGCTTTTTTTCCTTCAGGTCAAACTGGAAAATCGTAGCCGGCAGGGTGTAGGATGTATAGGAATAGAAGATGGTATTCTCTTCGTCGTCAACCGATAGCTCGTTGATGTCTCCGTAGGATGGCAGGGTAATTTCGTACTGAAATTTCCCTTCCCGGCTAAACACTTTCAGCCTGCTGCTGGCATCCTTCATATACAAAGCCACAAAATAGTCCTTGGCCATGCCCACCGATTGCAGGACCTCTTCGGACTCCGGGATTACGGAGCGCGTTTCGGAAGGGTTTGCGGCATTTATGGCAATCAGCTTATAGTGTGGCGCACCCTTATTGGTTTTTACAAATATCCAGGGACCGTCGTTTCCGGTGACCGTATTTTGAAATTCAAATCCCGGACAAAGAACCCGGGTGCCTGCCATTGGGTTGGCCAGGTCTTTAATATAGACTTCCGTGCTGTGGCTCGATTCGCCTGCATAATGGACCAGGTATTTTTCGTCGCTGGTAACACCTGCGGAAAAATTCCTCAGCGGATGCTCCTTGTCTTCAATCACCAGTCTGTCGTTTTGTTGGGGGGTGAACAACTTATGAAAATATACTTTGTGGAATTGGTTCTTGCCTTTCAGGACATCGGCGGTATCGGGTTCCTTGTAGCGGCTATAATAAAACCCGTCGCCACGCCAGGAGATTCCTGAAAATTTTACCCATTCAATTTTGTCGGGCAGGGGTTCGAGCGTCTCCGTATTGATCACATGGATTTCATTCCAGTCGCTGCCGGCTTTTGACAGGCTGTATGCCAGGTACTTTCCGTCCCTGGAAACGGAATAATCGTTCAGGTGAGTCGTGCCGCCTCCCGGCCACTGGTTGGGATCCAGCACAACAACAGGCTTTTCGTTCAGGCCCCTTATCATCTTCAGTACAAATTGATTTTGCAAGCCATCGTTGGCATAAAAAAAGTAATTACTGCCTGCTTTTTTGGGGGCGGTTTGTTTTTGGAAATTCCAGAGTTGGGTGAGCCTGTCCTTCATTTTTTTCCGGAACGGAATTTTAGACAGGTAATCTTCCGTTACCTGGTTTTGCCTGCCTACCCAATCCGCTGTTTCTTCCGAACGGTCGTCTTCCAGCCAGCGATAGGGATCCTTTACCTCGGTTCCGAAATAGTTGTCGGTTTGGTCGACCTTTCGGGTTTGAGGATACTTTAAATCCTGGGAAAATAGCGTGGTAGAGCATAAAGCCAGGCAAACAGTAAGTTTGATGAGAAGGGTAGGGGATTGCATCGATGGAGTCGGGTTTAGGTTAAGCAGCCGCAAGTATCGCATATTATTCCCTTTGCTTTTGTTAATAAATGTTACGGCTAACCTCAATGGTACGGGGTTTACTTCCTGGTACTTTTTAACCAAGTGAAAAAAGGGGTTCGCCAAAATTAAGAAAGGGTCTATTTTTGCTTAATGCTTCAATTGAAGTAATTTTAAATAAAATCTTGATTTACAAAATCATATAGGCCAAATACAGCGGAGGCCTTATTGACTGGAGCCCGTGAAAATCGTAAACTTGCAAATAGTTAAATAACATTATATTAGTTAAAGTCTAAAAAATTTGCTTTATTTTTAGCTGCTATTTCAGAGGTAATGGCGGTGCTATTATTGTCTCATTTGTTTTGAGACGGAGAATGGTTTTGATAATCACACAATTAATTGCTTACTTTTTTCACTACAGAACACACAAACAATGCTAACATTAAATCTTAACGCATCATGAAAATGTTTACGAAATTCCGATTTAGTCATTCGATGTATCCTTTGGCGCTTGCGGTAGCGTTCCTTTTTTCGAATAGAACCGCTCTTGCGCAATCGTATCTCGATTATGTGATGTTAGCCGGTAACGGCGGACCAGGTACCACGAATCCGGGCGGCGATGGGTACGGCGTCATCTTTGGCGGCAATACCGTTATCAACGGGGGAAATGTGGGAAGTTATGTCCTCGTAAAAACTACGAGCGGTGTAAATGTTTCTGCTAACATCAACAGCGGCGGGAAAGTAACCCTTGCCAACGGAGCCATCGTAAGCGGAAAAATCACAGCGGCCAATTCAGACGGTGTGGGAGGAACTATTTTATCGGTCGGTTCCGGCGCGAATCTCACCGGTCGCATCGATGTGAACGGAAACGTGGTAATAACTTCCGGAATTGTAGCGGATACGGTTACCCATCCACCGGGAACTACCTATTTGCTCAATGGTGTCACAGGACCTAAAAATAAAGAAGCTTCACCTGTATTGCCGACAATTCCTGCCTTGCCCCTGGTCGCTTCCTTTCCTGCGATTCCGGCCGGTGCCCCCAACGTTTCTTCTACAGGTCCGGTTAACCCGGGAATCATATACAACAATATGACCCTGAGCGGTAACAAGAAAATTACCTTCAATGGTCCGGGTACTTATGTGTTTAATACCATGAACCTGAGCGGTAACAACGATTTTATTTTTGACTTTCTGAATCTGGCAACCGGAAATATTATTGTCCAGGTATACGGTGATCTGAACCTGGCCAAGCTGAATGCCACGATGAAGAATGGCGGAGATGCCAAACGAATCTTTTTTGAAACACATGGAACGGGATCGACTTCCGCGACAGGAAAAGATGCCATGACAATTGCAAACGGTTCCAACGGAGGAAGCGGCGCGGTAAAATTTGTCGGTACGGCATGGGCGCCTTTTGCAGCGATCTCCATCGGTTCAGGAACAGGATCCAGCCAGTTCACCGGAACACTTTATAGCGGCACCCAGATAATTATTCAAACCGGCGTAACGTTCAACTATTCTTACGCATGTACGCCACCCACAGCCAATGCCGGTGTGGACCGGAGCTTTTGCCCGGGCGGAAATGCAGCGCTTGGAGTTGCCCCGGAAACCGGTGTGACTTACAGCTGGTCGCCTGCCACGGGACTTAGCAACAGTACGATTTCCAATCCAACGGTAACGCTGCCATCAGCCGGTACCACCAATTATACACTCACTGCCACATCCGGACTTTGCACCCAATCAGACCAGGTTCTCGTCACGGTGAATCCGAACCCGGCCATCAGTACAGGCGGTAATTTCTCCAAAACCTGTGTAAGCAATCCGGGAGGAAAAGTAATCGGCGAAAGCGCAGAAGCCGGAGCCACCTATTCCTGGTCGCCATCAACAGGCTTAAGTTCTTCCAGCGTGAGCAATCCCCTTGCGAATCCGTCTACCACAACTTCCTATACGGTTACCAAAACGCTTTTAGGATGTGTATCGACAGCAAGTCTTACTGCTACCGTTAACACGACAGTGTTGTCGGCCAGCGCAGGCAGCGACTTCAGCAAAACCTGTTCGCTAAATGCTTCCGGCAAACTTATCGGGGAAGGCAATGATGTGAACGCTACCTATTCCTGGAGTCCTTCGTCCGGGTTGAGTTCTGCTACGATCAGCAATCCTTTTGCCAACCCGTCATCCACCACGACTTATACACTGACAAAAACAACGACGGCATCAGGCTGTACGTCTACGGCTTCCGTGACGGCGACAGTAAGCCAGGACATTCCTGTATTAGACGCGGGTTCGGCGTTTCAAAAAACCTGTGCAAGCAACCCGGGCGGGGCAAACATCGGTGAAACCAACGATGCTGCAGCCACTTATGAATGGAGTCCTGCACTGGGCTTAAGTTCAACCAGCGTGAGCAGCCCGTTCGCCAACCCCTCCGTTTCAACTACCTATACCGTTACCAAAACGGTGACAGCAACTGGCTGTACCAATACGGCAACCGTTGCAGTAGATGTAAACACGGCGAAACCTGTAATTGATGCCGGCACGGACAAGGAAATCACCTGCAGAAAGCCCTCCGAGGATCTCGAAGGCAGCGGTCCTTCCGGTAACGTTACCATCTTGTGGACAACCGACAAAGGAACCTTTGTTTCCGGTACGACCAGTTACACTCCGAAAATCGACGGCGATGGAAAATTCTTCCTGACCGTTACCGATAACGCGAACGGATGCAGTGCAACCGATTCTGTGGTAGTGACACGCATCCCCTGTATTTTCCCATGGTATCCGCCGAACGGGAAAGTGAATGATAAGATCGGTTCCGAGCTGACATCCCTGCATTTTTATTTCAACCAGATTAATGATTCCATTGAAAATATTTTCCGGATACAGGAAGACAGTGTTTGGATCGAAGTGATTTACAACGAAGGCAACGAGGCTGCGGTATTGGCCCTCCTGCAATCCCCATCCTTTGGCATGACAAACATTATTCCCGGCAAACCTGGAAGCCTGATTATCACGGGTAAATTCCCTGTAGGCAAACTGTTGCTCCTGAATGATGTCGCTGAAATCAACTTCGTTCAGCCCATGGTTCCTGCGCTGCCAACCGTGATGGTTGACGGAATAAATGTTGGCGCAGCGTACTCGAAGGGTGACATCGCACAAAAGTCAGACATTGCGAGGAGTGGCTTTCACGTATACGGAGAAAGCGTCAAAGTTGGCGTCATCTCCAACAGCTACAATACGCTGGGCGGCGCCGCAACAGGGATAGCCAACGGCGATTTACCCGGAGCGGCAGGAACAGACCCTGTGCAACTGATCGACTGGACACCCGGTGTTAATGATTACCCGCGAGTCACTACCGATGAGGGACGTGCCATGCTTGAAATTGTGCATGATGTAGCGCCCAAAGCGGACCTGGCATTCCGTACCGGATTTATGAGTTCCAGCAACATGGCCCTCGGTATTCAGCAGCTTACCGCAGCCGGATGCGATGTCATCGTCGATGATATCGTGTACATCACGGAAGCATTCTTCCGCGACGGTGTGATCGCCCAGGCAGTAAATGATGCCAGGGATGCCGGCGTATCGTATGTGGCGGCCGCAGGTAACTTTGCCAACAAGTCCATTTCCGGGACCTTTAACGGCGTTCCGGCTCCTTACAGTCTGCCCGGCCAGGCGCACAATTGGAATACCTCAGGCGTAGGTCCTGCCGATGTATTCCAGAATCTTACGCTTTACGGAACGGCTGCCCACCCGGTAACCTATACGCTTGTTCTGCAATGGGAGGACGCCGTTTATTCCATCGGTGAAACAGCTACCGGCACGACGAACGATGTGGACGTATACCTGGCTTATAACAACGGCCAGCAGATTTTCGGATTGAACAGGAATAATCTTGGCGGAGACCCGCGTGAGATCCTTTCGTTTACAGTGACCGATACCACCGAGGCAAATATCTTAATTGTGAGAGAGACGGGTTCCGGTCTCTTCAATTTCAAATATGTGATGTTCCGCGGCGATCCTGTTTTCAATGAATATGTTTCCGGAACCTCTACAACTACAGGCCAGGCCAATGCCGATGGCGCCATGTCAGTAGCTGCAGCACGCTACACACGCACACCTGCATTTGGTGTGAGCCCGGCGCTGAATGAAGATTTCTCTTCGTATGGTGGTACCACGGTAAACGGAACGGTAAGGCAAAAACCTGATTTCTCGGCACCCGATGGCGCCAATACGACGGTCTATATGGGTACGCCTTTCGCACCGGTAGAAGACCCGGCTGAATTTCCTACACCGGACCTCTTTCCGAACTTCTTCGGAACATCTGCAGCGGCACCGCATGCTGCCGGTGTGGCCGCCTTGCTGATTGACGGAATGAAAATATTTTACGATTCGGTTCTTTCGCCGGGCGCAGTAAAAGAAAAATTGCAAACCACGGCGGTAGATATGTACGATCCCGGATTTGATTTCAGGTCCGGTTCAGGACTCATCGATGCCTATGCTGCCATGCTGACATTTGCAGCGCCAACACCCAGGCTGGATTCATTGATTGTTCCGGATGGAGTAACTCCGGGTGCTACTTCTTTCCTGTTAACCGTGAGCGGTAACTTCTTTACCACAAGCTCACAAATCATGTACAGGGATTCCGCCTTGGGCACTACGTTTATTGACGGACAGCATCTTTCAGCCATCGTACCTGCTTTTGGCGACGCCAATCCCGGTATGAGCGTGTTTAGCCAATCCATCACGCCCAGTGACACGGACGGCGGTACTTCGGACACCCTGTATTTCTTCACACCCGTTAAGCTCAACGTAGTAGTGGAGGCCAATGACACCTCGAAATTTTACGGTGAGGAGATCACGGATGCGTTGTTTACCAATACAATTACCGTGAACGGTGTTCCGTACCAGGCTGCCGGTTATTCCCTGGCGGATTTAGGTCTTGAAGATCTCGTCAATACCACTACGGCAACAAATCTCGCCAATGCCGGCATCTACCTGATTCAGCCTTCCGCCGATGTTTCTGACGTCGGATTGCAGGAGTTGTTTAATTACCAGTTTAACGAAGGCTTCCTGAATGTAAAACGCATGCCATTGACAATTGTGCCGAGAGATACGACACTGGTTTATGGCAACATGCTGGTCGGGACTGAATTCCATTATAACTACGTATTCAATACGGCAAATATTGATCCTACTGACCTGGAAACCATTTTGGATTCCCTGGATGTGGATTACAGGGCAGACATGACGGACGCTGTAGGTCTGTTGAATGCCCGGCAAATCAGCTTGTCCAGGCAAATCAGCCTGTCTGATGTGGAGGGACTTTCCGCACTGGCCAGCGCCCGCGCCATTAGCCTGGCCCGTCAGATCAGCCTGGCCCGTCAGATCAGCCTCAACGTTGGCCTGATTGACGTATCTCCTGAGGCTCTTTATAATTTCCAGGAGAACCCGGATTCAGTGCCCCTGGTGAATAACAGCGCCCTGGTTTCTGCAAGACAAATTAGCCTGGGTACCGGCTATGTTCAGGCCAGGCAAATCAGTTTATCCCGACAGATCAGCTTGTCACGACAAATCAGCCTGACCTTGTCAGACACCAGCGCAGAATATTCAGACAGCTACAATTCAGTCGTTGCCATTATTGATTCATCGGATGTGAGTGCATCTGAAGAGGATTCTGTTTCTTTATTAACCATTAACATGGTTACGGGGTATGCAGCCGATACATTCTATATCATTCCGGCTGCTTTCGTCTCTGCAAACTTTGACATCACGTATGGAATTGGACTGATTAATTACCTGAAGGATACGCTGCTGCTTGACGCCGATGATGTGCAAACTACCTACGGCACGGATCCTGCGTATACATTTACGGTTACCGGATTCGATTATGATGATAACCCGGTCACTGTTCTTACCGGTTCACCCGGATTTTCACCCACTGCCGGATCTCCGATCCCGGCCGGATCGCATACGATTGTTCCGGATACAACCGGATTCCAATTTATAGAGAATCCTTCGAACTATTTCTTCCGACTTGACACCGGTACCTTGACGGTGAACCGGGCTACCCTGACGGCTACGGCCCGTGATACTTCCCGCGATTTCGGATTTGCAAATCCAGCCTTCACCATCCAGTATTCCGGATTCAAGTTTACCGACGATGCAAGTGTCATTACGCCTGCATTAACTGCCAGCACCACAGCAACACCGTCGTCACCTGCAGGAACGTATAGCATTACGTTGTCGAATGGTTCCGCGCTGCCTAACTACGATTTAGTTCGTAACCCGGGTACCCTTACCATTGCTGCTGCTCCGTCATGCAGCATCAATGCTCCTGCTGCCGCACCGGGTTGCGGTACCACAGGCAATACCATCACCGCGAACGCTCCTGCCGGGTATACCTATGCATGGGGACTCACCGGTACAGGATGGGTGATTACCGGCGGCGGCACTTCCACGTCCCTCACGTATACTTCCGGCGGTTTTGGAACCACAGGATCCTTTACGTTCTCTGTTTATGCTCCCGGTACAGGCGTGCTTGTAAGTAGCTGCACGACCTCGGTAGGAGCGATGTGCAATGAATTCTGTGCTTACGGACAGGATTTCTGGAGCAACGTCAATGCGCCTGCCTGCGATGGAACGATCAGCCGGGCCCTGATTCCGACCTTGCTGACCCCACAATTGGTAAATGGAGATGCGAACAGAAAGATCATATTGAATGTTGCAGATTCTGCATGCGTACAGGCCAAGCTTTTTTCCGGAACATCTGCCTCAAGCCTTCCAAACGGAATTGTTACCTGCCTGACGGCAACAGGTAATAACTACCTGAGCAATGGAAAATTCAGAAGCTATCTCCTGGGCCAGGAAATTTGCCTGGCGCTGGCCGTGCGATTAAGTCCGGGACTGGGTGACCTGCAAATAACCGGACCGTATATCACGACCTATGCGGCTACATCCTGCACAGGAGGATCTGCCGTTGCCGGAACGAAGCTGGTGTATGCTATTCCCCAATCGGTGGTTACGTATTTAGGTGCGAACAACAAGGTGTCAGACCTGATCACATTAGCTAACCAGGGACTTGGAAATACTTTGAACGGCGCCGGCGTTCCTAGCCTTACGGATATTGCAAATGCCTGCACCGGCATTATTTCCGCCTTTGATCATTGCCGCATATTTGCAGGGTTCTCCGCGACTCCTGCCGGCGCAAGGCTGATGGAAGCGGAAAGCATTCTGGATGGCAATTCTTTGCACATTTATCCGAATCCTACATCGGGCAATACAAAACTGGTTTTCCTGGGCTTGGAAGGCAGTCATGCGCTCCTGGAAATTTATAACATGAATGGTTCACTGGTTTCCCGTGTGATGGATAAATCGTTGAGTGATGACGGACTTTATACGGTAGATATGGACTGTTCCGGTTATGATGTCGGGGTCTACTTTGTACGACTCACGATTGATGGAACTTCACAAGTAAAGAAAATGGTCATCGTGAAATGAGAATAAGCACTCGTTTATAATTTAATTCATAGAAAATAGAAAGGGGCTGTTCCTGAACCGGTACAGCCCCTTTTTTTATTCGGTTAGCTGAGGCTGAAGCAGGGTCCGCATTCATTTTGAATGGCTGGCTGAGCCAAAGGACCGGCTAGCGGCAAGGATACGATGCGGATCACAGGTCTTCTTGAGTTAACCATTTGTATCAAAAAGTTTTTATACTTTGCAGAGACTAAAAAACTAGTAAAGCTGTGAGATTTTTTCCAATCTTATATTTTATTTTATTTTTTTCGGCCGCTTTTTCTCAAAGCAATACGATAGACAGCCTGAACAGGGTTGTTGCCGGCACAGGCCCGGATACAGGCAAAGCTGACGCCCTCTATGAATTATGCAGGGAATACCTGAATGAATCGCTGGATACCTCCCTGCTGTTCGCGAAGCATGAGCTCTTTTTATCCGAAAAGCTTAACTACAGAAAAGGCATGGCCTTCGCGCATAAGAACTTCGGAACCATCTATTGGGCCCGGGGTGAGAACATTGATGCCATCAATCATTATAACAAATCACTTGCGCTCTTTGATTCGCTTCAGATGGACAGCATGTCCGGCATTATACTCAGTAACATCGGTGGCGTCTATTTTGACCAGGGCGACGAAACAAAGTCGTTGGAATATCATTTACGGGTGTTGAAAATCGGGGAGGAGCGTAAGGATACGTTTCAGATTGTTGTCACCTGCAATCAAATCGGATCCGTTTACTATAATAAAAAGGCGACCTGGGATAAAGCGCTCAGTTTTTATTTCAGAGCATTGGATTACAGCTCAAATTACCGGTTCCCAAAACCCCAGCTTGAGAAAGAAATCATTGGCACCATTGTCGTCAATATCGGGGAAATTTACCGGGGTAAGTCAGACAAAAATCCGGAAAAAAATTACCTCGACTCCGCACAGGTTTTTTTCAACAAAGCGATCACTATTTACAAGGGGACGCGGCACCTTCCATACGCCTTGAATGACCTGGGTACGGTATACATGAAGCGAGGGGAATATGATAAAGCCATTTTAGCCCAGAAGGAAGCGTATGCCATCGCCGAGAGTTACGACACCAGAAACGATATGGCCATTGCCTCCCTGGGACTGGCCGAGTCGTATAAGGCCAAAGGGGATCTAAAATTGGGACTCCAGACCTACAAGCAGGCTGAAATGCTTGCCCAGGAAACAGGGTCTACCTATAGCCTGAAGGATATCTACGATGGATTGTCGCAGGTGTATGCGCAACTGCATGATTTCGGAAATGCATTTAAGTACCAGGGTCTGCTTATTGCCATCAAGGATAAGATCTATGACCTGGAAACGGATAAAAAACTGGGAACGCTTCAATTCACATTTGACTTACAGAAAAAGGAATCGGAAATAAATCTCCTCACCAAGGACAAAGAAATCCAGGAACAGGTGATTCAACAGCAGCGCATTGTCCGGAACAGTTTCATGGGCGCTTTTGCCACCATGGTCGTCTTTGCCACGGTCTTTTTCAGGCAGCGTAACCGCATCAGCAAAGAGAAGAAACGCAGCGATGAGTTGCTGCTGAACATTCTTCCGGAAGAAACAGCCGAAGAATTAAAAGCCACGGGGACTGCCAAGGCCAAGAGCTTCGATTCGGTTAGCGTATTGTTTACGGATTTTAAAAATTTCACACAGGCCAGTGAAAAGCTAACGCCGGAAGAACTCGTGCAGGAAATCAATTACTGCTACAGTGAATTCGACAAGATTATCACACGCCATGGAATCGAAAAAATCAAGACCATCGGCGATGCCTATATGTGCGCCGGTGGATTGCCTGTTTCGAATTCAACGCATCCCTTCGATGTGGTGACGGCCGGTCTTGAAATGGTTGCCTTCATTGAAAAGAATAAACAGGAGCGCATTGCTAAAGGACAGCCCTTTTTTGAATTAAGGCTGGGTATTCATACCGGGCCTGTCGTTGCCGGTATCGTCGGCATCAAGAAGTTCGCTTATGATATCTGGGGAGATACCGTGAACACGGCTTCCCGTATGGAGTCCTCCGGAGAAATCGGAAGAGTGAATGTCAGCGGCACGACCTATGATATGATTAAGAGCAAGTTCCGCTGCACACACCGCGGGAAAGTGAAGGCTAAGAATAAGGGTGAAATCGATATGTACTTTGTGGAAGGAAAAATTGGGAATTAGCTAATGTGCCAATTAGCCAATTAGCCAATTAGCTAATTAGCTGATGTGCTGATTAGCTTATTGAGAATTTGCATGTTGTCCCAACTGAGTAGTCGTTGCCTTAGCTAATTGAGAATTTGAATGTTGCCCCAACCAACTACACAAAATTAACGCAACATATTTGGCCCATTAGCTAATTTTCCTCCACGGGTTTTCGAATAAATTGAAAGCAGGATTATACTACGGTCAACTCTTGATAGGCTGCGTTTCCTTCAGTTTACGCAGGTGTGCGGCTTTTCCTGCATCGCCTTTTGCCATCGCTGATTTGGTATAATACCGGTGTTTCTCTAAAAACCGGATCTGCTTTTCATTCCATTCTTTTTCATCGGCGATTAGCCCATACGCCAGCCATTCGCGGTAAAGCTGGTTGCCACGCGATTCAAAATTATCACCACCGAGGTAATACAGGTCGGCATCGCAGAGAATTTGTTCCAGGTGTGTGACGGGAATTGCAAAAACTTTTGTTTTCATGATCATTTCCTGGATCGTCCGGATTTGCTCCGGCCGGTATCCGCATCCAGGTAACACCTCGCCTGCAATGCGGCAGCTTTCTTCCTCGTGGTTTTCGTAAGCATGCACATAACCGCAGTCGTGAAAGAGCGCCGCTGTTTTCAGGAGTGTCAGCGGTTCTTCATCCCGGATTTGTTCGGCGCCGGCCAGTTCGATGGCTGCTTGCAGCACATCCATGGTATGATCGTAATCGTGATACGTTAACAACGGAGAAAGCTCCGACTGCAACAGGTGCTTGATATAGTTCTCCGCTTTGTGAAAATCCATGGATCCGGCTTTGAGGGTAAAAATAAAATAATTTGTTACCCAAAGAAAGCAAATTTTCGGGAATCCTTACCCTGCAAAAGCGAGCTCTGTCATTGGTATAGAACCGTTTTTTTATCTTTGGATCCGCCGGAAACCACCCCGAAAGAGTACTTCCCGGGCTGCCGGTTTTGTGCAAGAGGCTTTGCAGGTGCATTTAACCAGCTAAAAAAATAGCTTTTACAGGACGCTTTTCTATGGAACATACAAACGAAATTACCGGTCTTTTGAAAGAAGTTGAACTCTTTCAAAAGACTCCTGAAGCTGTCCTGCGCAACCTGGCTTCACACCTGGCGCATCACAGTTACCAACCCGACCAGTTGATCATCCGGAAGGGCGATGACGGCAATTCCCTTTTTGTCATTGCCTCGGGCAGCATCAAGGTACACGACGGCGAACAGGTCGTCGCCATGATGCAGAAAGGTAATTTTTTCGGAGAAATTTCCCTGCTCGATGCGGCGCCACGATCCATGTCGGTAAGCGCCGTTGAAAAAGCGGAATTGTATTCCATCTCCCGGGAAGATTTTTACAAAGTTTTCAAGGATCACCCGGAAGTGACACAACGGATTGTCAGTACGCTGACACGCCGTCTCCGGAACCAGAATGAATCAATTATCCAACAGTTGCGGATGCGGGAGGAAGAACTGTCGGCCCTCGTAGATGAACGGACGGCGGAGTTAAAACAAAAGAATACGGAGCTGGAAGAAACACTGGATCACCTGAAATCCACGCAGGCGCAACTTGTACAGCAGGAAAAACTGGCCTCCCTGGGACAACTGACGTCGGGCATTGCCCATGAACTTCAGAACCCGCTGAATTTTGTCACTAATTTTTCCAGCCTGACCGTGGAATTGGTGGATGAAATCATGTCCTCACAGGAAGCGGAGGAGAAGCAGGAAATTGCCGATACCATCAAACAAAACCTGGAGAAAATAAATCATCACAGCAAACGCGCGGGAGGTATCGTAAAGGGCATGCTGGAGCATACACGCAGCGGCAAAGGCGAAAAAGCGCTGACTGCCATCAACCCTTTGTGTGACAGGATTGCAGACCTGGCGCTTCAAACTATAAAAGCGAATGCACCGGGATTCGAATGCAACCTGGTAAAATCGCTGGATAAAAATCTGCCGGAAATCCAGGTCATCCCCCAGGAACTGAGCCGTGTCTTGCTGAATGTACTTGGGAATGCTTTTTATGCCGTGAAGGAAAAGCCCGATGCGAGGGTGGAGTTAATTACCGGCCTTGCTGAGGGCGCCCAGGGGAAACAGAAACTGGAAATTAAAATCTGTGATAATGGAACAGGCATTGCCGAAGGCATCAAACCAAAAATATTTGACCCTTTTTTTACGACGAAGCCTACAGGTTTCGGAAGTACGGGACTTGGATTAAGCATCAGCTTTGATATTGTGAAGGCGCATGGAGGGGAAATGCGCTTCGAAAGCAAGGAAGGCGCAGGTTCTACCTTTGTAATCAGCTTACCTGTTTAAATGGCGTTAAAATCCGCGTTTTTTCACCCCCGCTTTCTGTACGTTTACTTATGAAAAACATAGTTTGACAAAATACCCGTTTCGCGGAATAGCTATTCTGATACATTTGATTCACAATAGATCTTTGAAATTTCGCATTAAAAATAATGCAGGCAGCATTCGGGTAGGTTGTTTCTCTCTAACCATGAATAAGTTATATCCCAACCCGGATTTTTTTACGGTGGCGGCTGATTGCCAAGTCCCGTGTTTCCCAACTTGTTTCCCCCGAAGTCAGCCGTTGCCCTCCCTGCACACAAGCCTTTTAGGTTTTGTTTAGGTGAATATTAATTACAAAAGACCCTGCCCCCCATAGGCGGGGTTTTTTGCTTTTCCGGGGTACCCTTTACCTGCAGTCTGCTTTTTATTTTCACCCTGAATTCCCTGGTATTCGCCAGAGCATACAGGAAGGGAGGCCAAAAAATGTTGAAGCCGGGAACGGAAAGGTCTAAATTGCCTGTATAACTTAAATAACATGCAACAGTTTCGTAACTCCAGTTTCAGCCCCAAAGACGACGTTCAATGGAAGCTTTTATATGACTTCCTCCAGATGAGGCTTATCTTCGGCCCTCCGCACAAGTTCGCATACCTGAGAACATTGGCCCGCACGCGTAAATATACCCGCACCGTGTATCCTCCGGGCTGGCGTTTCATGTAAAACAAAAGCCCCCATTCTACAGAGAAGAAGCGCATTTCTTCAAAGAGAACAGAGGCTTTCAACACACCATGAAAAAAACCAGCAAAGATTTTTGGCGTTAAGCAAGCTTTTTACCTGGGTAGTAATACCCGGGATTTTTTGTTGCCATCCGGTGTTAAGCGGACTTCATTCAAATTTAAATGGCCCGGAAGCCCGGGAGTGTGTAAAAACGTGTTCTCCACGGTATCTGTAAGATTATATGGCAGATTGAAAGCAAGGGCTTTAGATTTTTCAAAAAACTCCCTTCTTTTCAAAATTTTGGTACATTTGCATCCCGTCAAAAAAAACCAAGCGGTAGAAATTTCCTGCTGTCTCGGGGTGTAGCGTAGCCTGGTAGCGCGCCAGCATGGGGTGCTGGAGGCCGTGGGTTCGAATCCCGCCACCCCGACTACTTTCATTTATGCTAGAGTCGCTTTTAACTGTAGACGGTGTCATTCAGCTCACCACCCTCGTACTCCTGGAAATTATACTGGGGATCGATAACATTATTTTTATTGCCATACTCTGTGGCTATCTCCCTAAAAAGGACCAGCAAAGAGCCAGGGTTATAGGACTCTCCATGGCCCTTATTATGCGCGTCATTTTGCTGATGGGCATATCCTGGCTTGTACACCTGACGGAGCCCATCGTTACGTTTGGAGATTTTGGTGCCAGCGGCCGCGATATGATCCTATTTGCGGGGGGGGTATTCCTGATTTATAAAACCATATCTGAAATTGTACACAAGTTAAAAGGGGTGGAAGAAGGGCATCAACTGAAAGAACGAAAGCTGACGGTGTCACAGGCTATCTTCCAAATCACGATGATTGATATCGTATTTTCCTTTGATTCCATTTTGACGGCTGTGGGGCTAAGTAATAACCTGCTGATTATGATCACGGCTGTCGTCATCTCCATGATCGTGATGATTTTCTTCGCACGGTATGTAAGTGATTTCATTAACAAGTACCCGACCATTAAAATGCTTGCCCTTGCATTTCTCGTATGTATCGGTTTGTTACTGTTCTTCGAATCCATCCATTTCCATATTGATAAAACGTATGTTTATGTGGCCATGGCCTTTTCGCTGCTTGTGGAAATACTTAACATCCGGTTCCGGAAGGTTCAGCGCCAGGCAAACCAGGGGACACAGCTTTAATCCCGATTATTTACATGCGCATATTCCTTATCGGCTACATGGCCAGCGGAAAAAGCAAAGCAGGAGAACTGCTGGCAGCCCAGTTAGGTTATGCTTTTGAAGATACCGATAGCACCCTCGAAAAAAACGAGCGGAAAAGCATCGGTGAACTTTTTTCAACAGGCGGGGAAGAAGCCTTCAGGCAATTGGAAAGAAATGTGCTGCAGGCCACTTTTAAAAAGAAAAATATTGTCGTGGCTACCGGTGGCGGACTTCCCTGTTACAGCGACAACATGCAACAAATGAATGAAGAGGGCCTCACCATTTACCTGGAAGCGAATGCCGGATTGCTGTTTCATCGTCTCCTGCAATCCCGCCAGGGCAGGCCTTTGCTCGAAGGACTTTCCGACGTAGAGCTCATGGAGAAGATTAACGCCCATCTTGCCGAGCGCATGCCTTTTTATGAACGCGCCAAGCTCAAAGTACCTGCCGCCAGCCTGAATGTAAAAAAGCTGGCAGCCCAGGTTCAAAGTTTAAAATAACATTAACTGAGGAAAACAGATTCCTCTGGCTCGCCCAGTATGGCCGTGATATGTTCCTGCAAAGTGGTGGCTAACCGGATTCCTACGAAGTCGGCCGTCACCGGGTACTTTTTGTGGTTGCGGTCCACGAGTACGGCAATGCGGATTTTTTTAATGTCGGCCCGGAGAAAGGGCTTTAAGGAATAAATCATCGTCTTGCCCGAGTCCATGACATCGTCAACCAGGATCACTGTTTTTCCCTGCAATTCGGATTCGGGAATGGATAGTTTGATTTCAGTTACGTGGTGACTGTGTTTGTCAATGGAAACTTCCACCAGTCGGGTCTTTAGCGGCGATATTTTCTTAAGTACGGCATCAATCTTATTGGCCAGCACATAACCGCTTCGGACGATGCCTGCAATGACCAGTTCTGTTTCTTCCACGTTGTCCTCGTACACCTGGTATGCGATCCGGTTGATCTTTTGTTCGATCTGTTTCTGGCTGAGTAAAACGGTTTGGATTCCTCCCATAGGTTTAATTTTTGATTCGTCCGCCTTTGTAAAAATATTTTGCATAGTAGGCTTCCGTCAGGCTGCTGATCACCACGCCCAGTTTCGTGCTGGCATGGACAAACAAATTTTCGCCAAGGTAGATGCCTACATGGGATACGGATTTCTTCCGTATCTTAAAGAAGACGAGGTCGCCTTCCTTCAATTCGGATTTTTTGATCGGAACGACGTTCTCCTTGAAGATGTCTTTTGAACTGGCCGCCAGAGGCTGTTCAAATACTTTCCTGTAGATGCAGGAGACAAAACCGGAACAATCAATTCCGCTCATCCCTTCGCCGCTGTAACGGTATGGGGCGCCGATCCAGGAATTAATCTCCTGGTAAAGCTCCAGGTTCTCCATCGTGTCGAGGTCCACGCCCCATTGGTTTTCATAACGGTAGCTTAGTTCGAGGTAATCCTGTTCCCTGTCCAGCGACGTGTCTGTACCGGCCATTCCGCGTAAGGCGGGACCGCAAAAAAGACTAACCAGGCACATGCAGAGCAGCCGCTTCATCTGACAAATTTAAACATTTCTTTTCCGGAGCAAAGCCACGTTTTCAACATGGGAGGTGTGGGGAAACATGTCGACGGGCTGTATTTTTTCTACGGCATACCGATCGTTTAACAACGCAAGATCCCGCGCCTGCGTGGAAGGGTTGCAACTCACATACACGATTTTTTCCGGGGCCACTTCGCCGATTTTGCGTGTTACGTCTTCATGCATGCCGGCACGCGGCGGATCGGTAATCAGCACATCCGGCCTGCCGTTGGCACGGATAAATTCATCGGTCAGTGTTTCTTTGATATCGCCGGCAAAGAAGGAGGCATTTTTGATTTGGTTGAGACGGGAATTTTCTTTGGCATCTTCAATGGCATCGGCCACATAATCGATACCGGTAACATGGTTACATTGCCTGGAAACGAAATGGGCAATGGTTCCGGTTCCGGTATACAGGTCATATACGTTTTCATGGCCTGTAAGTCCGGCAAAGGAGCGCGCAACCTTATACAATTCATACGCTTGGGCTGAATTGGTCTGGTAAAACGATTTGGCGCTGATCTTGAAACGGAGCCCTTCGATTTCCTCGAAGATGTGATCCCGGCCTTTGTACAGTTTTATTTCCAGGTCAGCGAAAGTGTCGTTTCTTTTTGGATTGATGACATAGAGCAGTGAAGTAAGTTGGGGGAAGGACGTGCTGATATGTTCCAGCAAGCCTTCCGTTTTCTCCGGTTCCACAGCATGCACGGCCAGCAACACCATCCATTCGCCGGTGGAAGAAGAGCGAATGACCAGGTTTCTCAGCAGGCCCGTCTGCTCGCGTAAGTCGAAAAAAGAATAAGCATTGGCTATGGCAAATTCGCGGACGGCATTCCGGATCTTATTGGAAAGATCATCCTGCAAATAGCAGGTCTGAATATCCAGCACCTTGTCATAGCGTTGAGGAACGTGAAATCCCAGTGCTGGCTGCATGGGTCCATCGCCCGAAAGTTCTTCGCGCGTCAGCCAGCGTTTGTTGGCAAAGGTAAAATCGAGGCGGTTGCGGTAATGTTGCGTTTTGGCGGAAGGAACAATATCCAGGATTTCATTCACCTCCAGCTTCCCGATGCGGGTGAGGGCGTCGACGACCTGTTTCTGCTTAAAGGCAAGTTGCCCGGAATAGGAAAAGTGCTGCCATTTGCAGCCGCCGCAGGTTCCGAAGTGGGAACAAAAGGGCTCCACACGATCGGCGGAAGGAGAAACAATGCGCGTCACCTTCGCCTCAGCAAACCGTTTCTTTTTATACTTGACTTCTACATCAGCCTTGTCGCCCGGAACAGCCCCTTCCACAAAAAGAACAAATCCTTCATGACGGGCCAGGGATTTCCCTTCCGACAGGGCTTCTTCGATACTGATATTTTCCAATATATCGCCGCTGCGTAAAGTATTCATGCCGCGAAAGTACATATTCGGATGAAGTCTAAAGATGGCAGAGGACAGAAGGCGGAGGACAGAGGTCTGAGGGCGGAGGACTGAGGACGGAATGAAGCAAATTAGCTAATTAGCCAATTACCTAATCAGCCCGTCAACAATCTGCTAATCAACCAATCACCACCCTCTGACGGTGAGCGTCAAGCGGGAGTATATTTATTATACAACCTGATTACCCAGCTAAAAAATCTGCTAATCTGCTAATCTGCTAATCACTGCTGTCCGGTAAAATTAGGAAGCAATACCGTTTCTTTTTTATTTGAGTTAAATTCAAAGAATATCTCATTCTTTTAAAATGTAAGCTGCATTATGTTGTATTGTATAA
>Ga0315912_10000676_pt1 | contig 54722 bp, 45 predicted proteins | sample VfabasoilMG_FD_204469 | JGI IMG/M metagenome (GOLD analysis project Ga0315912, IMG submission 204469) | Garden soil microbial communities collected in Santa Monica, California, United States - V. faba soil | ecosystem: Environmental > Terrestrial > Soil > Garden | place: USA: California...
CTACGCCACGATGGCTGCGTTGCTCGACGCTCACCGTATTCCCGATACGACTCGGTCTCGCGCCTTGCCCTCGCGGCGCAGCTCCGCGCCTAACCGGCCACGAACTTCCGGCACCGAGTACTAGGGCGAGAAGTGGTTGTTGTTCGATGGCCAGCGATGCGCGATGATGAAGCGTGCGCACGTCGGACCGACTCGTCCTGGTTGTCGGCCTTCTGGCTGGTTGCCCATCTCCGCCACCGGTGCTCGAGTCATCGGACCCGACGACGACGAGCGGCGAGGAGGGGCGCACGAAGGGTGAAGGAAGTGAGACTTCGATCACCGCGGGCTCGATGAGTACCCATGTTACCGACGTCGACTCGACGTCGGAGCGCGGGGTCGAATCTTCGGAAGCGACCTCCGCGGGATCCGAGTTCGCGGACTCGGAGTCGTCGGCGACGGCCACGACTCCGAGTACCTTTTGCGGCGACGGTGTCGTCGAAGGCATCGAGCAATGCGAGATCGGGGTTCTCGGCGGAATGGATTGCAGTCTGCTGGGCCTCAACCGCGGCGTACTGGGGTGCAAACCCGATTGTACGTACAACACGCTTGGGTGTGAGTATTGTGGCAATGGCGTGATTGATGCCGGGGAGATCTGTGATGGCCCGATCGAGGGGATCTCCTGCACGGATCTTGGGTATGCCCCATCGGCGAGCGCTTCGATCGCGTGCAGCGACGAGTGCGACGAGGTGTTGGTCGACCGCTGCGGGGCGCTACAATGTGACACCGATCCGAACATCGCCTTCGGTGCGTGTCCAGAGTTCTGCGATCGGTGCGAAGGCAATACGTGTGTGTTCACGTGCAGTACCGCTGGCGAATGCGGTGCCGAACTCGATTGTCCCGAGGGCTATGCGTGTCGCGTCGAATGCGAAGGAACGGATGCGTGCTTTGGGACGATCGTCAACTGTCCAAGCTTACATCGATGTGATGTCCTTTGTACCGGCCCCGCCTGCCAAGCCGCCTGGTTGGTCTGCGGTATTGCAGGCCAATGTCGACTCGACTGTACCGACACCACGAACGACCCTTTGCTCAATAACGACGGTTGCTGGATGGCCCATGTCAGCTGCGGCCTCGACGAGTGCAGTGTGGAGTGTGCGGACCAGGCGGCCGAAATCGACCTGGAATGCGGACCGTCGTGTTCCTGCGCGCAATCTTGTGCGACGCTCTGACCCGGGTTAGCGCAAGACCTTCGGGACGCGGTGCAAGCGCTCGTGTATTGTACTCGGACGTCACGCCGAGCCGTGCCACCCGGTCTGTGGTTGGGGAATCCATGCCATCCGACCTCGAGATTTTTCAAGCCCATCGGCCGACTCTGCTTGCCCTCGCGTACCGAATGCTCGGCGAGGTCGGTCGCGCCGAAGATATCGTCCAGGATGCGTGGCTTCGCTTCGAGCGACGTCGGGTCGAAGTCCACACACCGAAGCCTTACCTCATCCGGATCGTGACGAGGTTGTGTCTCAACGAACTGGATTCGGCGCGGGCTCGCAAGGAAGAGAGCCGAGGGGATCGGCTGCCGGAACCCGTCGACTTGAAGCGCTGTGGGCTCGAACACATCGAAGGGCTCGACCAGATCTCGATGGCCTTCGTGGTCCTCCTCCAACGATTGACTCCGGCCGAGCGGGCGGTCTTGCTCCTCCACGAAGTGTTCGACCTCGACCATGCTGAGATCGCCTCGCTCGTGGCCAAGAGTGAACTCGCCTGCCGCCAACTGCTCAAGCGCGCTCGCGAACACGTGGCCAGCGAGCGGCGTGCGTTGACCGTCTCCCACGAGGTTCATCAACGCCTGTTGCGAGCGTTCTTGCAGGCAGCATCGAGTGGCGATACGGATGCCGTCGCCCGCCTTCTCACGGAGGATGTCGTCCTCGTCGCGGATGCAGGTCCCGACGGCGGAACCTATGGTCGGGTACGTAATCTCCCGGGTCCGATCGTTGGAGCGAAGAAGGTCGCGGCCTTCGTGGCCGCCGTCACACCCCAAGGGGCGGATGGCCTGATCGTCGAAATCCATGAGCTCAATGGGCTCCCTGGGATCGTGATCCTTCGCGATGGTCATCCCATGGCGACCATCATGGTCTCAGCGACCGACGCGGCGATTCGTGGCATTTTCATTCAAGCCAACCCCAAGCGTCTCCAGCATGTCGGCCGTTCGTGAGGGTCGCGATTCATCGGTCGAGACGTCCGTGCGATTCCGTCACGATGTGACGTGATTGCACGACGCATTCGCATACCTATTGATGGTTTGTGATCATTGGAACGGTCCATCGTTTGCACCGTCGCCAGTATGACCAGAATCGACATTACGGCGTTAGGATCGCCAAATTGGCGAATCGGAATTCTTTGCACGTTGGTCGTGGCGAGCGCATGCATCATCAGGAGTCCCAACGATGATGACGAAGACGGAGCCGATCTCGATGGTAGCGAGACGAACGCCGACGACGGATCGGATTTCGAGGGTGGCAAGACATCCGACGGCGACCCGACGTTCGAATCATCGGGAACGGGGAGCGACCTTTCCGAGACGGGGGCGGACCGCGGGACGATCGAAGGCGGGGCGGGTAGTGAGACTGCGGGGGAGGATACCGGTGAAGGCGGCGAGACGACCATCGCCTGTGCGGACGACAATGGCTCGATCGTACTTCCGGAAGGTTTCTGCGCGACGATCTTTGCCGACAATCTCGGTCGTGCCCGGCACATGGCGGTGACGCCTTCGGGAGATCTCTTGGTCGCCGTCGGTAACCCGCTCGAACCCGATGGTCCGACGGGGCAGGTCGTCACCCTGCGCGATGGCAATAGTGACGGTGTGTCCGATATTCGAGCGTTGTTCGGTGATGTCGGAGGCAACGGCATCGCGTGGTGGGATGGATTTCTCTACCTCGCGCAAGACAACCAGGTGTTGCGTTACCCGCTCGCGGACGGCGAATTGCTGCCGACCGGTGACCCCGAAGCCATCGTCGTGGGCCTACCCGACACCGGCGATCACACGGCGAAAACCATCGTGATCACGGACGAAGGCGAACTGTTCGTCAACATCGGTTCGGCCAGCAACTCGTGTCAGGTCGAGAATCGAGCTTTGGCGTCGCCGGGGATCGATCCGTGTGAGGAACTCGACGTGCGTGCCGGCGTGTGGCGGTTCGACGCGTCGACGCCCGGACAGGACCAGGCGAGCGGAGTGCGCTTCGCAACCGGGGTCCGCAACGCCAATGCACTCGCGCTTCACCCCGAGACCGGAGACCTGTGGGCCGCGCAGAATGGCCGCGATCAGCTGTTCGAAAACTGGCCCGATCTGTTCACCGCGGACGACGACCTCCGTTTGCCCGCCGAAGAGCTACTCCCGCTGATCGAGGGCGCCGACTATGGTTGGCCGTACTGCTATTTCGACGCCGAACTCGGCGATAAGGTGCTGGCGCCCGAGTACGGCGGGAATGGGATCGCGATCGGCCGGTGCGAAGACGCGATCGAACCTGCCGCGGTGCTTCCAGCTCACTGGGCACCACTCGGAATTCACTTTTACCGTGGCGATCAGTTTCCCGAGCGCTACCGCGGCGGAGCGTTCATCGCCAATCATGGTTCGAGATTCGAGCCCGAGGCGGTAGATCCCCCGGGTTACGACGTGGTGTTCGTGCCGTTTGACGATGGAACGCCGACGGACGCTTACGAAGTTTTTGCCGAGGACTTTGCCGGAGAAGGTCGACCTTTGCCCGAGGCTGCCGAGTATCGACCCGTTGGTTTGGCCGAAAGCCCCGATGGATCGCTCTATATCTCCGACGACGTGACCGGTCGGATCTGGCGGGTCACCTATGGTGTGATGTGAGCCAAGTCCACTGTGCCGATGGTCCACACGCGTGACACCTCCGCACGCGGCTCGTCGAGTGATCGGATTCGCGAGGCTTCGACCGAAGCGAAACCATTGGAGATCCGGGACCGCATCACCGATGTGCGCATGGCCTGTGTCGTGCAGCTCATTGCAACGAACTCGAGCCGCGGAGACACGAATCGCATGGGGACGACGACCACTCACGAGACCACGAAAATGCGCCGACACCGATCGTTACGGACGTCGGGCCAGAGTCATGAACGGCGCGGTGCGGCGCGTCCCATCGACTTGGGCTCTCGGTTGACTCATGGCATTCAGTGGCGCCGTTTCGCCCTTAACCTCACCGAAATTTTGGCACCGAACGCTCTAGCAAAGGCGATCGGGTGGAACGACGACAAGGACAAGCGAGCGCCGCGGAGCGCCACCGAAGCGTTCGAAATCTGGTTCGACACGTGGGCTCGGCGGCAGGCGCCATGGCTGTGGGCGCGAGTAGGTAACGACATCCTCGATCTTGCGCTGATTCGTTGGGCACAGTTCTCCAATCGCAAACTGCGCAAGAACGGCGGGGTCGCGCTCACCAAGGCCCTGGTCCGAGAGTCGATGGTTCGCGATGCCATCGCCGCCACCTGGGTGACGGGGGCTGCGTTTCGTTCGCGCCGGGGACTCGGAGGGTTGGAACGTGAGCAACGAGCAACGGCCGTGATCACGATCGCGTGTAGGCGCGAAGTGGCGTATGCGCAATTCCGGGACTTCGAAAAATTGCCCACGATCATGTCCCATTTGTTGTCGGTCGAAACCATCGATGAGCGGCGCTCTCGCTGGCGGGTGAAAGGACCGGCTGGTTCGACGATCTCGTGGGAAGCCGAGATCATCGAGGACTGCGTCAACGAATCCATCGTTTGGCGCTCGCGTGAAGGTTCCGACATCCAAAATACCGGTTCGGTTCGGTTCGTCGACGCCCCGGCCGGCCGCGGCACGGAAGTACACGTATCGATGCGTTATTGTGTACCGGGCGGGAAGCTCGGGGTTGCGGTGGCGAAACTGCTGATGGGGGAGGACCCCACGCAACAGCTTCGCGGCGATCTCCGTCGCCTCAAGCAAGTCCTCGAAACCGGGGACGTGGTGCTCGCGAAATCCGGAGGAATGCCATCATGAAAGCTGTTTGCTGGCATGGATCGAGAGATGTCGTGGTCGAACGGGTTCCCGACCCCCGAATCGTGAGTGCCACGGATGCGATCGTCCGTGTGACGAGTACGGCGATCTGCGGTTCGGATCTCCATCTATATAATGGTTTCATCCCGACCGTCGAAAAAGGCGACATCCTGGGCCACGAATTCATGGGCGAGGTGGTCGAGATTGGCCGCGGCGTCAAAAACCTTCATGTCGGCGATCGCGTCGTCGTACCGTTTCCGATCGCGTGTGGAGCGTGTTCGCAGTGCAATGCCGGTCTGACTTCGCTGTGCGAAAACAGCAATCCTAATGCATCGATGGCAGAGGCGCTCTGGGGTCATTCGCCCGCCGGCCTGTTCGGTTATAGCCATATGCTCGGAGGCTATGCGGGCGGTCAGGCCGAATACGTGCGAGTGCCATTTGCCGATGTGGGCCCCCTGAAGATCCCCGCATCGGTCTCCGATGAACAAGCGTTGTTCCTCTCGGATATTCTGCCGACCGGATACATGGGCGCGGAGATGTGTGAAATCCTGCCAGGGGATGTCATCGCCGTGTGGGGGGCAGGTCCCGTGGGGCAGTTCGCGATTGCGAGCGCACGCATGTTGGGGGCCGAGCGGATCGTGGCGATCGATCGATTTCCGTATCGCTTGGACATGGCGCTGACGCGCGCGGGGGCGACGGACGTGATCAATTACGAAACCGTGGATGTGGAGGAGGCGTTGGCGGAACTCACCGGCGGCCGCGGCCCCGATGCTTGTATCGACGCCGTAGGAATGGAAGCTCATTCGCACGCGATTCCTTATGCGTACGATCGAGCCAAACAGATGATGAGGTTGGAAACCGATCGTCCATTGGCGCTGCGCGAAGCCATTCGTTCGTGTCGTAACGGAGGAACGATTTCGGTGATCGGTGTGTATGGGGGCTACATCGACAAGTTCCCGATGGGATCCATCATGAATCGGAGCCTGACGCTCAAGTCAGGACAATGCCATGTCCATCGGTACATGAAACCGTTGCTCGAACGCATCGAGCGCGGGGACATCGATCCGAGTTTCATCATCACCCATCGTCTGAGCCTGGACGAGGCACCGCAAGGTTATGACACCTTCCTGCATAAGCATGAACGTTGCATGAAGGTCGTGATGAAACCTGCAACGGATGGCATCGCAACTCAGTGATCCGTCCAAACCAGCAAAGGAAGAAGCCATGCAACAAACAGCGACCGAAAACGAGAAGCAGCTCATCGACGAGTTGAACCACCTCATTGCACTCGAATACGATGCTATTTCCGCCTATGAAGCTGCGATTCAGCGCCTCGATGCGGATGCGTTCAAATCGAAGTTCGAGCAGTTCTTGGTCGATCACCAGAGTCACGAGCAAGATTTGACGCGCGCGGTATCGATGCTGGGTGGCACCCCACGGACGCGGGGCGACATCAAGCAATTGCTCACCAAGGGGCGAGTCGTGCTCGCGAATCTCGCGGGTGACAAGGCGATCCTCAAAGCCATGAAAGCGAACGAGGACGACACCAATCGCAAATACGAGGACTCGGTGAATAAGTGCCGTCGGTTGGCGCCCCTGCTGATCCAGCAGACACTCGTCCGAGCCTTGGAAGACGAGCGGCGACATCGCGAATGGATCGTTTCCGTGATTGAAGCGCTGTAGCGCGAGCTGCTGGCCAAGCCTTGGCGTTATGGAATGGGTGCCCCCGACCGAACGGGGGCGCCGTCGCGTATGGAAGGAGCAAACCATGAAGGTGACCGTAGAAGAGCTCATGAGCACACCGGCCGTATGCTGCCGGACGGACGATACCCTGAGCACCGCAGCTCGGCTCATGTGGGAGCATGATTGCGGAGCGCTCCCCGTGACCGATGACGATGGACGAATGGTGGGTATCGTAACCGACCGCGACATTTGTATGGCCACCTATACCCAGGGCAAACCACCTCAAGCGATTCGAGTCGCCGACGCGATGGCGAGCGAGGTGTTCGCGTGTCAAGCCGACGATTCCGTCCAGTCCGTCGTACGGTTGATGGGCGACAAACAGATCCGACGCACGCCCATCGTCGATGACGAAAACCATCCCATCGGAGTGATTTCGCTCGGCAACATTGCGTTGCATGCGGCTTCGTTGGACAAGAAGAACGGCTTGGATCGCGAGTTCGTGCGGGTTTTTGCAGCGGTTTCGCAACCGCGACCCGAGGCGACTTCGGACGACGGACGAAGCTAACTACCTAATAACAGCGCAGTTCACGGTTCCAGCGTTTATCTGCAGCGGTGGGACCCGTGCTCGTGAGGACGACCGGAACGCGCAACGCCTCCGCGACCCACGAAACGACGTCCGCATGCGAGATGCAAGGCGAGACGTCACCGAGCAGTCGTCCCAAGGCTTCGCGGTGGGGGAGTTCGTGGCGCACTCCGGGGATGAGCCGAGTGATCATTCCGTGCTCTCGTTGCACGAGGGGGTCGGGAGCGTCTCCGGCGTAGCCGTTGCAGACGGGGGCGCTTCGGGTCCGGTCGAGGCACGTGACGACGACGCCATCGACTCCGCCGCACACCTCCAACGCATAACGCAGCAGCACAGCGTCCAAGGCCCCGGTTCGGAAGCGTCCCTGCCATCCGTGGTCGACGTTGTGGGTCTCACACCACAACGGTCCGCGTTGCTCCGTGGGAAAAGGTCCGCGCCCATGTCGGACCATGAAGGCTCGAGTGAGGCCCAGCCGAGTGATCGATCGATTCGGCCATAGGCGCTCGAGGTCGCTCGCGACGCAGTCACTCCACGTCGTATGAGGATGGAATCCCCACGTTTCATCCAGCAGGACCCCTTGGGCGCCTTCGAAGACGACGCGAGTTGCGTTGGCGAGACGGTGCACGAACGCGTCCTCCGACACCACATTCAAGCGACCGTATAGATATCCCCATCGTTCGAGGACGCGTTCAATCAACTGACGATCCTCGAAGAACGCCAGGTCGCCCCACCCTAGATCCATCAACTCCGCGCGCTTGCTTTCGCATTGGCGAGCCAGGATTCGCCGGACATGCGCGCGGTCGAACATGTGACGGGCGCGAAGGGTGTCCTCGGGATATTGGAGGGAGTCTGCGACGCATTCCCCAATGCCCACCCCACAGCTGCCGTGCGCGTCGTCTCCTCGCAGATGTTCTCGCGCTCGATTGGTTGCTTGTTGGTACGGTGTGATGATCCGCGCATCTTCGTGCACCGCCGTGCGTTCCCAGGCGTCGTACACCCCCATTTGCTCGAGGTGTTCGGACTCGACGACCATCGCGAGCGGGTGCAACAAGAACGCCGGCCCCAACAACGTGGCGACCCCAGGAACGAACGACCCGCTGCCGAACTGAGCGAAGGTGTGGTGCCGGCCGTCGGAGAGCACGACGTTATGGCCCGCTTGCGCTCCACCGTTGAATCGAACCACCAAATCGGCCTCGCGATCCCGCACGAGGAAATCCGTGACCGATCCTTTGCCCGCGTCGCCGAAGCCGAGGTCGAGCACCAAGTACGCGTCGGCACTCATCGCTGCAAACCACTCGGACGGTTGCCGACGGGGAGCCGCGACCGTCTCGCATCGACACGCGGAGCTCCGTCGCGTCCAATACACGCCGCAAACGGGACCAGTGCTTCCGCGATGCGAGCCACCTGGCGCTGCCGCATGCCCGTCGCCCGCAAGTGCTTCACCAGCCCGTGGAGGCTATCGACGCTGCCTTCCAGCAAGGATACGAGGCCCGCCGCGATGTGGGCCGCATCTTCGGGATGCCCCATGCGGAGCACCCGATCGCCCAACAGGTCTCGCCATGTTCGGTTGACGCGGTGCGAGGCGGTGTCGGCGAGCAGAACGAATGGCTCGAACGTGCGCTGCACTTCGTCGATGAGGTCGCGGATCGGGAGGTCGCTTTTCATCGTGTCGCCGACGATGCGTTGCACTTCGATGTGCGAGACGGCCGGGTTGGGTGCTACGTCCGCGGTGAGGAACAAGTATCCCCGACGTCCGCGCCTGGGAACGCTGTCGAGTCGCATGTGGCGTGCCGCAAAGAACATTGCGAGTTCGTAACACTCGTGTCCTCCGACACCTCCGCCTTCGATCCAGATGTTGGTCAACCAGCGATCGATGAGCGATGCCGTGGACTCGAACTGTCCAACCTGCAAGGGTGCGGCGTCATGTCCCGCATGACCGACCGCCATGAAGCAAACCTGCGGATCGGGCACGCGGGCTCGAGTCAACGCATCCATGAACGTGGGAAGCGTATGCGAGGCGAGGTTCTGCGGGATGTCGCCCATCGATCCCGTGACGTCGAGGACGAACACCACACCGAGCGAATTGGGGTGGTCGACGCTATCGCATGCTTCGCGAACGGCACCATGGGGCGACATCAAGGGGTCGAGCCCGTTGCGACGAAACGGGGTGGATTCCTCGGGTCGTCCTTGGGTCAACGCTACATGAGCGGCATGGCTATATTCACCGTAGCCCATCGTCGTGATCGTCGAGTGCTTAGCGAGCCCATCCTGGCATGGGCAGTGGGTTGTAGGCCGGCGGCCCGAACACGGCATCCGAGACCTCCACCAGCGCGTCGCGCATGGCCCATGCATCGTCGAAGACGCCCGCGGATCCCCGATCGAGCAACATGGCGAGCCGAGGTGCGTCGGCCGTCGCTGCGTGCGACCAACCGCCCAACATCGTGGCGACGCGGCAGGCCATTTGAATGTCGAGCGTCGTCGTTGCCTCGCGGGAGCCCTGATAAAGCGCTTCCCAACGTGCACTCTGAGTGGTGAGTCGCGAACGGACTCCCGGCCGCCACGATTCCGCGCACGTCCAACCGACGAGCGTGGCCCCGTGATCATAGGGATGAATGAGCACATGGTCCGGCGTGACGGCCCCATGGACGAACCCCGATCGGTGAACGAACCCGAGCAGCTCGAGCAGACGCTTGAGCACCCACACGACGACCGGACCCCGTACGCCGCTCGGGTGAACGTGCCGGACCTGTTCCAAGGTGTGTACGAAACCGCCTTTCCAACCGAACACCGAGGCGGGCCGCGGTTCGTCCGACTCCACGATCCCGTGAGCTATCGGAGTCGGTAGCCGAGTCACGAAATGTTGCGCGCCGTCGGCTTGGCTCGCCGCGAGGGCCAGCAGGGTGCGCCATTCGTGAGCAAAACGATCGGCATCGGATCGAACCGAAAGGACTTTGAGTACCACGAGCTCACCGAGCCGCATCACCCAACGGGCTCGATAGACGTGGCTCGAGTCCCCGACCGCGAGCTGTTGCTCGATCACGTACGAGCGTCCGCCCAAGTTGACGCGCGGGCGCCCATCGACGGGGACGCTCGCGGGGACTGGGTCGCCCGCCTGGCCTGGAAGATTGTTGCCGCCACAGTAGTGGCAAATCACCACCAGTTCGGACCACGGTGCATCCAACGGTGCCCCGCAGCTCCCGCACGACAGCACCCGCATCAGCCGGCAGCCGCCTCGAGTGTGGATTCGATGTCGGCCGGGTTCACGTTCGCCTGTACGAGCTGGTTCCGTCCTTGGGCGAGGCTGAGATTGCCTTCGCGAATCCCCATCACGACCCCCAGCAGATCACAGATCCCGCCCGGGTCTCGTAGGACGAGCACCCGTCGCCCAAGCAGTTCCCGCCAAGCCTTTGCGGTCTCGGAGCCTTGGCCGTCCGGCCGGACCAATACGTGCCAAAGATCCCAGCGTGCCGATGCGGCCGCGATGACGTCGTGATCCCGACACGGTTCGGTTGGCTTTCCGCCGAACACCCTCGCGAGATGAGCGGGCTTGAGCTCCTTGTTGACGGCGTCGCCGATCGTGAACAGGTAGCCCTTCTTGCCGCGTTTCTCCCAGGCATCGGTGACGGTTCGGTGCGCGGCAAACCAATGCGCGAGGGTGTAGGACTCGGGCGCGTCGCCGCCCTGACCCTCCAGCCAAATCCGGGTCAACCAGAGATCCATCTCGAGGCCACTTTCGAACTGTCCGACCTGAAGCGGCGCTCGGTCGCAAACCGCGTCACCGATCGCCGCAAACAAGACCTGTGGATCGGTCACCCAGCCATCCTCGATGAGCTTGGTCATCAAGGTGCCGAGGTGCTCCTTGGCAAACGCAGTGGGGATGTAGCCCATCGATCCCGTCACATCGAACGCCACGATGATGGGGACGGAATTTGGATGATGCTCACTATCTCGAGATTCACGCCGATGGATCGTGCGCGGATCCATCAACGGATCCACCGTTTGTTTCGACGCAAAGATCTCGTGACTGGGCGCCGACGCCCGATGGCGACTCACGCTGCGAAAGGCCTCGTCGCTCCAACTCGAATAGCCCATGCCTACCTAGTGTCCATCTATGATACGCCTACGTAGAGGAGTCGCCCTTGGGACACGGACAATACAGCCAAGATATCGCGTACGCCAACCGCAGCATACCGCGCAGCTGGGTCGCCCGAGATGGCGTTCACGCCGCGCTCGATCCGCGAAAAGGTCCAAGAGAGGTCAACAACCTCACACCGATCGTCGTGGCCATGGACGTCACACGATCGCGCGGGGAGGATACCAAGCTGCTCTACGAACAGCTGCCCAAGCTGATGGAACGCATCGAGGCGCACCACATCGTCGATGATGCCGGGATCAGCTTCGCGGCCATCGGCGACGCGAACTCCGACAAAGCGCCGATCCAAGTGGGGCAATTCGAAGCCGACAATCGCCTCGACGAAGTCATTGGCAATATGTGGATCGAAGAAGGGGGAGGGGGCACCGGGCAGGAGAGCTACGAACTCGCAGCGTGGTACTACGCCCAAACCCGATGCGTCGCCCAAAGTATGGGGACAGCCGGGCGCGGGTTCTGCTTTTTCGTGGGTGACGAGGGCTTCTACCCGACCGTGGCGGGCGTGCATCGAGCCGCGCTCCTCGGACAGTCCAATGAAGACATCCTCGCCGAACGGGCCTTCGAGGCCCTCGCAGAGAAGTTCGTCCCGTTTCTCATTTTTCCCGCGAAGCCGATGGAAGCGAGAAAGGCCGACATCGATGCCGAGATTCGCAAGCGAGTTCTCTCGGCAGGTGGACAGTACGACAACGTCGACGTGCGGGTCACGTTGGTGTGGGACAACCGCAACGATCTCGATCTCCATGTCACCGCTCCGTCCGGTGAGCGGATCTTTTTCTCACACAAGTTCTCCGCGTGCGGCGGAGCGCTCGATGTCGACCGCAATGTCCAGGGCGAGACCCTGACGCCCGTGGAAAACATCCGCTGGCCGAGTGGCGTCGCGCCTCGAGGCGAATACCGAGTGGTGGTCCAAAATTTCAGATTCCACGAATCGGATCACAAGCCGACTCCGTTCCGAGTCGAGATCGAGGTCGATGGCGAGTTGCTCTATCACGAAGGTGTCGTGTCTCCCCGTCAAGAGGTTCAACAACGCAGCGAAATCGAAGTTTGCCGATTTGCATTCGAACCGAAGTCGAAGGCGAGCCAGGAAACGTATGCCGCCTATTCCGATGAGGTCGTGCTCGCGCAATGGTCTCGCGTGCTCCCCGAGGGGCATATCCTGAGGCTTCAGGATGCACGTCAGATCACCCACGTCCTGCTCGGCGCGCTGGCGATCGCGAACGGTCGGGATCACCACGAAGGCTTTCGCGCGAAACTGATTGCAGAGGGCCTCGCGGCGCCCGCGGTCGCCGACGTGATGCACGCGCTCGCCGGTGTCCGGTCGGTCCGACGCTAGTCCCCTGGAACCTGAAGTTCGTGCCGTGACAGTTGCGGCCCGAGGGCTAGGCGCGAGGAGGTCCAGGTGCCAGTAGCGTCTTGAGTTTGCGACCCGTCCAAGCGAAACCGTGCTTTTGGTAGAACGCAAAGCTTCGGTCCCAGCGAGAATCCGGTGGAGCCGATACGTCGATCCTCTGCCATCCTCGGGCCCGGCCGAACTCGCGACAATGGTCGAGGACTTGTGCACCGATCCCTCGGCTGCGGGCGTGGGGTGCCACCCAGAGTTCGTTGAGGATGCCGTAGCGCCCGTTGGCAAAGACCGCAAACGATTCGGCGAGCGAGCAAAAGGTGATGGGCGCGTGGGGGTACCCCTCGTCGCCCGCGAAAAACCAGCACACGTCCGGGTGGGCGAGAACCTGGTCGCGTAGACCCGCCATGCGCTCGCGGGAGGGTCGCGCGTCTTCGCCGAAGAGCTCGGCATAGAGCGCTCCGATGTGTTCGCACACGAGGACGAAGTCGCTCTCCTGATGCATGTCCAATTGGCGGATCTGCAACATGCGTGGAAGTTTCGTCGAAGCGAAGCGAACGGACAAGCGATGTCCTCGGATCGTGGGTCATCCCAGCCATGGCGGCGTGCCGAACGAGACCTGGCAGAAGGGGGCCGTGGTATGGGAGGCGATGCGCTCGATCAATCCACCCGGTTCCAACATTCCAGGAATCTCACAGGCGATGATCATCGAAGCGAGCCGCCTTGTGTTTCTCTCCGGCCATGTGCCGGTTCGACCCGACGGCACGATCGCGGGGCCCGATCTCGAAGCTCAGCTCGTGCAGGTCTTCATCAACCTCGGAACGACCCTGACGGCTGCGGGCTCATCGTTCGATGATCTGGTGCGGGTCACTCTCTACGTTCGGGATTATCGGCTCGATCTGCTCGACACCATTCGTCGGGTTCGCGATCGATTCGTAAATTCCGCATGCCCCCCCGCAAGTGCGCTCATTGGCGTGGCCGCATTGTTTCACCCCGATGTTCTCGTCGAGGTCGATGCCGTAGCCGTGGCTGCGGGTCCTCCATGACGACCACGGGCGGTTCCGTCGGCTGCCCGGCGGAGTTCCGCTCGAACCCCGAGACGAACGTTTCGGGTCCTCGGGGCCGCTTGGCGGGACTCGCTCGAGTCGAGGGACTTGGTACAGTGCGTTCCCGAGAGTGTCCATCCTCGTCGTCTCGTTCCTCCTGGCCGCAGCGCCGCCGAACGTAACGGAAGCGATCCGATGGTCGGCTCCCGCAGAGTGCCCATCGGAACGGGAACTTCGTGAGCGTGTCGAAGGCGCGCTACGTCGCGGTGGTTCTGGGCATCGTGCGGAGATCGATCTCCACCTCGATGTGATACCCGCGTCGGAAGGGTACGAGCTCACGGTCACCATGCTTCCGGCGAGCGAAACCGGGACGCGGAAGCTCGTGGCGTCGAACTGCGACGAACTCACGAATGCGGCGGTGCTCATCGTCGCGCTCGCGATCGATCCGGAGCTTCGACCGGAGCCTTCGGACGCGCCTTCCGTAGCTTGGGAGCCGAAGGCTCCGGATCCTCCGGCGCTGATCTTGAATCCACCGCAACCGAGCACACCCGCATCTTCGGAACGAGGAGCCGTGCGAAACGAATCCCGTTCGAGCGAGGAACCTTCGGCTCTCACCCAGGCGGGCACTTCGGTTCCCGCGGTGCGGAAGCAAGCTCGTCGATCGAAGGTCATCCCGGTGGTGGCGTTCGACCTCGGGGTCGGTACCGGTCGGCTCGCGCGATTGCCCATGCCGTTCCTTCGCGTCGGGGCGGGCATCGATCATGGTCGCTTTCGGGGCCTCTTCCGGTTGTCGGGGGTGGGACCGAGTGTAGGCACCGTCGACGACCAACCCGCGCGCGCTTTGCTCGGGCTCGTCACGCTCGGGGCGGCCGCATGTGTGCAATCGCTCGGTTCCCGCTGGCGAGCGATCGGATGCCTGGGCAGCGATGTCGGCGTGGCGTTTGGGACTGGGCTCCAGTTCCGAACGTCCTTTACGCCCGCCTCGCCGTGGTGGGGGATGGAGGGCGAGATCGGGTTCGAGGCTCGTCTGTCTGCGCGTGTCTCGCTGGGTGCTCGCGCGGGCGGAGGCGTTGTGCTCGCGAACCCCAGATTCGTCGTCGATGAGCAGGGACGGGCTTGTTGCGAGCGCTTTGGAGCTAGCCTGAGTTTTGGGGTCGTCACCTTCTGGGGGAAGTCCCAACCTGGGGACGCTCGCGCCCAGGGGCTTGCCCTCAGGTGAACGAGTCGACAGCGGTGCGGACATCAACGCGTGGAACAAGACAACCCATGCACACGACCTATCGAGTTGGATTTTCGCTTTGTCTCAGTTTGAGCCTTGGGTGCGACCTTGCTCAGAAGTCTCTCGGAGATGGGGGCGCGGCGGCGGACGAGTCCGGGGATGACTCCGCGGCGGATGAAACCGGCAAGCCCGGGCAGTCGAGCGGCGGCAATGGGGGCACCGACGGAGGCGGCAACGACGACACGCCGGTTGCCGACGCCAGTACGACGGGCGCCAATGGGGGCGCTTGTACGGAGATCGGTTGCACGAGTGGCCTGAGCGTGACCCTGACGGGCAACGGATTTTTTCCGGGGACCTATTACGTCACGTGGAACGAGTCCACCGAGGACGACATCGCCGAGTCGTGCCTGTTCGTCGTCGAGAACGGCGAGCTCGGGCTCGACGGGGAACTGGGGACCAACAACTGCACGATCACCAACATTGCGGCGGGCGAGGTCGTCGTCCTGCTGCCGATCCTCTCGACTCCATCGATCACGGTCTCATTCCAGGACGACGTGATCGGGACATTGACGCAAGCCGTCGACTACGAGACCTCTCAACCGAACGGCCCCGGCTGCGAGCCGATCTGCATGAGCTCTGGCCTGATCCTCCCGGTCGCCGACGTACCGTTTTCGGGCGGGTTTGCAGCTTGCGAGGTCGACGGGCAAGTGTATCCGCATGGTTCCAGCGTGCCCGATCCCTACAGCTGCAACGGTTGTTTGTGTGACGATGGTACACCCACCGCATGTACGGAGATCGGTTGCTCCGAGCAGTGCCCTCCTGGCACGTCTCCCGGTCAAGAATGCGTTGCTTGCGGTCCCACGGATGCGTGTGAGGTCATTCATACCGGGTGTTTGCCAGAATGCCTCACCACGGAAGATTGCGAAGTCGGCGAGTGCCTGGGCGGTGGGCAAAACGGAAACCCGTTGGTGTGCCTCACCATGATCTGCGGTTGATCAGCCACGCTGTAGCATGAAACCCGCCGCGGCGGACAACAGCGCGAGGCGAGCGTCCCAAACGCTTGCAACCGTCCATGCACGACGCGTTTCTGGCCCGACGAAGGTCGGGTTGCGGACCGCTTCGTCGCCGAGCCAGATCAGTAAGGCATAGGCTCGCTCGTGGATGCTCAGCAGCGTTTCGACGTCATCCTTAGGACGGTCAGCCTTTGACGCACACGGCCTGCCTGAGGGTATGGACGATGTCGACGAGATCGTCCTGAGCTGCCATGACGGCATCGATGTCTTTGTATGCGGCCGGGGTTTCGTCGATCACGCCTTCGTCTTTGCGACATTCGACCCCCAACGTGGCGCGGCGATGGTCGTCGAGCGTGAATCGTCGCTTGGCTTCGGTGCGAGACATCGCTCGCCCTGCGCCGTGGCTGCACGAGCAAAAGCTCTCGGGGTTGCCTTTACCGCGAACGATGTAGGACCGCGTGCCCATGCTTCCGGGAATGATGCCAAGCTCGCCTGCGCCGGCTCGCACGGCACCTTTGCGTGTCACCCAAACGTCTGCGCCATAGTGATGCTCGCGTGCGACGTAGTTGTGATGGCAGTTGACTGCTTCTTCGTCGATATGGAAAGGCCGGAGGCCAGCGGTTTGAGCAAGCGCCCGCAACGCGGCGGCCATCATGAGCTCTCGGTTGGCGCGGGCGAATTCTTGCGCCCATGCGACCGCTTGGATGTAATCGTCGAAGTATTCGCTCCCCTCGGGTAAGTACGCGAGCGCCGTATCGGGCAGGTGGATGAACCACCGTTCCATTTCACGCTTGGCCTTGTCGATGAAGTAGCTCCCGATCCGGTTGCCGACGCCACGTGAGCCCGAGTGAAGCATGACCCATACGCGATCGCGTTCATCGAGACACACCTCGATGAAGTGATTTCCCGTCCCCAACGTTCCAAGGTGTGTGCAATGGTTGCTCTCGCCAATGGCGGGATGCTTGGACACGATGTGTTCGAACGCAGTCACCATGGTGGTCCAGCGCTCCGCCACGGGCGCGGGCAGATCTTGCCAGGCGCCTTTGTCTCGGCGGTGACCGCTGCGACCGTGCGGGACCGCTTGCTCGATGGTCGATCGAACGTGCCCGAGGCTTTCCGGCAGATCGTTGGCCGATAGTGTGGTGCGAACCGCCATCATCCCGCAGCCAAGGTCCACGCCCACGGCCGTGGGAATGATCGCTTGGACCGTTGGAACCACACTTCCGATCGTCGCTCCAACCCCGCAGTGGACGTCCGGCATCGCGGCGACCCACTTGTGGATGAACGGAAGGCTGGCGACGTGATCGAGTTGCCGCAGGGCGCGTGCTTCGACGGGGACGCCTCGGGTCCATCGTTTGACGGGCTTGCAACCATCGACTTGGGTGACTTCGCAGTTCGTCATGCTCATGGTGCATCAGGACAAGGCAAACTGTATTCCGAATGTAATTTCAACGATTTACGCCGACGCTGATGAAATCTGACGCGCTTACAGTATCGCAATTTATCCCCTAGAATAACCAGATGGCGAAGCGGACGGTGGTGCTCGGGCTGCTCGGGACGACGTTGGACCAACGCAGTCTCGGGCCGAGGCGTTGGGACCGGTGGCGCCCGACGGTCGATCTCTGTCGACACGAGGACCTGCTCGTGTCCCGGCTCGAGCTCCTGCACGCGACCGATAGCGAACCGCTCGCCAAGGTCGTCGAGGACGACGTTCGGCAGGTCTCCCCCGAAACCGAGGTCCGCCGTTCGATCGTCGAGTTCGACGATCCTTGGGATTTCGAAGAGGTCTACGCGAAGCTCTTCGACTTCGTGCGAGCCTACCGATTTCGCGCGGCCAAAGAAGATTACTTGGTCCACATTTCGACCGGAACGCACGTCGCCCAAATCTGTTGGTTCCTGCTCATCGAAGCGCATCATATTCCGGGTCGGTTGCTACAGACTTCACCGTCGACATCCAAGTCACATGACCTCGGCAAGGCGCGGATCATCGACCTCGATCTGTCCAAATACGACCAGATCTCGTCACGCTACCGCGCGGAGCAGCAACAAGATCTCGCGTATCTCAAGGCCGGCATTGCAACCCGAAATCCCGCCTTCAATTCGCTCATCGAACAAATCGAGCAGGTCGTCGTTCGCTCGCGCGCGCCGCTATTGTTGACGGGCCCGACCGGCGCTGGGAAGACGCAGTTGTCGCGCCGAATCTACGAACTCAAGCACAAGCGGGGGCTCGTCGCCGGGAGCTTCGTCGAGCTCAACTGCGCGACGTTGCGAGGTGACCAAGCGATGTCGATGTTGTTTGGCCACAGCAAAGGGGCGTACACGGGGGCGACAACCGATCGCGCAGGTCTGTTGCGGGCCGCCGATGGCGGTGTGCTGTTTCTCGATGAGATCGCCGAACTCGGGCTCGATGAGCAGGCGATGTTGTTGCGGGCGCTCGAGGACAAGCGCTTCCTGCCGCTCGGATCCGATCGCGAGGTCAGCAGCGACTTCCAATTGATCGCAGGGACGAATCGTGATTTGCGGCGAGAGGTTCACGAGGGACGGTTTCGCAACGACCTCCTGGCCCGGCTCAACGTATGGACCTTCGTGTTGCCGGGACTTTCCGAGCGACCGGAGGACATCGAGCCCAACCTCGACTACGAGCTCACGCGGTTCGAGGCCCGCACTGGTACGCGGCTCGCGTGGAGCCGCGAGGCACGTGCGAGCTTCCTCCGGTTTGCGACCAGCCCCGACGCGTATTGGACGGGTAACTTTCGCGATTTCTCGGCGGCGGTGGAACGCATGGCGACGTTGGCCACCGGCGGAAGAATCGATGGTGCAGTGGTTGCGGCGGAGGTGGAACGGTTGCGTACGACGTGGGCGGTCCCGACTCGCTCCGAGAGTCATGACGACATTCTCCGGACCCTCGTGGGTGCGGAGGTCTTCGCGTCGCTCGATCGCTTCGATCGTGTACAGTTGGCAGATGTCGTGGCGGTGTGCCGTTCCGCCAAGTCGCTGTCGGCCGCGGGACGGGAGTTGTTCGCGATGTCTCGGCAGGCTCGCGCCTCGACCAACGATGCCGACCGTCTACGAAAGTATTTGGCCCGCTTTGGGATCAAGAGCGTGGATCTGTTCCCGTGACGATGGTGAGGTCGACGTCGGGCATCGCTCGCTTGACAAGGCGGCAAGCCCCCACAGACAATCGCGCCTCACGTCGGTAGGGCGTCTCCTCCATGAGTTCGGACACACCTGTGGCTCGTTATCGCAGCAAAGGCGGCCTCGTCATCGAACGCACCGCCGAGACGGTGCCCTACGAAGGTGCGGTCGAACCCATCATCGACGCCCTGGATGAACACCTTGGGGTCCTCTTGGCCTCTGGGTTCGAGTATCCCGGGAGGTACTCGCGCTGGGATGTCGGTTTTTTCAATCCACCGCTGTGTTTGAGTTCGTGCGAGCGTCGTTTCGAGATCCAGGCGCTCAACGAGCGTGGTCAACGATTGTTGCCGTTTCTGCGCCAGACGATCGCGAGCGTCGACGCGGTGCTCAGCGTGGAGAGCGACGAGTCGCACCTCGTGGGCGAGATTCGTCCAGGGCAAGCACGTTTGCCCGAGGAACAACGCAGCAAGCAGCACTCAATCTTTTCCGTGCTACGTGCGCTCATTGCTGCATTGGGTAGCGACGAGGATTCCGTCCTCGGCCTTTATGGCGCATTCGGCTACGATCTCGCGTTCCAGTTCGAAACGATCGAATTCCACCAAACGCGTCCTGCCGATCGCCGCGATCTCGTCCTTTATCTCCCCGACCGGATCTTGGTCGTCGACCACAATCGGAGAGCGGCCACGCAATATACGTACGACTTCGAGACGCAATCGAATACCCATGGTCTGCCCCGATCCGGGCGTCGTTCTCCATTCGTGGGGGCGGAGTCCGTGGCGCGGGCACGCGACCACGCACCGGGCGAGTACGCGGACGTGGTTCGTCGCGTGCACGAATGGTTTCGTCGCGGCGATCTGTTCGAGGTCGTTCCTGGTCAAACGTTTTTCGAGCCTTGTCGATACCCGCCTTCGGCGGTGTTTCGCCGCATCCGTGAAAGCAATCCCGCGCCGTATTCCACCCTCATGAACCTCGACCGGGGTGAGTACCTCGTCGGTGCATCGCCGGAAATGTACCTTCGCAGCGAGGGGCGACGGATCGAGACGTGTCCGATCTCCGGAACCATTGCACGCGGTGAAGACGCGATCGGAGACGCGCAGCAGATCCTCAAGCTGCTCAGTTCGGAGAAGGAAACCGCCGAACTCACGATGTGCACCGATGTCGATCGCAACGACAAATCGCGTGTTTGTGAGCCAGGAAGTGTGCATGTGATTGGCCGGCGACAGATCGAGCTGTATTCCCGCTTGATCCACACCGTCGATCATGTCGAAGGTATTCTTCGTCCCGAGTTCGATGCTCTCGATGCCTTCTTGAGTCATGCTTGGGCCGTCACCGTCACGGGTGCACCCAAGCTCTGGGCCATGAGGTTCATCGAGCAGCACGAACGTTCACATCGGGCGTGGTACGGCGGAGCCATTGGATATTTGGGGTTCAATGGCAACATCAACACGGGGCTCACCCTGCGTACGATGCGGATCAAAGACGGCGTGGCCGAGCTCCGTGCGGGCGGCACGTTGCTCATTGATGCGGATCCTGATTCCGAGGAGCGCGAGACCGAGCTCAAAGTCGCTGCGTTTCGCGATGCGGTCCTCCATCCTATCGTTCATCGAAGTGCCCGCCCCGTTCGCTCCCGGTTTCGTTCGGGTGAAGGGCGCCATATCCTGGTCCTCGACCACGAGGATTCGTTTGTAAATACGCTGTCGGACTATTTCCGTCAGGTGGGAGCTCGGGTGACCACTGTCCGGGTGGAGCCCGATCTGCAGCGACGTCGAGACATCCTCGCACTCCACGAACCAGACCTCGTCGTGCTCTCGCCCGGTCCGGGATCCCCGAAGGACTTCGACGTCGCGGGTACGGTTGCCCTGACGTGTGACCTGGGACGACCGCTCTTTGGGGTGTGCTTGGGCTTGCAGGGGATCGTCGAATACTTCGGCGGCGAGTTGGGGGTCCTCCCCTATCCAGTCCATGGCAAGGAGACCCCGATAGAAGTCCTCGGCGGGCGTCTCTTCGAGGAGCTCCCTCCCGCGTTTGGTGCAGGGCGTTACCACTCGCTCTACGCCAAGCGCGAGCATGTGCCCGAGAGCCTCCAGGTCACGGCCCAGACGTCCGACGGGGTCGTCATGGCGGTTGAACATCGGACCCTTAACATCGCGGCCGTACAGTTCCATCCCGAGTCGATCATGACCGCATCCGGTCAAGTCGGACTGCACCTCGTCGACAACGTCGTGCGCGTCCTTTGCACTTGACCGGCGTCGGATATCGACGCCGGCAGAGCCTTGGTGGCTATCTTGGGGGCGAAAGCGTGGCCGAGGTTCTGGCGCGGTTGCTCAAGGGCACCACGTGGGCCCACGTTTTTGCGCCGACGCTCGTCTACGGTCAGGCCGAGGGCTGATAGGACTTCACGGCCTCGGGGGAGAGTCGGCGTCGCGTGAATGAGTGACTGTCATGGCGACACACCCACCCGACGGTCGGATCCCGACCGGGCGCGCGCCCGGCTGAAATCGGACGAAAATGCTACCCCCGCCCGACTCGGGTAGGGTGCTTGCGTGACCGCATCATCCGAGCTCGCAAGACCCGTTTCGCCGTCCGGAGTCGCGGTCCTGTTGAACGTGCGATCCGGCGAATTCCACCCGGTTGCGGCGCGTTTCGTGGTGGGCCGCTCACCACAGTGTGACCTCCGTCTGACGAATCAGCGCACGTCGAGCCTGCACGCCGAGCTACTGTGGGACGGCCGTCGCTGGATCCTTCAGGATCTCGGGAGCCGCAACGGTACGTTCGTCGATGGTCGCCGGCTAGCGGCCGGCGAACTCACCTTGCTCGATGGAGGAATGGAGCTCGCGTTCGGAGTCCGGCATGAGCTATTTCGACTGGTCGAAAGTGCTCCCCCCAAGCTGATGGCGCGGGCGATGGACGGAGAGACGGTGGTGGCGGACTCGGATCTGCTTTGTTTGCCGTCGGCCGAGATGACGGAGGTGACGATCTTTCGCAACGCACTCGGCGAATGGACCGCGGAGACTCGCGAGGAATTGCGAGCGTTGGACACCACCAAGCGCGTATTCGCGGCGGGTCGAACTTGGACGGTGTACACGCCTGATGCCGCGGCCTACACGCAAGAAGCGAGCGAGCCTGGATTCTTGCTGAGTGAAATCAAGCTGGAGTTCGCGGTGAGCCTCGACGAAGAACACATCGCATGCCGGATCCGTGCTCAGGCCCCGGCCGCTGCACGCGAGCTCGAACCGCGGGCCCACAATGCCTTGCTACTGCTGTTGGCGCGCGCACGTCTGGCGGAGCAACAGGGGGGCCTCCCGAGCGAGGATCAGGGGTGGATCGAGCGCGACGCCTTGATGAATATGCTCAAGATCGATCTGATGTTGCTCAACCTCTGGGTCTATCGCGCTCGCCAGCAGTGGCTTGAGGCCGGGGTCGCGAATGCGGCAGGGATCATCGAGCGTCGATCCGAACGGCATCAACTGCGGATTGGTGTTTCGGACATGGTGATCGGGAATCCTCGGACCGATGCAAGCCCTTGATAGGCTCGACGAGCTCCAAGGGTGGTTGGCGCACTGCGACGGATTCCTCGTGGGCTGGACGGAGGCGGTGTTCCAGCGCGCAAGGAATCCGTCGCAGCATTGCTAGGCCGGTGGTGTGCAGGTCGAAGGAACGAGTGTGCCCCCGGTCAGAAGGTCGACCGTAGCCAACGTGCAAGTTTCACCTTCGGCGCATCCCATCGATTCCATCGTCGTTGGATCGAGGATGCATTCGCTGCAGATGCCGACCGGAATAGCTCCGAGGATCGAGCCGGGCGCGCAGAAGTTTTCGCAGGCTTGGGCACCGGAGCCCGCGAGGTCGCATCCTTGGCCGTTGGGCACGGTGCGCGGATCGACGCACGACCGTCCACCGCCGACATTCGGGATGTCATAGGTAACGCTGCAAATCTGTCCTTCGAGACAGTCGGTATCGGTGGCACAGGTCGCGCAATGACGGAAGATAAATCCGGCAAAATCAAGCACGTCGACGCACTTGAGACCTTCGCCACAGGCTTCGTCGGTTTGGCATGCGGCGCCTTCGGATCCGTCTTCACAGCGTGCTCCGACGGGCGGGACCAACAGGCCATTGTGAATATGGCAGCCGCCTCCTTCACAATCAGCGTCGCTTTTGCAATCACCACAGCGATTGCGCAGGAGTCCGCCTGTAACGTAGCAAATACCTGACGCACACTCGGTATCGGCCGTGCACTCGACACCGTCTACTAGCAGTGCGCCGGTTTCACCTTCCGCTCCACCAGTTTCATTCGGAAGCCCGCTCGCTGGGCCGTTCTGGCCAGTTTCGCTGCTTTCACCATCAGCGGCAGAGCTCGCGGAATCTGCGTTGGCTGAGTCTCCGGTACCGGCTCCGGTAGGTTCGTCCTCGTCCTTTGCGAGATCGCAGGCCCAGATGGATGCGATCGCGCAAGCAAGTGTCAATCGGGAAAAGCCCGCCCAACCAAAGTACGATTGCTCAGTCATCACAGTCTTCATGAGTCGCGCATTCTTGCCAGGCTTTTTTCAATGCGTAAAGCAGGAAACTGGCGCTCATACATCATTTGCTGTCCGCAATGTTTCGCAACACTTGTTACGAACTCGCCCCAGATCTCTACGTCAGTGCACTCCGCTCGAGCGAACGGATCCGACCTGTCTCGCTGCCGTAACGTTGTCACGGTCGCGACGCCGCAATGTGGCTCGGTGTCGGCGTGGGTTACAGTTGTGCTCGATTTGGTCGCACCTCCATGATCGCCTTCCGCAAGCTCGCACTCTTGACCACGCTCTACATCGCGCAGGGGCTGCCGTTTGGATTTTTTTCCCAAGCTCTCCCGGCGATGATGCGACAGCAGGGGATTTCACTGCAGACCATCGGTCTTGCTCCTTTGCTCGCGTTGCCGTGGGCAGCCAAGTTTTTGTGGGCTCCATTCGTCGACCGGTATGGAAGAGCGGTGATCGGACGGCGCCGCAGTTGGCTCATCCCACTGCAGGTTGCGACGGTTGTCACGCTGCTGCTCCTCGCCTGCCTCGACCCGAAGTCGTCCCTCGCGTGGCTACTCGTCGGGGTTTTCGTAACGAACCTCCTGGCGGCGACCCAAGACATCGCCACCGATGGGCTCGCGGTCGAACTGCTCACCGAGAATGAACGTGGACTCGGCAATGGGGTCCAGGTCGCGGGGTTTCGGGTAGGGATGATCGTGGGAGGTGGGGCGCTGCTCATCCTCTTCGATCGGCTGGGTTGGGCCGGGACGTTCAACGCCTTGGCGGTGCTCATGCTGCTCACCACCGTTCCGGTGCTGTCATTCGAGGAACCGGTGCAACGAGTTCGCTCGACGCCGAATGTCCGCGAAGCCGTACAATACTTTCTCCGAGACCGTGGGGCGCGACGATGGGCCGCGGTCCTCGGGCTCTACAAATTCGGCGAGTACCTCGGCACCTCGATGCTGCGCCCGTTCTTCGTGGACGAAGGACTTTCGCTTGGAGACCTCGGCATTTTGCTCGGAACGGTTGGTTTTGCGGCCGGCCTCGTGGGTGCGTTGTTCGGTGGCTGGTGCGTGACTCGACTGGGACGACGGCGATCGTTGCTCTGGTTTGGCGCGCTCCAAAGCTTCGCGGTCGCGAGTTATGCCGTGTGCGTGGGCGCGAGCGGCCAGTCGTGGCGGTTGTATGCACCCGTCGTGTTCGAACACCTGACCTCGGGCATGGCGACGGCTGCACTGTTCACCCTGATGATGGACCGCTGCCGTCCTGATCAAACGGGCACGGACTACACTCTGCAGGCGTCGTGGGTCGTGCTCGCAACGATGGTTGCTTCAGCGCTCGGAGGCACGACGGCAACCCGGCTCGACTTCGGTCCCAACTTCATTTTGGGCGGCGTGGTCAGTTTGGCCGCCGTCGCCCTCGCTTGGCGATGGTACGAGGACTAAATCTGGCCGGCGCGGGCGTTGGGCGGGAGGCGGGAGAGCGCGTCGGCGAGCTGAGCCTCGAGCAGACCTGCGAGCTTGGCGTTTTCGATCTCGAGCTGAGCTTCGGTCGCTCCATTCTCGACGATGGAATCGTACTCCCAGCGCTGTCGCTCGATCTTGACCGTCGCCGCGGGCATATATGAAAGGATCGGCCAGACGTAGCGTTCGAGCGCGTGCTCGGGGCTGTCGGACAGGCGCCAGCGGTTGCGCAGGAAAAAACGATCGGCGGATTCGAGCGCAGCCGAAAGGTGGATGCCCAGGTGCTTGACCACGATCGCTCGCGATTCGAGCAACCGCGCCTGGACGCCGAAGACGTTGAGCCGCTCGAGCCGGTCTTTGGCAGGGTAACGCTCGTCGCCGCGTCGAAACGCGAGCCACGACATGAACTCGTGGCTGTGCCGCCAGATCAAGCGTTGGGCTTCGATCTCGGCGACAATGCGAGCGATGCGGCTTCCGTGGCGTTTCGAGAGGTCGACGCTCACGTCGTTGAGCTGGTCTCGGAGCTCGCGATCGAAACACGAGAGGGAGGCCCCGCTGTGATGTTCGTCGAGGACGGTCAGCGCGAGAGCGACCCCGATGCCGATGTGTCCCGCAAGTTGCACTTCGGCGGTCACGAGATCCCCGTAGAGGCGAGGCATCACTTCGGCCGCGCGTCGTTCGTCCATCTGCGTCACCTGATCCAGCGCGTTACGCTTGATCGCTGTGATCTTCCGGCGCACGTCATGAACGTGGAGCGCGAGATCAGGGGTGCGGACCTGGGCGAGGAACGTCTCCCGATCGTTCGACATCGAAGGCTGAGGGTATGCGCGTTCGACCCCGTTTGTCATGGTTCCGCACCCTCATGAGAGACCGTTTCGAAAGCCCCGCTCGTTGAGCCCGTCGCTCTACCCTCAGGTACCCCCATGCAGCACGCTTCGTCGTCGTTCGGACCCGTCGTTTTCTGGCTCGTGTGCACGATTCTGGGGAGCTGTGATGCCCCTCCGAGTGCCGAACCTGCGAGCCCCTCGGCCCAGGCGCCCGGCTCCGCCTCGAGCACCCTGACCGATTCGAGCGCATCCCCCCCCTCCGCGACGGACCGGGCCTCGAAGCCCCTGCCCGGAGCGACGATCTCATCGATCGCGGGACCTGGGGGGGTCGAGTCGAACGCGCTGCCGAAGGGGACGTTTCTGGGCCAGGGCGCCCAGCTGAGCGGGGGCCAAGACCTGAACACCCCGAAAGGGACCTTGGCGGAATTGACCTTGGCCGCCGGGCGGATCTGGATGAACGAACAAACTGGCGTGCTCATGCCGGACGATGCGAGCGGGCCTGTCGTACTGCTCGCGGGGGAGCTCGTGGTGCTCCCCCAGCGCGACGACGCATCCATCGACCTCAAGATCGGCAGCGACGAATTGAAGGCTTGGGGTGGTGAGGTCCAAGCGCGGGCCATCGGGGCGACCCGGCACTACGCCGTGGTGCGGGGGCGGGCGGAGGTCAAAATCGGCGAACGCGTCGTGAATCTCGGTCCCGGGCAATCGTTCGATACGCCGTCACCTGATTCGGGTGCCGAGCCCCGACTGGAGACGAGCTTGCGTGCGCTCGACGAAACCCGTTGGGCGCTCTCGTTCGATGCGGCCACCGAGCTCGGCGACGCGATCCCGCGCGGTGTCGGTACGTTGACCGCGCGGCGGGCCGGCACCACGGTGGAACAACAACGACTCCGGCTCACCGACGAACGGATCACGGTGAACATCAGCGGACGAGTCGCGCACACGGAGATCGAGCAAGCCTTCTTCAACGACGAACCAGCGGTGCTCGAAGGGATCTATCGCTTTCCATTGCCCGACGACGGATCGATCTCGGGCCTATCGCTCTTGGTCGGAAGCACCTGGATGCAGGGCGAGATCCTCGAGAAGACCCGCGCGCGCCAGATCTTCCAGAGTATCGTCGATGCGACGGTCCCGCGCGATCCCGCATTGCTCGAATGGGAGCGGGGCAATGTCTTCAAGCTGCGAATCTTTCCGATCCCGGGCCGCGGTGAACGACGGGTTCGAATTGCTTACACACAGATCCTTCCGGTGGTCGGAGGCCGCCTCAGGTATCGCTATCCGCTCGGTGGTACGGCGGCGAGCGGTACCCCGATCGAGCACTTCGAGTTCACGGTGAACGTCGAAGATCCGGACGGTTCGTTGCCGGAGGCCGAGATCGAAACACCCATGCTCGCCCTCGAACGAAGTCGAGCGAACGGACGCGTCGTCTTGCATACCGAGCGTCAGAAGTTCTTGCCTACGTTCGACTTGGGGGTCGACCTCCCCGTGGGTCCGGAAGCTGCGAAGGCCGAGGGCGCAACCCATGTGGATCGTGATGGGCAGGCGTACTTCATGTTGACCCTGCAACCTGATTTCGTGGTTCCTCCGCGCGAAGGACCCGTGCACTACGCGTTCGTCCTCGACCGCAGTCACGGCACGACGCCGGAGCTTTGGGGAGCCGCGCAGGGCATCGTCGACACGTTCACTCGCGCAATGGGGCCAACCGATCGGTTTACCGTTCTGGCGTGCGATGCCGCTTGCGACGAGCGAGCGGGGGGGCTAGCTGTCGCGGATGCCGACGCGCTCGAGCGCACCCGCCAGTTCCTTGCCGATCAAGCGCTCGTCGGATCGAGCGACGTCGCTGGAATGATCGGCGCGGGTCATCGCGCGCTAGCGACGGGCACGGGCCCGGCCGAGCGGATCGTCGTGTATTTGGGCGACGGCAGTCCGAGTTCGGGCGAGCTGACTCCCGATGGGATCAGTCGCCAACTCGCCGACGAGCTCGCCGACGAGCGCGGTGGTGGTACACGGGTGCTGGCCCTCGCCCTGGGTTCGCGCAGCGACTTGACCACCCTCGGGGCGATCACACGATCGACCGGAGGCGACCTCGTGCGGGTCGATGCGCGTGACGATGTCCGTTCGCTCGTCCGAGAACTTCGCTTGCGGGCCGAAGTTCCGACGGCGCGCAACGTGAGCTTCGAGGTGCCCGACGGGATGGAGGCGGTTCGGCAACACGTCGGTTCTGCGCTTCGTCCCCACGACAAGGTGGTCCTCGCCGGCAAGCTCACGCATGCCGTTCGTGGTGAGGTTCGATTGCGTGCCGAGGGCCCAGCGGGGCCCATCGACCTCTCGTTTCCCGTCGATTTGGATCCCCGGTCCGGCACGGCCTCGGTCCATCGCCATTTGCCACGCACGTGGGCGGCGATGGAGATCGAGCATTTGACCCAGACCCGTGGTGCGGAAGCGGAGTCCGAAATCGTCGCGCTTTCGAAGACCTACAGCGTACTTTCACGTTTCACCGCTTTGCTCGTGCTCGAGAACGACGCGATGTACCGCGAGTTCAACGTCGTTCGAACCGCGACGAAGACCGATGCATGGGATGGCAAAATGGGGGACGCCAACACCGACGGGGCGAAGGCCGACCCGAGTGCACCCAAGCCCAAAGAGACGACGAGTTCATCGGTCGAAGGCGCGGCCTTCCCTACGACCGGGTCCAGGGCCGAAAAAAGCGCTGGGGCTCCTTCTCCACCTCCACCGCCCGCACCCGCAGCCGAACCTGCGCCGGCCAACTTTCGCAGCCCGGCCGGCGGGCCTAGCTTCGATCCGGCCGCGGAAGTGAAACGCGATCGCAGCACGTTCTTCGAACGCGCCGATGCAAAGGACGAATCCGCACAGCCACCTGCGGACAGCGAGGAAGAACCACCCGCGCTCGATGACGACGCGGGGGCCGAAAGCGAAAAGCGGGCCGAGTTCGATGCTGGTTCGGGCGACCGAGCAGCGCGCAAGCGCGAAGCCTCGCCCCCGAGGCCTGCTGCCAAACCCGCCACCTCGTCGAGGCCAGTCCCGAGTTCACCCGGCAAAATCGCGGACGGATTCAGCGGGGGAGCGATCTGGGAGTCGCCACCGCCTCGAAAACGACGGATGGTTGCACCGACACTTCAAATCCGAGCGGATGCCGGATCGATCTCCGAGCGCTCGGAACTCGCGATTTTGGACCTCCAGCGTCGACTGCAAACCGACCCCACCAAGCGCTCGCTCCACAGCAAGTTGGTTCGTATGGCGTTGCGACTCGGTCACCCGAGCGCACTGCAGTTTGCGAGGTCGTGGGCAGAGGTCGACCCGGAGCACGTGCCTGCCCTCGAAGCGCTCGCGGACGCAATGGCGGCAGCTGGTGATGCCATGGCCTTGCGAGGCTACGACAGCGTGCTCGACGTCTCGCCGTTCTCCAAGCGGCACCACGGTATGCTGGCAACCGCATATGCGTCGAAAGGCGATCTCTCGCGGGCCTGTTCCCATCATCGAGCGCTCGTCAGCATCGATCCGAGCGCCACGAACTATCGTGCTGGTCTCGTCGATTGTCTTGCTCGCGCCGGCGATGCGGCGGCGGAGCAACGGGTGAGGGCCGGATTCACGGGGTCCATTCGCGAGCTCGATCGCGTGACCGCGAGTGTGCGAACCGACGAAACCCGTTTGCATGGTTCCGCGGCGCTCAAGGCCAAGCTCACTTGGCTCGGGGATGCGGATCTCGACCTCGCGATCGTCGACAATCGAGGTCGACGGTTGTCGACCTTGCGACGTCTGGGCCTGCGTGCACGTGAAGGCGTGGGCGAAGAAGAGATCACCTTGTCCGAGGTCCAGGACAGCGTCTTCGTCGAGGTCACGAGAAACGCGGCGAGCGAGGACGGCAAAGACGCACCGACCGTGCCCGCGACGCTCACGATTCGGACGCCGAGCGGTCGACGAACCATGAACCTCTCGGTTGGGCAAGGCCGCATTCGTGTCGCTCGCCTCGTATGGTCGCAGCCTCGTTGGTAGCCTAACCAGGAAGGCCCGACGCGGTGGCGCGTCGGGTCCAATCGGTTCCGCCTGACATGGTACGGCTCTTGACGATTCATGCTGCGCTCGTCGCTCTCATGAGCGCCGCCGAGGCCGAGCCGCTTCAGTCGCGAGCGATCGAGGCGTGGGTCCGCGAAGCTCGGCAACATCCGTCGGATCGGCGAGCCCAACTGCGAGCCGGAGAGGCGCTGACCCAAGCCGTCCTGAACGGCGATCGGGTTCAGTTTCCTGCCGCCGTCGACCTGCTCGAACGGGCCTATCGGCTCGATCCCTCGAGTCCCCATGTGATGCGCAAGCTGGGGCGGTTGTTGAACCTTCCACTCTCCGTCGGCGATCTCCACTACACCGATCTTCAGCTCGAGCTCTATCGGGAACTCGTCGAAGTTCGCGATGGAACCTCCTCGGAACCCAGCGTCGCTCGACAGCGGTTCGTCGACCATTGCTTTCTCGAAGCGACCTCGGCCGCGGCCGCCTATCGCGAAGGACATCCGGTCCGCGCAGTGCTGCAGCTGCGGGATCTCGAACAAACGATCGCGGATCAATTGCAACGTGAGGACGATCTCGACCTGCACGCGATGCTCGGCAACTATGCGCTCGAGATCTCCGGCCTCGTGAGGCCGGGACGAAGACGCCGGCTCGCGATCGCCGTTCGTCACCTCGAACAGGTGGTGAGTCGCTATGACGAGCTTTCCCCGGCAGCGCAAGGGATCGAATACGATGTCCCTGGCGTGCGAGTCGTGTTTGCCTACTGGCTCGCCGAGGCAACTCTGGCAGCCGGTCAGCCAGATCTTGCTCGCGATCGCTATCGAGCCGTTCCCGATGCGGCGGCGACGAGTGAACAGACTCCGGCCGTGATCCGCATGGCTTGGGCAGCTGAGCAGCGGCTAGCGAGGATGCCGGAGGGGAATGGGTTCGATCTGTTGCCCACGTGGCCGTACGGATACGACTCCTGCGTAGCGTGTCACTCTCGAGAAGTCGCGCCCGATCTGAGCGGATGGCCAAATCCGCTAGGCGAGGATGCGATCGGCGGGCCCAGAGCAGTCGATACTCGAACCGTCGGAGGCGGCGATCGATGTGTTGCCGATGTCCCGCTCGATGCCAAAAGCGTGCGCAATTGCGGTCAAGACTCGATTTTGGGGGAACCCCGAGGGATGCGCCGCATTGTACGTCCCTGAGCCGATCGGCACTGGACCCTCGTTCGGCCAAAACACGTAGCGCCCAAATCGAATCGGAATGTTGGCCCCGCCGAAGAGGACCATGGGGTATGGATCTTGGCGGTGGCTGCCATTGGCCAACTCGTTGAGCCAAACGACCAACGTATTGTCGAGCATCGTTCCGCTGCCCTCGGGCACGGAGTCCAGGCGTTGCACGAATTCCAACACGTGATTGGCGTGATGACGATTGTAATTGGTCATCTGCTCGATCCCGAGCGGCGTATCGTTGGGTGGTTCGACCGCGTGCGCAAAGAGCTGATGGACGTCCCCGGGTGGAGCTCCAAAGGCGGAGTTGGGCATTTGCGTCAATGCGTAAGACACGACTCGCGTGGCATCGCAAGCAAACGCAATGGTGATCAACTCGGCGAATTGAGTGAATCGGATGTTGTAGTCGTTGGGATCGTTGTCTGGGTCGATGGGTTGGGGCGGTACATCGCACTCGAGCGCTTCGAATCCAGCAAGGCGCAACTCGAGGTCGCGGACCATTTGGCCATGTTGGTCGAGCTTTCGCCTGTCTTCCGCGCTGAGACGGGGTGCGAAGGTTTCATATTCCTCCGCGACGAGGTCGAGCACACTCGATTGTTTCGTTCGCAGTCGGGTGGTGATCGACGGGGGCCCGACCTCCGGTTCCCCTCCTTCGGGGAAGAGGCGGGTCCAGAGCCGATCGGGCCGAATCTCCCGCGGCAAGGCCTGGCCGGGAGTCGCGAAGCTCACCCGCTCGTCGCGGGCTCCGATCTCGAGCGAAGCGAAACGATCTGGTCTCGCGATCGCTTCCGCGATGATTTGGTCGATGGAAGGAGCCAGAGACTGGACCTCCCGATCTTCGCCGATCGTTCCGGCTCCGGTCATCGCATTCACCGGACTGTTGTAGTGACCGACGGCGCCACCTTGTGGCTTGATCGTCACGAGATCGAGTCCGTCCAGGACCAGCATCCGGTTCCGGAGCGGATGGAGCGGTGCGAGGATGGTGCTGAACTCCGATTCCGCGAGGCCTGCGAGATCCGCTTCCCATGCACGATTCGTGGGCGGTGCGCCTGGACGCATGTTCCACGCGTCGTAGACGGTGCCATGATAGGTCATCAGGAACACGACGCGGCGCGGGGGCGAGGCATCCGCGGAGATGCTGTTGCGCATCAGCGACGGCAAGAACAGCGAGGCTCCACCGAGTCCGAGACTTTGCAGGAGTCGACGGCGCGTGGTCACCAACGGGGACTTCGTGAGTCTGTGCTCGGGGCGTTGCATGGTTCCGTGCCAGTTCTCGTGGCTCTAAGGACCGGGTATCCGGCGAAAACCAAACGTGTCCGAAGTGACGATCGCGATGAGCAACTCCCGCATGTTTCCACCCGATTCGTGCAATATCGCTTGGAACTCGTCCATCGCACAAACCTCTGAGCCTTCGAGGTCGGGCTCGCGGGCAAATCCATAGCGGAACCATTGCCGCGTGACGCAACGTTCGACGGCTTCGGAGGTCGCAAGGCGGTCGATGAGCTCGAGCGCATCGGCGACGGCTCCGTCGGCCTCGCCGAATCCCAAGATGATCCCCGATGCGTCGATGGGTTGGTCTTGGTCCTCGGTTCGGAACGCCCCAACGGAATCATAGATCTCGAATGGAAACCCGATTCCGTGAATGAGGGTGTGACAAGCGGCGCACGAGGAATCGCTGGTGAGCTGAACGTACCGGTCACGATTCGTCAGTGGCTCCGCACCCTCGCCCGGTTCGGGAGGGGTAGCATCGACGGTGTCGGGCGGGGGCGGGAGCGGGGAGCAAAGGATTTGATCCCGAATGGCGACCCCCCGCAAGACGGGCGACGGATCCACGGGATGGGCATGGGCCGCGAGCCACCCGGGCAACGTGAGAAACCCTCGCCGCTGCGTAGGATCGAGGGCCATGGTGGTCCAACCTTCGCCTTGCCACTCCACACCCATCAGAGGGGCCAGACGAGCATCGACGGGAAACTCGGTGCTCGTCAGCAATGCAGCGATCGTTCCTTCGCCCTCGAACATGACATGATCGACGAACTCACCCATCTGCTCGTATTCGGCATTGAGAAGATCCTCGGACCACGCTGGATAGGTGGGCAGGTCTTTCATTTCATCGAGCAATGAATCGAATTGAAGCCATTGGCGATGAAAGTTCCGCAACGAGGTTTGTGCCCGAGGTGCTTCGAGCATGCGACGGGCTTGGGCTTCCAGCGCTGCCGCGGTCTGCAAGTCACCCGCCTCGGCGGCGATGAACAGTTCTTCATCGGGCATCGAGTCCCAAAGCAAATAGCTCAATCGGCTCGCCACTTCGTAGTCGGTCAAGCGAACGAGGTCTCCCGGCTCACCTTCGGAGTCGCCGCGCTCGGCGATGTAGACGAAGTGAGGGGATTGCAGCATCGCCAAGAACGCGCTTGCGAGGCCGACGACGAAATCATCCGCGGGGCGCCCTGCGTCGTCGAAATTGGCCTCGAAGATTCCGACGTATCGGTCAATTTCGACGTCGGAGAGAGGGCGCCGAAACATCCGCCGGCCGTGCTCTTCGATCACGCTTGCACCGACGTCGAGGGCGGACGGGCGGTCCATCGGGATTGCACGCCCGATCGTTGCCTCCGCGGCCTGCAGGTCTCCAAAAAGGGTTTGTGTGACCGTATACGCAGCTCGGTAGTACCCTTCGATGAGGGCGGGCGAGGGAACTTGGAGTGCCGCTGCATTCTCGAAGCCATGGGAACGCGCATCGGCCGGCAAACCCGTCGACACGTTCGAGAAATCGCGATCACCAAACAGGTCCCCAAGCGTGTTGAGGTACTGGACGTTGCTCATACGCCGCAAAGGCGACTCCTGAGGTCCACACGTATCATCGCCCATCATCCCGGGCCCCTGGCCGCCATCGAGGCCATCGAGCCCGCCTTCGGATTCAGCGTAGGGTCCCTCCTCGGCCAGCCCAACGTCCCCATGGGGACGGCCTGGACGCTCGCCGCACGCGGTGAGGAGGACCGCTGCCAGAGCGATCGAGGCTGTCGACGTCTCTCTCATAACGAATCCAGGCTGTTTGGATGGCGAAGCGTGCTAGGCATTCATGCCAGAGTTTCGCACCGCGGCAACGTAGCCGTGGCCCGTATACGTGTCAATCGATCGGACGTTCGAGACGTGCTCCGTCACCATTGACGGGATCTCCAACAATCTGCCCGAGAACCGACCTCGGCGACGGTTTTGCTGCGTCGAATGCCTCGTTTGGAGCCGAGTGTGAAACCAGTCGAAATGGAGCCCACGATGAATGACCGCGATGAATGCAGTCCAGGAGCTTTGGTGCTTTTGCGAATGATGCTCGACCGCAAACCCGCCAGGAGCGGAAGTCCTCCGCTCTTCGGGCCGTCTCGCCTTCATTGCGATCCACCAACTGTTTCGGACTTCCGCGTCCCCTATCCCGCGGGATGGACTGCCAGATCCGGCGGTCACGATTCAGCGGGAGCTCATGGCACCGTCGGACCATCGTCGGACCACGGTCGCCTCCGTACGTCGTGATCAGAGCAGATCCAAGAACGCGAGCAGAGCTTCACGATCGTCGGGTTCCAAGGGGTGGGGCGACGGGGTCTCGGCGCGATCGTGGGTGAAGGGTGGGCCGAGGTCCACTCGTTGCAACACCTCCACGAGATCGGGTGCCCGCCCGTTCGTGAAGTAGGGTCGCTTGGCGAAGAGACGTCGCAACGAAGGGACGCGGGCACCATCGGGATGGACGTAGGGTTCGACGCCGGTCTTCGAGCGCTCGTCCATCGCCCAAAGAATGTCCGCGGCGCCGAAGATCCGTGATTCCCACGTGGATCTCGGTTGTCGCGTGCTCGGATCGTCGGCTCGCAGGCGAGCTTGATGGCACGATTCGCAGTGCTCGGCAAACCGATCGGCTCCGCGTTGCTCGATCGGACCGAACGCGTCTCGCCCTCGAACGGTGGGATTCGACTCGGGGTTGAACTCCACGAGAAACTCGAACAACGCGTGGCGCAAGGCGAGAGGATCGAGCGTACGGGTGGTCCTGTCGCCGTCGAGCAGGTTGCCAAGCCAAGGGTAGTTTGCGACTTGCACGGGAAACCACGGGTCGAGCGGGCTGCCACGTCCGGCCACGCGAAACTCGTTGTCGATCATGATCGTGGTCGTAGGGTCGAGCGCGCGGGAGAAATGCGGCCGGTTGCCGATGAGGCCACGCAACGTTTTCGTCGTCGCATGAACATCGTCGCGGCCGGTAGAGTGGGTGCGGCCGTCCACGGTGCCTTCGAAGTGACAGGTCTCGCAGGTGAATCGGCTGTGTTGGCCTTCCGTGTCGTTGGCCGGGGCCATCAGCGACGTGAAAAACAAAGCTTCACCGACTCGCGCCAAGGGGTGGCGGTTCATCGGTGACGACGCGGTCGCCGGGACGATATCGACGTCGTCGTCTTGCAGCACGACCCATGCGTCGAGGAGAGGAGACGCACCCAGGGCGCGGCGGGGTTCACCCGCAACTTGCGTCACTCCGGGCGGCATCTCGAAAGCCCGCACTTGCAACGGAGAGACGCGTGGGTCGAGCAAAATGCCATGCCAGCTGCCGTACGCGGTGAGCCAGATCTCGCCTGCAGGGGTCCATTGCACCCACTTCGGGGTCACGACCCCGTGCTCGGATACGTTGAGCACGAGCGAGCGTTCGAAGCGAAGCGATGCGTCGTCGTGCTCGAGCTCGTAGACGAATAGGAACGAGTCGATGTAGCCGAAGGCTCCATCTGCGCGATCGAGCGGATGATCTTCCACCCCGACGACCGCGAGGCTCATGTGTTCGTCGTGGAGGCGCGCGGCAAATCCCCAGATCGGTCCATCGTGTTCGATGGTGGTGCGCCGGCCATCGGGGACCCCTTGGTCGTCCAACCCCCACGCCTCGATCCGATGGCTCAGCAGGCAGTTGGCCAACAGCATCGAGGCGATCTGCCGCACCGCGATCGCGCCGGGGCAATCGCCGATGAGGTCCGGCGCGTCGAGCTGGCCATTGCGCGGCGATGGATCGCGTTCATGAGCGAATACGGGTCCAGCCGTTGCGACGATCCGTGATCGATGACGGTCGGCCAAGTAGAGGCGCCCCGCGGGGCCGATCGCGATGTCGCGGAGGGCGTGAACTCCAGGAATGGACCAACGACCTGCCTCACGGATGGTTCCGTCGGCGACGTGGTAGGCGAACACTTCGGCCGACCCCTCGCCAACGGCATACCCCGCGGTTTCGGTCCACGACCATCCGGTCACGCCCGTGGGCGCAGCGAGGCTCGAGAGGACCCGAGCGTCCCCATCGAGAACGTCCAATCGATCATTTCCCCGCAACGCACCTACGTACCGATCCGCAGAGAGTTGCGCGACAAGGAATGGATCGGGGCCCGAAATGTCACCCCAGGGTCGGGTATCGCGAGGAAGTGCCAATGTGCTCTCCTCGAGCGCGAACAATGAGGCCAACCGGGTCGCGCGGATCGATGCGACCGGGTCGAGGGGTTGCGGCGGCGTTCGAGCTTCCTGCGCGCCATGACTCGGGCATCCGGCAAGGAGCCAAGTGCCGAATCCCCGAGCCGTCCAACGGCACGTTCGCTTTACCAGCCGCCCGCTCCTGGGTCCTCTTTCTTGGCATCTGGTTCGCCTTCGGGATCCTCTTCGTCCTCAGGCTTGGGGACGGCCGCTTCCTTGGGTTCTTCGGCTTTCTTCGCCTCGACTGGCTTTTCAGCCTTGGTTTCGGGTTTGGGGGCTTCGGTTTTCTTGTCGCAGGCAATTCCGCCCAACGACAACGACAGCAATCCGACGAGCGTGCAGTGTTGTGAAAAGGTGCGCATCATCATTCCCTTTTTTGTGTGGGTGGCCGTAGGACTACGAGCATAGGTGGTGTCCCGTCAGGAGTCGACGGGGTGGCGGCACGCGCTGCCGATGACCGACGGAAATGGCGTGAGGTCGAACCGCGACGTGATAGGGTCGGTGCGTCCGACCGATGACCCATTCACGTTTCCTCGTGGTCTGTTGGGTCGCTCTGGCCGGTGGATGTGTCGGCGATCGGCCTGCTCCCGATTGCTACGCTGCGGGAGACGGGGGCGCTGAGCGTTGCGCGCTCATCGATGAGGCGTTGGATGCATCTGCATTCCTACTCCAGCCGAGGATCGATTGTACGAGCATCCCGAAGGGGGCACGGTCGGCCTCGTACGCGTTCACACCGACGGCGATGGGCGGGAGCGAGCCTTACACATGGAGTGCGGTCGGCTTGCCCGAAGGCCTGACCCTGGACTCGACGACGGGCGAGATTACGGGCGTACCGAACGTCGAGGGGCGGGTCGATCTCGAGCTCAGCATCACCGACAACCGGGGTCGCGTGGGTGATGCGTCTTGTTCGTTCGTGATCGCGCCTGCGCTCGTGATCGCTCATGACGACATCGCAGAGCAGGTCCCGAGCTGCGTCGTCGAAGGGCAATCGTTGCTCGATTTCGTCTTGACGAGCTCGGGTGACGGAACACCGATCCGCTGCGATACGCCGGAGGGGATCGGCAACGGTCGCGTGCCGGAAGGGATTTCGATCGATCCGGAGACGTGCGTGCTCGAGGGCGAACTCGCCGACGCGCGATTTGGGACCCAGGTGTTCATGGTTCGCGGACAGCAATCGGGGCACGAAGTGTGGTTGCCGTATTGCGTGACCCAAGGCACGCCTCGGGAGGGAGCCTATGCGATCGAGGTCGAACACAGCGACATCGATCCTGCCGTCGAAAATCCCGCCCTGGTGCCGTTGATGCGTCGTTACGATGCCGCAGCTCCGCTCGCGGTCGGAGCGAGCGACCAGGATCCCGTGTTTCGGATCGTCGATCCCGACTCGTGTGATGCCGACCTTTGCTACTACGGATTTGCGTTCGATATCAGCGCGTCGCTGTTCGACGCGGACTCCTTCACGCTCGATGGTGGTGCCCATGAGGCCGGACTCATCGTCGGACCCGCAGGTGGGCCCATCGGTTTCACCCATGGGCTGTTCGTCGATGGCATGAATGCCGCCGTCACCGAAGCGGAGCGCGCACGATTGACGTCTCGCGCATGGGTGCTCCAGGCCTCCTTCGACTACTGTTTGAGCCCGACCCCCGAGACTTGCATCAATACCGACGAGACTCCGGACAATATCGAGACGCAAGGCAACGGCAGTCTCGAGTTCGCGATCATCATGCTGTCGTTACCGCCAGAAGCGGCTCCATAGGAGGTCCGAGTGTCGACGCACCGGGTACACCTCGACGAGCTCCGCGTGGCCCAAACCTGGCTTCGCGAGGTTACCCCGGTTTGGCACGATCGATTCGCCCGATTGTTGTGGAGGCACTTGCCGAGGCTCGAACGGGCCCGCGTATTGTATGTTCACCCCGGAGCGGGAGACGGAGGAAGTGAGCTCATCCGTCAGTTGCCCGAGGATTGTGAAATCGTCGTACTCGCACCGAGCGACCTCGGGCGTATTGGGCTCCATCCAGCTCCGGTGCAGGGGTGGGGCGATCGCGTGTCGTTGGCCGAAGGTCCGCTACGAGGTTTCGTGGATCGCGTCGGCCGTCCATTCGATCTGGTCGTGGCGAACCTCGTATTGCCTACGGCCCTCGATATGCCGGAAGTCCTCCGCGAACTTGCGGTACTCGCCGGACCCAGCGGGACCATCCTTGCCACCCTGCCGATGGCGGGGACCTGGGGCGAGGCCGAAGATCTGTTGCGCGGCGTGTTGCGCGACATGAACAAATCCGGTGTGAGCAGCCGATTGCGTGACGCGATGCGACTGCGGCCGAACGGGGCCGAACTCGCACACGTGGTCGACGGACTTGGCTTGGGTCCCGCGGGCTACGTGATCGAGCAAGAGCGGTACACCTTGTTGTTTCGCAATGGACGCGAATTCTTGACCTCGCCCCTCGTCGAGTTCCAGCTTCGGCAGACGTGGCTCGCGGCCATTCGGGGCGAGGCCCACGACGTGTTCGCACGCCTCGAAGCCGCGATCGATGCGTGGGACGGATCGGTGTTTCCCGTGACGATCGTCGCGGGAATCGTCGTGCTGCAACGGGGTGCGCTCGGCCGGGGCGTACACCAGACCTACTGGACCGAGTTCCCCGAACTCGATCGGTTGTTTGGTCGCGCCGAAGCAGAGTCGGCTGCGGTTCGTGCCGAGGGCGTGGCGCTCGACCGGTTGCTCGGCCAGGTGCTCGAGTCGGACGACTGACCCTGAGCTCGTTGCGGCGATGGGTCGACGGCGTCGAGGTCTTAGCGTGGGCCGGCAGCGGCCCCGTCGCGTCGGGGATCGGCGACGCCGATCGTGAGGCCACCTTGCCGAACGACCAGGTGCAAGCCACCGAACTTGAACGAATAGGGATCGAGCAGCCGCAGGGTGTACCCGCGGTCGCGCAGGCGATCCAGGCAAATGGACGGGACGCGATCGGCTTCGATCAACACCTCGCGAGTGGGAGTGACGTGAAGCCGTGGAGCGTGCACCGACGCGAACGGGGTTTGATACCGCAGTCGCGCGAGCACGCCGACGATGCCGGAGATCATGCGCTCCGATCCCGTCGATCCGAGGGCTGCGATCGCCGAACCATCCCGGATCGCGATCGTCGGTGCAGCATTCGAGCGAGCCGAGGCCCCCGGTCGGAGGTAGTGCGGATGATCCTTTCGCTGGATCTTGAACGCTTTCATATAGCCGTTGTGCAGAAAGCCGAGCGATGGCGTGACGACTTTGGCCCCGAACGATCGCTCGATCGATTGAGTGAGTGCGACGGCATTGCCCGCGCGGTCGATGACCGACAGATGCGACGTCTCCCCCTCGCCGAGTTCCTCTCGCAGTCCGCGGGCGACGAAACGGGCGTACTCGGGGCTCGCGACATCGAACCCAACACGTAGCGCACGGGTATGTTTCCGGTCGACCCGGGCGCGGTGGATCGCGACGGCGAGCCGTTCGATCCCGGCCGGGGCGTCGAGCTCGAACGGGCCGGTGCCGAGCTCCTCGAGCAAGTGCAACATTTGGGCAAGGGTTTGCCCGCCCGCAGGGGGACCCGGACAATAGATCTCACCGCCGAGGAACGTCGCGCGAACGGGTTCCGTCTCCGCGGGCGGATGGATGGCGGCGAGGTCTTGCGCCGAGACGAAGCCATCGTTCAGTTGCATGTCCGCCGCGATCTCGGCGGCGATTTCTCCCTCGTAGAAATCGCGTAGGCCGTTCCGAGCCAAACGTTCGAGTGTGCGTGCGAGAATCGGTTGGCGAAAGATCTCGCCAGGCTTGGGAACGACGCCTTTCGGGTCGAGGAAGATGGGGGCGGCGGAGCGTTTGGCCAAGAACCGGCGATAGTCCGTGAGCAAGCGGGTATACAGGCTCGTGCGGCGAAACCCTTCGTGCGCCAATCGGATCGCGGGGGCCAGGACTCGCTCGAGTGAAGCGGTTCCGTATCGTTCGAGTGCGGCTTCCAGCACGGCGATGTACGTGGGGGTCGCAACGGCTCGATACCCGGCGTACCTGGCCGACAAAGCGACGGCTGTTGGCGTCGCGGACAACGGTGCGCGACAAGGCCCGGCGAGGACGAACGGACGTCGACCGGACAAAAGGATGGTCATCATGGCCATCCCGCCAATTCCCGAGCCTGCAGGTTCGACGACGGCCAACGCGAGCGACGTCGCGATGGCCGCGTCGATCGCGTTGCCGCCAGCTTCGAGCACTTGCACGCCGGCTTCGGTCGCTCGGTAGTGTGCGCAGGACACCATGCCGTGCTCCGACGATGAGCTCCACCACTTATCCGTATCGCGATGGTTTCGACGATCGAAGTAGGCCTCGTCCGAGAACTCGAAGGGACTCATGGGTCGATCCGAAGTGTTCAATCCCTTGGTCCTTGTCGCATGACGCAATGCCGCTGTCGACGCGGCTTGCAACCCAATCGCAACCGCGGGATCGTCCGCGCGTGCTCGGGCCGATCCTCAAACCCCTGCTGACCCTCGGCGCGATTGCGACCCTGTGGTGCTGCGACGCGAGCCCGCGGACCTCGGCGGACGGCGACGTGAAGCCGCCAGCGCCTATCGTTGCGCCGCCCCTCGAAACACCGACGGCGAAGGCCGAGGGTCTCGTCGAGCCCCCCGCACCAGGACCAGATCTCCCCGCGCCTCCCGTCCGACGCGACGGGACGATCCTCGGCGGCGCCGAGCTGATGGGGACGACGGTCTCGATCAACGTGTTCCTTCACGAAGGCGCCTCCGCGGCAGTGGCCGGGGTGGCGATGCAGGAAGCCCTCGACGAGATGGCGCGGCTCGAGGACATCATGAGCGAGTGGCGGAGCGAAAGCGAAGTCTCCGCGCTCAACCGAGCCGCGGGACAACCAGCTCGGAAGGTGACTCCGGAGTTGTTCGAAGTTTTGCAGCGCAGCCGTGAGATCAGCGAAGCGACGGGCGGTGCATTCGATGTCACGTTCCATGGCGTTGGTCAGCTGTGGTCGTTTCGCCCAGGGTCGATCCCACCGACCCCCGAGCTCGTTCGCGAGCACCTCGCCCTTATCGATTGGCGCAAGCTCGAGTTGAATGCCGCGGACAAGACCGCTCGACTGGCTGCCTCTGGGATGAAGATCGGCCTCGGGGCCATCGCCAAGGGATATGCGGTCGATCGCGCGTCCGCAGTGCTCCGTTCGCGAGGATTTCCGAATCATGTCGTCGAGGCGGGCGGTGATACATACGTCTCGGGCACGAAGGACGGAACCCTGTGGCAGGTTGGCGTCCAAGATCCTTCGGGTCGAGGTGCGATCGGTGTCTTGCCCGCGAGCGACATCTCGATCGTCACATCGGGTGACTACGAGCGGTACTTCGACTACGAAGGCAAGCGTTACAGCCACATCATCGATCCCAAAACCGGTTGGCCGATCGAAGCCGAGCGCAGTCCCACGAGCGTGACGGCGGTGGCCAAGAACGCCACGGACGCGGATGCCTACTGCACCGCGTTGGCGGTGATGGGGATCCGCGATGGACTGCGTTTCGTCGACGATCACGAGGGGCTCGATGCCGTGTTCGTCGATCACGAGGGGAAGGTGTTTGTTTCCGACGGGTTGCGGGAGACCTTCCGGCGCATTCAGCCCGGGTCGGGTCCGTCCGAAGATGTTGTCACGCCGTGAAGGGTGAAGTTCCAGAATCGCACTGCATGAAGATAACCATGTATCGTGCCGGACCTGGAGCGCGGCAACTGTCGCGGCGAGAGCAAGAAAAATTTGTTTCACGTTGCTCGTGGGGGCCACCAAACCGTACATTTCCGTCAGAGGGTCTCCAGCTTGGATCAGGCGTCACGGAACGAGGGTGGACATAGCGGGTTGGCGATCCTCCTTGGGGTGCTCTCCTTTGTATGGGCGGTCGACGCTCGGGCCGAACCTGCGCCCGTCGGGGGGTCGCTTCGGCCGCCGTCATGGGACATGACGCTCTCGGAGCTGCAAGCGATCGGTTTGGGTCAGCGACGTGCCGATCCGATTCCGGTCGACCCGTCGCTTTTGCCTCCGGCGCTCTCGAGCGGTCGCAGCTCGGTGGTGTTGCCGGTGACCGCGGCACCGGCCGCTGTGATCTTCGTCAACTTCGACGGGGCCGATCTGTCCTTTGTGGAATTCGAAGCCGAGGATTCGCGCCAGGACACGACACAGATCGAAGAGCTCGAGGGTGACTTCGAGCCCTACGGTGGGAGTAGTCGCGATCAGGCCGCGGTGATGCAGGCGGTCGAACGCGATTGGGCGGAATACAACGTCCTCGTCACCGACGAACGCCCGGACACCGGCAGCTATGTCATGAACATGGTCGGCCCGACGAATCCATTCAATCAAACGACGTTGGGTGTCGCCTTGCTCGATTGTGAGGACCGGCTCACACCCAACAATGTCACGTTCGCCTTCCATAGCGCGGACGATGGTTTCGGTGCATCGGTCACTGCGACCACCATCGGTCAAGAGGTCGCGCATTCGTTTGGCCTCGAACACGTGGCCGAGCCGGGCGACATCATGAACCCGATCAATGCGGGCGGAGACGCCCGGTTCCTCGACGAATGCATTTCGATCGAGCCTTCGGTCATCGAAGGCGATCCCAACGGGGTCCTCTGTGAACGCCAACACATCGAGCAATGCGGCTCGGGGCTCGAGCAGAACTCGCATGCCGAACTCATCGAGTTGTTTGGGCCCTCTGCGCCGGATCTGATCTCGCCTTCGGTGCAGATCGTGGCACCCAACGACGGGGCCAAGTTTACGTCGCTCGCCTCGTTCACGATCGACGTCGAGGCCGACGATGATTCCTCACTGGCCGAAGTCCGTCTGCTCCAAGCTGGCGAAGTGATCCAGACCGATGCGAGCGAGCCCTATGGATGGCAAGTGAATCGCGCTCCCGACGGTGAATACGTGTTCACCGTCGAGGCCGAAGATCTCGCGGGCAACATCACGGTGAGCAACACCGTCACGGTTCAAGTCGGCACCCCAGGGCCAACGGGCGGGGATTCGGGCGACTCGGCGACGACCGGCATGGGCAACGACGAGGGGGAGACCGGGGACGACGGTTTCGATGCTGGCGGTGACGAAGCCCAGAATGAAGGGAAGGGCGCAGCGCTCCCGCCCGGCTACGGCGAAGGGGTTGCCGAGTTCGATGTGAACGAGGACGGGAACGGTTGCGCCGTCCATGCCGTTGGACCCGAGGGTCGAGCCGCGGCATGGCTCTTGCCGTTGTGTTTTGGACTTCGCCGACGTCGACGATCCCATCGCTAGGCCCCGTCGGCGCGTCGAGGTGACGGAGGCTCAGGAACCGACGATCACGTGGTTCGCCCCATGGGCCTCGAGCCAAACACGTACGCGATCACTGTGCGCGCCGGACAACGTGATGGTCTCACCCTCGACCGTGCCACCGCAGGCGAGCGCGGTGCGAAGCTCCCGGGCCAGCGCTTCGATGTCGGCGGCGGGTCCGGTCAGCCCCTCGATCACGGTCACGGTCTTGCCACCACGACCCTTCGATTCGCGTCGAACGACGAGCTTGCGGCGGAGCAGGGCATTCGACCTAGGCTTGGCGACTTCTGGCTCCTCCACCGGTGCGAGCACGGAGTTCGTGGCTCCCTCCGGAAGATCCAATCCGCGGCCAAGATGGGCAAAAGGGTTGCTGGTCAGCCCGGGAGTTCCATCTGTGGATACGCGAGGTTTTTTGGGCATCGGGTCTCCGTTCGTCAGCGGCCGCACAACGCTGCTAGCCAATGCATGACGAGGTCCTCGAGCGTCCCATCGCGGCCAAACAACTCGACTCGGGATGGAAAGCCGACGTGTCCGCCACGCGGGAGTAGATAGGATTCGATCGCGGAACCTGCATACGCAAGGGCCGGCCGGATCGTCCACGAGGGGATCATCGGGTCACCTTCGGCGCCCAGATAGAGTGCTGGAATTTTGAGGTCGCGCAGACAAGGGGCCACGCTCGTCTCGGTGTAGTAGTGCTCGCGGCTCTCGAAGCCAAAGCGGGGAAGGATCACGCGTTGGTCCCACTCGGCGATCCATCGAATGGGTGTCACCGAAGACACCGGTGGCGCCCACCGATGGCGCAATCCAAACGGGAGATAGGCTGCCTTGAGCGCTTGCAGGACGGTTCGGCGATAAGGTGCCGTTCGTTTGCGATCGAACGCGATCGCCGACGGCGTCAAGTCGAGGGGGGCTCCGATCGCAACGACCGCAGCGACGCGGGGATCGGGATCGAGGGCGTAGCGAAGGGCAAGGTGGCCTCCGAGCGAGTAACCGACCACGAACACACGCTCGTATCGTTGGAGGACGTCGACGCAGCTCTGCACATCCTCGACCAAACCGGCGTGATAAACATCGTCGCCGAGGCCATCGGCACCGCGCAGGTGCGGGCGTAAGCCGGCCCAACCAGCTCGCAGCACGGCAAGGGACGCCGCCCTCATGTATTCGCTGTTGGCATTGCCACCGAGGCCGTGAATCAACAGGACGGCCGTATTCGAATCGGGGCGATCGCGGATCCAACCGCGAAGGCGGATCTTTCCGACGCGTGCGTCATCGAGGCGAGTCGACCAGGGCGCATCGGCCGGGGTCTCGGTGGGCAGCCAACGGTTTTGGATCTCTCGGGCGACGGTCCAAAAGTGGCCCGAGAACGCAGGGGCAAGGCGGCGCATGGTCCGAAATTACCAACCCCCGCCACCACCACCGGTCGGCCTCGGCGGACGCTCATCGTGCAGGCCTCCAAACACAGGAGCGAAGCGGAGCACCTCGGCCGTGGCTTCCACGATCCGAACGCGAGCGATCTCGCCAAACCTATCGTGCACGCTCACGACGAGCGGATCATCGACACGCAAGAACCAAGCACAATCATCGAGGTACGGAGCCTTCGTGGTGGATTCGACGTCGCGATGGCAAGCCCCATCCTCCTCGAACGCAATCGATCCGCGAAACGGCGTGGCCGGAAGCGCCTCAGCGGGCTGTGGACGATAGACGAGGCTTTCACCCGCTTCCTCTTCTTCGAACATGTGTACCCAGTCGCCGGGCAGCGCTCGTAGTTCGGCATGCTGCTCGTAGAGTTCCGCCGTGGGAGGGGTTTCGTCGTTGGGTCCGGCGTCGCAACTTCCGATCCACATTGCCGCGATCGCAACCATCACGCATTCCACTCGGGCCATCGGGTCCTCCGCGTCCCATGCTAGCAAAATGCAAAAGAGCGGGGTGACAGGATGCCACACCGCTCTGTTCGCGCCCAAGCGGGGCGGGGTCGCCTAGTCGCGCGACCAGGACAACATCAAGCGCAGCACGTACCAGAACAGCAACGCGACGGCCGAGAAGAGGGCGAGCGCCGCAGCCACGTGTTGGTCCACGCGGTACTGATGCAGGATGTTCGAGGTGAAATAGAGGATGTAACCGCAGGCCATCGCGATCATCGCGACCGTGAACAGGATCCCGAGGTTGAACCCAAACACGATGCTCGCGGTGATGAGACCGAGTGCGGCCATGCTCGCGACGCTGAGAGCACCTCGCAGGAACGAAAAATTCTGCTTGCTGAGGAACACGTAGCCGGTCATTGCCGCAAACATGGCCATGGTGACACCGCCGGCGGTCACGAGACCCTCGGGCCCGATGACGTACTTGGCGACGAAGACGAGCGGTACGAAGATGACCGCTTCAGCGACCGTGTAGAGGATGAGGCCGGCGTACTGCATGCCCTTCGAGCTCGAGCTCGACGCCCACGAATCCGCGATCCAACTGACGCCGACGAACGCACCGAGGACGAGCAGCCAGCTGTAACGGCTGAACGACAGCAGGTTCATGACCGCGTAGTCCAGCCCTGGGATCGCCTGTAGCCCCACTTCGAGCAGAACGAACACAGAGATCGCGAGTGCCAAATGCAAGTAGGTGCGTTCGATGAAGCGAGCGCGCTCGGCGGGCGACGCATGCGCGGCCATCGTGTTGGCGTCGTGCTCGAAGGCGCGGTTCGTGCTCGGCGGAGGCTGACCCCATGGCGACGAGTTCGGTGGCGGCGTCCAAGTCGACGGCTGGGGGTTACCCCACTGCGATCGTTGACCTTCGTAGGGGTTTTGCGGCTGGTTCATCCGATTCTCCTCGACTGATTGTGAAGCCCGCATGGGAGGCGGGGCAACCCCCCCGTCTCCGACCGGCGAGGGACCTCGTGGCGACCCAAAAGCGGCAACACCCTGTTCCGCGAGCAGGGCGACCCCTACACTCTGGACTCCGAAGCTCTCATGGGGAGAACCGCAGATCCAGCGGGTGTAGACCGTTCGCGCGGCGAAACGAGGATTGCACGGGGCCCAGTACCGCCGGTCGCAGGCCCACCGGCCACCGACGAACCGCGGTTCGGCACGGAATCCGAGGGTACCGCGCGCGGGGCGGCCGGTTTTCCCCAGCGGACCGGAACCTGGCCACAAGGCCGCGATCGTTGGCCGCAGCAAAACCCGTCGGCGCCTCGCGTCCGCTTGATGGGCGGCAAGGTCGTGCCTGGAACCCGCTACCGCATCGTGCGGTGGCTCGGCGAAGGAGCGATGGGTGTCGTCTACGAGGCCGAGCACATCGACATCGAGCGCCGCGTCGCCCTCAAGATCCTTCGCTTCGACCTGAGCGGTGAAGCGAGGATGGCCCAGGTCTTCAAGGACGAAGCGAGGGCGGCAAGTCGACTCGGCTCGCAGTTCGTCGTCGAGATCTACGACTTTGGTGAGCTGCCCGATGGTCGCCTGTTCTTCGTGATGGAGTTGATGCGAGGCAAAGACCTCGTCCCGGCCGAACCCGGTCTCGCGCTGCCCCAGGCGAAGGTGTTGACCTGCCTCCGCCAAGTCTGCAAAGGGCTGGCGGCCGCCCACGCAGCGAGCATCGTGCATCGTGACGTGAAGCCCGAAAACCTCATCATGACGCGCGTGGCGGATGGTCGCGAAGTCGTGAAGCTGGTCGACTTCGGCGTTTCGGCCATGTTGGCCGCAGGTCACGGCGCGGAGCGAGGTCCGACCGGAACCCCACACTACATGGCGCCCGAGCAGATCTTGTCGAAGCCCTTCGATCGGCGACTCGATGTCTATGCGCTCGGCTGCACGGCGTACGAACTCTTGACCGGTCGAACTCCGTTCGACGCCGATACGATCGAGGACCTGCTCGAAAAGCATCTGTTCGAGCCGCCGATTCCACCGCGCAAGGTTCGTCCCGATCTCGGCATCGCACCGGCTCTGGAGGCGGTGGTCCTGCGTTGCATGGCCAAGGAGCCGAGCGATCGCTATCCCGACATGGCGGAGGTCGAGGCGGCGCTTTGCGAGGCCCAGATCGCCGCCAAGCTCGTGACCGAATGGGACGACCTACCGCTGCCGCAGATTCCCGATGCGGCTCGTCGAACGCGGATCCAAGCGGCGATGCCCACGTTGGCGAAAGGCGGCCGCTCTCGTTGGGTGTGGCCGGTGGTCACCGCCGCTAGCACGTTCGCGGCCGCAGTCTTGGCCATGTACGTGCTGTTGGGCCGCGGGCCCACCGAAGAGGACGAGCACATCGTCGAGACACTCACGCAGGATGCACGGGCTGCGGCCGCGAATGCGAGCTGGGTGGCACCGCCCCGCGGGCAACCGAACGCACCGACGGCCTATGCGAAAGTCCGCGAGCTCGAAGGTCTCGAGGGCGCGGCGGCCTTCCTCGCGGCCGAGCGAGGTCGACAGCTGCGCTCCGATTTCGCGAACACCCTCTTGCGCCAAGGTGACGAACTTTGGGAGCACGGGGCCAAACAGCTCGCATTCGTCCACTACTTGAATGCGCTCGTGTTCGACGAGGGCAACGTTCACGCCATCGAACAGCTGAGTGTCCCCACGGCACTCGTCGCCGATTACCTCGATCGCGCGAAGCAAGGGGAGTTGACGACCGAAGAGCGCACCCTCACTTTGGTTGCGGCTGCCGAGGTCGAGGACGATCCACGCGCGCGTGAAACCCTCGAAGGACGCGTCGCCGCGGATCTCGAGGCGGGCACATTGTCGCAAGCGAGTGAACTCCTCCTCGCTCGGGCCGCGGGGACGAGCTCGGTGTGGCGAAGGCGCGGACGCGTCTCGCCCCAACCCACCGCCGCGGCGGCAGTGGCCGTCCCTCCACCCACGGTCGACGAAGGTTCGGTCGCGGTTTCCGGCGATGAACCCATCGTGATCGACGAGCGCCTCGACGCTTCGGAGGTCGCCCTCGGAGACGCGGCGGACCCATTGGATGCCGCGTCTCCGCGCCGCTCGCGACGGACGCGGAAGGCGGACGAGGCCACGGATCTGCGGTCCGAACAACGCGACCCCGAGCGCGCGGCTCAACTCGCCGAGGAGGGGAAGGCGGCATTGGCCCTGGGTCAGCGAACCGAGGCGATGGCACGTTTCAACCAAGCGATCTCGTTCGACCGTGGCAATGCCGAAGCGTTGATGGGCTTGAGCGACATCTATTTCGACACGGGGGCCGACCACAAAGCCGTGGTGTTCGCGGAAAAGGCCGTTTCCGCAGCACCCTCCCAAAGCGGCTATCGGCTCAAGCTCGGCGATGCCTACTTCAAGGCACTCCGCTACAAAGATGCGCTCGCCCAGTACGAAGAAGCGAAGACCCGCGGTTCTTCGCAAGCCGATAGTCGGATCGACAAGGTTCGCGCGAAGATCGGCGGCTAACCTCAAAGGCGAGGTGTCACGTCGGGACCGCTCGACGAACGTGCGTAATCTTCGAGCTCATCGAAGATCCGGGGGGTCTCCCAGCCGAAGCCAGTAAACGCTTCGCGCAGCAGTGTCTTTTGCCGTGCGCGGTCGCGGTGATGAACGTCGGGGGCTTGCGGGCTGCGCCAGAGGAACACCGCCCGCGCATCGTCCGTGTGTCGTGCGCTATACAACGCAGCGCCTCGGCCAGGAGCGGCATACATGACCGTCGACGTCTACACCGTGGGCATCTTCGGCGACCGAGGCATCGAATCGCCAAAAAGGTATTCGACGTCGCTGCGGGTTGCATCGAGGAAGATCTCGCTGAGCTCGTCGCGCATGATCTCGACATGGCGATCCGAGAACGCGGCGATCAGTCGGTCGATATCGACGACGACGCTCGAGCGAGCACCATGCACACGAGTGGCACCTTTTCAAGGATTACTTTCCGGTAAGTCGACGGTACCCTGTTCGGATGGCGAAACCGACGGATACCCGAACGCGGATCGTCGCCGTCGCGCGCCAGTTGTTCGTCCAGCGAGGGGTTCAACAGACGAGCCTGCGAGACATCGCCGAGCAGCTCGGCATCACCAAACCGGCCCTCTACTACCACTTCGAGTCACGCGAGGCGCTGCTCGAAAGCATCGTGCGACCGCTGCTGGAAGACATGGACGCCTTCGTGATCACATGGGAATCGGCCTCGTCGCTCGACAAGCGCGAGTTGTTGGCCGACTACTTCGACCTGCTCCACCGTCATCGAGAGCTACTGGAGATGTTGGTGCGCGACCTCGCGGCGTTGGGTGTCCTCGACCTGGGTACAAGGATGATCGATTGGAGGAGCCGCCTCATCGCGATATTGCTCGGCCCGGGGGCGCCTTTGGCTGAACAGGTTCGGGCCGTGGTGGCGATCGGTGGAATGTCGGACTGCACCGTCACGTTCTCGGACGTCCCGATGGAGACGATCAAGGACACCGCGGTCGAAGCGGCCTGTGCCGCGCTTGGCCTGCCGGCGCCGAAGCGAACTTCGTCCGGACGGCGAAGTCGTTCATCGGATTGACTTGCCCGTGAATGGCTCGCCCGACGACCGAAGGCTCGGAGCAAGGGGTGCTTGGTCAGCGGAGAAGGCTGAGCGGATATACCGGCGTTCCGCGGAGGACCGCGTCGAAGAGCATGGGCACTTCATCCCCACGCAATGAAACGTTCGCGAGTTCCTCGAATGTGAACCATGCCGCTTCGAGGCTGTGTTCATCGGGGTTTCGCTTGGGCAGTCGATCGTCGATGGGGCGGGCGACGAAGACGACGCGCATTCGGGCTCGGCCGCCGTCGATCACTCGGTGTTCGATCTGGAGGATCCCTTCGAGGTCGATCTCGATACCGGCTTCTTCGAGCGTCTCTCGTCGAGCCGCTTCGGCGAAGGTTTCGTTCGGCTCGACCGCCCCGGCCGGGATGTACCAACCACCGCCGTGCTTGCGCTCATGGACGAGGAGCAGCCGACGGCCGAGTCGGACGAGGCACAGGGAAAAACAAAACGTCCCAATCTCGACCGCTGGCATTGGGCTAGAAGGATATCTGGATCGGACCACACGGCAAACGCGAGCCGACGTACAGTCGACTCGCGCTTGCGCGGTGGCAGGTCCGACGGCGGGAGCGAGACCGCTCAAAGCGGCTGAGCGAAGGTCCCGAGGTCGACGAAGGCTCCGTCGCTCATCGCGACGAATGGCCGCTCGTCGAACCGCAGGTCGCCTTGACCATCGTGCTGCACGATCTGGAGCTTCCCGAACCCATAACCCATCGGTCCGCGGTTGTAATAGTGCACGGCGAGATCGTATGGAAATGCCTTGGGCACGCCTTCGATGGCAAAACACTCCGGGCCGTATCCAGTGGTCACGTCGGCATAGAGTTCACCGCCGGTCGCGAGCTGCTTCGATTCGTAGTAGGCATGGTTGCGTTTCCCATCCCGTACATGGAAGTCCACGTCATTCGCATCGGTCTCCCAAACGATGACGAATCGGGTGGACGGTTTCCTTGGCAAAGGGACACGGGCGGCCTCCAGCATTGCACGCACTTTGAATCCGACGGTGGGATCGGCTTTGATCCAAGCCGCGGCGATGAGTCCAAGATCTTCGCGCAGAATCTGTCGGTGTCCCACGAATCTGTCGTCCGGATATGATTGATTCAACTCAGCTCGGATCGCCTCGAATGCAGCCTCCGGTTGGCCCGCCTTGAGCAAGGCATAGGCGTAGAGGCGGTGGCTCGATGGATGATCGGGTCGGGATTCGACGGCTTTGGCGAATGTATCGACTGCCAACTGTTGGCCGGACTCACCCACGCGTTCGAGTCGGGCGCCCGCATAGCGGCGGAGATCGGCGCGTGACGGGTATAGATCGATGATCGAGCCGTAGGCCCGCGCCGCGGTCTCGCGCTGGTCGCTGGCTTCGGCCGCCTCGCCAAGGGCGATCAAGGCCAACAGATCGCGAGGATCCTGTTCGCGCCACTCCTCCGCCTTCGCGAGCGCTTCGGAGGGATGGCCGGCCGCGATGAGCCGTGTCACTTCGAAGAACCTTCCGCTGGCTGGAGCCGCTTCCGCACCTTGGGTGTCCGTTCGTTCGGTCGCTTGTGCCTGGGCCAGCCGTTCCCAGGTCGTCGGCTCGCGGGTCGGAGGGTCCGAGTTCGACGAATGTTCGGATGGCTCTCCGTCCGGAGTCAGCACGAAGGGATAACGTACGACGACCGGGCCACCATCGTTCGGTCGTGGGAAGGTCCAGCGACGCACGGCCTCCGCGATGCACGTCCCCACGGCCGGGTCTCGAACCGTCGTGCTCTCGACCACCGAGGCGGCAACGTTTCCGGTCTCCGCGATCGTAAATCCGATTTCGACGCGGCCCGACAGGTCCGGCTGTCGCACGAGCGCTTGGTCGTAGCAGTGTCGGACTTCCTGGATGTGGGCGCGGACGACCCGTCGGATGAGGTCGCGATCCAAGCTGCCCTGGACCTCGGCACGAGCGTGCCGGACCTGCGGCCGGGCTCGCCCGCGTCCGCCGAACCCTGCACCCGAGCCCCGTCCGTAACCGGAACCAGTTCCACCCCCGCCTCGTCCGATGACCCCGAAGTTGCCGAGTCCAATCGTCGATTCGCCTTCACCACCCCCGCCTCGTCCGGTGCCGACGAGGCCGAGCCCACCGATCCCGAACGCCTCACCGACTTCGGTGCCGGTCAGACCACCCCAGACGTCTTGATCATCGTTGCCCACGGCAAAGGCGTGACTAGAGGAAGCCTCGGCAAGGAATTGCCCTGCGTCGGCCGCGATGAGTCCGAGCACGCCGGAGTCCGCGAGCGGATCCGGAGGTGCCTCACTCCACGTGGTCGGGTCGGCCGGTTGTCCCATGCGTCCTTCCTGGCCGTGATGGGGCGGCGGCAGCTCACCTCGGGCCAGGACTTCGATGCCGGTCGCCCCGGTCGTCAGGATATCGGCCAGCGCGGTTCGATCGATCCGAAACCGCCGATAGTCTTGTTCCGTCTCGAGGACCAGCAACGCGGTGAATTCGCTGAGTACGCGGTGTTTGGTCGAAAGTGCGACGATGGTGTTCTGCAAACTCACGCGTCCGGTCGCGTCGCTTTCGGGAAGGGTCGACCGCATCGTTTGCAACCGGTCGACTTGCGCACGCACCCAGGCTCGTTCGAGCAGCGGCCGTTCGACCCACGTCGTGGGGACGTCAGCGGTGATCGTGGTCGACCCTTCGAGGACGACCCGCATTGCTGCATTCGGCGGCAAGTCGGCGTAGATGAGCAGCTCGTCGCCCGGTTGGACGCCTTCGAGCGTTTCGGGCCATACCCAGTTTGCGTCCGCCACCGAGACTCTCATCGGAGGCAAGGTGGCTCGCCCGAGCTTGTGGGCGATGAGATCGAGCGGAAGTCGAGCGTCGATGACGACACCGTCGATGACGACCTCGCTCGTCGTGATCGCTTTGAGGGTGTTCGGATCTTGGATACCACCATCGGCGATAGCGTCGATGCGTTCGATCCCGTGGGCCGCGAGAGCTCGCACCGCGTCCTGGAGCTGAACCAGTTGGGGCGAACCCGCTGTCGCGATCCCGTCGGACACCACCAACAACCGCGTGGAGTCGTTTGGCATGGCCGCGATCGTTCTCAATGCGCCTTCGAGATTCGAGGCACCGAGCGCCCGGCGAGCGGCAATGCGTTGCGCCTCGACGGTCCCGAACCCGCTCGCCGGACCGCTGTACACCTCCTGTGTCGTTTGATCGAAGCACACCACGCGAAGCGGAAAATCTTCTCCCGTGGCAACCCGTAGGCGCCCAAGCACAGCCACGAGCCGATCGATCTGGCCGTCGAAACCGAGGGCTCGCGAGGCACTCGTATCGAAGAGGACGGTCAACGAACCCACCGGGACTGCGGGCAGGTTGCCCGCGGGGGAAACGCGGACCATCGCGAGGTTGTCGTGGCGAAGACCCGCGATCGCGCCATCCGTCTGGATCTCGAGATCTCGCTCGGGCGTGTATGCTCGTCGTTTCACCTCAATGACACGGGTGTCGATCGCTGATCCACCGACGTTCGTTGCGGCACCGGGTGCTGGCACTTTGCGTTCGATGATGCTCGCGTCCAATTCTTCGATCTGTGGCAGGCCGCGTAGCTTCAACCGGTATGGTTCGGCCGAGTTTGGCAACTCCTGTGAATAGGACACGATGATCTCTTTGCGTTCGCGCGGACCGATGGGGAATACCCTCGCACTGAACGAGTTGCCGGCCTCGTTCTCGAGCAGTGCGGGATCCTGTCGCCTGTGCAGGAAATCTTCATAAGCCACGCGCGCGGCTTGGCGTTCGACGACCTCACCTTCTTGCCATCGTCCCTGCACTTTCATCGCAAAGCGTGAAATGGCGGCATGCAACGGCATCTCGATCTCGAAGCGTCCCTCGATGATACGCTCATGTGGATTTTCGAAGACGAGCTCCATTTCGGTGAAGGCGAGTGGTCCCTCGATGACGCCACGCGCTTTGAGCCGCACGAGTTCGAGTCCAGTGCCGTCCGATGCGGTGAGCGACACCGGAGCCGGAGGGAGGGATTCGTCATCCGTCCATCGCAGTCGCTCGTGCGTGGGAGCTACCGGTAGCGGGTCGGCCTGCTGCGAATCCGGCACGGCGTCGATGGGGTTGCCCGTGCACCCTGCCATCCACGTCATGAGGAGTGTGAGCTGCCGCCTACGGATTCGTCCGCCGCATCGAAGAGCCATGTGCCCCTCACGACATCGGCCAGCTTCCGAGGTTCCCTTTGGCGCTTGGGATCGCGTCTGGAGCTCCCTAGTACTCGGTGCCGGAAGTTCGTAGCCGGTTATGCACGGCACTACGCCACGATGGCTGCGTTGCTCGACGCTC
>Ga0315912_10000677_pt1 | contig 54407 bp, 44 predicted proteins | sample VfabasoilMG_FD_204469 | JGI IMG/M metagenome (GOLD analysis project Ga0315912, IMG submission 204469) | Garden soil microbial communities collected in Santa Monica, California, United States - V. faba soil | ecosystem: Environmental > Terrestrial > Soil > Garden | place: USA: California...
GTGGCCACGGCGGCGGCGGCATGGGTGGCATGGGCGGCATGGACTACTAAGTCCGGGCCTCACGTCTCACATCAAACTCTCAAGGCGCGCTCTCCGGAGCGCGCCTTTTTCTTTGGTCTGTTCAGATGGGCACTGGGCAGCGGACACCTCCGGATAGGGCCAAGCAAGGGCCGAGCCGAAGGGGTCGGGTTGTGGGGTGTGGGCGGAATTGAGGCCCAGCCTGACCCGTCTGGCTGGTTTTAGGGGGAAAATACCACGCCTTGTCCGAAATCGGCTCGTTCATTCGTTGAAGCTGACGTACACCTGTCATCAACTCCCAAAGAAAGATCGCCATGGCCAAATACCTGATCTCCTTTCCCAGCGCCGCGATGGTCATACCCGACGGCGAGTTGGAGGCAGTGAGCCGCGATTCCCACGCCGTGATCGAAGAGGCGAAGGCCGCCGGCGTTTACGTCTTCGGCGGCGGCATCGATGAATCCGTACCGCCCGTGCTGGTCTCGGCCGACGGCACGGTCGCCAAGGGCGGCTACCCGTGGGCACCCCCGCTCAACGGCGGCTTGTGCGTGCTCGAACTACCCTCGCGCGAGGAGGCTGTCGTGTGGGCCGCCCGCATCGCGAAGGCCTGCCGTTGCCGCCAGGAGCTCCGCGTTTTCGGGTTCGACCCCGCTTCTTAAGGGCGTGTTAACTCCGTCTGAGGAGAAAAAGACGACGCCCTGTCCGAAATCGGTCCGGTCATTCGTTGAAGGGGTGATCGAGACTTCACTCCCTTCATCAAACAGATAACCCTCAACCAGTCATGAGCACTTCACCGAAGAACACCCAGTCCGCGGCGGAGCGACGATCGGCCGAAGCCGAACTGCGTGGGCTTATCACCAAGTTTGCGCCCGCGCATCAACGGCTCGTAAGCGCAACGCGGCGATGGCTGCGAAAGCGTCTGCCCACCGCCCATGAGGTGGTATATGAGTATCGCGACTTCTTCATCATCAGCTGTTCACCGAACGAACATGGCTATGCGGGCGTTTTTGCCATTCGCGGGAGTGCGGAGGGCATCAGGCTCTACTTCAATCAGGGCAAGGGATTGCCGGATCCGGAAAAATTACTGCAGGGCTCCGCCAACCTGGTGCGCTGGATCCAGTTGGAGGGCACGTCCACTTTGGCTCGGCCGGCGGTTGTGAGCCTGGTCGACGAGGCCCTCGCGCGCAACCGCGTGCCGTTTGCACGCACCGGCCACGGGCCGGTGACCATTCGTCCGACAGCGGCGAAGAAGCGGCGACGGTGAGTGCTGCCTAGCAACTATTCCGCTAAGTCTTCTACACACCCCGCCCTGTCGGGCACCCCTCTTCATAGAGGGGACTTTGCTGGCCGGGATTGATCCCCTCTATCAAGAGGGGTGGCGCGCAGCGACGGGGTGTGTCGCTCAGGATTAATTGTCAGCGCTGCTTCAGCGACTTCACGTGCGCCACGAACTGATCGACGGCGATCTCGGTGCCTTGGTAGAAGCCCGACGCTTTGTTTTTCTCGAAGTCCCCGTTATCCCGGTGGAGCGCCGTGAAGACGTAGCGCGTGCCCGTTCCCGCGGTTTCCATGGTCATGATGGCGGTGATCGGAATGTCGTCAAAGACCGCCGGGCGATAGTCGGGAAACAACATGGAGGTCCAGATGAGGCGTTCCATCGGGATGACTTCCAGGATACAGCCGACGTTGGGAAACTCCTTCCCGTCCGGCAGGGCGATGGCGATGCTGATGATGCCGCCCGGCCGCAGGTCCAGCTCGGCTCGCGACACCCGTCCGAAGGCCTTGGGCATGTACCACTCCTTGAGGTGCTCCGGTTTCGTCAACGCTTCCCAGACGAGCCGCGTGGGAGCGTCGATGAACCGTTCAATGGCGAAATCGAGTTTCGGGTCGATCTTGATGGGCTTGCTCATGATTTTGATTCCTTCTCTTTCAGTTGTTTGACGTATTGGTCGAAGCGGTCCAACCGGGCCTCCCACAAGTGGCGTTGCTCGGACAGCCAGTCCTCCGCGACCTTGAAGCGTTCGGGCACGATCTCATAAGTCCGCGTCCGTCCTTGCTTCGTCGACTTCACCAGCCGGCTCTCCTCGAGCACGGAGAGGTGCTGCACGAACGACGGGAGTTGCATGTCGAAGGGTGCCGCCAGTTCGCTGACGGTGGCGGGCCCGGCAGACAATACCTCCAGGACTTTCCGCCGGGTCGAATTGGACAAGGCGCAGAAAACATCATCAGCGAGGGCGGCTTGGGACATTTTTATTATGGGTCGATTGGTGGATTACGGCCTGACGAAGAGACAGGATCACCAATCAATACTTAGGTCAATACCTAAGTATTGCTTAACCCACAAAAAGCAATCGAGACGAGTCCAGGATGTCCGATCTCGACTCTTGCCGGGGCGGGAAGGCGGCGTATCTCTTCTCCATGTTTTTTCGGTCCAGCGTTTCCATCCTGGCAGCATTGGGGTGGGGCGTGGTTACTGCGGAAGCAGCCGCGGCCGGGACGCCGCCGCCGGTCGCTGAGCCCAAAGTCGAGCTGCCGGCTTTGCAGGTCGTGGGCGATCCGCTCGAGGATTTTGGATTTCGCGTGTCGCCGGTGTTCGATCCGGCTCCTTCCACCCGCTTGCTGACGGTCTACACCCCGGTGGTGGACCTCGTGCTGCCCAACACGGCGGCGTCCAAGGCCGGAATCCGGCCGGGGGACCGGATCGTATCGGCGGATAACCAGCCGACGGGCAGCATGACGCGCTCGTTGCGCACCTGGGAGCACCTCCAGAAGAAGAAATGGGCCGAGATCGCGACCGGCAAGAGTGGCATCACTTGGCAACTGGTCGTCGAGTCGGTCTGGAAGCCGGGGAAAACGCGCTTGGTGCAACTGGAATTGCCCACGCCGGCGCCGCATTGGGGCGCAACGACCTGGCAGGCGCCGACCGACCGGGTGCCAGTCGTGGTACCCGAGCAGGGACCGCTGGCCCCCCGGGCCGGGGAGATCCTCAACAACGGCATCTGGATGATCCTGCGCGAGACCTACCAGAAGGGCTTCCGACTGCCGACCGACGCCGCGAACCCGGCGTTCCTATGCTACCAGTGGACGCTGTGGGACGCGGCCGGCGGGCACCGAATGCTGGTGAGCCGGCAGCGCGGCCGGACCGACATCATCTTCGAGGTCATCACCCAGTCGAACAACAGCCCGCAGACCGGGGGCAACACCCCCAGCCGGTCGCCCGACGAAACGCTGGCAGCGGCCACCACCACCCTGGCGATCAAAGCTGTGGCCTATCTCACGTCACCTTCCGGCCGTCTGGAGATGGCCATGAACCTCGCCCCGGCGCAGGAGCTGCCCGCCGGGGCCGCCTCGGCCGGGTTTCAGGCCGAGGTGGAGTTCTGGTTGAACAAGGTCGGCAAGACCTCGCCGCTCTGGCCGCTCGGCGTGATCAAGTCATCGAACGGGTCCAAGCAGTAGCGAGCGTGCTGCCGCCGGTCCGCTACGATCCGGCTCTTGGCCGGAAACCTCCCGGATGCCCTTCACCCCGGCGCCGGGCGGGTTCAATTCCCTTGATGGTAACAGGCGGCACCGTGTCGTTTTTCCGCAATCGGTTGTGCGGTGTTTATCTATTATTTCCCGACTCCGAACGGGTACTCTGATGACCGTTCACCTAGTCCGACCCCATGACCCCACAAAAACCGTATTCGATCCGATTCCGGCGCTTCTTGTCGCCGTTGCTGGCCGTGTCCTTCGCCCTGCCCGTGTTCGCCCAGGTGGCCAATACCACTCCCGCTACACCTCCCAGTGAGACGGAGCAGAAAAAGGAAACACTCGTTCTCTCTCCCTTCGTGGTTTCGACCACGAAGGACCAGGGCTATTTCGCCGAGAATACCCTCGCGGGCAGCCGTCTCCGGACGAATGTTGCCGACCTCGGTGCCTCCATCACGGTGGTGACCAAGCAGCAGATGGAAGACACTGGCTCGCTCGATATCAACGACGTGTTCCGTTACGAGGCCAACACCGAGGGTTCCTCGACCTACACGCCGGCGATCCAGGCGTTCCGCAATGACGGCGTGATCGACGTCAACGCCGGCTTCTCGTCCAACGGCGACGGCCAGGCCCAGACCAACGCGAGCGCCAACCGCATCCGCGGCCTCGGCGTCCCGAGTGCTTCGATCAACTACTATCCCTCGATTGTGCAAGTGCCGTTCGATTCCTACAACGTCCAGTCGATCGAGATCAGCCGTGGTCCGAACTCGATGCTCTTCGGCATGGGCAGTCCGGCCGGTATCGTGAACTCGAGCCCCGCCCAGGCGGTCATCGGACGCAACACCGCTTCGGTCAGCCTCCGCACCGACGGTGAAGGGTCGCAGCGTGCGTCCTTCAGCTTCAACAAGGGTTTGCTGGGCGACAAGCTGGCCCTCTACGGCGCCTACCTCGTCGACAACCGGGAATTCTCCCGCAAGCCCTCCTATGACGACACCCGCCGCCTGTATGGCTCGATCACGATCCGGCCTTTTCAGAAGACCACCATCCGGGCCTTCGTGGAGGACTACGACAACGAGAACAGCCGCCCGAACACCCTGACTCCGCGCGATTCCGTCAGCGAGTGGCGCGCCGCCGGCTCACCCAGCTATGATCCCGTGACCGGCCGGATCACGCGCAACGGCCAGTATGCCGGCACGCTCGCGCAGCGCACGGGTTCGCCCCGCATCGCGGAGACCCGCGCCTACATCGAGTCCCGTCCCGGCTACAATCCCGCCCTCTGGAACGCGGCCAGGACCACCTACAACGGGGTGAGCATTGTCGGTGGCGGCGCCCTCACCAACACCGCCTCCGCGCTCTATACGCCCGGGCTGGTCCTAGGCACCACCACCCGCCCCACCCAGCAAATCTTCAACGGCGCGATTCAGAACTGGTTCTATCCCCAGGCCGAACGCTACCGCCAGGTCTTTGGCACGGCTACCAATCCGGCGGCCAACGCCCCGCTGTATCCGGCCTCCGAGGCCGCGATCTTTGCCGACCCGGTCAACGCCGCCGCCTACGACATGACCTGGACCAATTCCAATGTCTGGCGCGCCCCGGCCGGCGTGGGCAGTTACCGTTACCCGGGCGTCTCCGACAAATCCATCTACGACTGGGAGAACCTGAACATCCTCGGGGCGAACTTCGGTCACGACCAGAACACGACCTACAACGTCGAGCTGGAGCAGGAGATCCTCCCCAACCTGAACTTCAGCGCCGGCATCTTCGGCCAGGATTTCACGTCCACCACGAATTACACCGTCTCGCAGCTGAACGTCGCGACGATCTTCGTCGACACCAACACGAAGCTGCCCGATGGCCGGGCCAATCCCTACTTCGGCCTGCCCTTCGTCGAGGACTTCGATTCCGACCAGTTCATCAACAAGGAGAAAAGCGAAACCATGCGCGCCATGCTCGCCTGGACCCCGGACTTCACCCGCAACGAGGGCTGGACCCGCTGGCTCGGCCGCCACCAGGTGCTCGGCTTGATCTCCAACACGAAGACGGACGCGTCGTTTCTCCGCAAACGCATGTATGTCACCGCCAGCGATGAGGTCGCGGATCGCACCATCCTCTGGTCGGCCAATCCCAACAACAACCCGGACGGCAGCCCGACGGGATGGAACCGGAACGGGCGCTCCAACCGCCGCCTCTACTATCTCGCCGGCCCGGGCAGCCCGACCAACGGTGCGGTGACGGTCGGCGCCACGCCCAACCAGTCCGCCCTGTCCGCTTCCGGCGAAGTCCAGATCTGGAACTTCGACACGCGCAGCTGGAACGGTCTCGGTCTCACCCAGGAGTTCATCGACATGACCGCCGCGGCCGGTCCGACGCAAAGCTCGGAGCGCGAGGTCGACTCCCTGAGTTTTGGCCTGACGAGCACGCTTTGGAACGATCGCATCGTCGCGACGCTCGGCTGGCGCCAGGACGACTACCGGGCCCGCGCCAGCACCACCGGCATCATCCGGGATGCCGCCGGCAACGTGGTGGCCCCCGCGATGACCCAGCCCGAGCAATTCGTGAACGGCGTCTACCAGGTCGACACGATCTTCAAGCGGTTCAACCGCTGGGACGAACTCTCCGGCAGCACCAATACCGTGGGTGGCGTCATCCGGCCCTTCAAGAATTGGGCTTCCATCGATCAGCGGGCCAACAACGGTTCGAGCTGGTGGCAGTTGGTCCGCAGTTTCGGCCTGACCTACAACCAATCGAACAACTTCAATCCACCGGCCGCCGCCCAGGTGGACGGTTTCGGCACCCCCTTGCCCAAGCCCACCGGTGAAGGCCGCGACTTCGGATTCCAGTTCGAGCTGTTCGAGAACAAACTCTTCGCCCGCGTCAACTGGTTCAAGGCGACCAACGAAAACGAGCGTACCAACCCCGGCACCTCGATCAGCCGCCTGATAAACAACATCGATACCAGCCTGTTCCGCGAATACGCCCGCACGATCTCCCTGATCAATATGGGATACGATCCGCGTGACACGACCACCTTCGGGGTAGGCCTCACGCCGGCGCAGACCACGGCGCTGGAAGCGGCCAGCGCGAAGATCTGGGAGCTGCCCTACAACTACTACCTGGACATCGGTACCATTTACGCCACCCGTTCGGCCGAGGCCGAGGGCATGGAGGTTCAGGTCACCTACAACCCGACGCGGAACTGGACGATGAAGCTCACCTTCGGCGAACAGGAGACGAAGTACTCCAATGTCCTGAAGGAGTTCGACGCCTGGTTCGACGAGCGCAACCCGGTCTGGACGGCCGCCCGCGGAGCCAACTACCTGCTTCCGCAGTACCAAAACTTCGTCACCTACACGACCAACACCGGCACGCGGGTCAATCTGACGGACTTCTGGGGCAGCTATGGTTACGCCGGCGCAGTCCAGTTGGGTGATCAGTTCGGCAACGAGAACGTCCAGCTCTATTACAACAGCATCGTGACGCCCCAGTATGCCATCGCGCGTGATCTCGACGGCCAGGCGGCTCCCGGGCAGCGCAAATACCGCTGGGCCTTCCTGACCAACTACTCCTTCAGCGAAGGCAAACTCAAGGGCTTCTCCGCCGGCGGCACCATGCGCTGGGAAGACCGGGCCGTCATCGGATACTATGGCAAGCCCGACCCCGAACTCGGCGGCACCAATCTGGCGGTCTCCGACACCACCCGGCCCATCTACGACCAGGACAAGACCTACACCGACTTGTGGGTCGGCTACAGCCGCAAGCTGTTTTCGGACAAAATCGGGATGAAGTTGCAGCTCAACGTGGTCAACGCCTTCGAAAGCGGCGGCCTCCAGGTGGTCGGCGTCAACTACGACGGCTCCCCCAACGCCTACCGCATTGTCGATCCCCGTCAGTTCATCCTGACGGCAACCTTTAGCTACTAAGCTGACGAACAGCGGTTCTCTCCAAGCCCTCCGGTGAAAACCGGAGGGGCTTTTATACCCCCGTCTCCCTTGGCTTTGGACTGTAGCTGTGAGGTAGGGCGCGACCGCTGGGCGCGCCGTAAGGACGTTCGCGGACGGCCCAGCGGTCCGTCCCTACCGGCGCTCCCGCGCCCTAGTCCATTTCATAACATGATCCTTTCACGCTGCCGCTTTGCCCGGCTTTTACTGCTCGCTGGGTCTGCCGCCGTCGCCGGGTTTGCCGCCGATGCGCCGGGGAGTGATGGAGCATGGACATCCCTGTTGGCCGGCAGCGATCTGGCCGCTTGGACGATCGAGGCGGTTCCGGCCGACCAGGATCGGGGGGTTGTCACCGTTCAGGATGGTGTGATCCGCGTGCACGCCAGCACGCCGGACAAACTCTGCAAAGACCATGTCTGGCTGGTGACCAAAAAGGAATACAGCGACTTTGTCCTGAGGATGAAATTCCAGTCCGTCCGGGAAGATCGCGGCAATAGCGGCATCCAGATCCGCAGTCGGATCGACGGGGACTTGGGCATGCAAGGACCGCAGCTGGATCTGAACCCTCCCGGTCCCTGGCGTACCGGCATGTTATACGACATGACCACGGGTGTGACCCGCTTCCTCTCGCCGGCCGGGCTCACCAGCGAAGTGAAGGAGGCACAGGCGGTTCCCGGATTGATCTACTATTTTGCCGATGAAGGTCCGGGTTGGAATGAGATGGAGATCACCGCAATCGGGCCGCACATCAAATGCGTGCTCAATGGCGTCACGGTGATGGATTTTGTGGACACCGCAGGCGTGTTGACGGACAGCATCCACCAAAAATACAACGTCGGCGTGAAAGGATTCATCGCCATTCAGGTTCACAGCGAGAGGCCACTGGATATGAAATTCAAAGAGATCAGGATTCAGGACCTGTCAGTGGCGGCGAAACCTCGGGGTAGGATGGATGGTCCTTAGCCGGTTCCCGCGCTTCACGGGGATGAACAACAAAACTCTACAGCGAGTCGGGCGGGGAAATGGGTAATACTACAGGAAACCCAAAACTCGATGCCTTAAGCTGCAGTATTTCAGTAAGATACCAAGTAATTACTCCCCGCCGGTGATGTGCGCCTGTAACTTAGGTGTCGCGACTGGTGTCGTTTTTCCACCATGACTTGTGCGTTGTTTATCTATTATTTTCCGCCTCGGAACGAGTAGTCTGCTAACCCGATGATCTCACCCCAAACCTTCTCCCCTTGTGAGAACATGAAGTCCGTCGCCGCCCCGCTTGCTCCGCCGGACTTTCTGGCCTCGTTGGATGCGACCTCCCGACAACTCGGCCTGTTCGGCCATATCGGCGACATCAGCTACTTCATCAAAGATCGCGCCGGCCGCTATATGGCCGTCAACGAAGCCTTCGTGCACCTGATGGGCTATCGGCGGGGGGAGGAGCTTTTGGGCCACACCGACTACGAGCTTATTTCCCCGATCCTGGCCGACTCTTGTCGGATGGACGATGAGCAGGTAATGACCACAGGCAAGGCCATCATCAACAAGGCCGAACTCGTCCCGCAGAACATTCTATCCGTAGGTTGGTATGCCACCACGAAGCTCCCGCTGCATGATCGCTCCGGCCGCATCGTGGGAGTGGAGGGGATGACCCGGGAGTTCAAACCGGCCCGCGGCGCCGCCGGACCTTATCCGGAGCTTTCCAGTGTCATCGACTATGTGGAGCAGAACTACGCGCACCGCTTTTCCGTCGCCGATCTCGCCCGCCGGGCCGGACTGACCGTGCGCACGCTGGAACGACTCTTCAGCCGGCGTTTTAGCATGACCCCGTTCGCCTACGTCAAACGCGTGCGTCTCAACGCGGCCTGCCGCCAGCTTTCCCAGTCCGCGCTGCCCATCGCCCAAGTGGCCGCCGACTGCGGGTTTTGCGACCAGAGCTACATGACCAAGGAATTTGGCCGCCTGCTCCGCACCACCCCGCAAGCCTATCGCGACGCCTACGCGCTCTGATCGCGTTTGCCTGTTCCCCTTTTCACCCCACCTGTTCGATCCAGCATGTCGCCTTTCCTTCGCTGCATCGCCGGCCTGATTGCTTTCACTCCATTGGCCGGCCTCGCCCAAGCCCCGGCCCGGCCGGATGCCTCCCGCCCCAACATCGTCTTCATCCTGGCCGACGATCTGGGTTACGGTGACGTCTCCGCCTACGGCCAGCAGAAAGTCGCCACGCCCAACATCGACCGGCTGGCCAGCCAGGGCATGCGGTTCACGAACTTCTACTCCGGGGCCACCGTCTGCTCCCCTTCGCGGAGCGTGCTCATGACCGGCCAGCACACCGGCCACACGCGCATCCGGGGCAACATGGCCTTGTCCGGCGGCCTCGTCGGTCGCAAGGGAACGGCGGAGATCCGTCGCGCGCACCTGCTCGAGACCGACACCACCGTCGGCCACACGCTCGGCTCCGCGGGGTACCGGACGGCGGTGGTCGGCAAGTGGCACCTCGACGGCTTTAATCCCCAGGCCGGCCCGCTGGACCGTGGGTTTGACGAATTCTACGGCTGGCTGGTCAGCGAGCCGGGCACGGTGGCCCCGGTTTATTTCCCGCCGAAGCGCTTCGCCAACCGGGAACTCAAGACGATCGCGGCCAACCAAAACGGGGCGGAGGGCTACTACGACCCCGACATGTGCTTCGACGAAGCCAAGGCGTTCATCAGCGCCCACAAGGGCGGCCCGTTCTTCCTGCACGTCGGCCTCAATCTCCCGCACAGCCCCTATCGAACCAACAATTTCGGTCCCTACGCGGACCGTGATTGGCCCGAGGCCTTCAAGCACTACGCCGGCATGCTGCACTGGACCGATGCGTTTGTCGGCAAACTGATGGCCTTCCTGGCCGACGCCGGCCTGGACTCGAACACGATCGTCTTCTTCTCCTCCGACAATGGCCCGCGCTCCGAGCCGGATCCCCTGCAAACGCAGACGGTCGAGTTCTTCGATTCGAACGGGGCGCTGCGCGGCTACAAGCGCGACCTGACCGAAGGCGGCATTCGCGTGCCCCTGATCGCCCGCTGGCCCGGCAGGATCGCCGCGGGCGGCGTATCCGACGTTCCCGGATACTTCGCCGACCTGAGAACCACCTTTGCCGAACTCGCTCACGCACCCAAGCCGGCAGGGACCGACGGCAGGAGCATCATGCCCCTGCTGCTGGGCCGGGCCAGGACCCTGGGCGAGCGGTTTCTCTACTGGGAGGACTTCGAGGGGCCCTTCGAACAGGCCGTGCGCTGGGGACCCTGGAAGGCGATCATCCCGCTCCGCGGTCCCTTCGAGCTCTACGACATCGACAAGGATATCCACGAAGACCGCAACGTTGCCAGCGAGCACCCGGAGATCGTCGACGCGATCAAGGCCTTCCTGAAGACGGCGCGAACCGAGTCGGAAAACTGGCCGCTGAAGCCTTAGTCGCTGCCGACGGCGGGAACGGACGGCACCTGCAGACTGGCCGGCAGATCGCCGGCGCGGGAGCTGAAATAGGGCGCCAGCGGATTGGGTCGCAGCCCTTTGAACCCGGCGATAATGGCGGCGGCGTTGTAGCGGGCCCCGGCGGCGCTCGTATGCGTGCGGCGGTCGGCAAACAGCGGCTCGACCTGTTGCGGTCCGAGGCGTTCGTAGCCGAGGGAAATGATCTCGTTGGCGTCCACGAACAGGGCGCCCGTGGCCGCCGCGGCGTTGCGCGTCCAGCGGATGAAAGTCTCCTGGTCATCCTGCCGCACGATCCGGCCGTCCTGCCAGTCCTGGTGGGGGATCTTGGAAAGGAGGATGGGAATGGCGCCCCGGGCCTTGGCGTCGTTGGCGTATTTCCGCAGGTACCAGCCGAAGGTGTGGATGGTCTCCATGGTCTGCAGGTCGCTCCTGACGGCCTCGGCGGTTTCATCCCCTTCGCCGTGGATGGAGGGGCGGCCCTTGGCCTTGGGGTCGCGGTAATCGCCGGCGTCGTTGTGGCCGAATTGCACGAGCACGAAGTCGCCCGGCTTGAGCGCGGCGAGGATCCGGTCCCAGCGGCCCTCGGTGATGAAGGTGCGGGCGGAGCGGCCGCCGATGGCGCGGCAGACGACGTTGATTTTTTCCGGATCGAAAAAGGTGCCGATATCGGTGCCCCAGCCGCGCAGGGTTGCCTTCTCCTTGGCCGGTTCCGCCGTGGAATCGCCGGCGATGTAGAGTGTCGGCAGATCGGGCCGGAGTGCCCGGGCTACCGTGGTCGGGTCGTCTTTGACGACGGGACGTTCGTCTTCGGCCGCGCGCAGCGCGGCGACGCCGGCGGCACCGCCACTGTCGAGGAGCGGTTGGGTCGGCTCGGCGGCCTGAACGGGAGCAAAGGCGGCGAGGAGCAGGACAAGCGCGAGGAATCGGGCCACGGGGGGATGGGGCAGGGTTGAAGGACGGGCGGACCTGCCCGTCGTTACCCATCTCGCAGCCGTGCGCAAGTGGAGAGGATGCGCTCGACGCATTCTGTCGTTTTTCAACCATGCCTTGGCCTCCGTCATCAATCCTGATGCGGTAGAATGTCACTTCATGCATCGTCTGATCCTTCTCCTGACCGCTGTTCTGACATCGAGCCTCGCGGCGACCGGCACCCCGGTGCGCCACTTGATCACCGAGCGTGGCGCGGTGGGGGATGGGGCCACGGTGAACACCACGACGATTCAGGCGTCGATCGATGCTTGTGCGGCGGCCGGTGGCGGGGTGATTGTCGTCCCGGAAGGCGTGTTCGTGTCGGGCGCACTCTTCTTCAAACCGGGGGTGAGCCTGGAGCTGCAAAAGGGCGCGGTGCTGAAGAGCACGAACAATCGCAGGGACTTTCCCGCGATCTACACGCGTTGGGAGGGGATGGAACGCTATTGGTCCGCGGGGTTCCTGAACTTCGTCGGCGTGCGCGATGTGACGCTGACCGGCGAGGGGACCATCGACGGATCGGGCCTTGATTGGGGCAGCGCCAAGCAGCCGCGGCCGCCGAAGGAAACCTGGTCGCCGCCAATCTGGGTTGAAACCGCCGCCGACTCCGCGCCGCTGCCCCGGGTTGAAGATGTCTATCGGCTGCCGCTGCCGACCACCGACGCGATTCACCTGGCGCCAGATCCCGACACGTTCCCCCCGATCAATGCAGCCGGCATTGCCATTCCCGGAGCAGACAGACGTCCGCCGCCGCCACGCACGATCGTGTTCCAAAACTGCACCAATATGCGCGTGTCGGGGGTGCGCTTGAAAAACCAGGCCTGCTGGGGGCTCGTGTTCATCTATTGCCGCGGGGTCGTCGCGGAGGACCTTCACATCGCCATCGATGCCTACATCCCGAGCTCGGACGGCATCGACCTCGATTCCACGGAGGATGCGCGCATCTCGCGCTGTTACATTGCCTGCACCGATGACAATATCTCAATCAAGTCAGGCAAGGATGCCGATGGCCTGCGGGTCAACCGTCCCTCGCAAAACATCGTCATCAGTGACTGCACCTTCGGCTCGGGCGGGGGAGTGGCGATGGGCTCGGAGGTCAGCGGGTCGATCCGTCATGTGCGTGTCCAGCGCTGCACCTTCACCGGTTCCGGTAACGCGGCGCGAATCAAGTCGCAGCCGAGTCGCGGCGGGGTGATCGAGGACATCGAGTTTCGCGATTTCCACCTGACGGACGTAAACCGGGCCTTCAGTTTTGAACTGGCCTGGCGCATGGTGCCCCCGCTGGCTCCACCGGCCAAGGTGCTGACGCAGGTGCGCAACGTCCGGCTGGTCAACATCACCGGCACGGTGCGGACGGGTGGCCTCATCAGAGGTTTGGACGGCAGCCCGATTCGGGACCTTAAGTTTGAGAATTGCCATTTGACGGCCCAAACCGGTCTCGTCCTTTCCTCAGTGCAGGGACCCGATCTGTCCGGCCTCCGGATCGAGGTCGCCGAAGGCGAACCCGTGATCTGGCGCGAGTGAGACATGCTAGGGTCCTTTCCAGGATGACGAAACGCAGTCCTTTCGCCGCTCGGGGAGCACCTTGGCCTTTTACACCACCGCTACTGCCGCCTTACTGAGCGATGAAGAGCCTATGAACCACATCACCAAACACGCCTGGTATCTATTCACCTGCTCCTGCCTGGCCGCATCCCGGCTGGCGTTGGCGGCGGAGGCGAATGAAGCCCCTGAGCCGTCGGTGGCGAGCCCTGCGGCCATCGATCTCCTCGCGGGTGGCACTCTGGATGCATGGGAGCTGCCGTCGGCGCGCTGGGCGCTGGAGGGGGACAGTATTGTCGGGAGCACCGGAGGAGAGAAAATCCAGATCCCGGAGTGGATCTACACCAGGCAGCGGTATGGCGATTTCGTGTTCACCTGCGAATTGCGGATGACCGGGGACGAACGCCGGAACTCGGGGATCTACTACCGCGTGACCAAATTTCATCATGAGGAGAAGGGAAACGAGAAGGCGTTTGTGGCCCCTTCCGGCTATGAATTCGACGTGGTCCACCCGGCCAGGGTCGGCTACACCGGCTCACTCGGCGATGCGTATGCCCGCCCGGTTCTGCGGATTTTCCCGGACCCGGGTGTCGTCAGTCAGGCATTCAAACCCGAGGACTGGAACCGCCTGACCCTGCGCGCGCGGGGCAATCGCCTGGAATACTGGATCAACGGCATCAAGATCATGGACTTTATCGATCCCGACCCCAAAGGCTCGCGCGCGGGAGTCATCGGTTTCCAAATCCACAATGGCTCGGTCATGAAAGTGGAGTATCGGAAGATACGCGTGCTCTCCCTCTAGCTGCGTCATCCTGCCTGTCCGCCAAAGGTCCGGCGACGGCGGAAGCCGGGCGAAGGATCCACGCTTCATTTCAAATCCAGCCCGGTGACCTTGAGCGCAAAGGCGTGATCGCAGGGCTTCCCGGCTGGCAGCTGCACGCGCAACCCGCCGGCCTCCTGCGCGAAATCGAGCGGGCCGGGATGACCGAGCAGTTCGACCTGCGAGACCCGACCCGTGCCGGAGCCAAGGGATCGTATCACGGCGGTGCCGTCCTCTGGCCAGGCGAGGAGGATGGCGTAGAGTGCTTCGCCCTTGCGGGTGAACCGGATGTCGCCCGGGGCATAACGCTCGCCCCGGGCCAGTGTGAGCCGTCCTTCGCCGGCGACAGTCCAAGGGCGCGTGCCGTGGATGGCTTCGCCGTTCACGGCGAGCCAGGCGCCGATGCCGCGGAGCAGCTTCACCTGCTGGTCGGGGATGGAACCGTCGGCGCGCGGCGAGAAGTTGAGCAACAGGTTGCCGTTGCGGCAGACGTTCTCGACGAGGCGCGACACGATCAGCCCCACATCCCAATACTGTGCGTCGGCCAGGTAACCCCAGCGCTGATGCACGGAGTCATCGACCTGGAAGACCTCCGGTTGCAGTGCCGTGGGCGCGCGGCTCTGGCGTTCGTAGTCCCTCACTGAACCGGCGAGGAACGCGTCGCTCTTCGTCGCGAAGGTCACCTCCCGGCCCCACTGGGCGGCGCGGTTGAAATAGTAGGCTGCGACTTGGAGCTTCAGCGGGTCATAGACGCGGTGGTTGATGCCGTTGTCGTAGTAGATGAGGTCGGGCTGGTATTTGTCGATGAGCTCGTAGTTGCGCGCGATCCAGTCGGCCATGAACGCCCGCACCCGCGCGTCGCTGTGGTTCGCGTGCCAGTAGAAATCGTCGGTCGCCGGATCGTGGAGGTCGGTGGCGAGGTCCGGGAGCGGCGTGATGAAGGTGTAGTGCTCGATGCGGTGGTTGGAGACGCCGAACCGCACGCCGGCCCGGCGCGCCGCCGCGGCCAGCTCGCCCATCAGGTCGCGGTGCGGACCGGTGTCCATCGAGTCCCACTTCGTCAGCGCGCTGTCCCACAACGCCCAGCCGTCGTGATGCTCCGCGGTGGGCACGACGTATTTCGCGCCCGCCTGCTTGAAAAGCGCGATCCACTCGTCGGCGTCGAACTTCTCGCAGGTGAAGAGGGGGATGAAGTCCTTGTAGCCGAACTTGTCCTGTGGGCCGAAGTGCTCGCGGTGCCACGCGGCGATGCCGGGGTTCCCATACATGTGCTTCTCATACCACTCGCTGCCTCGTCCGGGCACGGCGTAGAGACCCCAGTGGAGGAAGATGCCGAACTTCGCGTCGCGGAACCACTCCGGGGTGGAGTAATTCTCCCGCACGGAGCTCCAATCCGGCCGCACCGGTCCCGGGGGCAGCGGCGTCACGACGTCGGCCACGGCCTGCGCGACGAGCGCGGGCGTCGTCGGAGGGCCCATGCCGAAATCGCGAGCGTTGGCGACTTCCTCGGCCGGGAGCTGGGCGGACACGATGGCGACGGGCATGAGCGCGAGCAGCAGGACCGGCCCGGAGGGAAGCTGGCGCAGGAGTTTCATGGGGCCGTTCGGGGCGGCGCGTTCAGGGAAGTTCCTTGATCCGGATGCGCCGGTACTCCATCCGGCCGCGGTCACCCTCGAGCCCGATCGGCCCGGTGGCAGGCAGCTTCATCGGCTCGCCGAGCACCTCACCGTTGCAGGTGCTGCGCGCGACGCCGTCCTGCACGACGATCTCGATCCCGTTCCACTCTTGCGGCCGGTATTGCTTCAGGTCCTTCCAGGGGCCGGCCACGAGGTAGTCGCGGCACTGCAGTTGCGGGCCGCGGACATAGATGCCGCTGTCGGCGTTGGCCTCGGCGCGGAACTCCAGTCGCAGCACGAAGTCCTTGGGGAATTCCTGTTGCGTGAAGATTTTCTGGACCTTCCGGGGCGTGCGCGGGTGCACCACCAACACGCCATCCTCCGCCGCATAGCGTTCGTCGGGCGTCGAGGTTTTGCCGTCGAAGCGGTCGATAACTGACAACTCCGCCTTTTCGCCCTCACGGAAGCACCAGCCGGTGAGGTCGCGGCCGTTGAACAGCGGGACGAATCCTGGCTCGGGCGCGAAGGTGTCGTCCGCGGCCCGAGCGGACAGGAGGAGGCAGATCGAAAGCAGCAGAATGTTTTTCATGGGGTTGGAGCGGGGTGGATTGCTGCGGTCGCTCACTGCGCCGCTTTGGCTACGGGCGGGGCGTAATACGGGGTGAGCGCCTTGACGATCTCGGCGCGGGCGGTGTCGTGGTCGATCACGCCGTTGTGGCGCCAGATGATCTTCCCGCCGGGGGCGACAAGGATCGTGTGGGGGATCGGGCCGGGCCACTCCGGGTCCAACGCCTTGCCGACGGCTTCCTGGTCGGTGCCGGTGTACAGGTAATGGTTGGTCGTGCGGCCTTCCGCCTGCACCGAAGGCAGGCCGCGTTTCGAGACGCCGGCGCCCTGTTTCTGGAGGAACGCCAAGGCGCGGGCCTCCTGCTTGGGGTCGTCCAGGCTGAGGGTCAGGAATTCGAAGTTGCGGCGCATGTCGAACTGGCGCGACAGCGACACGAGGAGAGGGAATTCCTCCACGCAGGGGGCACACCACGTGGCCCAGACGTTGATCAGGCGGAATTTGTCGGTGGGATTGGCGCGCAGCGCAGCCACGCCGGCGGCATCGGTGCGGTCGAGCACCACGGGCAGCTGCGTCCACGCCGCCTCGGTCACGACGTGCATGGCCTTCTTCTCACGCCATTTCGTGGAGCAGCCATGCGGTTTGGTTTCGGCCACCGGCACCGGGCGGCCCGCCAGCAGCGCTTCGATGGCATTGCGGGCGTCGGGTGATTTCACGGTTTCCTCCTCCGGATAGCGCGAGTCGTCGAAGCGGCCCACGTAGCGCAGCTTGCGTTGCTTATCGAAAATGAAGACGTGGGGGGTCGCCAGGCAGCCGTACGCCCGGGCCGTGAGTTGTTTGTCGCCATCGTAGAGGTAGGGGAAATCCCAGCCGAGCTTGGTGGCGTAGGGCTTCATGTCCGCGAAGGAGTCATTGTATTCGCCGTAACCGAGTTCATCGAGGCTGAGCCCGTCGGGGTGGTTGGGATTGATGGCAACCAGGCCGAAGCTGCGGCCGCGCAGGTCGTCGCGGAGTTTCTGCAAGCGCTGCTCGATGCCGTGGGACGTCGGGCAGTGATTCGAGGTGAAGAGCACCATGAGCACGTCGGGACCGGCGAAATCGGCCAGCGTGTAGGTCCGGCCGTCGATGCCGGGCAGGGAAAAGTCCGGGGCGGCTTCGCCGATCGCGAGGGTGCGCAGGCCCGGCGGGTGGCCGGATTTGTCCAGGAGCGGCTGCGCCGGCTCAGCGGCAGCAACGAGGGCGGGGGCGGCGAGGAACAGGACAGACGCGAGGAAGCGGGACATGGCGGGACGGGGTAGGGGTTGAAGGACCGGCGGACTTATCCGTCGTTATCAATCTCGCAGCCGTGCGCAAGTGAGGAGGACGCGTTCGGTGCACTCTGTCGTTTTATAACCAGGCCATGGCACTCATCATCAATCCGAATGCGGAGCGAGCCCGGTCTGGGTCAGGCCATGCAGTTGCAATCGAGCTTTGAGCTTCCGGCCCGATCTGCGGGTCGGCGGTGTCACTTCGGTATGATCAGGGCAATGGCTCGCCCAGCAGGGTGATGTTCTCCAGCTTGAAGGACACATCGAAGACCTGCTGCTGGTCGTAGATCTCCGCCACGATCCGGCTCTTGGCCGGAAAGCCCGTTTCAGCTTCATACGTATAAGTGTAGATTCCGCTGCCGCCGCCGTAGCCGCGCTGGTGCAGTTCCGTCCTGGTCTTGCCCGTGACGACATACAGCCCCTTCAAGGCATCGGGATCGATCTCCAGCTCCACTTCGATTGACTGCGAACCGTCCTCCGACTTGGCTCCGAGGGATTTTATTTCGGCGGCGAGTTCCTTCGTCTTGGCGCCGGCGGCCAGCTTCGGAAAACCGAGCGTGAGCTCCTTGGTCGGACCCGCCACCTTGTATTGCAGGTGGCCGGAAACCTCCCGGATGCCCTTCACCCCGGCGCCGGGCGAATTCAACTGGACCTCGAGGAGCACGGCCGCCTTGTCGGCGGAAAGCTTCGGGAAATGGATCTGCCGCCTGAAATCCGATTCCGGCAGCAGGTCGCTCCCGTCGTCCGCGATGGCAGTGTCTACGCCGCACTCATCCGTCATGGACAGCACGCTGCCGGGTAGCTCGGCCAGCAGGGAGATCGTGTAGCCCGCTTCGCTGTTGAACGGACGGAGTTCGAGCTGCTCGTCCGTCGCCGACACCAGTTGCACGCCGACCACCTTCAGGCTCTTCAGGGCACCGCCTTGGGCGGGGGCGGCGACCGTCACCGGCCCGGTGCCGAGCTGCTGCTGCAACGCCGCGAATTCCTCCCGGGCCGCCGCTACTTCGGCGTCGTAATCGAACGCGGCGCCCGCCAGGCCCTTCACCGTGGCCCGCACGGGGCCTGTGCCGCCGAACATGAGTGCGCTGATGCGCTCGTCGATGGCCGGCGGTCCCTCGCCGCCGAGGCTGCCGGCGTTCTTGGCCAGCCAGGCGTCGTCATTCATGAGCGCCTCCATGGCGGTCAGCAGCCGGGCCCCGTCGAAATGCAAGTGCAGCGCCCCGGCGGGATCCTTGGTGAAGGTGGAGGTTTCACCCGGCTGGCCGGGCAGGTGCAGCACGACCTCGTGCTTCATCGCCCCCACGATGCCGGCCATCATCGGCTTCATCTGCTGGAATTTCGCCCGCTCCTCCTTGATCTTTTGCGCGCGCTCCTCGTCGGAGAGTTTGCCCCAGTCCGCCGGCTTCTTCCCCGGTTTGTCGCCGTCCTTTTTGTTGCGCAGCGTCAGCACCCCGGTGCCATCCGCTGATTTCTCCCAGTTGAAATCCAGCATCGTCTGGTTGGGGAAATCGAGGGCGGACAGGTCCTTGAAATACGCGGTGCCCTTGAAATGAATCCGCCCGTCGTCGAGCAGCTTGAAACTCACGTCGCGCCACGCGTCCACGCCCTTGGTTCGCGTGATCACCTCGGTGACCGCGGCCTTCAGCTGCTTTTCCGCGTTGGTGTTGCCGCCGGAGAGGGTGATATTCTGGAAACTGGACTCGTGGACGACCTTGCCCGAGCCATCGGGGTTGAGGGTGAATTCCTGCTTCGTCTCGAAACACCCCGTCAGCAGCCCGAGGGCGGCCAGGCAGCCCACGGCTGCGAAACTCCTCCAGCATGGGTTCTTCCTCATGCCCCTGACTATCGTAAATTTCCCCGACGACGACAACGGCAATCTGCCCATGGCGGCACCGGCCGGAAATTTGTGGCCGGGTGAAGGGTTCGGGTGCGGCGCGGGGTTCTGTTGGGGTAATACGGTCACGATCCGTCATGCTTTCCTCCTCTAGAATCCTCAGGTTCCTCACCTCGCGCCTTCCCTCGGTCGCGGTGCTGCTCGCGCTGGTCTTCGGGCTGGCGCCCCCGGCCCGGGCCGTCCTGCGGCAGACCGCTTGGTCCATGACGGCGCCCAATCATTATGCTTTCAAATACCTGCGATACCTGCCGCCGGGCTATGACACGGATGCGACGGCGCGGTGGCCGCTGATGATTTTCCTGCACGGGGCCGGCGAAAGAGGGACGGACGTGGAACGCGTGGCCTCAAACGGGCCGCCCAGGCTCATCGAGCAGGGCCGCGACTATCCCTGCATCGTGGTGTCGCCGCTGTGCTCCGGTTCGGGATGGGTGGCCGCCGAGTTGCAGGCCTTCATTGCGGATGTCGTGAAGCAGCTTCGGGTTGATCCCAACCGGATCTACCTGACCGGCCTGAGCATGGGCGGTTATGGCACGTGGGACCTGGCCGTGCGCTATCCGGACTACTACGCCGCCATCGCGCCGCTTTGTGGCGGGGGCGATCCCGCCCAGGCCTACCGATTGCGTGACCTTCCGGTGTGGGCGTTTCACGGGGCGCTCGATGCCACCGTGTCAGTGACCTACACGCAGCACATGATCGATGCGATCCGGCAGGCGGGGGGAGATCCGCTCGTCACGATCTATCCCACGCTGGGTCATGATGTGTGGACCACCACTTATGCGAACGAAGATCTCTACACCTGGCTCTTCCGGCAAAACCGCGTCCATGTGCCGACCCTGCCCGCCGGGATCACCCTGGACAGCGCGGGCAACCTTTATGTCGCTGACAGCGCCGGCAATATCATCCGCCGGATCACCCCGGCGGGAGTGAGCAGCGCCTTGGCGGGCACCGCCGGTACCGCCGGCAGCACCGACGGGAACGGGGCAGCGGCGCGCTTCAACCAGCCCGGAGCCATCACGGCTGACCGCAGCGGCAAACTCTACGTGGCTGATACCGGCAACGCCACAATCCGCCAGGTCACTCCCGAGGGGGTGGTCACCACGTTCGCGGGATCCGCCTCCAGCCGGGGCAGCGCCGACGGCCCGCCGGGCAGCGCAACGTTCAATGCCCCCGGCGGAATCGCCGTGGATGCGGCCGGCAATGTCTACGTAGCCGACAGCATCAACGCGACCATCCGCCGGATCACCCCGGACGGCGTTACGAGCACCTACGCGGGAAGTGCGGGCATCCGCGGGGACCAGGATGGGGTGCGCAGCGCCGCCCGGTTTAATGCCCCGGGCGGCTTGGCGGTGGATGCTTCGGGCAACATTTATGTGGCCGATGCGTCCAGCAACACCGTTCGCCGGATCACCCCGGACGGTACGGTCACGACGCTCGCGGGCACCACCGGGGTCAGCGGTGCCGCTGACGGCACGGCACAGGAGGCGCTTTTCAACCAGCCCGGCGGGCTCGCGGTGGATGCCGCCGGCAGTGTCCTTGTGGCGGACACGGGCAACTCCACTATCCGCAAGATCACCCCGGCAGGCAGGGTTACCACTTTGGCCGGATTGGGCGGTATCGCGGGTTTTGGTGACGGGGTGGGAAGCCGGGCGTTTTTCAACCAACCGCGGAGCCTGACAGTTGATGCCGCCGGCATCATCTATGTGGCGGATACGGGCAATGGGGTTATCCGGAAAATCTCGTCCGGAGCCACCGTGACCACGCTGGGTCAGGCCGAGGCGGTGGCGGCACCCCCCGCTCCGGTCAGCATCCCTTCGCCAGCGATAGTTGCCCCGACCTCCAGCCTGCCTGTCACAGCATACGGAGGAGGCGGGGCGGTGAGCGGCTGGTTTCTCAGCATCCTTGCTGCATTGGTCGTCGTTCGCTTCGAGGGGATAGCTCGAAAATAGGGTCAGCCTTTATCGCGGGGGTGGAGAGGGGTGAGTGTCAGCCCACCCGTAAAAATCGCTTTCTAAGAAAAGCCTTACCTGAACCGCTCTTGAGGTAGTTCTCGAATGTGTAGGCGGTCTCTTCGTCGACGAATCCTATGTAGGCGACCAAGTTCCAAGGTTTGAACTTACGGGTGTGCGGTGACTTACCGTCGTTGTGATCGGCTAGCCGTTGCTTCAAGTCGTGGGACACACCGACATAGTGCTGCTGCCTTTGATGCACGCTCTCGATGAGATACACGTAGGTCATGGAGGAGTCGTGAGTGAAATGCCGTCCTACGCCAAGGCTTCGGACGGCAGCCTTCGCTGCCGTGTGGCGAGGGTCCCTACGCACTCCGGGAGCTGGCTTGCCAGCCGAAGCTCCGGAGGAGCGAAGGCTGGTGCTCGGGACAGGACTCGAACCTGCACGCCTTACGGCACACGCACCTCAAACGTGTGTGTCTACCAATTCCACCACCCGAGCATTTCCAACCGTGGGAGCGGTGACTTAGGTAAATCGCCCCGGTCTTGTAAAGCCCCGAAATGCGCTTGCGTCGCTCTTTCATCTCAGGGCACACTGTTATTTCCCGCGGGCCTGACCGGACGCGTGGAACTCCCTGACCCAACCAAGCACTTATACCGGGTAGCCACGCCCGTTTTCCGCCCATTCATGGACGACACCAAGCCCGCCAATGAACCCAACGAGCAGGGGTTGAATAAAATCGACCTCAGCCAGTTGCAGACCTTCAACTTCGGCACCCAATGGACCGAGGTAAAACCGGTTGCCCCCGGCCGCCGCGAACGCGAGTTTGACCGCGGAGACCGTCGTGATCGCCGGGATGGCCCGGGAGGCGGCCAAGGTGCGCCCCCGATGCGCGATCGCCGGGCCTTCCGCAAGCCGGCCGGTCCGGCCGGTGGCGGTGGTCCGGGCGCCGATGCACCCGCCGGGCAGCCGGCCGGCCATGGTGGTGGTGGGGAACCCCGTCGTTTTGACCGGGGTGGTCCGGGTGGCCCGCGCCGCGAGTTCCGCGGCGAGCCCCGCGGTGACCGTCGCGAGGGGGGCGAGCAGTCCTTCGACCGCGCGCCCTACATCAGCCCTTATTTCACCGCGACCTGCTATCCCGAGGACACCGGCTTCGCCGCCATCGTGAAGGCCGTGCGCGCCTCGTGCCGCACGTTCCAGCTCTTCGAGATCACCAAGGCTGTGCTGGAGAAGAACGACCGCTTCGTCGTCGTCATCCAGCGCACCCGTCCGCCCGCCGGGGAGGGCCAGCAGGGCGAGAAGCCTGCGCCCCTCTACATGTCGCTGCCCGACCACCTGCCGTTCGACACGGAGGAGGCCGCCGTCCAGCACGTGCTGAACAACAATCTCACCGCCTTCTTCGAGATGGCGGAAGTCGAGGTCGACCCGCCGAAGGGCAGCTATCCCATCATCAACAAGTGCGGCATCACCGGCGAGCTCCTCGGGCCGCCGAACTACCACCGTTACCAGCAGATTCTCCAGCAGCACTATACGGCCAAGATCAAGGGCATGTCCTTTGATCGTTTCCGTGACAGCGTCGTGTCGGTGCGCGAGCCCGAGGTCGCCGCCGCCTGGCTGGAAAAGATGAAGAAGATCACGCGCTACACCTGGAAGCCGCCCGTCGCCAAGACCGCGACCACGCCGCCCATGCCCGTGGCCGCGCCTGCCGAAGCTTCCGCCCCCGCCGAGGCTACGGCGGACAAGACCGAGGCCGCTCCTGTGACCGAGGCTCCGGCCTCACCGGCGCCGGAGGCTGCCGCCGCCCCGGTGGCTCCCGCCCCGATCACCTTCGACAGCATCGAGGAAGCCCGGCTGCACCTGCTGACCCACGCGCGTGACAAGGTCGTGCGGGCGCTCGATAACGTCCGTTTCCACGGCAAGAACATCGAGAAGCTGCCGGCCGGCGAAATCCGTCGCGCCCTCGAGGGCCACATCGAGCGCCAGCGCCGCTTCCCGCTCGACACCGCCAACGCCCTGCGCGGCCGCCTGCGCCGCGAGAGCTTCACCATCTTCAAGAAGGGTTCGCGCGGCGTTTCCTACGTCTGCGCCGTCAAGCGCCGCTTCCGCGTCCCCGGCCAGGTGTTCTCCGACAGCATCTCCGCGCTGATCGATTTCATCGAGAAGCACCCGATGGTCCACGTGAAGGATCTGCCGAAGCATTACCTCGGCCTGGATCTCGCCGCCCTGCAGGCCGCTGCCGCGGCCGCCCCGGTCGCGGAAGGCACGACGCCGTCGCAGTCCCCGTTCGCGGCCCTGCCGCCGGAGCAGGCCGAGAAACTGCGCAAGATGAGCAACGACCTGCGCTGGCTCGTGATGGAGGGTTACGTCACGGAATTCTCCGACAGCAAGCTCTTCGCCCCGCCGGCCATGGCTCCGCAGTCCGCCAAGAAAGCCGAGGCGGGCGACGAGGAACATGATCCGGTGGACTTCCCGGAAGCCCCAGCTGCCCCGGTGGCCGCTGCTGCTCCGGTTCCGAGTTCCGAGGCGGACACCGTCCCGGCGCATCCGGTCCCAAGTTCCGAGGCGGACACCACCCCGACCCAACCCGTTCCTGAAGTGACGGCCCCCGCGGAGGAGCCCAAGCCCGGGACCTCGGCCTGATTCTCCCACCAAGCCCGCTCTTTACCGAGCGGGCTTTTTTGTGGGGTGGGCGCGTTCCGTGGTAGGGTCGGTCACAGACCGGCCCTACTTTAGAAAGATGTGATGCTTGTCGCCCTCGACGATCGAGAGGGTGAGGTGCCAGGCGTCCTTGGGCAGCCAGGTGCCGGTCTTCTCCGGCCACTCGATGGCGAGACACCAGGGGCTGGTGAGAAATTCCTCCAGCAGCAGTTCCTCGAGCTGGTACTCGTTCTCCAGCCGGTAGGCATCAAGGTGGACCAGCTTGCTCACCTTGCCCGGATAAACCGAATAGATGGCAAAGGTCGGGCTTGTTACCTGCGCATGCACGCCGAGGCCCTGCGCCAGGCCCTGCACGAAGGTGGTTTTGCCCACGCCCATGTCGCCGTGGAGCGCGAGGGTGGTGTCGGCCGGCAGTGTGGCTGCCAGCTCCGCGGCCAGCGTGCGGGTCTCTGCGGCCGAGGCGGTCGTGATGCCCCGGCGCAGCTTATCGCAGATGTTCATAGCCACGATAGTCAGTGAGATTAAGTGCGCCGGCCGGCAGCCGGCCCCGGCGGACAAAGGTGCCAATGGGCGTCAGCGGCACCTGGGGGAAGCGTTTTTTCCAGTCGCGTTGCAGCCGGGCGAGATCCGCTCTGGCCCGAACAACGATCAACAGTTCGTAATCCTCGCCATCGCCGACGGCGTGGCGCAGCGGGCTTCGCCCGGAGCGCTTCGCCTGCCTGAGCGCGGCGGCGCTGATCGGGATCGCTGGTTCGGACAGGGCGGGGACCAGGCCGGCGGGTGTGAGGGATTCGAGGTCCTTGGCCAAGCCGTCGCTCACATCCATCATCGCCCGCACCTCGCGGCGACCGGAAAGCCAGGCGCCCTCGGCGAGTCGGGGTGAAAACTGGTAGTGATGGCCCAGCAGGCTGCCGCCGAGCCGGCCGGTGACCAAAATGCGATCACCGGCCGCGGCCCCGGTGCGGGTGATGAGCCGGCCGGTGGATTCGCCGTGCAGGGTGAGGAACGCGCCAAAGAATCCCTTCGGTCCCTGCGTGATGTCGCCGCCGACGATCTTCACGCGATGGTGCCGGGCGCAGTCGGCGAGGCCGAGGTAGAAGCCGCGCAGCCACGCGACGCCGGTCGCGGGGGCCAGGGCGAGGGAGATGACCGCGGCGACGGGGCGTCCGCCCATCGCGGCGATGTCGCTGAGGTTGCGCTTGAGGAGTTTGGCGCCGACGGCGCGGGCCGGCACCCGGTCGTCGAAATGCCGGCCGTAGATCACCGGGTCGGTGGTGACGAGCTGGTGGCGGCGCGTCGGCGGGATGACGGCGCAGTCGTCGCCGATACCAAAGGGCGAGGCGGGCGAGGCATCGCCCAGCCAGCGGCGGATCTCGGCGATCAGCCGCCGCTCGCCGCGGGCGCCGACCGACTGCGCGCGACTGTCGGTGAACGGGCTCATGGATTCGACTGGGTCAGGCCGGAGAGCAGGAGGATGATCGTGTTGAGATTGAACAGGCCGTGGGCGATGATCGCGACGCGGATCGAGCCGGTGGCCTCATAGACGATGGCCAGCAGAATGCCGAACACCGCGAGGGGCAACAGGCTCGCCCAGTTGGCGTGCATGGCCCCGAAGCAGAGCCCGCTGATGATCAGCGCGGGTGTGCGGCCGAGCTTGTGGCGGACGTAGCGGTACAGGCCGGCGCGGAACAGCAATTCCTCGTAGATGGGGGCGCACACACAGGCGACCAGCAGCATGCCGGCGACCACGCCGGCGGATTTGGTCTGGGTGAAGAGGGCGATCAGGTCCTGCGGTTCATCGGGCAGGCCGCAGGCGCGGAGCACTTCGAGCCAAATCAGGCTGAGCAGGATGATGATGGGCAAGGCGACCAGCAGGGTGCCGATGCCGTAACCCGTAGCCTCGGACCAGGACAAGGTCTGTCGCGTGGACCGGGCCGCGGGGCGGTCGGGTCCGGTCTGCCAGATCCGGAGCACATGGGGGAAAAACACGCGCCAGCCGACGAGAGCGCCGCCGTAATTCGCCACATTGATGACGAACAGCTTGAGGCCGTCGTGCTCCGGAGCCTTGGACACCAAGTATCCGAGCAGCACCTGGGCGATGGCGCTGAAGGCGACGCCGGTCAAAAAGATCAGCGCAGCCCCCAGCGCAAATTCGGTGAGGGACAGGGACATCTGCGGCAGGGTGCGCGTGCCGAGCCAGCGGGCGCGCTGCGCGCGGTTGAACAGCAACCACAACACCAGTCCGGCTCCGCCAAAGATCAGGGCGTATTCCAGGACGGCAAGGGTGAGCTGAAGAGGGTCGGTGGGCATGGCGCGGCCCTATGCTTGGCAGGCCGCGCCCCGAATAACCACCCCGAAAAGCCGGGAACGGATTTGTCGCGGCGGTCTATGACCGTCGAATTCGGAAAGCGGCGCGCCAAGCGCGCCGCGACGGTTTCAACCAACGATCACATGGCCGGCCGGGGGCGGTTGCTGGTGGTGGCGGTCTCCACGGTGCGCGACGGGGCGGTGAACCAGTTGCGGTCGCCCTTCTTGTAGGGGGCGTTGCCGTCGTAGCGGGTGGGCACCTCCACGAAGCGCAGGGCCTGAGTGGCGCCCACTTCCGACGTGAAATAGCCGAGCAGGGTCAGTTGCTTCATCATGCGGAAATAATGCACCGGTTCGCCCGCGGTTCGGGTCGCGGTGTGTTTTTTCTGCTCGGCGTCGAGCTCGTTGAGCAGGGCTGTGCGCTCCTGAGGCGTGGCGGCGGTGAATTCCCCGCCGAAGCGTTGGTGACTGATACGTCTGATTTTCATCAACCCGGCCATGAAGGCGATGTGGTGGGCGTCGTCATAGCAATCGGTGACCATCATCGCCATGAAGCCGCCGATGCCCGTCGCCTTGGCGCCGGGGGTGTCGGTGGCGGGGATGATCGTGTCGCCGATCTCATCGAGCAGGGCGATGTCCGCGGCGTTGAAACTGGCCGACACGGTCTTGCCGGCGAGCGGACTGCCGCTCAAGTAGGCCGCGCTGCCGATGAAGGCGCCGCCCATGGCGAGGGCGATGCGGGCGATGGCGTCGCGGCGGGAGAGGGTCGTGGAAGTGTTCATCAGAGGTTCCCCTTCTTGAGTTCGGTGACGGCGAAGTCGGCGGCGCGGGCGGTGAGCGCCATGTAGGTGAGCGACGGGTTCACGCAGGCGGCGGAGGTCATGCAGGCGCCGTCGGTGATGAAGACGTTGGGCGCGTCCCACACCTGGTTGTGCACGTTGAGGACGGAGGTCCGGGGGTCGCGACCCATGCGGGCGGTGCCCATCTCGTGGATGCCGCGGCCGAAGTTGTAGCCGTTGTCGGTTGGCTTGACGTTCTTCATGCCGGCGGCCTCGAGCATCTCGACGGCGTCGGTGATCATCTCGCGGCGCATCTTGTGCTCGTTTTCCTTGATCTCGCAGTCCATCGCGAGGATGGGCAGGCCCCATTTGTCCTTGGTGGAACGGTCGAGATAAATGCGGTTGTCGTGGTAGGGCAGGGTCTCGCCGAAGCCGGTCATGCCGATCGTCCACGGGCCGGGCTCGGTGAGGGCCTCCTTGAGCGGCGTGCCGATGCCGACCTCGGGGACCTCGCGCTCCCAGCCCTGGCGGCTGGCGGCGCCTTGGTAGCCGAAGCCGCGGATATAGTCGCGCTTGTCGCCAAACAAATTCCGGTAGCGGGGGATGTAGAAGCCGCCGGGCCGGCGGCCGTAGATGATGCGGTCGGTGTAGCCCTCGACCTCGCCGTAGGCACCGACGCGGAAGTGGTGGTCCATGGCGTTGTGGCCGAGTTCGCCGCTGCTGCTGCCGAGGCCGTCGGGCCAGACCTCGGTGGCGGAATTCATGAGCAGCCAGGCGGAGTTGAAGGCGGAGGCGCAGACGAAGACGATTTTCGCTTTGAACTCGTAGGTCTGGTTGGTTTCGGCATCGAGCACCTCGACGCCCGTGGCCTTTTTGGCGTCCTTATCGTAAAGCAGCTTGGAAACGATCGAGAAGGGGCGGAGCGTGAGGTTGCCGGTGGCGACCGCGGCGGGGAGCGTGGCGGATTGCGTGCTGAAATACGCGCCGAAGGGGCAGCCGAGCCAGCACTTGTCGCGGAACTGGCAGTTCGCGCGGCCGGCGTGGGGCTGCGAAAGGTTGGCGATGCGCCCCATGATGAGGCGGCGGCGGTCGTTGAAGCGGGTCTTGATGCGCGCGGCCACGTCCTTCTCGACGCAGTTGAGCTCGAAGGCCGGGAGGAATTTTCCGTCGGGCAGCTGGGGCAGGCCCTCGAGCGAGCCACTGATGCCGGCGAAGGTCTCGGCGTAGTCGTACCACGGGGCGATGTCGGCGTAGCGGATGGGCCAGTCGATCGCGATGCCGTCCTTGGCGTTGGCCTCGAAATCGAAATCGCTCCAGCGGTAGCTGTGGCGGCCCCACAGGAGCGAGCGGCCGCCGACCTGGTAGCCGCGGAACCAGTCGAAGGGTTTCACCTCCTTGTAGGGGCAGTCCTGCTCGTCGGCCCAGAAATGGGCGTTGGCCGTGTAGAGAAAGTCGCGGTTGATGATCGGGTGCTCGGCGACGAGGGCCGTGGACCGCTTACCACGGTGGTCGATCTCCCACGGGGGCGTGAGGGCGGTGGTGTAGTCCTTGATGTGTTCGACGTTCCGGCCGCGCTCAAGCATGAGGACCTTGAGGCCCTTCTCGGTGAGCTCCTTGGCCGCCCAGCCGCCGGTAATGCCGGAGCCGACGACGATCGCATCATAGGTGTTCTTGGATTCAGCCATGGGGTAAAATGCAGGGGCGCCGGGGAGCCGGCGCAGGGGGTTAGGGGAGGGGTGACCGCTCCATGGAGTCCAAGAATCGTGCGGAATCAACCGCTAGTTTTCGCCGGCCCGGATTGGCTCACAGGCGCCCTCATTTCTTTTCCGCTGAGGTCGGCACCATGACACCAAAAGGCTGCAAAACTATGGTTTCTTCGCTTGCCGAGGCCTGAGTCTGGACTTCCTGCTTTTTATCCTCTTTGGGGTGCGCCGGCGCTGCCACACAGCCGGCCGCAAGGGCCAGAGCTCCAGCTGAGAGTGCGGCAAGGCCAAGCTGCTTGATCTTGCCTCGCTCTTCGTAGGTCAGCGGCGCTTCGGGCGTCACAAACTCACCGGAGAGCCTTTGGTAATAGGTCACACACGCCCGTTCCGCGCCGCTTTTCGCCAGAAATGCCACGCGCGCCTCTTCACTCAACTCGGAGAGATTTGTTATGGTACGACCGCATTTTTCACAGAACCTTGCTCTTTCGTCGCCGCGAAGCTCAGCCCATGGAATCGGGCACACGTAGGAAAGTTTTGGAAATGAGTTCATGGCTTTTCCCAATGTCAATGGTGAGCAAGTAGCTTCGACCCTTTGTTCATCACCTGAGCAAAGCTTCAATCTTTCGAATCCTTTTGGTGCTGTGGACGAAAAGTGCCAAGAGGAGGATCGCCAAGCCAATGGGTGCTCTGATCGCCTGCGAAGTGTCCTCCTCATTTTTTAGCGCGATACTCGCGCTCACAATCATCACCAGCGTCGCAATGATGGCCAATATACCGGCAATCTTCCTCGTGCCGCTCCATACCCGCAGCCACCGCTGCGCCTTCAAGACATCTTCAGGGGATTTCATCGGGAAAGCGTCCTTTACTGACAGTGTCATTCACCTCAACGGAGTTGAGTTATTCAAGGTTGCGGCCCGTGCAGGGATGAGGCCGGACAATGGCCTGAACCGCAACACCCGTTTCAGGCAAAGACTGCGCCGCCGAGGAGCTCCTCGCCGCGGTAGAGGGCCATGATCTGGCCGGGGGCGAGCGCGCGCTGGGGGGAGTCGAACTTGATAAGCGCGGTCTGAGGTAGGGCGGGACCGCTGGGCCCGCCGTTGGTGGCGCTCGTTGGCGGCGGGCCCAGCGGTCCCGCCCTACCCAATGCAACAGGATCGATCTCGGGAGAGAATTCGATCGCCACGCGCGGATCGCGGTAGCGGACCTTGCACTCGATGCGCCGGGGCGTGGTGAGCGGTTCGCCGATGAAGCTGAGGCTGTGTACGCGGCACTCGCTCGTCCACAAGCCGGGGGCGTCGGGCTTGTCGAAGGCGACGAGCAGGGCGTGGTCGCTGGCGCGTTTGCCGGTGACGACGAAGGCCTCGTGGTCCGTGTTGGACGGAATACGGATGCCGCGGCGCTGCCCGATGGTGTAGTAGTGCAAGCCGCGGTGCTCGCCGATCACCTTGCCGTCGGTCGCACGGACGACCGGACCCGGGTGGTCGGGCACGTAGGTCTTCAGGAAGTCGGCCATCTTCACCTCGCCGATGAAGCAGATGCCCTGGCTGTCCTTCTTGCGCGCGGTGGGGAGTTTGGCGTCGGCGGCGAGCGCGCGGAGCTCGGGCTTGGCCAGGTGACCGATGGGGAAGCGGGCGTCGCGGAGCTGCGCCTGGGAGAGCAGGGCGAGGAAATAGGACTGGTCCTTGTTTTTGTCCAAGCCCTCGAGGAGGGCGAAGTGGCCCGGGTCCGTCTCCTCGCGTCGCGCATAATGCCCGGTCGCGACCGCGGAAAACCCCTCGGCCTTGGCGTATTTCGCAAACACGCCGAATTTCATCTCGCGGTTGCACATGACGTCGGGGTTGGGCGTCAGGCCGCGCTGGTAACCGTCGAGCAGGTAGTCCACGACAAGCCGGCGGTAGTCGGCCATGAGGTTGACGACCCGGAACTCGATGCCGATGGCCTCGGCCGTCGCGCGGGCGTCGTCGATGTCCTGCATCCACGGGCAGTGGCCGATGACGTTGTCCTCGTTGATCCAGTTCTTCATGTAGGCGCCGACGAGGTCGTGCCCCTGCTGCTTGAGCAGGAGCGCGGCGACGGAGCTGTCGACCCCGCCCGACATGGCGACAAGGATGCGGGCCATGCGCCCAAGGAGCTGGGCGAGGGGAAATTTTGCAAGCCCGGGGTGGGCGCACATGTCCGCTTGCGGTGGCGCGCCAACTGCTGAAGGATGCGACCATGTCCGATCCCGCCCAACGCATCGCCCGCGCCTGGCTGATCTCCGCCTCCTCCGGGATCATCGAGATGGGGGCGGACTGGACGGCGGAGTCGCTGCCGCTGCTGGCGCCGGGCGACAAGGCCTTTGCGTTCACCGACCTGAGCCCCGCGGCGCCATCGCTCTACGCGGAGGAGTCGGCCTACTACGTGGACGAGATCGGGCAGATTGTGTTTGTGTTGGATCCGGCGGACCACAGCTGGGTGGATTTCAGCGTGATGCCGGTCTACGTGGCTGGCGATTTCAACGGCTGGCAGGCGGCGGTGGGCCAGCTGGAGTGGTCCATGGTGCCGGGCGAGCTGAACGGCCGGCCGGTCCTGCTCCTGCGCAAGCCGGCCGCCCCGCTGCTCACGGATCCGCCCCAGCAGTTCAAGTTCGTGACGGGGGACAACCGCTGGCTCGACCTCCCACGCGACACGACGAACCTCATGAAGGACGCCGGCGGCCGGTACAACCGCGCGATCTTCCGCAATCGGACGGGACGCAACCTCTTCCGATTCACCACCACCGAGCCGGTGTTGCTCAACCAGACCTATTCCGTCGTGCACGTGCGCGACGGCCGCGAGGCGCCGAAGACGCGGGTGCGGCTCGGGAAGTTCTTCCACCAGATGGCCAGCGACCTGCCGCTCGGGGCGCTCATCGGGCGCGGGGAGACGACCTTCCGGTTGTTCGCGCCGCGCGCCAAGCACGTGCGGCTGTTCCTGTGCGAGAAGCTCGACGAGATGGGCCAGGCCTACGGCTATGAGCTCGACCGCAAGGGGGAGGAGGGCGGCTGGCAGGGCGTGTGGGAGGCGCACCTCAACCGCAACCTGCACGGCTGGTACTACTGGTATTCGGTGAGCGGTCCGCACGATGTGTTCGGTCATTTCCATCCGGCGCAGAAGATCCTCGATCCCTACGCACGGGCCACGGTCGGCCGCGACGGCCCGGGCATCGTGCTCGACCCGGCTTGGGTGGGGACGGGCGACCGCTCGTTTGCCACGCCGGCGTGGCAGGACCTCGTTATGGTCGAGGCGCACGTGCGCGACCTGGCGGCCAATGCGCCGATTCCGCTCACCGCGGACGAGCGGCTGGGCTTCACCGGGTTGAGAAAATGGGTGGAAAGCCCGGATTTCTATCTGAAGAAACTCGGCGTGAACTGCGTGGAACTGCAGCCGGTGCACCAGGCCGACGGGCGGACCCGTGAGGAATATCACTGGGGCTACATGACCACGAATTTCTTCGCCCCCTCGAGCGCCTACGGGCTCGACGGCCCGCGCGCCTCCCAGGTGAAGGAACTGCAGGAGCTGGTCGCGGCTTTCCACCGGCAGGGCATGGCCGTGGTGATCGACGTCGTCTACAACCACGTGGGCGAGCCGGCGCACCTGATGTTCATCGACAAGCTCTACTACTTCGAGCTCGACGACGACGGCACGCTGGCGAACTGGAGCGGCTGCGGCAACGACCTGCGCTGCCGCTCGGCCATGGCCAAGCGCCTGATCATCGACAGCCTCGTGCAGCTGATCGAGGTCTATGGCGTGGACGGCTTCCGCTTCGACCTGGCCGAGCTGATCGGCGTGGACGTGTTGCGCGACATCGAGACGGCCATCAAGCAGGTGAAACCCGACGTGATCCTGATCGCCGAGCCGTGGAGCTTCCGCGGCCACATCGCCGCGGCGCTGCGGCCCACCGGCTATGCGTCGTGGAACGACAACTACCGGAACTTCGTGCGCGACTACGTGCACGGCCGGGGCGGGGCGGATTCGCTGGAGTATTTCCTCAAAGGCTCGCCGTGGCACTTCGCCTACTGGCCGGCGCAGACGGTCAACTACACCGAGTCGCACGACGACCGCACGTGGCTGGACAACATCACCGAGAACCCCGGCCACAACGGCCACCATCCCACGCAGAACGACCGGCAGCGCACGCACCTGATGGCGGCGATCCTGCTGGCCTCGGTCGGCATCCCGCTGCTGGCGGAGGGGCAGGACTTCCTGCGGGCCAAGCAGGGGGTGAACAACACCTACCAGCGCGGCGACCTGAACGCCCTCGATTACCGGCGGCTGGCGCGCTACCCGGCCACGCACAAGTATTTCGTCGACTGGATCGCGTTCCGGCGGTCGGCGCGCGGGCAGCTGCTGCGCCAGTGGTCGCGGCCGTCGGAGGGTTTCTTCAAGTGCTTCGCCGCGCCCGGCCAGCCGGCCATGGTGGCGATTTACAACGCCGACGGGAGCCAGGGCAACCAGCGCCTGATGTTCGCCGTCAACCCGCACATCGACGATACGACAATCGCAATCGGAGACCACGCCGGCTGGGTCTGGGAGCTGCTGGCCGATCACGAGTGTTTCTACCCGGAGGCCCACCCCGCCCCGGTGCAGCTGTCCCCGGCGGGCGTCTTTATCCCCGGGCTGGGCTGCAGTTTGTGGATTAGCGGATAAAATACCCGGCCGGGTGGCGGGGAGTACTGTTTATTACGCAAATAATGCCCACTGCCGGGCGGTTTACGGCACAATTTGAGCATCGCACTTGCCAAAGCCTAGGCCGGGCATTTCAGTCGTCGTTCTCAACGTCCACCAACCCACACCCAATATGGCAGTCAAAGTAGCAATCAATGGTTTCGGCCGCATCGGCCGCCTCGTTTTCCGCGCACTCGTCGAGCAGGGCCTGCTCGGCAAGGAACTGGATGTCGTCGCCGTCGGCGACATCGTCCCCGCCGACAACCTGGCTTACCTCCTGAAATACGACTCCACCCAGGGCAAGTTCCAGGGCACCGTGTCGTCCAAGAAGTCCGCCCCGGACAAGACTGAGGACGACGTGCTGGTGGTCGACGGCAAGGACATCCATGTCGTCAGCGCCAAGACCCCGGCCGAACTGCCGTGGGCGAAGTTCGGCGTCGATCTCGTGATCGAGTCGACCGGCTTGTTCACCGAGGCCGAGAAGGCCAAGGGCCACATCACCGCCGGCGCCAAGAAGGTCATCATCTCCGCCCCGGCCAAGGGCGAGGACATCACCGTCGTGATGGGCGTGAACGACGACAAGCTCGACCTCAGCAAACACACGATCATTTCCAACGCCTCCTGCACCACGAACTGCCTCGCGCCGCTCGTCCACGTGCTCCTCAAGGAGGGCTTCGGCCTCGAGGAAGGCCTGATGACCACCATCCACTCTTACACCGCGACGCAGAAGACCGTGGACGGTCCGTCCAAGAAGGACTGGAAGGGCGGCCGTTCCGCCGCGATCAACATCATCCCGTCCTCCACCGGCGCCGCCAAGGCCACCGCGCTCGTGCTGCCCGAGACCAAGGGCAAGCTCACCGGCATGTCCTTCCGCGTGCCGACCCCGACGGTTTCCGTCGTGGACCTGACCTTCCGGAGCACCAAGGAAACCTCCCTCAAGGAAATCAACGCCGCCATCAAGAAGGCGTCCGAGACCTACCTGAAGGGCATCCTCGGCTACACCGGCGACGAGGTCGTCTCCTCGGACTTCATCCACGACAAGCTGTCGTCGATCTACGACGCCGGCTCCTCGATCGAGCTCAACAGCAAGTTCTTCAAGCTCGTGAGCTGGTATGACAACGAGTGGGGCTATTCCAACCGCGTCGTCGACCTGACCAAGCAGATCGCCGCGAAGCTCTGAGGCGGCGCAGCGCCGTCCAGTAGCGAGCATTGAGTAGCGAGTAGCGAGCATCCACCGGCTCCTACTCGCTTTTTTCTTCTACTCGCTACTCACTACTTCCACCGTCTCCCATGCCCAAGTTCAAATCCATCCGCGACCTCAAGCTTGCCGGCCAGCGCGTCCTCATGCGCGTCGACTTCAATGTCCCACAGGACAAGGTCACCGGCGCCATCACCAACACGGCTCGCATCGCCGCCGCGTTGCCCTCGATCAAGCATGTCCTCGAGCAGGGCGCGTCGGTCGTCCTCATGTCGCACCTCGGCCGGCCCGACGGGCAGAAGATCGCCAAGTTCTCACTCAAGCCCGTGGCGGCCGAGCTGGAGAAGCTTCTCGGCAAGCCCGTGACCTTCCTGGACGACTGCGTCGGCCCGGCTGTGGAGTCCGCCTGTGCCAAGCTCGCGCCCGGTTCCGTCGTGCTGCTGGAGAACCTGCGCTTCCATATTGAGGAGGAGGGCAAGGTGAAGGTGAAGAACGCCGACGGCACCGAGACCAAGCTCAAGGCCGATCCCGCCAAGGAGGCGGCCTTCCGGGCCTCGCTCTCGAAGCTCGGCGACGTGTTCGTCAACGACGCCTTCGGCACCGCGCATCGTGCCCACAGCTCGATGGTCGGGGTCAACCTGCCGCAGAAGGCCGCCGGTTTCCTGATGGAGGCCGAGCTGAAGGCCTTCTCCAAGGTGCTGGAGAATCCCGACCGCCCGATGCTCGCCATCCTCGGCGGCGCGAAGATCGCCGACAAGATTCCGCTCATCAACAACCTGATTGAGAAGGCCGACAAGATCATTATCGGCGGCGGCATGGCCTACACCTTCCACAAGCAGCTGCGCGGCATGAAAATCGGCGCATCCCTGTTCGACCAAGCTGGCGCCGGCATCGTCGGCGAGCTCGAGGCCAAGGCGAAGACCCGCGGCGTGGAACTGATCTTCCCGGTCGACTTCCTCGCGGCCGACAAGTTCGCGCCCGACGCCAACACGCAGCCCGCTACCCTCGAGGGCGGCATTCCCGACGGCTGGGAAGGCCTGGATGCCGGTCCGAAGTCCATCGAGCTTTACCGCCAGGCCATCCTCGCCTCAAAGACCATCGTTTGGAACGGCCCGGCCGGCGTGTTTGAGTTCGATAAGTTCGCCGGCGCCACCAAGGCCATGGCCGACGCCATCGCCGAGGCCACGGCCAAGGGTGCCACGACCATCGTCGGTGGCGGCGATACCGCCACGGCGGCGAAGAAATTCGGCGTCGCAAAGAAAGTCACCCACTGCTCCACCGGCGGCGGCGCCAGCCTCGAGTTCCTCGAGGGCAAGGTGCTCCCGGGCGTGGCGTTCCTGGAGACCTGACGGTCTCAGCAGCGAGTAGTGAGCATCGAGTAGCGGGCATCCTGCCTCTCCTGCTGAAAATCTACTCGCTACTCACTACCCGCTACTCACTACTTCTTAATATCATGATCCGCAGAAAAGTCATCGCTGGTAACTGGAAGATGAACAAGACGGCCGCCGACGGCGTCGCGCTCACCAAGGACATCGTCGCCGAGATTGGTCGTGAGACCACGGTGGACATCGTGCTGTGCCCGCCCTTCACCGCGCTGGAAAGCGTGGGCCGGACGCTGGAAGGCCAGAGCCTCAAGCTCGGGGCGCAGAACATGCACCCGGAGAAGAGTGGCGCCTACACCGGTGAGGTTTCGGCCGAGATGCTGCGCGGGCTTTTCGTCACCCATGTCATTCTCGGCCACAGCGAGCGCCGCACGTATTTTGCCGAGACCGACGCCTTCATCAACAAGAAGGTCGTCACCGCACTGGCCCACCAGCTGAAACCCATCCTCTGCGTCGGCGAGACCCTGGCCGAGCGCGAGGCCAGTTCGACCCTCGCCGTCGTGCAACGCCACGTCGAGGGCGGCCTGGCGGGCGTTACCGCCGAGCAGATCACGAGCGTCATCATCGCCTATGAGCCCGTGTGGGCCATCGGCACCGGCAAGGTCGCCACCACGGCGCAGGCCCAGGAAGTGCACGCCTTCATCCGCGACCTGCTGACCAAGCTCTACGGCGCACCGCTGGCGCAGAAAGTCCGCATCCTCTACGGCGGCTCCATGAAGCCGGCCAACGCGGCCGAGCTGCTCGGCCAGAAGGACATCGACGGCGGGTTGATCGGCGGGGCCTCCCTCGAGGCCCGGTCGTTCATCGACCTGGTCAAGGCGGCGAATGCCGCGAGCTGAGGGTGGGGCGCGTTGACCCCAACGCGCTTTCCTGGCGTCTTGAGGTCAAGCCGCTCCACCATGAGCCGATGCGGGCTTGCCGCCCCTGCCAGGGTAGCGATTGGATAGCCGCCCATGCGCGGCTTCCTCGGCATCGTTTGCCTGCTCCTGCTCGGGGCCGGTCCGGTTTCGGCCGATCACCCTTTGGTCGAGCCCCACTGGGCGATCGAGGCGCGTTTTCCCGATCAACCCAAGACCGACGGCATCCTGACGCCCTCGCCGCAGGGGGACGTGAAGGTGCAGCGTTTCTACTGGGAACAGGGTGGCGAACACTACCTGCTCGCCCGGTTTGAATATCCCCTGGCCCTGCTGCCCGGCGAGGAGGCCGGGCTGTACGACAAGTCTTTCGCCGAGCTGCTTCGTTCGCGGCCCGGCCAGGTCAAGGGTCGGGAAAAATTCACCCTCGGGCCGTATGAGGGCGCAAAGCTGATCCTCGCCCAGCGACGGGAGAAAAGCATCCGCGAGGTGCGCTTCGTGGTCATCGGTTCGATTCTCTACATGGCCAGCGCGGAGTGGCCCGAGCAGGCGGCGCCGGCGGCCGCCCGCGCCGCGGAGTTTCTTGGCAGCGTCCGCGTGCGGCCCGGATTCATGAATGCGCAGGAGGTCGCGGTGGAGTCCCGGTGGCGCGAACTCGCGGCCGGCCGTTTCCGCCTGCGCTATGACGCCACCCGCTGGTATCGCGATCCGGCGGACCAGGAAACCGGCGTCTTCAACCTGCTGCGGCTCGACCAGCGGGCCGAGGCGCAGTTCATCGCCGAGGATCACCCGGTTCCCGGCGGCGACATCGAGCGGGCCGTGCTCGACACGGCCCGGGAGGGGGCGGAATCGGTCAGCGTGCAGAAGCGCGGGCGCAAGCTGCGCGGCACCGTGGAAGTGACGGAACTCGAATTTGCGGCCCGGGTGGAGAGCACGACTTATGTGAACCACGGCTACTTCTACAGTGGACCGGAGGGCGCGGTGCAGTTGCGCGGGTGGGCTCCCGAGCGGGATTACCGCGGGGCGGAGAATGACATCACGGAATTGCTGGAAGGCCTGACGATCATCCCTGCGGCCCGCTAGCGGCGTCAGGTCGCACTTGTCTGGAAGCGATCCAATAATTCGCGCGTCGGGGGAGGCGGTTCCGCACCATCCAGGACGACCAGCAGTTCGCGGACCAGTGCCCGTCCCGCCGACGGACCGGCGGGTTGGTCCAGCGCGACCGACAGGGCGACATAGAGGGCGAGTTGCCGGGCCCCCAAGGCGAGGTCCGTGCTGCCGCGGTACGCGTAGAGTTCCGCGATATCCTTCAACAGGGCGGCGTAAGTCAGGCAGCGTTCCTGGCCGGCAGGCGCTGATTCACCCTTTTTGAGTGAGAGGATCTGCTCGTCGGCGGACAGGCCGAGGAATTGGCTGGCCGGCATGCCAAAATTTTTCTCCTGCAGGTGCATGGCCAGCAGGAGGGTTTCGTTGATCTCGGCGGTGTCCTCCTCACCCAGGGGTTTGCCCTTTCGCCGCAGGCGCGCCACCAGGCGACTGATCGTCTCGATGTGCCGGAGGATGTAGTCCTGTTGTTGGATGGCCATGGCAGGTCAGTTGACCCGGCCGGCCATCGACCCGATCAAGGCGACGAGGAAAGCCTTGTCACCGGGAAGCGAGGCCAGGGTGGTGAGGGCGGCCTGAGTGTGCTGGCCGGCGAATTTTCGCGAGGCCTCGAGCCCGTGCAGGCTCACGTAGGTGGTCTTGCCGGCCTTGGCGTCCTTGCCGGCGGTCTTGCCGAGCGTGGCGGTGTCGGCGGTCGCGTCGAGGATGTCGTCAACAATCTGGAACGCCAGGCCCAGGCTTCGGCCGGTAGTGCGCAGGGCGTCGACCTGGGCCGCGGTTGCCCCGCCGCAGAGGCCACCCGCGACGAGCGCGGCCATGATCATAGCGGCGGTCTTGTTAAGGTGGATGAACTCGAGCTCGCCGGCCGTGGCGTTGTTTTTCTTCTCGGCGAGCAGATCCTCCATCTGTCCGCCGATGAGATGCTCGCTGCCGGCGGCGTCGGCGATTTCGCGGGTCAGGGCTGCGGCCAGTGAGGGGTTGCTGGCATAGTGCCGGCCGATGAGCTGGAAGGCGAGGGTGAGAAGGGCGTCGCCGGCGAGCAGTGCGGTAGCCTCGTCGAACTGCTTGTGCGTGGTCGGCCGGCCGCGGCGCAGGTCGTCGTTGTCCATACACGGCAGGTCGTCGTGCACCAGCGAGTAGGTATGGAGGCACTCCAGGGCGATGGCCGAGGGGAGCGCGTCATGTTTCGCGCCCAGCAGGTCGGCGGCGGCGAGGGTCAGGACGGGCCGGAGGCGCTTGCCCCCGCCGAGCAGGGCATAACGCATGGCCTCGTGCAGCCGGGCCGGCCGGGTGGGGGCGGGCGGCACCAGCCGGTCGAGGCCCTGCTCGACCCGGTCGCGGTAAGCTTGGAACTGGGCGGCGAATTCCACGGGATGGGACGCAATTTCCCTCCCGCGGTGGCGATTGGCAAATGGATTGTGAAGCGGGAGTTGCGCCCGAGAACAGGCTCGCCATGCGGTCCGGCGCCATTTTCAATCGCCTCGTCATATCCCATGCCCACCTACGAATACGTCTGCAGCAAGTGCGGCCACGAAATGGAAGCCTTCCAATCCATGAAGGATGCGGCCCTGACCAAGTGCCCGGCCTGCCATAAATCGGGCCTGAAGCGCAAGGTCGGCGGCGGCGCAGGATTGATTTTCAAGGGCACGGGCTTCTATATCACCGACTATAAAAAGAAGCCGGGTGAGAGCCCGGCTCCCGCCAAGTCTCCCGAAACCAAGCCCGCGGCCGCCGCCGCGGCGAAATAATCCCCACCATGGCCGACAAGAAAATCGAAAAAGCCCTCTATGGCCCGAGCGTGACCGAAGTGACGCTGGGTGCCATCCTGGGTCTCATCGCGGGCGTGCTCGCCGCCTGCGTCTTCCTCGTTTTTTTCAAACCGGTCCTGCAGGTGAAGGAGATGCCCAAGGAGCCGGTGCGGGGCGCCGTGTATTACATCCCCGGCGGCGATTCCAACGCCAAGGGCCGCACCTGGACGGCCAAGCAGAAGCAGTTCATCGCCGGCACCACTGTCACCCTCGTCGAGGAAGAGCTGAACGCGTGGGCCACGTCCGCGTTCGCCGCGGCGGCGCCCAAGGCGGGCGCAAAACCCGAGGACGCGGCGGCCGGAATGAACGGCATTTTCAACCCCGGCATGCCGAATTTCAAAATCTCCGGTGGCAAGCTGCAGATCGGTTTCAAATGCACCCTCAACTGGTACGGCCTCACCAAGGAGGTGATCGTGGTGACCACTGGTGACCTGGTGAGATCGGGCGACAAATTCGTCTATTCCGCCCGGACGGCCTATCTCGGTTCCTGCCCGCTGCATCTCCTGCCCGCGGTGTCCGGTCCGCTCGTGTCGGCGCTGATCGAGAAGAAGAAGGCCCCGGATGCCATCAATTCGGCGTGGGCCAAGCTCAGCGACGCGACCCTCGACGGCAACACCCTCACGCTCACCGTGCAGTAAAACGCCGGCGCCCCTGCCCGCTGCGCCAGTGTCCCGGAACCTGAAAAACATCAGCACGGTTGCCACGGCCACCGTCGTGTCGCGGGTGCTGGGCTTGGTGCGGGAGGGATTCATCGCGGCCGTGTTTGGCACCAGCGCCCTGAGCTCGGCGTATTTCTCCGCCTTCACCCTGCCGAACATCTTCCGCCGCCTGTTGGGCGAGGGGGCGCTGACCGCAGCCTTTGTGCCCACCATGGCGCACGAGCTGGAGCACCGGCAGCGGGCCGCCGCCTTCGCGCTCCTCAGCAAGGTGGCGAGCTGGCTGCTGGTCGTGACGGCGGCCCTCGTCGCGCTGGCCATGCTGGTCTGTGCCAACGCCGGGGCGTTGCTCGCCGTCACGGGCGGATGGGGGTTGGAAGCCGACACCGTGCAGCGGCTCCTGCTGGGCGCCGACCTCGCGGTGATCTTGTTTCCCTACATGGTGTTTGTCTGCCTCGCGGCGGCCTTCAGCGCGGCCTGCCAAGTGCTCGGGCGCTTCAGCGAGCCGGCCCTGAACCCGGTGTGGCTCAACCTCACCAGCATCGCGGCGCTGGCGCTCGGCGGCTGGTGGGCCTGGGGCGATGCGGCGCGGATGAACCTGCTGTGTGGCGGCGTCCTCGTGGGCGGTTTCCTGCAGATGGCCGTGCCGGCCTTTGTGCTGTGGGGCGAGGGCTGGCGGCCGGCCTTCGACCTGCGGCCCGACGATCGCGTGCGGGAAATCCTCCGCCTGATGGGTCCGACCGTGATCGGCTCCGCCATCTACCTGGTCAATATTTCGGTCTCCCGTTTCATCGGGCTGTCGCTCAATGACCACGCGGCCTCCGTGTTGAACCTCGCCAACCGCGTCATGGAGCTGCCGATCGGGGTATTCACGGTGGCCGTCGCGACCGTGGTGTTTCCCCTCATCGCCCGCCATGCCGCCAAGTCGGACTGGGCCAGACTGGGAGAGGATTACCACAAGGGACTGCGCCTCGTGCTCGTCATCAACGTGCCGGCGGCGGTCGGGCTCGCCTTGCTCAGCGAGCCGGTGGTGCGGTTGCTGTTCCAGCGGGGAGCCTTTCATGCCGACGACACGGCGCTGATGACGCCCGTGCTGGCGGTCTATGCGCTCGGGTTGCCGTTCCTTTCCTTCACCACCGTGGCGTTGCGGGGCTTCTATGCGCTGAAGGACACCGCCACGCCGGTGCGTGCCGCGGCGCTGAGCTTTGCGGTCAATCTCGGGCTGAGCATCGTGTTGATGCGCTGGTTTTCGACGGTCGGCCTGGCGCTGGCCAGCACCCTGGCCGTGTTTGCCCAAGCCTGGTTTTTGCAGGCCCGGCTTTCAGCCAGGCTGCCCGGTCTCGGCTTCGCCCCGCTCCTGCCCAACCTCGTCAAGATTGCCGTGGCCAGTGCCGTCATGGGCCTGGGCGTATGGGGCGGGCTCAAGCTGGCCGCCGGGCTCGCGCTGGCCCCCAAGGTCCACGATATCCTCGTCATCGCCGGGCTCATTCCGCTGGCCGTCGCCGTCTATGGCGGGTTGCTGTGGGCGATGAAAATCGAGGGCCGGGCCGAGCTGGACCTGATCCTGCAGAAGCTGCGCGGCCGGGCGCAGGCATGAAAAAACCCGCAGCTTGCGGCTGCGGGTCGGAAGGAGCGGGGGAGATCAGGCCTTCTGGACGAGGCCGGCCTTGATGGCCTTGACCGAGACCCACATGCGCTTGGTGCCGCCGTTGGGCAGCTTGACCTTGATCCACTGCAGGTTGGGGCGGAACAGACGGGTGGTGTGCTTGGTAACGTGGGTACCAATGCCGCCGCTCTTCTTGGACTGACCCTTGCGATGGATGATCTTGCCCTTGGTCGGGCGTTTACCGGTGATTGCGCAAATTCGTGCCATGGTGTTTCTTGAGTTAAAGGTTGAGGAGTAAAGGACGGCCCTTTCGCTTAGCAAGGGAAATTTGGATTTCGCGCCCTCGCGGCCACTATTTCCGTAAAGCGTGGAGGGCCTGAAACTTCTGGCCCATGTTGGCCGGATGCAGGAGCTGGATCAGCATCCGTTTGCGCAGGCTGAAACTGCTCGCCTCGGCCTTGGTGATCGCGGCCAGGGCTTCCGCCGCGTAATTCATGAAAAAGCTCTCCTGCGAGTCCACGCGGGACTCCCCGAAGCCGGCGCGACCCAGGCCGTCCTCCAGCCAGTCCCAGCAGATGTGACAGGTCAGGTCCTGTTTGCCGGGGCGGGCGAGCAGGTCGTTGCCCATCTTCTGGCGGTGATAGGTGCGCGCGGTGCCGGAGGGAATGTTTTCGGCCAGCTCGTGCCAGAATTTGCCGTAGTCGAAGGCGATGAACAGCCCGCTCCACTTCGGGCCGACGATCCGCTCCAGCATCGGCACCGTACGGAAGGGCAGGTCGATGTGGTAATTTTCCTCCGCGGTCTTCGGCAGGCGGTCGGCCTGCGCGGCCAGTTCGGCCGAGAAGGCCGGCAGCACGACATGGCGGAGGTGCCGGCCGTGCAATGCCACACCCAGTTCCTGCCAGCGGCCGTCTTGCCAGACGACGCGGTGGAACGGCTGGGCGTCGAACAGCTCGTTGGAAAACACCACGCTCCGGGCGGGGAACACGAAGGGCTGACCGTAGGAGATGGGCTGATAGGCGGCAAAAGGGTGGGCGATGTCGCGCAGGATTCCGGCCCCGGGTTCGGCCGCAACCTCGACAAACGTGTAGTCGGAGGGTTGGCCCGGCGCGAGCAGCTTGATCGCCGCGGCCACGACCAGCTCGCCGAAGACCGGGTTGAACGAGGTGGCCGTGAAGAAATCCGCCTTGTCGTCCCGGCCCACGCGCTTGAAATCCCGGGTATAGTAGCCCGCCGTCGGGTGGTACATGGCCAGCTCCATGTAGCGCGCGAAGGACACGCCCGTGAGCGCATCGGGCTCTGCGGCGAGGATTTCAAAAAAGTCTGACGAGGAAGCCATTTGCCAAGCCAAGCATTTGCGGCCAGTGAAAGCCATGCCCAAAAGGCTTTTTATCTTCGCCGTCGCCGGCTCCACCGTCTAATTCCATTTCCCTTGTCCTCTACGCTCAAACGTCTCGCCCTCATCCTCTTCGCCGCCGCCGTGGGCTTCGGCCTGGCGCAGTTTTCCGCGCGGCACGCCGGGGCGCCATCCTGGTGGCCCGACCGCGAGCGCGACAAGCAGGTGCGCTATTACAAGGAGGTCCTGCAGCTGGTGAAGGAAAACTACGTCGGCGACGCGCCCTCCTCCTACGCCGACCTCACCCGGGCCGCCCTCGACGGCATGGTGGCGCAGCTCGACCCGCATTCGCAGTTCATGCTGGCCGACGAATATCGCGAGACCGAGGAGGAGCTGACGAATGCCTTCACGGGCGTCGGCATCCAGGTCGAGCAGCGGGACAACCAGATTGTCATCGTCGCGCCCATTCCCGGCACGCCGGCGGAGCGCGCCGGGGTGCGCCGTGGCGACCGGCTCGTCAAGATCGACGGCGAACCGCTGGTCACCCCGACCCTCGACAGCACCATCAAGCTCGTGCGCGGCGAGCCCGGCTCGCTCGTCACGCTCACGGTGTTCCGGCCTACCCAGAACAAAACCATCGATTACCCCTTGCACCGGGAGAAAATCCGCCTCGACAGCGTGCGCCTCACGGGCCTGCACCCCGGCCGCATCGGCTACCTGCAGATCACGCAGTTCAGCGAGCGCACGGGGGAGGAATTCCAGTCCGCCCTGGAGGGCCTCGAGAAGGAGGGCCTGCGCGCCCTCGTCATCGACCTGCGCAACAATCCCGGCGGGTTGCTCGATGCCGCGATCGAGGTGTGCGGCCAGTTTTTCGACAAGGACGAGCTCATCGCCTACACCCAGGGCCGAACGCCGGAATCGCGCGACAATCACTACGCCTCCGGAGGCCACCGCCCCCGCGCCTATCCGGTCGCCATCCTCGTCAACAGCGGCACGGCCAGCGCGGCCGAGATCGTCGCCGGCGCCATGCGCGACACCAAGCGCGCCGTCATCGTCGGCGAAAAAACCTTCGGCAAGGGCTCCGTCCAAAGCGTGATCGAGCTGGATAACGGCGAAGGCCTGCGCCTCACCACCGCCCGCTACTACACGCCCAGCGGCATCACGATCCACGAGAAGGGCATCGCTCCCTCGGTGGAGATCGAGGTCAGTCCCGACGACGAGGCCCGGCTTCGGATCCAGCAGGCCCGGCCCGACCTCGCGGCCTCGCCCGAGGAGGACTTTACGCCCATCACCGACTTCCAGCTCGCTGCCGCCGAGGAAGTGCTGGCGGGCGTCCTGGCTGCCCGAAAGTGAAAGCGGAAACCTGAAACTTGGAACAAGACATACATAACCTTTCATCAATGAGTCAGGTGGGTTCTCATTTTTTTATTTCAGGTCTCAGGTTTCAGGTCTCAGGTCTCTCTTCGCAATGATCCTCGCCCTGGAAAGTTCCTGCGACGAGACGGCGGTGGCGGTCTTCGATCCCGCGGCCGGGCTCACCGGCGAGTGGGTGCACAGCCAGATTGCCCTGCACGAAGCCTACGGTGGCGTCGTGCCCGACCTCGCCAGCCGGGAACACCTCGCGCATTTTGGCCCGCTCCTGCAGCGTGCGCTGGCCACGGTGCGACCGGACCAGGTGACGAAGATCGCCGTGACCAACGGCCCGGGTCTCGCCGCCTGCCTCGCCATGGGCCTCGCGACGGCCAAGAGCCTCGGGCTGGCCTGGCGCCGGCCGGTCGTCGGGGTGAATCACCTGCGCGCCCATGCCTTCTCACCCTTCATCGCGTTGCACGCGGCCAATCCGGCGGCCTTTGATGCGGAGTTCGCGAAGCTGCTGCCGCACCTCGGGCTGCTCGTCTCTGGTGGCAACACCGCCCTGTTCTCCCTCGATGAGTCACGGCGCATCACGCTGCTGGCCTCGACCATGGACGACGCCGCCGGCGAGGCCCTCGACAAGGGCGCGAAGCTGCTCGGGCTCGGCTATCCGGGTGGTCCGCAGGTGGAGAAGCTGGCTGCGGTGGGCAACCCGGCCGCCTTCGCTTTTCCCAAGGCCGTCGCGCAGCGCTCCACGCTCGAGTTCAGTTTCTCCGGCCTGAAGACCAGCCTGCGCTACCAGCTCGAGAAGATGTCCCCCGCCGACATTGAGCGCCACAAGGCCGACCTCTGCGCCAGCTATCAGGCGGCGGTGTTTGAAGCGCTGGTGCGCAAGTCCCAACTCGCGCTCGAGCGCGGCGTCTACCGCAGCTTCGGCCTGTCCGGTGGCGTGGCCAACAACCAGACACTCCAGACGAAACTCACGCAGGTTGCCCAGCAGATCAACGTGCCCTTCCTCCGTGCCCAGCCGAAGCACACCGGTGACAACGCCGGGATGATCGCCTTTGCCACGTGGGCCGAGCGCGAGTTGGGCGGAGTCAACGCCACCGGCCTTGCGCTCGAAATCGCCCCGAGCCTGCCGCTGGCGCTGGGCTGACCGCGTCCACCCATGTATTTTGTCCGCAACACAACACTGAAACTACCCCGTCATGAACATTCGTCCAGGTCTGTCCCTGTTCGTCGTCCTGCTGGCCACGTCGGTCTTCGCCCAGCAGGATTTCTCCAAGGTTGAAATCAAGGCCACCCAGGTTTCGGGCAACGTCTACATGCTCGAAGGCTCGGGCGGAAACATCGGTGTCTCGGTTGGTGCCGACGGCATCCTTATCGTGGATGACCAGTTCGCCCCGCTGGCCGACAAGATCGCCGCCGCGCTGGCGCAGCTCAACCCGGGCAAGCTCAAGTACGTCGTCAACACCCACCACCATGGCGACCACACCGGCGGCAATGAGGCGTTTGCCGCCCGGGACGCGACCATCATCGCCCACGGCAACGTGCGGGTAAATCTCGCCAAGGATCCAAAGAAGTCCCCGGCGGCTCTGCCGGTGATCACCTTCACCAACGGGGCGGCGGTGTTTTTCAACGGCGAGGAGATCACGGCCACGTACTACGGCCCGGCGCACACCAACGGCGACAGTGTGATCCGGTTCACCAAGGCGAACGTGATCCACATGGGGGACCAGATGATGACGGAACGTTTTCCGTACATTGATTTCAGCAACGGCGGCGACCTCGACGGGCTGATTGTCAACTGGAAGACCATCATCGCCAGCGCCCCGGCCGACGTGAAGATCATCCCGGGCCACGGCCGCCTGGCCACACTCGACGATCTGAAGGCGGCTCTCGCGATTGTAGAGGAATCAGCGGCGCTGATCCGCAAGGGCATGGCCGAGGGGAAGACCCTGGAGCAACTCAAGGCCGACGGGCTGCCGGAAAAGTTCAAGAGCTGGGGCAGCGGCTTCATCAATCCCCACCGCTGGATCGAGACGATCTACAACCAGTCCCACAAGGACGCACCGAAGAAGTGAGAGTAGGGCCGGTCTGCGACCGGCCCGCGTAGGGGAGGACAGCCAGATGGGCCGGTCAGAGACCGGTCCTACCTAATTTCTCGCGTAGATACGGCGCGGTGGGGCTGCGTTTCACCTTCAGTAGGCCGGCCAGTTCGCCTTGGTAGAGGATCTCGCCGCCGTTCGGACCGCCGCCGGGTCCGAGCTCGAGGATGTAGTCCGCTTCGGCGAGCAGGTCGAGGTGGTGCTCGATAACCACCACCGTGTGCCCCTGGTCCACTAAGTTGTGCAGTACCTTGATGAGTTTCTCGCAGTCGCTGAGGTGCAGGCCGATGGTCGGTTCCTCGAGGAGGTAAAGGTTGCGGATGGCGATGCCACGCGAACGCTCCTGGTAGCTTTGCAGGCCCTTGGTCAGTTCGGTGACGAGCTTGAGTCGTTGCGCCTCGCCGCCGGAGAGCGTCGGGCTGCTCTGCCCGAGCGTCAGGTAGCCGAGGCCGCAATCGACCATGAGCTGGCAGACCTGAGAAAGCTGCGAGTGGAAGTCGAAGAATACCGCCGCCTCGTCGAAGGTCAGCTGCAGCACCTGCCCGATGTTTTTGCCGCGCCACGTGATGTCGGCCAGCTCGGGGCCGAAGCGCGAACCACCGCAGCCGTCGCAGGGCAGGTAGGAGTCGGCCATAAAGGCCATCTCCAGCTTGATGCGGCCGGCGCCCGAGCAGGTTTCGCAACGCCCGCCGGCGGTGTTGAAGGAGAAGCGTCCGGCCGTGTAGCCGCGCATCTTGGACTCGGGCAGGGTGGTGAAGAACTGCCGGATCAGGTCGAAGATGCCGAGATAGGTCGCGGGTGTGGAGCGGGGCGTCTTGCCGATGGGCGCCTGGTCCACCTCGATGACGGACTTGAAACCATTGGCTCCGCGCAGCTCCGCAAAGGGCAATTTCGATTCGGTGGTGTCGAAACGCGCGAGCTTTACGAAATCCTTGCCGGACAGCTTCGCCTTGCGCTGCTTGATCGCGCAGGTGACTGCCGGGTGCAGGATGTCGCGGAAGAGGGTCGATTTGCCCGCACCGCTGGGACCGCAGGCCATGATGAGACGGCCGGGTGGCAGCCGGAGCACCTGGTCCTTGAGATTCCGGTAGTTGATGCCGGTGAGCTCGAGCCAGTCGGGTGTTTCAGAGGACAGAGGACAGAGAACAGAGGACGGAGGTTTCCGGGCTGATGGGGCTGTCTTCTGACCTCTGTCATCTGTCCTCTGAACCGGCCGATACGTTCCGCGCAATGGGTGCTGGATACCCTTGGCGAGGAAGAGGCCGGTGAGGGAAGAGATGTTGGCCTTGATCTCCGCGGGGGTGCCGTTGGCCAGCACGCTGCCGCCGTGGACGCCCGCGCCGGGCCCGAGGTCGATGATCCGGTCGGCGCGTTCCATGAGGACGTCGTCGTGTTCGACGACGAGCAGCGTGTTGCCCTTGGCGCGGAGCGACTGGAGTGTGTCGATCAGCCGGTCGTTGTCGCGGGCGTGCAGGCCGATGGACGGCTCGTCGAGCACATAGAGGACGCCACTGAGATTCGAGCCGAGCTGGGCGGCCAGCCGGATGCGCTGGGCCTCGCCCCCGGAGAGGGTCTCCGTCGGGCGCTCGAGGGAGAGATAGTCGAGGCCGACGTGCGCGAGGAACTTCAGGCGTTCCTCGATCTGGGGCACGATGTCCTGCGTGATCATCTTCGTGCGCGCGTCGAGCTGCAGGTTGCGCAGGGTGGCGATGAGCTCGTCGGGCACGAGCCGGAGCAGGGCCGGCAACGTGATCGGTTCGGCGCGCTTCACGGGCAGGTGGACGGCGCGGGCGATGCGGTTGAGGCGTTCGCCATGGCAGGTGGGGCAGGCCTTGCCGTGCGAGGCCGGGTCATCGGGATCGAAGGCCCGCAGGGCGTCGGCGACCTCGTCGGACATTTCCTCATCCTCATCGGGCGTGAGCATCCAGTCGTAGATCCGGCCGTGACCGCGGCAGGTCGGACACCAGCCGCGCGGCGAGTTGAACGAGAAATGCTTGGGATCGAGCTCGGGGAAGGACTCGCCACTGGCGATGTCGGTGCGCGTGGTGGAGAACCAGCTCAGGACTTCGCCGGCCGGTGTGAGCAGGAAGCAGGCGCCTTTGCCGAGCTTAAGAGCGGCGGCGAGAGCGGTCGCGATCACTTTGGGCACCCGGCCCTTCAGGTCCGCGACGACGACCTCAATGTCGTGCTCCTTGTAGCGGTCGAGCTTCTGGAAGGTGTCGGTGCGCAGCAGGCGGCCGTCGGCGCGCATCAGTTCGTAGCCCTGCTTCTCGATCCATTTGGCGATCGGTTCGTGGTGGCCCTTGCGGCCGCGGATGAGCGGGGCGCAGAGATAAAGATGCTTCGCCTTTTTCGCCTTCGGCGAGGCGAGGGTCTTGTCGAGCAGCTGCCGGAGCTGGCTCGGGGACAGGGGCGTGACGGGCCGGCCGGACTCGGGGTGGTGCTGCACGCCGGCGCGGGCGTAGAGGAGGCGGAGGTATTGGGCGACCTCGGTGATCGTGGCGACGGTGGACTTGCGTGAGCCGCGGGTGATGCGCTGCTCGATGGCGACGGTCGGCGGGATGCCGGTCAGCCGGTCGATGTCGGGCCGGGGCAGCTGCTCGACGAACTGCCGGGCATAGGGCGACATGGACTCCATGAACCGTCGCTGGCCCTCGGCAAAGATGATGTCGAAGGCCAGGGTGGACTTGCCCGAACCGGAGACGCCGGTGACGACCGACAGCTGCCGGTGCGGAATCGAAAGGCTGATGTTCTTCAGGTTGTTCTCCCGCGCGCCAAGGACTTGGAGGAATTGCGAACTGCGGATTTCGGATTGGGGATTGGCCCGATATGGGGCTGCGTCCTCGGCGGCCATCAATTCGCAATCCGCAATCCCCAATCCCAAATCATAATTGGCGAGCGCGGATTTGAGGAACGGGGAAGTTGCCGTCTGGGCGGCGACAATCTCCTCCGGCGGGCCCTCGGCGACGATTTTGCCGCCGTCGGCCCCGGCCTCGGGTCCGACCTCCAGAATCCAGTCGGCCGACTTCAGAACGTCGAGATTGTGCTCGATCACGACCACGCTGTGGCCGCGGTCCACGATGCGTTGCAGCACCTCCAGCAGGCGCTTCACATCGTGACGGTGGAGTCCGGTGGTGGGCTCATCAAGCAGGAGCAAAGCTCCTGCTGAAATTTTGGATTCTTGATTCTCGATTTTCGATTGGAAATCCGCGCCAGCGTAATCCGACAGATACCTGACCAATTTGAGGCGCTGGGATTCGCCGCCACTCAACGTGTTCAAGGGCTGGCCGAGTGGCAGATAGCCGAGGCCGACGGCTTCGAGCGAGGCGAAGCGGCTGCGGATCTGGGCACATGCAGCGCCATCCCCGGCGCCGCCGGAGTCCCGTTGCGGCGCAAAAAACTCGATTGCCTCGGCAACGGTGGTGCGCAAGAGGTCGGCGACGGACTTGCCGTTCCACTGGATGATGAGCACCTCGGGCTTGAAGCGCCGGCCCTCACAGATGGGGCAGGGCACGAAGACGTCGGAGAGAAACTGCATCTCGACGCGCTCGCTGCCGAGGCCCTGGCAGTGGTCGCAGCGGCCCTCGCCGCTGTTGAAGGAGAAGCTGGAGGCGTTAAACCCGGCCTCCTGTGCGGCGGGCGTCATGGCGTAGAGTTCGCGGATGAAGTCCCAGGCCTCGCAGTAGAGCGCGGCGTTGGAGCGGGGCGTGCGGCTGAGCGGCGACTGGTCCACGAGGACGATCTCCGGGAAGGCGAGGTCGCTCGAGACGGACTCAATCACGGCCGGGTCCTCCGTCATCTGGCTGCGCTGGGTGAGCAGCCCCTGGTGGATGACGTTGTCGAGGAGGGTGGACTTGCCCGAGCCGGAGACGCCCGACAGGCAGACCAGCCGCTGCAGCGGCAGCCGGAAGCTCAGGTTCGTGATGTTGTGCTTCGAGGCGCTAGTAAATTTCAGCCAATGTTTCGGAGCTAGGCGGCGTTTCGCCGGCGCGTCGATGCGCTGGCGGCCGGAGAAATAGGCGCCGGTGATGCTGCGTGGGGAGTGAAGCATGCCGCCGACGGTGCCCTGGAAGACGATCTCGCCGCCACGCGCGCCGGGTTCGGGGCCGATTTCAACCACGTGGTCCGCGGCGCGGATCATGGCCTCGTCGTGCTCGACGACGACCACCGTGTTGCCCGTGTCGGTGAGCGTGCGGATGATACCGAGGAGCCGGTCGATGTCGCGCGGGTGCAGGCCGACCGAGGGTTCGTCGAGGACAAAGAGCGTGTCGACCAGCGAGGTGCCGAGGCAGGAGGTGAGGTTGACGCGCTGGACCTCGCCGCCGGAAAGCGTGCGCGAGGTGCGATCGAGGGTCAGGTAGCCGAGTCCGACCTGCGCGAGATAGCGGAGGCGCGTGACGATGGAGTCATGGGCGAGGTCGCGCTGGTGGAGGGCGGAGTCGGACCGCGGCGAGGTCGCCGCGGCTCCAGCAGACTGCACTAAGGTCAGGAGCTGGCCGACGGGGAGCTGGTAGAGTTGAGGGAGGGTGTGACCCTGCCATTGCCAGCACAGGGCCTCGGGTTGGAGCCGCGCCCCGGCACACTCGGGACACACGTTGTAGGCCCGGAAGCGCGAAAGGAAGACCCGCACGTGCATCTTGTAGGTCGTCTTCTCCAAGTAACGGAAGAAGCCCTTCAGGCCGTACCAGTATTTCGGCCAGGCCTTGGTTTCGCCGTCGTAGCCCGGCGAGCCGTCGATCACGAAGGCCTTCTGCTCGGCCGTGAGCTGGGCGAAGGGAACCTTGGTCGGAATGCCAAGTTTTTTGGTGAAAAGGAGGAGGTCCTTCTTCGATTCGCCATAGATCTCGCCTTCCCACGGCTTGATGGCGCCGTCCTCGATAGAGAGCGAGTGGTCGGGGATGGCGAGGCGGTAGTCGATGTCGATGGTGCGGCCGAAGCCGCGGCACTTCGGGCAGGCGCCGAGCGGGGAGTTGAAGGAGAACATTCCCGGCGTGGCCGGCCGGAAGGTACGGCCGGTCTTCGGGGAATGCAGCCCGCGGGAGAAGTGACCGGCGGGAGGAAGGCCATCCGCGGCATACAAGAACACCTCGCCTTTGCCGAAATGGAGCGCGGCCTCGCAGGCCTCGAGGAAGCGCGGCTTGTTATCGGCAGAGATCAGCAGCCGGTCTTGGATGACAAAAACGAACGTCCAACGCTCAACGCCCAACTTTGAACGTTCAACCTTCGACCCAGAGGCCAGAACCTCAAGCAAATCGTCGATTTTGTGGAGAGCCAGCTCGAGCGTTGGATGTTTTGCGTTGGATGTTAAAAGTTGCGCGAGCACGCGCGTGTAACCCTGGCCCTTGATGCTGGTAAGGACTTCCGTCCACTTCAGGTTGTCTGGCTTGGCGATGCGGAAGCAGAGCAGGAGCGTCGCGGCGGGGTGCGCGGCGAGGGTCTTGGCCCAGATGGTCGCGGGGGTGTCGTCCTCGACCTTCTCGTCGGTGGCGGGGTCGTAGCACGCGGCGACGTGGCTGAACCAGACTTTGAAGAAGTCGGTCAGTTCGGTCATCGTGCCGATGGTGGAGCGCGAGGTCTTGACCGTGTTGGTCTGCTCGATGGCAATGGACGGGCGGATGTTCTCGACGGAGTCCACCTTGGGTTTGTCGAGGAGGTCGAGGAACTGCCGGGTGTAGGCGCTGAAGGTCTCGACGTAGCGGCGCTGGCCCTCGGCGTGGAGCGTGTCGAAGACGAGCGAAGACTTGCCCGCACCGCTCAGCCCGGTGACGACGATGTACTTGCCCAGTGGCAGATCGAGGTCGAAGCCCTTGAGGTTGTTCTGCCGCACGCCGCGCAGGCGGATAGATTCGGGGGCGGGGCTGGGCGTGGTGGGCACGACAGGGAGAAAGAGCGGGAATCCGCCGAATGCAAATCAGTGTGTGCGAACCGCCCGGTCTGCTGACATAGTGCTGTCAGGAGCCTGGGGATTCACCCCAAAGGAGCAAAGCAGCAAGGTTCGGAGGGATGGCTTAGCGTCTTCGCTGCTTGGTGTTCAAATCAGGGTTTCGTCTGCTCGCGGAAGAGGTTGAGGTGGGCCTGGACCTGCCGTTCGGGCACGAAATGCGACTGGGCGTGCTGCCGGGCGTGCTCCGCGAAGCGCTTGCGCAGGGCCGGTTCGCGGATGAGGCGGTCCAGCGCGGCAACGAAGGCCGCCTGGTCGAGGTTCTTGATCAAATAGCCGGAGCGCTCGGGCGCGAAGCACTCGCCCACGCCGACGATGTCATAGGCGACGGCGGGCAGGCCATGGAGCTGGGCTTCGATGAGGTAGTTCGACAGTGATTCGCTTTGGGAGGCGAGCACGGCGAGGTCGGCCGCGAGGTAAAGCGGCGCGGGCACCGGCTGGTAGCCGAGGAACTTTACGCGGCCGCCGAGGCCGAGGTCGTGGGCGAGGCGCTCACATTTCTTCCGCGTCGGGCCGTCGCCGGCGAGCCACAGCTGCCAGTCCACGTAGCCCGGCAGGCGGGCGCAGATCTCGATGAGCTCGCGCTGGTTTTTCTCCGGGCGGAACATCGCCACGTTGAGCAGGACGACGGTGCTGGGATTGGCGCCGTGGTAGCGGCGGAGGGCAACGTTGCGGGCGGCGGTTTCGTCGGTGAAGCCCAGCACGGGGTTGTGGATGACCGTGACCTTGTGGCTCGGGATGTCGTGGACGTCGGTAATGACGCGCTTGGCCACGTGGCTGTTGGCAATGACGTGCCGGCAGCGGCGCAGGGAACGCACGAAGAGCCAGGGCAGCAGCTTGCCCGTGCGCATGGTGCAGATGACGGCGGCCTTGGGCAGGCGGCTTTGGATGAAACCGGCGTAGCAGTTGGCCATGCGGCCCATGCAGAGCACGAGGTCGGGCGCGGCCTCCTCCGCGGTCTTCAGCAGGCCGGGGGCGAACCAGTCGAGACGGGTGTCGAAGGACTGCAGCGACCGGAAGGCGAAGGGCTGTTGCTCGCCGTCGAGCGCGAGCACGCCGCGCGGGCGGAAGGTGAGGAGGGTGACCTCGTGGCCGGCCTTGGCGAAGGCCGCGGCCATGAACACGGACTGGCGCTCGGTGCCGCCGCTGCGAAGGTAGTCTTGGACGATGAGAATTTTCATTGCTCCGCGGGAGGGTGCGGCAAAGGTAAAGCCATCATTCAATGAACAACGGATTCGTCAATCTGCTGGTACGCTGGCTGATCCTGGCGCTGGGGGTCGTCCTCGCGGAGAAACTCGTGCCGGGCATCAGCTGCGACAACGGCCTGACCCTGGCCGTGGTCGTGCTGCTGCTGAGTTTCTTCAATGTCGTCCTCAAGC
>Ga0315912_10000678_pt1 | contig 54143 bp, 45 predicted proteins | sample VfabasoilMG_FD_204469 | JGI IMG/M metagenome (GOLD analysis project Ga0315912, IMG submission 204469) | Garden soil microbial communities collected in Santa Monica, California, United States - V. faba soil | ecosystem: Environmental > Terrestrial > Soil > Garden | place: USA: California...
TCCTTCTGCTCGGCGGTGATCTCCGGCTTCTCTCGAGTGTAATGATTCGCCATTGCCTGCCCTCCGTAAACAGACAATAGCAGCTTTTCCACTCTGTGAGAAGCTACTTATGACTCACAACACTAGCGACATCACCGCAGTAACCTCGTTCGTCGATGCGACCGAGAACGCCGTTCATTGCGGAGTGCGCTGACGATTCGTCACGGGCGCGGAGGTCGTGGTTTACCAGGAGCGCGACAACGATCCGCCCAGGGATCCCAAGTATGGCGACGAGTATGTCGAGTTGGAGTCCGCCTGGGTCGGATACTTTGGCGCGAACCTCGCGACTTGGCTCGGAGTCCCCTACTTCGATCGGTGAGGCTGCCCGGCCAATAGCCGTCAGCTCGAGGTTCGTACTCGGCTCGTGGCGTTCGCCGATCGGCTTTCCAACCTTCCGGCCGTGTGCGCGATCGAGAGCTATGACGATGAGGAGTTGTCAACCTCCTGCGCGCCGGATCCAGCCGATCCGGCCGGCTGTGTCGTGACTCTGGTGATTGCTTTGAACGGGAAGGCCAGGGAACGGGTGCTGAAGCGCGGATCGCTGGATCAAGTTGTTCGATACCTGCGGCACTTCTTGACGCCGCGGCGCCTCCTGGCGGCCGCTCGCGGCGGGTATTAGGTAATGACGCGCAATCCGCGAGGTGCTTCGTGGAGGAATGTGGTGTCTTATTGCTTGTCCATAACGACAACAGAGTGGCTCTTCTTGCCGCCCGGCAGCGTCGCATCGGTTATTGCAGTGTAAGACTTGCCGTCGGCGGAGAGCGATGTCTTGCGCGTCCCGATTGTCTTGCCGTCCTTCTTGAAGACTGTGCTGATGGTCTTTCCTTTGACGGTTGACATGTAGTGCGTCGCGTTGGCCGGGACAATTGCGCCGGACGGAAGCGGGTGCTCCTTGCCGTCGAGTAGGACGTCGACCGTTGTGCCGTTTGTTGTGATGCTGCCCTTGAGCCCGGCGCCATCCTGCGAGAACTGTGTCGTGATGCTCTCGAGTTTTGGGCCGTTGGGGTCAACGGTAGTTTTTGCTTTGTTCAGTTTCCATGTCCCGACGAACGGGCTGTCTGCTGCAAACGCAAATGCGCACGTGATGAGCGCAATAGTCAGTACTCGCATGGCAGTTGCCTCTTTTCTGGGCCGTAGATAGTGGTTGGCTTGGTACAAAGCCTACTGAACAGCGCCATGTGGGTCAAGGGGTCGACTACTCAAAATTCCTTGCGTCCTCACAGGGCACCATCGCGCGTTACGCGGCCAAGTGGCAAGCCCTGCACCAATCGTCCGCGATGTCTACTGCCGTTCGACACCGGATTTCGTTAGGAATCCGGAAATCCACCCCGCAATCTGCTCCCACAGGGTAGTGCCCTCCTGCGGTCGTTCGTGCCCCGCTCCGATCATCGTGAAAAACTCGTATTTCGCACCCTCGTCCTTTAGTCGCGAGGTGAATATCAGGCTTTGATCATATGGCGAAACCTGATCCTGATCGCCATGGATCACAACGATTGGCGGAAGATCCTTTCGAACATAGTTCAACGGCGAAAGCATCTTGGCAGTCGCGTCGTCTTTGATCCAGCCCCGCCAGCGGCTCCGTATAACGGACGCGCCTGCAGCGGAGTTCATGACGTTTGTGGGGCCGAACAGGTCTACAACTGCAGCGATCTTCGTGTATGGGCCAAGTCCGGAATCGCGAGGCAGCATACCAACAAGCAGAGCGAGATGTCCGCCGGAGGAAGCGCCCATTGTAATGATCCTTGTCGGATCTACTCCAAATTGGGAAGCGTTGTCGGCAAACCACCGCACCGCTCTTAATCCATCTTGCACGGCAGCAGGAGCGGGCGCGGCTGCGGCAAGCCGGTACCCTACATTGACGACCACGAAGCCACGTTTGAGAAGAAAGCTCGCGAACACTTTTTGGTAATCTTCCGCCCGATGCCCATGATCATAGCCGCCGCCGTGGAAGAGAACGGCGCCCGGACGGAGCCCCGCCGCCATCGCTCGCGGCTGCAGTACGTCAAGAACGGTTTCGGCATGGTCATCGTAGGGAATATTCACGCTCACTTTGACGGAATCCGGGAGATCCCAGGATGCGGATGTCTCACGAACGGCCGATTTGCCAAACTGACGGTCATGCGCGGCAAAGTGCCTTTCAAGGGTCGCCTCCAACTTCTCTCCGCGAAGATCGTCATTTGCCGCGAGCACGTTTCCGCTGCGGCCATCAATCAGCACCGACGTAGGGAACCCGAACGCATCAAAATCCGTGAAAATCGGAGATTTGCCTTCTCTTAACTCTCTATCGATTGCGTGGAGCCAAGGCATGGGATACCGCTCCTTCCGGAACTCGGCGACTATTTCGCGGCTCGCGTCCGCGGAGTAGCTTAGAATCTCGAAGCCCCGCTCGTGAAATTTGTCATAGGCACTCTGCATGAATGGGATCTCCCGGATACACGGTGCACACAATGTAGCCCAGAAATCCAGCAGGAGCACCTTATCCCGAAACGTGTCGTTCGAATAGAGAATCTGGGGATTCTCGATCGATGCCGCTTCGAATTTCGGCGCTGCCTTTCCGCGCTTGACTCGACTGCTCTCGTCGAATCTGGTAATGATCGCCTTTGCTCTGCGGACATCGGCAGAATCGGTGCGCAGTCTGTCGACGAGTGGTTGTGCAAGTTTCCGATTGCCCTCGCCAAGAAGTGCCGCTATTACGTCAGCCAAGATATAGGCGCGTAACTGCCGGTCCTCGATCGCGCCGGCAATGCGGAGGCCGTAGCTCAGGTACTGCTCGTCTGCTTCCATTAATGCGAGCGACCAGCCTGCCTCATAGGGCCCGATCTGCCACAACGAGGAGCCAGGTGTGAGTTCGTCCAGGGCACGCTTGATAAGTTTGGGGTCAGCCGCTCGCGCCGGTAGCGTCATTGCGAGGTATTGCAGCAGCCAGGTATGGCGTACGATGGCGCTGTGCTCTTGTTCAATGCTCGCTACAACGCGGTCCAGCCACGCCTTTGGAGGAAGGGGTGCGGCGCTTTTTGCGTTTAGCTGTTGTCCGGCGGCCACTTGTTGCTGTAGCAGTTGGCCTCTGGCCTGAATCCAGCGGAGGATGTCGGCATATGCCTCATTAAGGCGCGCAAGGGGTGAACTAGCATCGTCGAACCGCAGCACAGATGTCCCTTCAGCTCGTGGAAGTCGTGCCGGGTCAAACAGGACTCGAACTCTTCCGTCAGCCGGGCGGGCAATGGAGTAGAACGTAAAACCGCCCACCAGACGCGACTCCCCAACTCCCGGAGCCGTGATCAACTGGTTGCCCTGCGCTACATCGGATATTGCAAATAACAGCTCCCGTTCAGTCGTTTCAACCTCGACGGTGTAGGTTCCATCTGGCTGCCGGACCAAGGTCTTTCCGTGAAGTGGAGAGCGCGGGCTGTCGCCGCGGAGCAAAAGATTTGCAAAATCGGCATTGTATTTCGGCGTGCCGAGTTGCACATGGACAGAGACGCGTTCCTCTGCACTGCCGGCCACCAAAAGCGCTTGTTTCCAGGAGTAGCCCGGGCCACCGGAACGCAGGAGGAACAAGCCAGGTCCGGGTGTTCGAAGCTGAAAATGGCCGTCGCGGTCCGCTGTAGCCGTCGCATGAACCGTACCCGCCGCGTCGATTAGCACGGCCGCGGCGCCGGGAATCGCCGTTCCGTCGAGACGAGTAATTTTTCCCTCGACATTCATTTGAGCTGCATGCGCACACGCGGCAAGTGAAACAACTGCGAGAAAAGCCGTCTTCATGAGGCAAACTCCTTTGGATTGCGACTCCGTACAGTATAGGCTTTTTCGATCTGAGCGTGACCGCTTTGATCCGGCAGGGTCAGCCACTGAGAAATCGCGAGAGGTTTGAGCCTTTTGGAGACACGTCTTCCGATCAGCGTCTGGTCAGAAAGTCAGTTTCAACCCCAATTGAACTTGTCGCATCGGACGCGCTGTTGTTATGCGGCCGAAGTTGGCGGCGTTATTGGCCGCTGTGCCGGGGTTGGAAAGATTCACGAGATTGAGCGCGTTCGTCGCTTCGCCGCGGAACTGTAGCCGCGTCCCTTCGGTAATCGGGAATTCACGGGCGATGGTCATGTCCACAATCTTTAGCCCGGGGCCGTCCAGGAAGTTCCTTGGGGCAGTGCCGGCGAAATTGCGGGAGGCAGAGTTCGTGCGGGCGAACGCGGCCGGATTGAACCACATGGCAACCACCTCATTCCGCGGGCGGTCGGCGTCCAGGCGCGGATCGCCTACCAGATCGGGACGGTCATTGTTCTGGCCGTCCAAGTTCACGTCGGCGCCGTTGGTGATGCCCAGAGGCGTACCGCTGCGGAAGCTCCCGATTGCCGCCACAGACCAGCCGCCGGCGATATAGCGAATGGCGGTCGGGGCGCTACGGAGCCTGCCGGTGGACCAGATGCCGGACATCGTCGCGCTATGCGTACGGTCGTTGTTGGCACGGCCGCGGTCGAGTGCGATATTCGTCCAGTCGGTGGCCTGCTGCTGCGTGCTGGCCTGGGTATTGATGTAATCCAGTCCCTTGCCGAAGGTATAGAAGCCCTTTACGGAGAAGTTCTTCGACATCCGTTTTTCGCCTGTGATCTGGAGGCCGTGGTAGGCGGAGTTGAGAATGGATTTCGTCAGGCCGATGCTGGAGAGCGTGTTGGGCAGATAGGGCCTGCGCGCGTTGACGTTGCCGGTGGTAGCGTTCGACGTCAGAACCGGGTAGTTGACGTCCTGGATAGCGGGAATGCGATGGGTGAGATTGTTGACGTAAGAGGCGGTAAAGCTGATGTCCCGGCGCAACTGCCGCTGCACGGAGAAGTTCATCTGATAGGTGTAGGGAAGCTGGTAGTCGAGACTGATTCCGACAATGGCGGATGGGAAAATAAAGCGCGGAGCGGACGGCGAGTAGCTGTAAGGGAAAGGCGCCACGCCGCCGGGTTGCAGGCGGTACGGGTCGCTTAAGGAATAAACATCGTTGAACTGCTGGCGAATGGCGAAGGGCTGGTTGTCCGAAGAACTGTTCCACTGGTTGCCGGAGATGCTGCCGTAGAAGATTCCCGCTGCGGCGCGGATGGCGGTCTTGCCGTCACCGAACGGATCCCAGGAGATGCCCAGCCGCGGGCTGAAGTTGTTAAAGTCCGTGGAAATAATGCCGCGTCCGATGCCGTCGTCGCCGGGAAACAGCAAGCCGGCGGGCGCGGAAGGAACGACCTTCGATTGGCGCCCCGGGACGAAGGTCAGGAAGCGGTCCAGGGGATCGGTAATGGGAGTCTGGATGTCCCAGCGAACGCCGAGGTTCAGGGTAAGGCGGCTGCTGACTTTGAAGTCGTCCTGGAGGAACAGGGCGAAATACCAGGAGTTGTTGATCTTGGTGGTGGGCGCGTCCTGATTCATCGTTGCGGGCAGGCCGAGCAAGAAATCGGCCGTGGCGTTGCGAGTTCCGCGCGGATTGTTGGTGTTAAACGCGAACACGCCATAGTTGTTGAGAAGCGTATCGTGGATCATCTTCTCGAGGACGGCCTCTCCGCCGATGCGGATATTGTGGCGGCCCGAGGTGATGCTGAACAGATCCCGGATCTGGTACTGGTTGCTGCCCGCGACAGGTCCGGGGATGGCACTATTCAGGTTGAAGCGCCCCGCCACCTGAATCTGGGGCAGCGAGGGCGGACCTTGAATTTTGTAGAGCGAGCCGAGATCTGCCAGCGATATCTCAGGCGTATTCAGGCGGCCGCCGAAGTTCCGCACATAGGCGGCCCGAAACTCGTTGATCTTGTTGGCGGAGACGATCCAGGTATCCCGCGCGTTGTAGTTGTACTGCTTCCAGTTGAAGATGCGGCTGACCCAGGGTAGATTTCCCATTAGGCCGACGGTGTCGGCGCCGGCGCTATAAAAGACGCTGCCGGTGAGGCGATGGGCGTCGTTGAGGTTGTGATCGATTTTGCCGAGAATTTCGTCGGTGTCCTTCGGGCGTGAGATCTGTGCCTCGTAGAAGCCGGTGGAAAGGTTGGGAAGAGGGATGTAGGTATCGGTAATGCGCTTGGCGACGGGGTCGAAGCGGCTGGGAGGGATGATGCGGCCCGGGAAGGGTGCGTTTCCATTGGCGGGGTCGACGGGCGCCGTGCCGCCCGTGAGGGACAGGTCTCCCATTCGCTCCCTCTCGGTAAAGGGCGTGGCGGTATTGGCGAAGATGCTTAAACGTTCGCGGAGCCCGGAATAGGTGCCGAAGTAGAAGGTCTTGTTCTTTACGATGGGGCCGCCGACGGTGCCGCCAAACTGGTTGCGTCGAATCGGTTCCTTTTGCAGCGCAGATGAACCCGGCAGCCAGCGGCCGGCGTTCAGCTTATCGTTTCGAAAGAAGTGGAAGAGCGTGCCGTGGATGCTATTCGTTCCCGACTTGGTGACCATCGTGACGCTTCCGCCTCCGAAGCGGCCTTCGTCGGCGGGATAGCTGTTCGTGGTGACACGGAACTCCTGCACCGCGTCGGGGTTGGGAGCGGCATTGCCGGTGTTGCGGAGGCCATTGGTGTTGCTGCCTCCATCCAGGTTGTAGTTTACGGAGCCGATGCCGGAGTTAGGCGAGCCATTGATGATGGTGACCTGCATAGGCGCGCCGAAGTTGTCGGTAGCCTGGTCCGTGGTGTCGACGCCGGCGGTGAGGGTGAGGAGCGTATAAATGTCGCGGTTCACGAGCGGGAGATTCTCGATGTCCGCGTTGGTGACGGTCTGGCCGAGCGCGGGGACGGTGGTTTCGACGAGAGCTGCCTCGGCCCGGACTTCAATCGATTCGCTGACGGCGCCCAGTTGGAGGGCGGCGTCAACGCGAGCGTTGCGGTTGATATCGAGAGTGATTCCGGTCTGTTCGAATCGTTTGAAGCCGGGGGCAGTGACCTCGATCCTGTAGCGCCCGATCGGCAGGAATAGGAGGGAATAGTTCCCGTCGGATTGCGTTGCGGCGGTACGGGAGACGTTCGTGTCTATATTCGTCGCCGTGACTTTGGCGCTGGAGACGGCGGCCGACGCGGCATCGGTGACGGTACCCGAGATGGAGGCGGTTCCTTGTCCGAGCAGGCACAGGGGAGCGAATAAGCACACTACGCTTAGGACGGATCGGTACGACATCAAGCCACCTCCCATACGGGGCGTTTTGCTGTCGAAATTATATATTGCGTCTATATCGGGACGCGTCTTCCCGCCGGGTTTGCGCTTCACGCGCGATATCGAACGCCTGCAGGCTCACCGGCTTCGTCATCGTATTCGTCGCCGGGCACCCATTCCAGAATCTCCCCGGGCTGGCAATCGAGTTCGCGGCATAAGGCGTCCAGGGTGGAGAACCGGATCGCCCGTGCTTTGTTCGTTTTCAAAACCGACATGTTGGCGATCGTGATTCCAACGCGGTCGGCGAGGTCCGTCAGCGTGATCGCACGCTGGGCCAGAAGGCGATCCAGGTTGATACGAATGGCCATGGGGGTCAGATCGTCAGCGATTGCTCGTCGTGTAAACGCGCGGCCTCGCGCAATACCTCAGCGATCACGATGAGCGCGAAGCCGGTGAGAATCGTCATGCCGCTGATATCCGTCGCCGCGACAAAGCGCATCCCATCGGCGGTGAAGTGACGGCTGGTGTAGTAGCCGCTGAAAAAAACTACCGCGTTCCTGGCGAGCTCACCACAAATCACCGCAACGCCCACCCAACGAGTCCGCCGCGCATTCTCCGGCAGGAAAATCTGCCCGCGGCTCAACGATCCAAAGATGTGCCGCAGTTGACTAATCATCCAGAGGCCGCCGCCGAGCAGCAGCGCCATCAACAACACCGTGAACGACAAAAATCCACCGTTTCTCACCGGAAATCGCAGATTTCCCCGCAGCCGTTCCAATTGCCCGTTCGTCTCCATTGAGGAACTGCTCCCCTGCACCGGCGGCTCCAATTCCACCGCTACCGGCAAGTCCATGGTCAGGTTGCGGCCGTCGAAATCAACCAGGAAACTGGCGACGAACAGGCAGGCGAGCAAACCCACTCCCACCGCAAACGCCCACCACGCGAAACCGAGCACGAGCTGAATGTAAGAAGCGATCGATCGCTCACCGAGCACTTGCATTTGGATGAACCTCCCAATTGGTTTATCGATAATCGATATTATCGTTTTTCGATAAATGACGCAATAGAAATTTCGGCGATTATGATTCCATGCCATTCAGAAACGCTGTCCCCGCCGCCTGTATGTTCGTGCTGACCACTATCGCCTTTGGGGCGGAGCTGCGTCTGCAGCTACGGGATGAAAAGGGCCGGCCTGTGGCGGCGCGCCTGGAAGTCCATGGCGCGGACGGGAAAATGTACCAGGCATCGGGGGCGCTGCTGAGCCGGCCGGCGGGGAGGCCCGACACGGGGTCGCCTTACCTGCGTTCGTTTGTCGTTAAAGACACCGCGACCATCACCGCGCCGCCGGGGCATTACCGCGTGATTGCCGAGCATGGGATGGAGTATGAGCGCGTGACGCGCGAGGTGGAGTTGGCGGAGGGGACGCCGAGCCGGGTCGAAATTATGCTACGCCCGTGGATCCGGATGCGGGAGCGAGGCTGGTGGAGCGGCGACATGCACGTGCACCGCACGATGGAAGACACGCCGATGCTGCTGGAAGCCGAGGACCTGAACCTGGGAGTCGTATTCACGATGTGGAATCGCCAGAATCTGTGGGGCGAACGCGCATTGCCGCAGGACTGGATTCAGAAGACGGGCCCGGCGTATTGGATGACAACCAACAACGCGGAGGACGAACGCGGCGGCGGCGCGTGGATGCTGCACGGGCTGCGGCAGGCGCTCGGGTTAGAGAAGGTGGTGCGCGAAGGGGAACGGACCACCGAATCCTGGGACCCGCCCGGCATCGAATTCGTGCGGCAGGCGCGGGCTCAGAAAAACGGTCTGTTTCCGTGGTTCGATCTGGAGAAACCGATCTGGTGGGAGACGCCGGTACTGATGGCGCTGGAGCGGCCGGATTCGATGGGATTGTTGAACAATCACTACGACCAGTACAGCATGTACGATAACGAAGCCTGGGGCCGGAAACGCGACGCCACTCGATTTTCGGGTATGCACGGTTACTCCGACTATTCGCTGCACCTGATGTACAGGTATTGGAATTTGGGTTGGTTGGTTACTCCGACGGCCGGCGCGGCCAGCGGCGTGCTGCCGAATCCGGTCGGGTACAACCGGATGTACGTGAAGCTGGATGGAGAGTTCACGGTGGAGAAATGGTACGAGGGTGTGCGTGCGGGACGGGTGCTGGTTTCAAATGGGCCGGTAGTGTTTTTGGAAGCCAAGCAATCCGGTCCGCGGCTACGGGGGCGAATTGAGGCGATCTCGCGCGATGACCTAGACCGCGTGGAGATTGTCGCCAATGGGAAAGTCATTCAAAGTTGGAAGCCGGAGGGCAAGCGGTTCCGAGCCAATGTGGAGTTGGACGTCGCGGGGCATAGCTGGGTCGCGGCGCGGGCGTATGCGAAGAACGACGTGACGGTGCGGATTGGGCACACCAGCCCAATAAAAGTCACCGGCACCTGGGATCGCCGCGAAGACGCCCGCTACTTCCGTGAATGGATTGAAGAGTTGCAGCGGAATCCGAAAACGCCGCCCGGCAGCAAGGCGGCGCAGTTGTATGGCCAGGCTTTGGAAGTGTATCGCGCGATGGAGAAATAGCGAGACGGAATGGCGGCAATGGCGGCTGCGATAGCGATCCACGCCGCGACGGCGCGAAGCCATTCGGCACCGGCGACCGAGACAGTCGCGCCCATTAGCGCCGCCAGGCAAATCGGGCATTTCGGGAGCAGCCAAAAAAGCGCAGAAGGAAGCAGGCAGGCGAACCGGCGCGCAGCCGGTTCGCCGTTGCAGCATGTTACTCTCATTCGCCCTGCTGGCAGCATTGTTTCGACTGCGACTGGTCCGCATACCGGTCGTGATGCCGGACCCACGCCATCGTGTACGGCAGCCCCGCTTCATCCCGGCCCTTGGGCACGAGGTCCAGAAGTTGATAGGTGCCGACAAGCGCGTACAGACCGCGGGCGTATGTCGAGTAGGAGTGGAAGATCTCGCCCGCTACGTCCTTGTAGAACACGCTGAGGCCGGGCGCCTCCTCCGAGCCGAAGCGAGTCTTGCCGTAGTTGTAGTGAACTTCTCCGGCGAGCTCCTCCTTGGTGAAGTGCACGCCGTAGTCCTGCTGGAAGCTGTTGCCGAAGGCGGAGACCCAGTGAAGACGCCATCCCATGCGCTTCTGGAAAGCCGCGATGTGGGGCATGGGCGCGTGGGACACCATGGCAATCGCCACGTCGCGATGCGGCAGGTGGATGGCGGGCCCTTCCAGGTGATCGGCGACGTAGGAACAGGACTTGCACCCCTCATCCCAATCGGCGCCGAGCATGAAGTGATAAATGATGAGCTGGCTACGGCCCTGGAAAAGATCCGACAGGGTCTGGGGACCGTTGGGGCCTTCGAAAACGTAGTTGGTTTCCACCCGCTCCCAAGGCAGTTCCCGGCGCATGCGGCTCAATTCGTCCCTTTGCTTCGTGAGTTCCTTCTCGGCTGCCAAGAGCGTCTGGCGGGCCTGGCGCCATTCGAGATTCGAGACCACCGGATGGGCGGTTTGCGTTGCTATCATTTCGTGCATTCCTTTCCTGGGTTGTTCCATTTGGCTGAGCGCGGACACACCTCGGGCGCCTGTACCGCGCGGCGTTTCGATTTAGCCCTTTTCCGGGCGTTTGCCGGCTGTTTGCTCGGCGTCCTCTTTGATGCGGAGCAGATGGCTCGTCCAAAGCTCCTCGAACCGGCCTACCCAGCGCTCATAGATCTGGCGGATGGGTACGACGTTTAACGAGTTGATGCGCTGCCGGCGCTCTTCGCGCGTGTCGATGAGGCCGGCTTCGCGCAGGACGTCGATGTGCTTCATGACACCGAAGCGGCTTAGGTGCGGAAATGCCTCGACAAGCTGGGTGGTGGTGCGGGGCCCATGACGCAGATGGTCGAGGATCGACCGCCGGGTGCTGTCCGAAAGAGCTTTCCACACGCCATCCAGGTCGTCTTCGGGCACATTAGCTCCGCGCAAAGTCCCGGGCGATGGAGTTGAGGATATGATTCCAGCCCGTGTTTACTCCCTGACGGTGCCCCGGGTCGATGAGTCCGATGGCACGGTGGCGCAGAGCCACCCGCGTGCCGCCGGGCTGCTGCTCCAGCTTCACTTCGACGTGGTTAATGGCCGGATAGGACATGAACATGGGACCGCTCAATTCTAATAGAACCGGCGCTTTGATTACCTGGACATGCCCCCACAAATGGCCGACCCCGTTGCCGCGATCCCGGAACCAGCGGCCGCCGGGCCACTGTTCCAGAATCATCTGCAAGGATTCGCCCTGCGGGTTGGTATTGCCCTCGCCGAGGCGGTGGAGGACGCTGCGGTAGACGTCACCGATATCGGCTGCGATGTCTATTGTCTGCGTGAGGTCGAGCGTCAAGTCATCGAATGTCATGAATACGTGTTCTCCTTGTACGTGACTACATAGTAACGTGACTATTTAGTCACGTCAAGGAGATTTTCGTCAAGGGATCAGGACACGACGCAGAACTTGCCCATTGCTTTCCCAATAGGTGACTCGGCCGGTGAGGAAGGGATCGTTGGCTGCCGGCTGGACATTGCCCTCGAGATCGATCGCCCTTGTGACAATCGCATGTTCGCCGGCGGGAGGCGTACCCCAGTCGAAGGTCCAGAAGCGCCAGGAGTAATCCCGCTGGCGTCTGGCGGGGCGGCCGGCGGGTTCCTGGAGAATCGCCGGGCGCCAGGGGCCGCCATCGATCTGCACTTCCACGGATGCGATAGGCGCTCCCCAGGCGGCTCCCATGATGGAGTAACGCCCGCCCAATCGGGTGACCTTCGCGGCAGCCGATTTCAGACGGTCGCGGCCCACGGTGGCAAAGGTCCAGACGGTCTCGTTGTTGCCGCGCTGGGTTTCTCGGACGGAAACATAATCACGGGCCATGAAATTTCCAGCGAAGCGACGGTCGATGACCTCGATGCGAGTGAGCCATTTGACGTTCGCCACTCCGTACCAGCCGGGCGCGATCAAGCGCAGCGGGAATCCATGTTCCGGCGGCAGCGCCTCGCCGTTCATTTGGTAAGCGAGAAGGTTGTCACGGCTCAAAGCTTCCTTTAGCGTCATGCTGCGGGCGAACTGTTCGGTTATGGTCAGGTCGGCGCCGCCAGTGCTGTCCGGCTGAACGGTTCCGGTTCGGCCGCCGCCGGTAATGCCGACGTTGTCGCGCAGCGTAATTCGGCCGGTATCGGACCCCCAGAACACGACTTCGCTCGCTTCGTCCAGAATATTCATGCTTTCCAGAAGCGGGGCCAGGCGTGCCCCGCCCCAGCGAGCGTTTCCGACAGCGCCCTGAAAGAAGACGCCGGGCACAATGGTATTGCCCGAGCATTCCATCGTAAAGTCCACTTCGTGGGACTCCTGGGCCTTGATGTCGGAGAGGGTGAGCGTACGCGGCCGGGCGAGAAGACCCGCGAACTCGACGCGCCAATCGGAGGCGTTGAGTCCGGCCGGAACACCGAAATGGCTGACGTAGAAAAATCGGTTCGCCGGAGTCTGCCAGGATTCCAGCTCTTCCCACTTCATCAGGTTCCCGATATTGGCCGGGTTCGGATTCGGGGGCGGCTGATCCAGCCACGGGATCACCTGGCCGCCCGATTGTCCGAATAAGGCGTTGGGGCCGGCGACTTGAAAGACGGACAATCCGGCCGCGCCGATGGAGCGTTTCAGCCACGACCGCCGGGATGATTCCTGCATCATTTGTTGCATAAGTGCCTCCTGCGAATGGAACTATAATTTGGCGAGTCAAAAGTAGCAAGCCAATCCTATATCCCGGTGTAACTGGTTGATAATTAGGCTGTTCGCCTGAAATATCCTTTTGTTGCTACCGGAAGGAACGCACGTCGACGGTATGGGAATCGGGCGGTGGAGCGGTTTTTTGCATAGACTTCGCCCTTCGTTCCGCCTCTTTCGCCTCGGCCTTTTGCCCGATCTTGCGGAGCACTCCGGCGTAGTTGGACCACGCCACACTCGCGTGGTACTGTCCGAGTCCTGGGTTCTGTTCCAGCAGGGGAATAGCACGCCGGTAATGTCCGGCGGCAGCTTGATACTCGCGGGACCGCGCGCAAACCAACGCGAGATTTGCCAACACTCGGCCGTGGTCGGGGTGGTTACCGGCTCCGGCCTGTTCGCGAATCGCCAGCGCCCGCTCGAAGAGCTGGCGCACCTCGTCCCACTTACCCAGGGCCGCCCGCACCATTCCTAAATCGTTCCGGGCGTTCGCTTCGTGAAGCCCGCTCAGATAGGGCAAAGCTGCCACCAGCTCCATTTCCGCCAGATGGTGGTCCCCCACGCGAAATAGGACCTCCGCGATCTGCATCGACATGCGGGCGCGAACAGGAGGCGCTACCAGACCGGTACACCAGTCGCGGGCCAATCGCGCATGGTGTTCGGCGGCGGTGAATTTGCCTTGCACCATATACACTTGCGCCATGTTGGAGTTGGTTAGCGCGAATTGGACACGATTGGTCTCCGCAGCCGGCTTTCGCATTTCCAGGGCGCGACGCTGATAATGGGCGGCTTCTTCGTAGTAGCCCTTGTCAAGGAGTTCGGCGGACTTTTCCTCCAGTTTCAGCGCTGGGTCTTCGGGGCCTGGAGCGGCGGAGGCGTCCGCCGTGGAAACCACAACTAGTAAAAGTAAGTATTTAGGTGCCATACCGGCGAGTATGTCTTTATGTCGGCCTGGTGGAAAGAGAGGAGAATGTCTCGCTCTAAGTTGGTGGATCTTTGGCAATTAGCTCGAATTGTCTTGCGGATGCGCTAAACCTGAGGGAATATACTTGCATGCAGGAGCAGGTTCAGCGATACCGTTTTGGCAGCTTTGAGCTGGACGCCCATTCCGGCGAATTGCGAAAAAGCGGACTGCGGATCAAGCTGGAGGACCAGCCGTTCCGCCTGCTGACGGCGATGGTTTCGCGTCCCGGTGAAGTTTTGACGCGGGAGGAGTTGCAATCGGCGCTTTGGCCGGAGGATACCTATGTAGAGTTCGACCGCGGCCTGACCCGCGCTATCAACAAGGTCCGCGCGGCCCTCGGCGATACGGCTACCAACCCTCGGTTTGTCGAAACGCTGCCGCGGCGCGGATATCGTTTCGTTGCTCCGGTCGCCACGCTGCCGGGGGAAAGCGTGCCGCCTCCCCCCGCGGAACCCGTGCCCGCTGTAGAAGTAGCGATTCTCGAAAAGCGGCCCAACTGGCTGGCGGGAGCAGGCATTGCGGTGTTGGCCGCCGCGGTTGGTATCAGTGCCTATTTCGTCCTGCGAACGGACAACTCGCGCCCCATCACTGCAATCGCCGTTCTACCCTTGACCAACACGTCCGGCGATTCCGCGCAGGACTACGTGGCGGACGGCATGACCGAGCAGGTCATCTCGGCGCTATCCGGTATACAGTCCATTCACACCGTCGCCCGAACTTCGGCAATGCGCTACAAGGGCCGGCAGATGCCTCTTCCGGAGATTGCCCGCGAGCTGCACGTTCAGGCACTTGTGGAGGGCTCGATCGCGGTCGCCGGACCGAGATTTCGAATGAATGTCCGGCTGGTCCGCATTCCCGATGAAAAGGTGATCTGGACGTCTTCTTACTACCGGGAGACGGGCGACATGAACTCCTTGCAGACTGAGCTGGCGATGAACATCGCATCCGGGATCGGTGCATTTGTCAGTCCGCAGGAGCAGAATCGGCTGGCGCTAAAGGGCCGGCCGGTCAATCCGGACGTCCATGCCTTGTATTTACAGGGACGTGTGTTCGTGAATGAAACAAGCCGCGATTCGATCCTGCGGGGCTTGGCTGCGCTGGAGCAGATAGTGGCGAAGGATCCAGGAAACGCGGCGGCATGGGCGGCGATCTCCGACGGCTGGTTCGGCCTTTCCAGCGTTTATCTACCACCGCGGGAAGCTATGCCGAAAGCTAGGGCCGCGGCCACGAAAGCCCTTAGCCTTGACCCTCAATCCGACGCGGCACACTCGGCTCTAGGACTGGTTCAAGTTTTTTACGACTGGGACTGGCGTGCGGCCGAAGATCATTTTCAAAAGGCGATTGCGATCAATCCGAACTCCTCCACGGCATATCGAGGCATGGGGTTTCTGAAGGAGGCGGTGGGTCAACCGGCCGCAGCCGCTCAAGCCGTTGAAAGGGCTATTGAATTGGACCCGGTATCGCTGTGGGCGCATATGCAAAAGTCCATCCTACTTACCTGCCGGCGAAAATACCGGGACTCGGAGAGACACGCGCGCCAGGTCCTGGCCTGGGAACCACGATTCGGAGTGTTGCGTGCCTTGCTCGGGACGAATCTCGCTGAACGGGGTATGTTTCCGGAAGCGATTCTCGAATTGGAAAAAGCCGTTGAGTACCAGCGCGTGCCGACAACTATGGCGTGGCTGGCGCAGGGCTACGCACGCGCCGGCCGGAAAAAGGAAGCCGACCGGGCGATGACGGAATTGGTGTCGCTTGCCAAGACACAGTACGTTTGCCCATTCGAAGTGGCCACTGCATTTGCGGTGCTGGGGCGTAACGACGAGGCGTTTGAATGGATGAACAAAACCGTTGAAGAACGCGCCGATTGCTCCATCTGGCTGCGCAGCGAGCCTTGGCTTGCGCATATCCACGGCGACCCTCGCTACAAGTCCTTGGTGCGGCAGATTGGGTTTCCGGAGTAGACGAGCCTACTGGCTGATGAGATTCGCGAACAACCGCACTGCCCCGGGGACCGCGTACGGCAGTTGGCGGTACCACGCGTAGGCGCAGTAGATATAGAGCCCCTTGCCATAGCGGGCGGAGAGCCATCCGCCCTTCTGCGGCGGCTGGCCGGTGTCGTGGGTTTCGAGTAGCGCCTTAAAGCGCGGGTCCCATGTGGTGAGGAATTTCGAACCGCGCTGTTCCACCCAGCCTTCGAAATCTTTGGCGGTGATTGTGTTGGGCGTGTGGAAGACCGGGTCGGCGGGTTCCAGGATGGAGACCGGCGAATCCTCCTCACTGACCTCTTCCGGATTGCGGCCCATTGCGTATGGGTACGGTCCGTAGTTCTTGTCGAATTCGGGCGTGTTGTATTGAACGATCAGCGTGCCGCCGTTGTTGACGAAGTCCAACAGGCGCTGGTTGTAGGTACGGACGTCGGCGCGGACGGCGTAGGCGCGGATGCCTAACAGGATGGTGGTGTATTGGTTGAGATCGGCGGTGGCCAGCGCGGTTTTGTCCAGGATGTCAGGTACGATTCCGAGCTGGCGCAGACCCTCAGGCACGTCGTCGCCGGTGCCGGTGATGTAGGCGACTTTCAAGCCTGGCTTCACCTTGACATCGATGGAGCGGATGCGGTGCCTGGCGGGAGCGGAGAGGTAGACGGAGTCGTAGCCGGGCTGCGTGATTTCGTCGAAGCTATTGGAGTACTCCGCCCCGTTGTAGATTGCGGTTGCAGAGATGTCGGCATCACCGGCAGCCCGGCCGGCCGGGGCGGTGAGGCGGAATTTAAGCGCGGCTTCCTCCTTCTCTTTTTCGAAGGCGAAGGTCTGTTGAGGCGGGTCCGCGGTCCAGCCGGCGGGTATGGTCAGTTTGACGATTCCTTTGGCGTGGCCGTCGACATTGGTCCGAACGGTGCACTGCACTTCGTAGGTCCGGGTAGCGAGGGGAAGGATCCCGGCTTCGGTGGCGAACCTGACGCTGACGGGCGGCCCGATGACGAGCGGCTTCAGGCTCTCCACGCCCAGAGAATCGAGCGGGCTCACCATTACCGGCGTTTCGATTTCGCCATCGGCGTAGGTGATTTTGGCGATCAGCGGAGGCGCCGGGACCGGAGCGGAGAACGAGGCCCCGGGGTCGATGCGATACGCCGTGTCGCGCACGGAGTCCCGGCGCCAGTGGGCCTTGGTCAGCGGGGCGGCCGGCGGAACGGTGATCTGAAAACGCCCGGGTTCAACTTCCTTCGATTGCAAGGCTCCCAGGAATTCGACCTTGCGAATTTCGGCGCCGTAGAGCTTGACGGACACGTGGAAAACCTGGCCGGGCACGGCGACGGAAAACGTCTCGGCGGGCCGAAAGGCACTAAAAGGTCCGGTGATGGCAACTCGAGGTTCCACGCGTGCAACCGCCTGGAGGCCGAGCGATTGCGCGAGCGCAGTTTGGAGTTGACGTTTCTTCGCCGTCAGCGCCGGGTCGTGCTCATCAATATCCCGCAAAGCCCGGAGAGCGGCAGCCAAATGCGGAGCGCATGCCTTGGGATTGTCGATGCGGAAGGCTTTGACCGCGGCATCGATGTGCGTGGCGATGGCGGGAAACCGGGAGATCGAAACATCGATATTTTCAAGTAGCGATGCCTCTTTCGCATTGGAGCCGAAGCGGCGGTAGTAGGAGAACGTGGGCCCCGCGGGCGCGGTGGCTGCACCGGCCCCTTGGCTCCGCTGGTGGCGCAGCCCCTGCCGCGCGAACTGGGAATAGCTGCGGCCCAGCAAAGGATCGACGACGCCGTGCTCCACTTTCACCGTGGATTCGTCTATCGGATTGAGGTTGCCGATGTAGAGTTTGGCGGCCCTCCACGGCAGCAGACCATCGGTCACATAGGCCGGATCGGCTGCGGCGGCGAAGGCTTCCTGCGACAGGATGCCGGCCGCTTCATGATTGCCATGGCCATCTCGCGGAGTGCCGCTCCAGCGCGAGAGGATCACATGCGGCTTTACGGTGCGGATGACGCGCACAACGTCGTTCAAAACGGCGGCGCGGTCCCATTGGCGGAAGGTCTCGGCGACGGTCTTGGAATAGCCGTAATCGACAGCGCGGGTGAAAAGGACATTCGCCCCGTAATATTGAGCCGCGCGGAGGAACTCTACCGTGCGAAGGGCGCCGAGGCGGTCGAAGAAATCGCCGGTGACGAGGTTGGCGCCGGACTCGCCGCGAGTGAGGCTCAGCATGGTGACTTCGGCGCCCAGCCCCCGCGAAAGATAAGTCAGCGTAGGACCGTCCTCATCATCCGGATGCGCCGCGATATGAAGCACACGAGCCGTGGTTTGCAGCTTAAGCAGAGTCTGCCAAAGACCGGCCGCGCCTCGATCCTCCGGCAGCGGTTCGGCGGCGAATAGTGGCAATGCGAGAATACAAATCAGCCGTCGCATGGGATAATGGTAACTGTACTGGCGGGACGGGCAATCGCTGGCGAATTCCGAAAGGAAGGAGCGGGAGGAAAGTCCGGTCTCCGTAGAGCAGTGTGCCGGCTAACGGCCGGGAGGGCTCGCTCAAAGCGGGTTTTACGGAAAGTGCCACAGAGAATATACCGCCGGCCGGTTTCGCAAGGGATCGGCAGGTAAGGGTGAAAAGGTGCGGTAAGAGCGCACCGTGTTCGCAGCAATGCGGACTGCAAGGCAAACCCCACGCGGAGCAAGACCAAATAGGGGTGGAGGGGCGGCTCGTCCTGTTCGACACCCGGGTAGGTTGCTAGAGCTTGTCAGTAATGACAGGCCCAGAGGAATGATTGCCATCTTTCTTCGGAAAGATACAGAAACCGGCTTACAGTTCCGCCAGTGCTAAAATCGAGAGTTCAAACGCCGATATCGCCATGCAACGCGCCGCCCGACTGCTTTCGAAAATCAAACTCCAGAGTGCCCGGCTGGCGCCCGAAGAGTTCGCCGAAGCGGTTTGGCCCGCGGCGGTGGGAAAGCGCCTGGCGGCACGAACCGGACCGGTAAAGCTTTACGGCCGCGCGCTGGTGGTGGACGTCGAGGACGCCCAATGGCAGAAGCAGTTGACCACGATGTACGGCCAGATTCTCACCAAAGTGCAGATGGTGGCCGGACCGGGCGTGGTGGATTCCATCGAGTTCCGCATCGGCATCCGTCGCCGCGGACCCGCCATCGCACTGCCCTTTATCGACACCGATGACCGCGCCGACGGCATCGCCGATCCAATTTTTCGGCAACTTTATCTCGCCTCGCGCGCTCAAAGTGAGCGGGACGAGCAAAAACGGATGATGAGGACTTCCGCGTGAAGCTAACCGAGGAGCAGGTCCGGTATGTGGCCGGACTGGCGAATCTCGCCTTGACCGAGGACGAGATTCACAAATATGCGCACGATTTGAGCGATATTTTGACGCACATCGACAAGTTGAATGAACTGAATACCGACGGCGTGGCGCCCATGGCGCAGGTGCTGTTTGAATCCGGCGACCTGGCGACATTGCGCGAGGACGAACCGCATGCGCCGCTTTCGAATGCCGATGCGGTGAGAAATGCGCCGGTGACTGGGCAGGGCTACTTCAAAGTGCCCCGGGTGATCGAGCGGTAATATGCAGATCCCCTCTCTCACGATCTCGGCGGTCCGCCAGGGGTTAGCCGAAAAGCAGTTCAGTGCGGTGGAGTTGGCGCAAGAGGCGCTCGCCTATGCCCAGGCTGAAAATCCCAAGACCAACGCCTATCTGACGTTCAGCGAGGAGCGGGCGCTTTCCGCGGCACGCGCGGTGGACGAAAAGCTGGCCCGCGGGCAGGATCCCGGTGCGTTGGCCGGTGTGCCCGTTGGCGTCAAGGATGTGATCGTCACGCGCGGCCTGCGGACCACCTGCGGCTCGAAAATGCTGGAGAAGTTCGTCCCGCCGTACGATGCCACGGCCGTCGAACGGCTGGAAGCCGCCGGCGGCGTAATCATCGGCAAGACCAACTGCGATGAGTTCGCGATGGGCTCGTCAAACGAGAACTCGGCGTTTGGGGCCGTTCGCAATCCTTTGGCGCTGGACCGTGTTCCCGGGGGATCGAGCGGTGGTTCGGCCGCGGTGGTCGCGCAGGGCACGGCGGTGGTTTCGCTGGGTTCCGATACCGGCGGTTCGATCCGCCAGCCCGCCTCATTTTGCGGCTGCGTGGGAGTAACTCCAACCTACGGCCGCGTCTCCCGCTACGGTTTGGTTGCATTCGCCTCTTCTCTTGATCACATCGGTCCGTTCTCGCGCACCGTGGCCGATTCGGCGGCGGTGCTAGGCGCCATTGCCGGCCGCGACCCGCATGACGCCACCAGCGCGCTGCACCCGGTGCAGGATTATGTCGCGGCTATGGCGCAGCCAGTCAAAGGCCTGCGGATTGGTCTGCCGAAAGAGTATTTCCAGGGCTTGGCCAGTGAAATCGGCGACCGCATGCAGGCCGGTATCGATGTATTGAAAAAGCAGGGCTGCGAGATCGTCGATGTCAGCCTGCCACACACCGAATACGCCATAGCGGCCTACTACATCATCTGCACGGCCGAGGTGAGCGCCAATCTCTCCCGGTTCGACGGCGTGCGATTCACGACGCGGTCGGCGCGCGGAGAGACGCTGATCGACATGTACCGCAACTCCCGCGGCGAGGGCTTTGGCGCCGAAGCCAAGCGGCGTATCATGCTCGGAACCTATGTGCTGAGCCACGGCTACTACGACGCCTACTATCTGAAGGCCCAGCGGGTGCGTTCGCTGATCACGCGGGACTTCGCGCAGGCATTCGAGAAGGTCGACGCGCTGGTCACGCCCGTGTCGCCGTTCCCGGCTTTCAAACTTGGCGAGAAGACCAGCGATCCGCTCCAGATGTATTTGAGCGATATCTACACCATCACCGGCAGCCTGGCCGGCATTCCGTGCATGAACGTCCCGTGCGGCAAAACGGCCGAAGGGCTGCCCGTCGGGATGCAGATTTTGACAAAACACTTTTCGGAAGACCTGATGTTCCGAATTGCCCATCAGTACGAAATTAGCGGCGGCTTTGCAGCCTGAAGCTAGAACTAGAGAATTAAAGGAGAATACGGCTATGGCTTTTTCACTTCCCAACCTGCCTTACGCAGACAATGCGCTGGAGCCCTCGATCGATGAAAAGACGATGGTGATCCATCGTACGAAGCATCACAACGCCTACGTGACGAATCTCAACACCGCGGTGACGGGAGACGCCGCGCTGGAAGGCAAGACGCTTGAACAACTGCTGGAGAACAATCTGGCGATCGTGCCGGAAGGCAAGAAAGCCGCGGTACGCAACAACGGCGGCGGGCACTTCAATCATTCGCTGTTCTGGCTGATTATGGCGCGCGAGGGCCAAGGCGGCGGCGGTGAGCCGATCGGTCAGTTGGCCGATGCCATCAACGCGACCTTTGGCAACTTTGAAGAGTTCAAGGCCAAGTTCAAGGCGGCCGCCATCGGGCGCTTCGGCTCCGGTTGGGCGTGGCTAGCCAAGAAGGCCGACGGAACGCTGGAAATCTACTCCACGCCGAATCAGGACACCCCGCTCATGGACGGCAAGACCGCCATCATCGGCTTGGACGTTTGGGAACACGCCTACTACCTGAACTACCAGAACCTGCGCCCGAACTACATCGACGCCTGGTGGAAAGTGGTCAATTGGAGCACCGCCGAAGCCATTTACAACGGCAACTTCACGCTCACGTTCTAACGAAATGGCCGGCTGCTATTCGCGAGTGGCAGCCGGCCTCAACCCTTTGATCAGCGCCGCCGCGGCAATGAACTGAAATAGATAGATTGCCACCGGAACCAGCAGCGCCCCCGCGCTTCGATACCACGGGAAAAGTACGACCACCGGCAGCAGTCCGAACAGAATCGACTGCCGCCCGTATCCGCTGAGAATCAGCAGCGCCAGCAACGGCCCCCACGCGACCAGCAGCAGCGAAGCCAAAGCCATCTGCACACCGGCAAACGGATTCAGCCGCAAATATGGCCACGCGGTCTTATCCACCTCGCTCACAATCGCCCCGAACGAATCAAACGAACGGGCATAGGCCATATGTTCAGCGCGTACAAGCCGCGTGCGAAGCCCACGGTCCGCCGCAAGTCTGGCCAGCGCAATCCCTTCCAGCGCCCCCGCCGGTACCGCACCATGGCCGCCAATTTTGCCATAAGCTTGGCGCGTAATTAACACGCACCGGCCGCTTGCCAGCCACTGCCGCGGCGGCTGCGAATTCACGGCGCCGCTGTTCACACCGGTAAACAACAGCGCCATCGCGTACGGGAGCAGCATTCGTTCCGCCAGCGTCTCGGTCTCCTGCTGCAGTACCACACTCACCATATCCAGCTTGTGGTCCGTCGCATACTGCATCAGCGACGGCAGAAACACACGGGCGTAGTGGGTATCGGCATCGACAAACAGCAGCCACTCCCCCTCGGTCGCCTGCGCCCCCGTCATGCAAGCGGCCGCCTTTCCTTCTCCCGCCGCCTCGATCACCCGGACATCCATCTCGCGGGCAATCTCCGCGGTCCGGTCCCCCGAGTGATCGTCCACTACCGTGACCATATCCTCCGGGAACTGGGCCAAAACCCTCTCAATCCGCTCCTCCTCATTCCGAGCTGGAACAATTATCGCCACCTCCGGCAACTGCGCTCCCGATACATAGGGCACCTTCGGCAGCCGTTCGTAGTGGAATCGCGCTTTCCGCAGCAGCAAAACGATCCCGATGGCGACGGCGATGGCAACAGTGAGAACCGGCATAATATCAGTTATCTACTTTAACCGCGGTTGCAACTTTGTTCGCATTTCCTGCATCCTATAAGGGACACGAAAAGGGGAGTAGATCACTCCTCCGCCGGCTCGTCAATACGGCACGCTGCCCGAAAGACCCAGCGACGCCCGGGCCACGGCGTGAACCCGCGTTCACGGATCAAGACCTTTTGTGCCAACTGCCTGCAGTCCGGGCTGTTGACGCAAAAGGTTTTTCCCTTTTAGGAGACAACAACCATGAACCGCTTAAAAACCTACCTGCTGCTAGCCGCTCTCACCAGCCTCCTGCTCCTCGTCGGCCAAGCCCTTGGCGGGCGAGGCGGAATGATGATCGCGCTGGTCTTCGCCGTCGTCATGAACGTCGGCTCTTACTGGTTCTCTGACAGCATCGTCCTCCGCATGCACAATGCGCAGCCGATAACGCCACAGGACTCGCCGCAGATCTTCGCCATGGTGGAGCGCCTGGCTCGCAACGCCAACATCCCCATGCCAAAGCTCTACATCATCCCAGATGATTCGCCAAACGCCTTCGCTACCGGCCGCAGCCCCGCCAAGGGAGCCGTCGCCATGACCGAAGGCATCCTGCGCGTTCTTAACATGGATGAACTCGAAGGCGTCATAGCCCACGAGCTTGGCCATATCGCCCACCGCGATACGCTCATCATGACGGTCGCCGCCACCATCGCCGGCGCGTTGAGCTCCCTCGGCAATATGGCCATGTGGGGCGCGGCCTTCGGAGGCGGACGCTCGCATGACGACGAGGAGGGTAGCCACCCGGCAGCCATGCTTATCAGCGCCATCGTTGCGCCCTTTGCCGCTATGCTGATTCAGATGGCTATCTCGCGCTCCCGCGAATTCCTTGCCGATGAGGCCGCCGCCCGCTACTCCGGCAAGCCGTGGGCCCTGGCCAGCGCGCTGCGCAAGATCGAAGCCTGGAGCCACCGCGTCCCTATGGAAACCGGCTCTCCCGCCACGGCGCACATGTACATTTCCAACCCGTTCTCCGGCGGCGGCTTGGCAAGCCTCTTCAGCACGCACCCGCCCACGGCTGAGCGCGTCGCCCGCCTGGAACAGATGGTACACACGGCATGACCGCTGCCTGGCCAGCCGTCCGGCTGTTCCCTTTCGAGCAGTATTGGTGGTTCTACGCCGCGTTTACCGTCGCCGTCCTGCTGCTGCTGCTGCTCGATCTGGGAATCTTCCACCGCAAGGCCCACACCGTTTCGTTCTCCGAAGCGGGTACGTGGGTCGTTGTCTGGGTGGGGCTGGCCATGCTGTTCTGTTACGGCCTCTACAACTTTTCGCTTCATACATTCGAAGAGGACCTGCGCCTGCTGTCCGTGCCCGGTTTCGATCCCGTCACGGCCGCGCGCGCCGTCGCGCTCGAATTCCTCACCGGTTACGTGCTGGAGGAATCGCTCAGCGTCGACAACATGTTCGTCTTCGTTGTCGTGTTCAGCTTCTTCGGTATCCCCCAGCAGTTGCAGCATCGCGTGCTGTTTTTCGGGATTGTCGGCGCCCTGCTCTTCCGCGCCTTGTTTATCGCTGTCGGAACCGCGCTGCTTCAGTTCCAATGGATGATGTTCGTCTTCGGCGCCATCCTCATCATCACCGGTTTCAAGATGATGTTCAGCGGCGATGGCGGCATCGACCCGAACACCAACCGCACGCTCCGCCTGATCAAGCGCTACATTCCAATCACCGACACGCTCTACGGGGATCGCTTCTTTGTTATCAAAAACGGAAAGCGCTACGGCACCCCGCTCCTGCTCTGCCTCATCTTTCTGGAACTCACCGATATTCTGTTCGCCATCGACTCGGTGCCCGCGATCTTCGCCGTCACCCGCGAACCGCTCATCGTATTCACTTCGAATATCTTCGCCATCCTCGGTCTTCGCAGCATGTTCTTCCTCCTCGCCGGCGCCGTGCATCTTTTCCATCTGCTCAAGTACGGCCTTTCGGTCGTCCTGATTTTCGTCGGCTTGAAAATGGCGTGGCTTAACGACATCTACGACGGCCACTTCCCCATCGTTCTTTCGCTGGCGATCATCCTTGGCGTCATCGGCGCCTCCATCGGGCTGTCGCTGATCTTCCCCAAGAAGCCGGACGAAGAGCCGGCGGCTTAAATTTCAAGCAATTAATTTGCATCTTGCCCCGAGTATCATAATCAGTACGCACAAATGGATACCGCCCTGGGCCTGCATCGCCTGCACTTCGCCTTCACGGTCACGTATCACTACCTGTTCCCTCAATTGACGATGGGCCTCGCCCTGCTCATCTTCATCATCAAAACCATGGCGCTCCGCACCGGCAATCCGCTCTATGAGGACGCCGCCCGCTTCTGGATCCGCATCTTCGGCATCAACTTCGCCATGGGCGTAGTCACCGGCATTCCCATGGAGTTCCAGTTCGGCACCAACTGGTCGCGCTTCTCCAAGGCTGCCGGCGGCGTCATTGGCCAGACCCTCGCCATGGAGGGCATGTACTCCTTCTTCCTCGAATCTACCTTCCTCGGCCTGCTCCTGTTCGGCCGCGAAAAGTTCGGCCCGCGGCTCCACTGGCTCGCCTCCCTCTGCGTCTTCCTCGGCTCCTGGCTCAGCGGCTTTTTCATCATCGCCACCGATGCCTGGATGCAGCATCCCGTCGGCCACCGCATCGGTCCCAACGGCGAGATTATCCTCGACAGCCTCGCCACATTCCTCCTCAATCCCTGGACTTTCGTCCAATATGCCCACAACATGACCGGCTCCGTCGTCACGGGGTCAGCCGCCATGTGTGCCGTCGGCGCCTACTACTTGCTCTCCGGAAACCATACCGTGTATGGCCGCTTCTTCCTCCGCATCGGCGTTCCGGCCTTTGCCCTCTCGGCCCTGATCGTCGCCTTCCCCACGGGCGACATGCAGGGCAAGCTCGTCGCCGAGCACCAGCCGGTGACCCTCGCCGCCATGGAAGGGCACTTCGACACCGCCTCCGGCGCCGGCCTCAACGTCATCGGCCAGCCCGACGTCGAAAAACAGCGCATCGACAACCCCATTACGCTCCCCAAAGTCCTCAGTTTCATCGCCTACGGCCGATGGAGCGCCGAAGTAAAAGGGCTCAACGAAGTCCCCCGCGATCAATGGCCCGATAACATCCCGCTGCTCTATTACTCCTTCCACATCATGGTCGGTCTGGGCACCATCTTCATCGCTCTCGGAGCCGTCGCTTTTCTGTTCCAACGCCTCAACAAGCTCGAAACTTGCAAACCCATCCTCTGGGCGCTGCTGCTTTGCTTCCCGCTTCCCTACATCGCCAACACCGCCGGCTGGATGACCGCCGAACTCGGGCGCCAGCCCTGGCTTATCTACGGCATCATGCGCACCGCCGATGGCTACTCCTCGCGTGTCTCCAGCGGCAATACGCTGTTCACGCTGCTCGGCTTCATGGGCCTTTATACACTTCTCAGCATGCTTTTCCTCTTCCTGGTCCAGCGCGAACTGGCCAAAGGCCCGGGCACCGCGGAGGTTCATTAGCATGGAAACCGTCTGGTTCTGGCTCGTCGCCATCCTCGTCGCAGGCTACGTCCTCCTCGACGGCTTCGATCTCGGCGCCGGGGCGCTCCATCTTTTCCTGGCGAAGACCGACGACGAACGCGCCCAGATTCTCTCCTCCATCGGTCCCTTCTGGGACGGCAATGAAGTCTGGCTTCTCGCCGGCGGCGGCACGCTCTATTTTGCCTTCCCCGCCCTCTACGCCAGCGCCTTCTCCGGCTTCTATCTCCCGCTCATGGTCGTCCTCTGGCTGCTGATCCTGCGCGGCATCGCCATCGAATCCCGCCATCTCCTCCATAACGCCGTTTGGCTGCCCTTCTGGGACACCGTGTTCTGTGGAGCCTCGGCGCTGCTCGCCATCTTCCTCGGCGCCGCGCTCGGAAACGTCGTCCGCGGCGTACCGCTCGACAAAGACGGCAGCTTCTTCCTTCCATTCTGGACCGATTTCCAGGTCTCCGCCAACCCCGGCATCCTCGATTGGTACACGATTCTCGTCGCCGTCCTGGCACTGACAACGCTGCTCCAACACGGCGCACTCTGGATCGCCTACCGCACCCACGAACCCATCGAATCCCGCGCCCGAGCCGCCGCGCGCAAACTCTGGTTCGCCGTTGTCGCCCTCACGCCGCTGGTCACCGTAGCCAGCGTGACGGTCCGCCCAGGTCTCTTCAACAACTTCTCCTCCTATCCCATCGGCTTGCTTTTCCCCTTCCTCGCCCTCGCCGGACTCGCCCACACTTACCGCGCCAAGTCCCCGATAACTGGCTTCCTCGGCTCCTGCGCATTCATCACGGGCATGCTCACCAGCGTCGTTTTCAGCGTCTACCCCAGCGTCCTGCCCGCCCTCGATAACCCCGGCCTCACGGTTCACAATGCCGCCGCTCCGCTATACGGCCTCCAGATCGGGCTAGTATGGTGGATTCCCGCTTTTCTACTCGCCTGCGGCTATTCGGCCTTCGTCTATCGCCGATTCTCCGGCAAAGTGGACAAACCGGCAGCAACTTGAAATCCACTTCGGGGTTTAGCTCTGTTTATGACATTTCGCGGCGTCTTGTTGGCGCTACTCCTCTGCCTGCCCGCCCTCGCGCAGACTTGCACATCCGTTACCCTCAACAACACGGGCGCCTTCGCCGCCGCCGGTGCCAGTAACGGAACGTTCACCATCACCGGCACACCAGCCAACTGTGTGAAATCGGCCGCCAGCAACGCCCCCTGGATCACCATCAGCTTCGGCGGCGGCACCGCCAACCCCTCTACAATCGGCTACTCCGTCCAGGCCAACCCTTCTCCCAATCAGCGCGCAGGCACCGTTTCGGTCAACAGCGGCCTGGCCACCTTCACAGTGACGCAGTCCGGCATTGCGTGCGCCTATAGCCTCTCGCCTTCGTCAGCCACCGTCACCGCCGCCGGAGGTTCCGGCTCGGCCACCGTTAATACCACCGCCGAATGCCAATGGACCGCCACCACTTCCGCTTCCTGGATCTCCGTCTCCGGCTCCGGCCAGGGCAATGGCACTCTGAACTACACCGTCCAGCCCAACACCTCCACGACACAACGCACCGGAACCATCACCGTCGGCACCGACTCACTCACCATCACCCAGCAGCCCGCCTGCAGTTTCACCCTCGCCCCAACTTTCCAACAGATCCGCTCCGCCGCCGAAAGCGGCAACATCACCGTCACCGCCAACGTCTCCAGTTGCGTCCGCAACGCCGTCAGTGACGCGGCCTGGCTCACCATCCCCGTCGGTTCCTCCGGCACCGGCAACGGCACCATCGGTTGGTCCGCCGCCGCCAACTCCACCGCATCCCCCCGCACCGGCCACATCACCGTCGGCGACGCGACCTTCACCGTCCAGCAGGAGGGCGGCACCTGTTCCTACTCCCTTAGCCCCGCCAGCCAGACCTTCACCAACATCGGCGGCGGCGGCTCCTTCACCGTCACCACCGCGTGCCAATGGACCGCCGCCAGCACCGCCCCTTGGCTCGTCATCACCAGTCCCGCCACCGGTACCGGCACAAGCACAATTGCTTTCCGTGCCGACCCCAACCCTACCCCTGCCGAACGCACCGCATCCATCACCATCGGCGGCGGCGCCTTCCTCGTTACTCAGTCTGGCTCCGCCTGCAGCGTCGAAATCGCCCCGTCAACGCTGGAAGTCGGCCCAGGCGGCGGTGCAGGTAGCTTCGAAGTGGACGTCCTCACCGGCTGCAATTGGACCGCTGTCTCGAACGTCACTTGGATTACGTTCACCTCGGCCGCCAGCGGTGGCGGCGATGCCACAGTGTCCTTCGTTGTCTCCGCCAACACCACCCCTGGCGCTCGCACGGGCCTCATCACCGTCGGCAACCGCCAGTTCACCGTCACCCAGCAAGGCGCCAATTGCGAGCTCTCCATCAACCCCGCTTCCAACACCCAAGTCCCCTCCAACAGTTTTCAAGGCTCCATCGCCGTCACCAGCACCTGTCAGTGGACCGCGCAGTCCACCGCAAGCTTCATCACCATCACCGCCGGGTCGTCCGGCACCGGTAACGGGCAGGTTGATTACTCCATCCCCGCCAATCCTTCGGCCCAAAGCCGCTCCGGCGCCATCCGCATCGGCAATCTCACTTTCAACATCACCCAGACCGGCGGCGGCTGCACCCTCTCTCTCAACCCCCAACGCGCCACGCATCCCGGCGGCAACGTCAATGGGCGCTTCAACGTCAACGGCAGCCTCGGCTGCCAGTGGACCCCCAGTTCTACGGACACCTGGATCACCATCGCCGGCTTCTCCAGCGTCAACGGCAGCGGCGCCGTCGATTACACTCTCACGCCCAACTTCAGCGGCACGGAACGCACCGGTTCCATCAAAATCTCCAGCGAAGTTTCCTTCACCGTCGTCCAAGGTCTCGCCAAGCCAACTATTGTCCGCGACGGCATCCTCAACGCCGCCAGCTTCAAGGGCGGCCCCATCGCCCCCGGCGAAATCGTGACGATCTACGGAACACTCATGGGTCCGCAGAAGATCAAGACCCTTGACCTCACCAGTGACGGCACCGGTATCACCGATACGCTCGCCGGCACTCGCGTCTACTTCGACGGCCAGCCCGCGCCGCTCATCTACACCACCGAAACACAGCTCTCCGCCATCGTTCCCTTCGAACTCCAGGGCGGGACTTCCACTCAGGTCAAGGTCGAGTACATGAACGCCCAATCGGACGCCACCGAGATCGCCGTCGCCCCCACCGCTCCCGCCATCTTCACCCAAAACGCCAGCGGCACCGGCATCGGCGCGATTCTCAATCAGGACAACTCGCTCAACGGCGCCTCCAACGCCGCCCAACGAAATTCAATCGTCCAAATCTTCGCCACCGGCGGCGGCCAAACCAATCCCGCCGGCCAGACCGGCAAGCTCACCGCCACGCCCCTGCCCGTCTTCCCCGCCGGCCGGGTCACTGTCCGCATCAACAATATCGACGCCCCCATCGTTTACTCCGGCGGCGCTCCCGGATTGGTCCAGGGCCTCATTCAAATCAATGCTCGCGTTCCCGCCGCCGCGCCCATCGGAAATGCCGTCCCAATTGTCGTGCGAGTTAACAATGTGGACAGCCCCGCCGGCGTCACCCTCGCCATTCGCCAGTAACGAAAGAGTAGAATAAAGCGACTCTACTCTATATGACCTTCTCCAAATCGCTTCTCTCTCTCACGCTCCTGGCAGGCTTCGGCCTTCTCGCCCAGCCCCAGGCGCCGCCGAAAACGCACCTCAAGGTCGGCGATATGGCGCCCGACTTCACGCTGCCTTCCACGGCCGGCAAACCAGTCAAACTATCCGAGTTCCGCGGCCAGAAGAACGTCGTGCTCGCCTTCTACCCGGCGGCCTTCACCGGCGGCTGCACCAAGGAGATGCAGTCCTATCAGCTCGGCCTCGATAAGTTCGAAGGCACCGGCGCGCAGGTATTCGGCGTCAGCACCGACAACACACCCTCCCAGAAGCGCTTCGCCGATGACCTCAAAGTCACCTTCCCCATGCTCAGCGACTTCGCAACCCGCGACGTCTCCAAGAGCTACGGCATTCTGATGCCCGCCCGCGGCATCGCCAATCGCGCCACCTTCGTTATCGACAAAGAAGGCAAGATTCAACATATCGAAGAAGGTTCGGGCGCCGTCGACATCTCCGGCGCCGCCAACGCCTGCAGCCGCATCGCGAAGCACTAACTTTCTGAGCCGATGCGGTTCCTGATCACCGTCTGGCTCCTGCTGCCAATCTGTATCTCGGCGCGGGAGCGGACGGTATTGGTCGATTACACCGTAACCGTCCATGGCGTTCCGCCGCAAGGGCGCGTAGCCGTCTGGCTTCCCGTCCCCCAGAACGACGGCAACCAGACCATCCTCAATCTGAAATTCAAGTCGCCGGTTCCCCATCGGGTAACCGGCGATATTTTTGGCAATCACATTTTTTATGCCGAGCTAGCCGCGGACAGCGCAATCTCCATGCAGTTTCAAGCGACCCGGCGGGAGCAAATGCAAAGCTCGGAAGGCCCGGCTATGAAAAGCCCCGGATGCTGTCTGGGGCCGGATCGCCTGGTGCCAATTGACGGCCGGATCTCGGAATGGGCGAAGGAAGTCGTTCAAGGCGCATCCACCGATGTCGCCAAAGCGCGGGCTATCTATAACCACGTCATTGCCACCGTGAAGTACGACAAAACCGGCAAGGGCTGGGGCCGTGGCGACATCTACTACGCCTGTGACGCTCGCCGCGGCAATTGCACCGACTTCCACGCTATCTTCATCGGCTATAGCCGGGCCGTGGGCGTGCCGGCTCGATTCACCATCGGGCTGCCCTTGCCGGAAGAGCGCGGCGGCGGGGAAATCGCCGGATACCACTGTTGGGCGGAGTTCTTCGCCGCCGGCCGCGGATGGGTTCCCATAGACGCGTCTGAGGCGGCCAAGGCCCCCGCCAAACGGGAATACTTCTTCGGCGCGCTCGACGAGAACCGAATTGAATTCTCGCGCGGTCGCGACCTCGTGCTCGTTCCCGCACAGAGCGGCGAACCGCTCAACTACTTCATCTACCCCTACGCCGAATGGAACGGCCAGCCATTCACCGGGCTCAAGACGAAGATTACCTTCCGCGACATCCGCTAGCTGAAAATCTCGCGCACCCGGCGAGCAACAATCTTTTCCTCCCCCGGATCGTTCATCCCAAAGGTGATCTCAATCCCCTTCCCCCCTGGTCCGGTCAATACGCCGATCCGCGGTTCCCCCTCCATCAGCTTCTTCACCACCTCGCGCGCCTTCAATCCGCGGCCCGCCTCATCCCAGGTAGCAATCACCCGGTGCGTTCTACGGATCCGTTCAAAGCGGGCCTTCTCCACACTCAGGCCCGATTTTTTCAGCTCCGCCATAACATACGCTGCCTGCCGCTCACTCTCTTTATCCCGCGCTCCGAAATCCAGCTTCGAGTACTTTTCGATCGCCGCCAGCAGCCCGATCATCTCCTCCTTGTTTACCTTCATCCCGCGGCCCTGCGAGTCCGAATGCGGACTGGAGTTCAGCCACGCCGCCTGCACCAGATCCTTCCTGCCGGCCAACACACCCGTGCTCTGCGGCCCTCGGATATCCTTGCCGCCGCTGAATGCGATCAGGTCCACGCCGGTTGCCGCCACACGCGGGATGTTATCCCACGACGGCAGCAAATTAGCCGCATCGATCAGCACTGGCACCCCGGCTTTCTTCGCAATCGCAATACAATCATTGAGCGGCACCGGGGTTTCCCACGCCCAGTCGCCGCGCGATCCGCCCAGGTAGTAGATCATCGCTGTCTGCGGTCCCAATGCATTGGTGAGGGAATCGTGAGAATCCACGTCGACAATCTTCACGCCTGCGCTGCGCACGGCGTGATCGTAGCCGTTCCGGTGCGGTTTTTGAATCACCACCTCCGTCTTCATCCCTGTCAGATCCGGCAGCCGGCGCACTTTGGCCGTGTCCATACCCGTAAGGCAGGCGTAGGTTCCCAGCGCGATCGACCCGCAAGTCCCCGAAGTCACCAGCGCCGCCTCCGTGCCGCACAGCTTCGCCAGCCGCTCGCCCACGGCGTCTTTTACCTCTTCCAGGACCGCAAAGTCCCGCGCCGCCTCCGCCATGATTCCCTGAATCTCCGGCCACATCTTCGACGCGCCCACCGTCGTCACCGGCCCCTGAAAATTCAGCACCGGCCGCAGCCCCAGCTCCGCGTATACTCCGCGCGTCTTCGGCGAAGCCATGCCCATGGCGGACATCAATGGAAAGAACCAGCGTCTCTTCATGGAACGTAGAGTAGCACCACGTTATCCTGTGTGGGTGCCTTGGAAACTCCACGATTCCCGTCTCCATCTCGCCAACCGCTGGCTGACCCTGCGCGAGAATGACTACGAGCTACCCAACGGCAAACGCCTCGATAGCTACTGGCTAATCGAAAAGTCGCCCTACGTCCTTGTCATCGGCGAGAACCGCAAAGGCATTGTGCTGGTCCGCGAGTTCCGTCCCGGCACCGGCAAGGACCACCTCGGCTTCCCCGCCGGATTCATCGACGAAGGCGAAACACCCGAGCAGGCCGCCCTACGCGAGTTCAAGGAAGAGACCGGCTTCCACGCCTCCAACCCCCGCGTTCTCGGCCACTTTGATGCTCAGGCCGCCTGGCTCAACGCCCGCTGCACTGTTGTTTACGTGGAGGCCGGTGACCGACCCGAAGTCTCCGCGGTCGATGCCGAGATCGACGCCGTCATGGTGATGGATTGGGGCCAGGTACTCGAAGAGGTCCGCCGAGGAGCCATTACCGAAATGCATGCCGTCGCCGGTTTTTATATGGCTCGCGATCTATTAGACAAGAGCTAGCGAGAATCGAAGTGCCGGCAACGAAAATAGCGTCCTTGGCGTGTCGAGCCGTGCCGCACTTGCCCGGGTGTGAGAGCCCGCGCCGAAACCGAGCTCGCGTCGACGATTTTTGCCGACCCTCGAATTCTTACGATTGCAGACACCACGCACAGCGAGTCAGAAGAACGCTGGTTTTCGATCGCAATTGCGAGCAATGGGGTGCCGATGTCTGTAGCTTACACTTGGAGGAATGTCGGACCGATCCCGATTACGATTCGACTCATCACAGCCCGTCAAGCGGCGGCGTCGGAGATTCAGCACTACACAGAATGTCAATGAGCGACAATCCCACTGACGAAGAAATGCCGGCAGAAATCGATTTTAGTAATGGGGCGCGGGGCCGTCACCATATCCCGGGAGAGGCTGCGGTCTTTTTGCCCGTTTCCATCGAACGAGGCGTGTGGGAATATTTCGCCGAAAAGGCGGAGCGCAAAGGTGTCGGCCTTTCTCAACTACTTACCGACGTTCTGAAACGCGACATTGAGATCAACGAAGCTCTGCGATAACGTCAGCTTGTTGGTCACACGAGCAAGGTCGCCAGCGTCCAAATTGTGTTGCGCTTCGGCAACTCGCAACGGTGCATGAAGGCCTTCGCCGCGAAGCACGCCGAGCCTAGTGAGTCAACACGCCATCAATCAACCGCCCCTGCGACTTGTTGGACAAAAGCGGAGCAAATAAGGCCGAGGCAGTGGCATGGACGCAGGGTAGAAGAAAGATTATTTCGCCCGGCGCATGCGAGGGGAGTGAAGAAATGAAAAAGAAACCGATCATCATGCCCAGTTTCGTCGACGAGGCCCAGGAGGCGGATTGGTGGGCCAGCCGCGACGGCCGCGAATTCCTAAAGCAGAAGTCCACCGAAACCGGGAAGAGGGGGGCCGCGCCTACGGGCTCGCGCCTTGTCGGTCAGATGAACATAGTCGCTAGCGTCCAAATTGCATTGCGCTTGCCCGAACCCGATTTAGTTAAGGCTCGGGAACTCGCAAAGCGGAGGGGCATTGGATACCAAACCCTTCTCAAAATGTTGGTGCATGAAGGCCTCCGCCGCGAAGCACGCCGAGCCTGAATGGCTCGAGACGCCATCTGTCTACCTTCCCCGCGACTTGTTAGACAAAAGCTGAGCGTCGGTCATTTCCTTCACCATCGCCTCCAGCTCCGCCACTCTCCGTCCCAGATCCGCGATCGCCTGTCCTTCCGGATCCGGCAGTTCCCCATGATTCAGCGGCTCGGTATTGCCCGTCCGCGTCCGCACAACCTTCCCCGGAATGCCCACCACGGTCGAATCGTCCGGCACCGAATGGATCACTACGCTCCCGGCCCCAATGCGTGCCCGGCTGCCGATGCGTATATTCCCCAGCACCTTCGCCCCGCCGCCCACCACCACATGGTCGCCCAGCGTCGGATGCCGTTTGCCGCTCTCCTTGCCCGTGCCCCCAAGCGTCACGCCCTGATACAGCAGGCAGTCGTCCCCGATTTCGGCCGTCTCCCCGATCACGACGCCCATCCCGTGATCGATGAAAAACCGCCGCCCGATCGTCGCGCCCGGATGAATCTCAATGCCCGTAATCCACCGCGACATCTGCGAAATCAGGCGCGGCAGCAGCGGCACGCCCGCCCGGTAAAGCGCATGCGCGACCCGGTGAAACAGCACCGCGTGCACGCCTGGATAACAAAGTAAAATCTCGATCGCGCTCTTAGCGGCCGGGTCTTCCCGAAAGACGGTGTCGATTTGTTCCTTGATCGCTCCGAACATGATCTGCCCTTCTATTATCTGATGTACAAAAGAAAAAATGGATGCTATCCTGCCCCTAGATTTATTCGCCGGTTTCCTCCGGTCGTCCCCCGCCTTTCGCTCCCGCGATCCCTTCAAGTAAAAAGAATCCATTAAGACCCGCCGGAATTATTGCGTCCGGATGGGAACCCAAAACAAAATATGAAAGAATTGTTTTAGGGCATGAGGACCCTCTATGAAACTGATTCGTAACTTCGTCATGAGCAGTCTCGCGGCTACGCTGCTGACCGCCGCCCCTGCGCTACGCCTGTCCGAGACAACGATTGGACCCGTTTCCATCCCCGTTGGCTCGAACGGGCCATCACGGTCCGTAGAGTTTACCAACGCCGGCGATGGCACGTTGAACGTATCGATACGTTCCTCCGCCACTTGGGCCGTGCCCACGTTGGGCCAGCCCCGCCAGTGTTCCATCTTTGCCGGCAGCGCCAGTTGCACGCCCATTAATGTGGCGTTGAATACGGCATCGCTGGCCGCGGGAACTTATACCGCCTCCGTCACGGTCAGCGACCCCAACGCCCTCGATGCCCCGCAGAACATTGTCGTAACCGTAAAAATAGGCGGCGCCGTTCCGGCCTCCGTGAACCTGTTTGTGACACCCGACGCCGGCTCCCGCGACAGCGCCCGATTCACCGCCAACGGCCTTTTGCAAGGTGTTCCGACCACTTCCAGCGGCGGCACGTGGCTCTCGCTCGCCTTCGAAGGCCAGGGCAGCTTTGCTTTCGTGCTCCCCTACGCCATCGTCGCCCAGAACCCGGGAGGCCTCGCCGAAGGCACATACAACGGCACCATCGCCATCACGAGCGCGACCCAGCCGGTGGATAACAAAACAGTCAACGCCACGATGCGCGTGACGTCGCAGCCCATCCTCACGCTCAATTCCACCGCCATCAGCCTTCGCGCCGCTGCCGGCGCCCCAACGCAGATCGCTAACCTCGTCGGCACGAATCGCGGAAGAGGTACCCTATCGCTCACAGCTCCCACCGTCGCCATGACCAGCGGCTCAGGCTGGCTTACCGCCGATCTGGTTTCCGGTACCAACATCGTGCAGGTCAAGGCGGCCGTGGGCAGCCTGAGCCCCGGCATCTATGAGGGCACTGTCACCATTAACGGCAACGCCGTCAACGGCCCCGTTGCGGTGCCCGTGGCATTCGAAGTCGTCGCGCGCGGAAATCCAGTCCTGACGGCGGGCGGCGTTGTTAATAACGCCACCTTTGCCGGTGGCGACCCCCTCGGCCAGGGCACCATCGCCGCCGTCTTCGGCGAACAGTTCATCTTCGGGGAACCCGTCGGCGCCGCATCCCTGCCCCTGGGCACCACGCTCGGCGCCGCCCGCGTGCTGGTCAACAACGTGCCGGCGCCGGTCTACTACACCTCCTACGGGCAGATCAATTTCCAGGTGCCCTATGACGCGGTCACCGGCACCGCCACCGTCATCGTCGAAGCCGGCGGCCAGCGCTCCAATGGCGTGACCGTGCCCATCGCCGCTCGCGCTCCGCGCATCCTCCGCTTGGGTATCGGCAACTACGGCATTATCGTGAATCCGGATGGCACTTTCCCACTCCCGGCTTCCGCCGGATTGTCTTCGGGACGCCCGGCCCGCCCCGGCGAAACGCTCGTCATCTATGCCATCGGCCTCGGCCAGACGACCCCGACCGTAGGCAATGGGACCGCGGCGCCATCTTCTCCCCTCGCCGTCATCAATCCAACCCCGACTGTCGTCATCGGCAACAGCGCCGAGAGCGTTACCCCTCTCTTCGCCGGCTTGACCCCCGGCTTCGTGGGGCTTTATCAGCTCAACGTGACACTCCCGCTCTCAGTCGAGGTCGGCAACAACGTTCCGCTGTATGTAGACATGGGCGGCAACATCGTCAGCAACCGTGTGGAGTTGGCCATCCAGTAGCGTGACTCTACGGCTCTACTACACCGACTGCTATCTCTCGCAGTTTGACGCGCAGGTCACCTCCCTTTCGGGGGATGGCCTGCGCGCCGTTTTGGACCGCACCGCTTTTTACCCCACCTCCGGCGGCCAGCTCTTCGATCTTGGCGAGTTGGGCGGCGCGCGAGTTGTCGAGGTCATCGACGACGGCGACGCCATCACCCATGTGCTCGCCTCCCCCATCGCCTCCGGCCCGGTTAACGGAACCATCGACTGGCGCCGCCGCTTCGAGTTCATGCAGCAGCACACCGGCCAGCACCTGCTCTCAGCCGTCTTTCATGAACTCTTCGGATTCGCCACGGCCAGCGTGCACCTGGGCGAGGAAGGCGCTACCGTGGAACTCGCCGCTTCTTCGATCTCGGAATCGCAGATCCGCGAAGCCGAACTCCGCGCTAACGCCGTCGTCACAGAAAACCGCCCCGTCTCTATCGCCTTCGAAGAGAACCCCGAAGGGCTGCGAAAAGCCTCCGAACGATCCGGCCCATTGCGCATCGTAACCATTGAAGGTGTCGATAAAAGCGCTTGCGGCGGAACACACGTTCGACGCACCGGCGAGATTGGCCCGATCCTGATTCGCAAAGCCGAAAAGATCCGCGGTAACATCCGTCTCGAGTTCGTTTGCGGCCTTAACGCCATACGCCGCGCGCGGGCCGATTTCGAGCTGCTCTCCACCGCGGGCCGCGCCTTTTCCCGTCCGCTGGATGAGGTCCCGGAGGCGATTGCCGCTTTGCAGGAGGCGGCTCGCGCCGACGCGAAATCCCTCAAAGCGCTCAGCCTGGAACTGGCCGGTTTCAAAGGCCGCGCACTCTTCGACAGCGTCATTCCCGGCCCCGGCAACGTCCGCCGCCATTGGGTAAAACTGGACGCCGTAGACGAGTCCACTCGAGCCCTCGCACAAGCGTTCGTAGCCTGCGGCCCGGCGATCTTCCTCGCCACGGCGGCCACCACGGCGCTCATCGCCTCGTCGGTCCCCGACGTACACTGTGGCAACCTTTTGAAGCAGTACGGACGCGGCGGCGGAAGCCCATCTCTCGCACAAGGCAGCCTGGCGGATCCCGCCCTTCTCGCCGCCGCCCTGGGAGTCTAGAATAGGGGAGGCCATTATGCGACTCACCCTGCTTCTCCTGGCTATCGGTGCCGCCCAGGGCGCCCCCACCTACACAAAGGACGTTGCGCCCATCCTCTACAAGCACTGCGTCGAGTGCCATCGCGCCGGCGAAGCCGCTCCCATGGCCCTTACCACCTACGCCGAAGTCCGCCCGTTCGCCAAGGCCATTCGCGAAGCCGTCGTCGCCAATCGCATGCCCGTCTGGCTGGCATCCCCTGACCATGGCCAGTTCAAGAACGACCGCCGCCTGAGCGAGACCGAAAAGACCGTAATCACGCAATGGGTAGCCGCCGGCGCCCCCGAAGGCTCGAAACGCGACCTCCCCTCTCCCCCGACTTTTGAGCGCGGCTGGAACATCGGCAAGCCCGACCGTATCATCGATATCGGCACCACCTTCGAAGTTCCCGCCTCCGGCACCGTTCCTTACAAATACTTCGAAGTGGCCTCCGGTTTCACCGAAGACATGTGGGTCCAGGCCGCCGAAATCCGGCCCGACAAGCGCTCCGTCGTCCACCACGTTATCGTCTTCATGCTCGATGCCAAAGGCAGTCCCGTCGATACCGCCGGCGGCGATCTTCTCGTCGGCTGGGCTCCCGGCGACCCGCCGCTGGATCTGCCGGAAGGCACCGCCATGCGCGTCCGCGCCGGCACTCGCTTCCGCATCCAAATGCACTATACGCCCAACGGCACTCCCGCCCAGGACAAGACCTGGTTCGGCCTTCGTTTCGCGAAGGCGCCGCCAGTTCGTGAGGCCATCACCGGACGCGCCATCAACACCCGCATCGCCATTCCAGCCATGGCCGCCGACCATACCGAAAAGGCCGCCTGGCAGTTCAAGCGCAACGTCGAGATCGTCAGCTACATGCCCCACATGCACGTTCGCGGCAAGGCCTTCCAGTACGCAATGGTCTACCCCGACGGCCGCCGCGAAATCCTCCTCGATGTCCCTCGCTATGACTTCGGCTGGCAGTTGGCCTACAAGCCCGTGACCCCGCTCCAAGTTCCCCAAGGCGCGCGCATGGAGTGCGTCGCCCGCTACGACAACTCCCCCAACAACAGGAACAACCCCGACCCCAACAAGGAGGTCCGCTGGGGCGACCAGACCTGGGAGGAGATGATGATCGGCTGGTTCACCTACACTGTACCCGTGAAAGGCGACTGATCTATGTGGATCCGGAAGGTAACGCGCGACCGCGCCAAAGGCGTTGACTCCCCGTCCCAACGCAGGTTGTCTCCAACGAAGAGTTCACCCCGCGCCGCCAGAATGACGCGCAAAGACAGGTCGAGCACCTGATCGGCACGATGGCCGATGAACGTGCCCGCAAGCTCGGCATGGACCGCAAGCGCTTCCTGCGCTCGGCCATGGGTATGGCCACTTGCTTCCTGGCCTCGAACAAGGTCTACGGCGACGTCTTCGAAGTCGATGAAGCCGAGACCTGGGAACAGGCCGCCTCCGTCGATCGTTTCTCCAAAACCGACTACTTCATCATGGACGTCCAGGCGCACTTCACCAACGGCTATGCGCTCGGTTTCCGGAACAACGAGATCATCCGCGGCATGGGCTTCCAGTTGAGCGAAGACAAGGAAGCCTACAGCTACAAAAACTTCATCAAGGAGATGTTCTTCGACAGCGAGACGTCGCTCGTCGTCATCAGCGGCGTACCCGGCCGCGAAGTGGACAAGGATGCGGCGGGCAAAAAGCTCGAAGGCCGTGCCCGCGGCGGCGGCATACTTCCGAGTTGGCTGATGTCTGAGGCGTCACGCGAAATCAACACCCTCGCGGGCTCCCAACGGGCCATTCCCCAAGGGAACCTGGCTCCAAACCACTACTGGGACAGAGCCGCCAACAAAATGGACCGCGCCGCCTTGCTCGACCAAATGGATCGCGAGGTTAAGCAATACGGCATCAAGTCCTGGAAGTGGTACTGCCACACCGACCCCGGCAAGTCCGGCGGCGGCTTCCAGATGGACGACGAGAACGCGGCTTTCTTCTACTCGGAGTCCCGCAAGCGCGGAATCAAGCTCTTTTCGGTCCACAAGGGCTACTCCTATCAGTCGAAGACCTTGGGCCATCTAGCCAACCCGAAAGACGTCGAGAAAGCGGCCCTCGAGAACCCTGACCTGACCTTCGTCATCTATCATTCGGCCCTGGAACACGGCCCCTTCGAACCGCAGTTCAAGGACTTGAAGAAGATCGACCCCGTCACCGGCGACATGACCTGGCACAACATCCTGATGGACATCAAGCGCCGCAACCCCAAGATCAACAACGTCTACCCGGAGTTGGGCAGCTTCTTCAACGTGCTCGTCATCGCCAATCCATTACTCGCCATGCACGGCGTCGGCAAGAACATCAAGACCTACGGCGTGGACCATGTCATCTGGGGCACCGACTGCCTCTGGTGGGGCTCGCCGCAGTGGTGCATCGACGCCTTCAAGCGCTTCCAGATCTCCGACGAGATGTGCGAGAAGTTCGGCTACAAAAAGCTGACGCGCGACGACAAGGCGAAGATCTTCGGCCTCAACGCGGCCAAACTCTATGGCATTGACCCGAAGGCCAAACGGAAGGGCATGCCCGCCGACGCGCTCGACAGGCTGAAGATCGCCTACTCCGAGACCGGCGGCGAGCGCGAGAATGCGGCCTACGGCTGGGTCCGCGCCGACGACTAGGGCTTCCAGGCCAGCCGCAGGTGCAGAACTCGCCGGAATTCGGCCACATCGACGTCCCTCTCGCTGCAAGGAAGAAACAGGCAGCCGTCGTCCTTGAAGTTGTCGTCCCACTCTATGACCTTCTCATCCGACCAGGAGGGGTCGTACTCAGCCAGCTTGGCTTCCGGAACGCGGTCGAAGTAGGCGCGCAGGTTCACCGCCGTCTCATCGTCATCGGGTTGCCGCCCGGCTCGCTCGAAATCCATCGCTACCCAGTCTATAGGGTCCCAGCGCCAACAGCCGCTTTCCCGAGGTGATCGTCACTTCCACCTCGCCCGCGCCGAACCACTCCCGGAGTTCACCCGGCATGTTGTCGCGCATATCGCAGCCGCTGGCAAACGGCGATAAGGCCGGCAGCACCAGCAGTCCGTTCCCCTGCAGAAACGCCCGATGGCGGCGTTTCACCGTGGAGGCATCCCGCATCTTCATGACGGGGTGAAAGTGCCCGACCACCGTCAGCACGCCACTCTCGGGCCCCTCGGGCAGCCGGTCCCCATGAATCGCCCGCACCCCGCCGCCGCGCCATTCTTCGGCAAAGTTCCGTCCCCGGTCATGGTTCCCCGCGACGCAAACAACCTCCGTTCGATCCCGAAGCGAACCCAGTGTCCCCTCAATCAACGACGCCTCCTCCTCGCCGGGGCGTGGCGCATGCACGACATCTCCCACCAGCACCAGGCGCTTTGGCCGCAACTCGTCGCAAATAGTCTCCAGGGCCCGCCGTGCCCCGCCATCGGTCAGCGGCCACAGTTCCCCGCGCCGCCGCTGCGCCCAGGCGAATCCCAAGTGCAAGTCCGCCACAAGCGCCGTTCCCTCTTCCGGCAGCCACGCCGCCCCGCTCGGATGGAGCTCAACCATCCCACTCGTCATAGATGGCTGCCGCGAACTCATCGAACGCGCGGCTGGGGTCCTGCGCCAGCAGCACTTCGCGGTTGAAGGCCGCAAACAGCGGCAGCGCAAATGGCGACGGGCGCGGATGCTCGAAAATCTCCCATGTGGCACCGTGAATGTGCTCGGCCGCCCGGGCCGCATTCGGCGCATCCAGCATGTCGCCCATCACTTCCCTCACAGTTTCCTTCACCAATAGATGCTCAGGCTCATAGGTCAGCAACGTCTGATAAATCAACGATCCATTCCACGCCTGGAAACGCTTCCCCGCTCCCCGCTTCTTCACCAGTTGGCCGGTCTCGGCCACTCCACGAAATCGTCGCCCCAGAGTTTCCGTAGTCTTCAAAACAGCCTCCAGATCGGCCGTAAAATTCGCCGGATCGTAGGCTCGCCGCAGCGCCGTTTCGGTCACATCAACCCGCTTGCCGAGTACCAGCAGATGTCCATGATCGTCGCTATTGGAAACCACGCTCTCACCCTGCGCCAGCCGGCGAGCCGCCACCCAGGCCAGCGACTGATTCACCGCCCGTCCCGCCACACAATGCACCATTAGCAGATGTCCGCGCGGGCGCCGAATGAACTCGAACTGAACCGGCGAATCTACCGGAATCGGGGCTGCCTGATACTGCCGTGCTACAAATTCACCCGCCAATTCGGCCTGTTGCAGCGTCGCCTGATAGACCTCTCGCAACACTGCCTCTACCGCCGGCCGGCCCCCCTCGGACCACGCCATTCGCAACTGCCGCCGCAAGCGAATTTCCTCCTCGGCCATCCGCGACGACAGAGGCATTTTCCCGCCCATCCACCGCGGTGTCACGACCCGGTCGCTCTGCGAGGGTCGGACTATCGCCGTCGCGCCGTGCAGCGTTTCCACCTCCACCGCCTTGCCGCCAATCGTAAACGCCTCGCCGGGCCGCAACGCAGTGATAAAGCCCTCCTCCACCTCGCCCAGCCGGTGCCGGTTCCGAGCCACAATTCGAACGCGGAAGTCTTCGGAGATCGTACCGATGGCCTGAAAGTAGTCCCGCGCCAGCTTCCTGCTGGCCACGCGGAAGGTCGCATCCTCGATGACGATCTTCCCGAAACGCGCCAGCACCTCGCCGCCGCCGGCGAGATATGTAAGTGCCGCGTCGAAATCGGAGCGGACGATATGCCCAAAAGGTCCCGCAGCGCGCACCAGGTCCCATGCCTCCTCCACCCCATGCGGCCGCTCTACCGCCATACCTAGCAGCACCTGCGCCAGCACGTCGAGCGGCGCCTGTGGGATCTTCAGGTCCTCGATGTATCCGGCCAGCACCGCCTGACGCATGGCAACCGCCTCCAGCAGATCCGGCAAGCTCAGCGGCACTATCCTCCCGAAGGCCACTCCGCCCACACGGTGCCCGCTCCGCCCTAACCGCTGCAGTGCCCGGCTCACACCCCGCGGTGTGCCGATCAGCAGAACCTGATCGACATTCGAGTAGTCCACACCCATCTCGAGGGACGTCGAACAGACTACTGCTCGCATCTCGCCGGCGGCCAGTCGCGCTTCAATCGCCTCCCGCTCGGCCCTTTCAATCGAAGCGTGATGGACCGCGATCCGCTCCTCCTCATCGGGCAGCAACAGGGTCAGCGCCAGTCCTAGCCGCTCGGCCGCAGATCGCGTGGCGGTAAACGCAAGCGTCGTCTGCGCCTGTTGCACCGCGTCGATCACCGTATGGGCCACCCGCCCGGCATCGTAGCCCGCGGCCGGCAGCCGAACCGGCGCTTGGATCTCCAGACGATGTACACGCCGTATCGAATCCGTCACGATCGAACACGGCCTGCGCCCGCAGAGAAGCTGCGCCACAGCCTCCGCCGGCTGCGCGGTGGCGGAAAGCCCAATCCGCTGCAGCGTGTGCGGCGCCCGCGCCTGCAGCCGTTCCAGCGTCAACGCGAGCAGCGATCCGCGCTTGCTCTCGGCAAAAGAATGGATCTCATCGACGATTACCGTCTCCGGCTCGAACCCATCCCGCCATGGCTGCTGTGAGAGCAGCGAGCTGAGCGATTCGGGCGTCGTCAGCAGGAGGTGCGGACGGCGCCGAGCCATTCGCGTCCGCTCCGCCTCGGCCGCATCCCCCGTGCGGATCTCCATTCGGATCCGGTTGGCAGCCGGCAGCGCGGCGTTCAGCGCCTCCAGCGGCTCCTTCAGGTTGCGGTGGATGTCCCGCCCCAGCGCCCGGAGCGGTGTCACATAAACCGCCAGGCAGGCATTTGGGAGTTTCCCGCGCTGCGCCCGCGCGCCAAGCTGCGCCAGTACCGAAAAAAACGCTGAGAGCGTTTTTCCGCTGCCGGTGGGAGCGAGGATCAGCACATGCCCGCCATGAAAGGTCCGCCGCCAGGCGAGTTGCTGCGTCTGCGTCGGTGCGTCGAAGTTGGCCTGAAACCACGCGGCCAGTGACTGCGGAACCCAGTCCGGCCAGACCCTCTTGTTGTGCTGGGCGGGCGAGGTCATGCCTTCTCAAACAGCTCCCGCACGCGGTCCAATGTGTCGATTTCTCCGGGAGTTTTGTCGTGCCGCCACCGGACGATCCGCGGGAACCGCAGCGCATAACCGCTCTTGTGCCGCGGACTCTTCTGCATACCGTCGAAGGCCACTTCGAGCACCACCTGCGGCTTCACCAACTGTACGCGCCCGCCGGCGTAGCGCTCAATCGTCCCGGCTCGAAAAATCCGGGTCATCTCCTTGATCTCTTCATCGGTCAGGCCGCTGTAGGCCTTGCCGATATTGAGAAATCGTTCTCCATCCCGCACCGCGAAGGTCACGTCGGACAGCACGCCCGCGCGCCGCCCATGCCCCTGCTCGGCCGCTGTCACAACCACATCCAGGGTGGCGAATGGCTTCTTCACTTTCAGCCAGTTGGCCCCGCGCCGTCCGGACTCATACACCGAGCCCCGCTTCTTCAGCACGAGCCCCTCATTGCCCCGCGCGCGCGCCGCCAGGAACAGGTCTTCAATGTGTCCATGGCTGTCGACTGGCGTCTGCCCGGAGAGGTGCGGTAGCGACAGGCCCTCCAACAACGCGCGCCGCCGCTCGATCGGTTGATCGACAACCATTTCGCCGCGGCACATCAGAATATCGTATGCGAGGAAGACCACTGGGATCTCGTCGATGGTCTTCTGCGTCACCTTCTTTCGGGCGATCCGCTGTTGAAACTGATGGAACGGTAAGGCGCGGCCGTCCTTGAAAGAAAGGATTTCGCCGTCCAGAATTACCGGCCCGGCGAGGTTGGTGAAGGCCAGGATGATCTCAGGAAAGGCGGCCGTCGTCTCCTCCAGTCCGCGCGTGTACAGCTTAACCCGGCCGTTGTCGACATGGAGCTGGGACCGTATGCCGTCGTATTTGTCCTCGGCATACCATTGGGCCGGATCCTCCAACTCGGCGATCTGATCGAGCGGCTGAGCGAGCATGAAGTCCAGCGGATGGAACAATGCAGCTTCGATACCCAGTAGCTGGTTGTGGCGGGCAGCCAGCGCTACCTTGGCTATATTGCCCGCTCGGTTGTTCGCCGCCCGCACCGCTTCGGCCGGCTGCCCTGTGGCCAAGGCCACTGCCTCCTCCACCATCTTTTCCTGCAGCCCGATACGCAGGTTTCCGGTGATCGTCTTGACGAAGAACTTGATGGAGGGGGCCGAATACGTCTGGTAGATCCGGATCAGCAAGTCGATCTTGGAACGCGTCAGCCGCGTCCGTTGCAGCAGCTCGAAAAACTCCTCGGCTTGGCCGAGCGAGAGCGGTTCGGCCTTCGTAATGGGCCGGCAGAGATGGGCGATCGTCTCGCCGCTATCTCCGACCTCGCGGTAGCACACCGATAGCGTCTCCGGGTCCCATCGGGTGACCTCCTCAAGCGCCGTCCGGAGCGTGGCGTAGCCCACCGTGAGTTTGCGAGGATCACTGGCCGGGTATGGCGATCCGCTTAGGTAGAGGACCGCCCGAGCCAGATCGGCATCGTTGAGAGTCTGCAGATAGTCCGCGATGTGGGCGATCTTCTCGTTGCGCGAGCTGGTGGCGGCGACACGTTCGGCCGCGGCGGCAAGTTGGTCCATCTAGATCTGGACCTCCATGGCTACCAAAGCCGCGCGAGCGCTATAGCCGCGATTGCGGAGAATGCGTGCGAGCGGCTCGGCGTATCCGTGGACGATATCGACCTGCCTTGGGGCGCATTCGGCGACCAGTGTTAGCAACTCGGATAGGTCGGCGTGATCGGAGTAAGGGATCAGGACGTCAACATTGGCGCGGGAGCGGGCGTTGTCGAGCGCCGCCCAACCGCTGACCAGCGCGGACTTCCGCTTGGAGGGCGGAATTCCAACTTGATCCGCCGCATTGGGCGTCAAAAGGATGGCGCCGTTCTCGGACTCACGGGGAAACGAATAGCCTTGGGCCTCGAAGTAAGGGATGAGCGCCGCGATGGCTCCGTGAATGCGGCAGGGAATTCCATGAAGGGCCAGCGTATGGGCAATCTCCTGCCCGCGGCCGAGCCCGTAGCCTTGGAACACGGGTGTGATGCCCCCAGCCAGGCATTCGCTGGCGAAGTTCGCGATCCGCGCCTGCGCTTCGGCGACCTCGAGGAACTGATAGATCGGGAGCGCAAAGGTCGATTCGATGATCAGGTGGTCGCACGGCGTCGGGTCAGTGGGCCAGCCGCAGATCGGAGTGCGTCGCTTGATGTCGCCCGTGTAAAGCAGCCGCTCGCCCTGATATTCGACCAGCAACTGCGCCGCGCCAAGAATATGAGCCGCCCGCCGGGCCGTGAGAGTGGCGCCATTCCATTCCATGGACTCATTTGGGTTTAGCGGGAAGACCTGTTGGGTGCGGCCAGGCGGCACCGGCCACCGGTGACGGTAAAGCTGGGCTGTAATCGCGGTTACGATGACCGTATCGTGAACGCCCCGGGCATGGTCGGAATGGGCATGCGAGATCCAGGCAGCCGGAACAGGTACATCCGGGTCCAGCCAGAGGCCGATGTCTGGAAGGAAGATGCCGTCGGGCATGTATTCGACTCGCATGGGCCTAATCCCATGGTAGATGGCGCGTTAGGAGATGTAGGCTAAATCTATATGGCTCATGTGGTGATCGTGGGCGGCGGCTTTGGCGGATTAGGGGTCGCCAAGCGGCTAGCCCGGCAGAGGGGAATGGCGGTGACGCTGGTGGACCGGAGGAACTTTCATGTGTTCCAGCCGCTGCTCTATCAGGTGGCGACGGGCGGGCTGTCCCCGGCCGATATCTGTGCGCCGCTGCGCTCGGTGCTGTCCCGTTACAAGAACGTCCGGACGCTGCTCGGCGAAGTGACCGGATTCGATCTGGGGGGGCGGCGCGTACTGTTGACCGAGGGCGAGTTGGCCTACGACTATCTGGTGGTCGCGGCGGGCGCGCGGCACCACTATTTCGGCCACGCCGATTGGGAGGCGCTGGCGCCTGGCTTAAAGACCATCGAGGACGCGACCGTCATTCGGGGGCGCATCCTAAGCGCCTTTGAGGCCGCCGAACGGGAGAGCGATCCGGAGCGGCGGCGCGGGCTATTGACCTTCCTGATTGTCGGCGGCGGACCGACTGGCGTGGAGCTTGCCGGGACGCTGGGCGAGATCGCCAACGACACGTTGAAAGAAGACTTCCGGTCGTTCCGGCCCGAAGAGGCCCGGATCATGCTGCTCGAGTCCGGATCGGGCATTTTGTCATCGTTCCCCAACGATTTGGCGCTCGCGGCCGAGCATTCGCTGATGAAACTCGGGGTGGGGGTGAAGACGGGGGCGAAGGTAGCGGCCATCGATCCCGAAGGTGTGACGCTCGATAACGGAGAGCGGATCGCGTCGCGGACGGTGCTGTGGGCGGCCGGCGTGAAGGCCTCGCCTTTAGGCGCGCATCTCGGCGCCGAGACCGACCGGGCCGGGCGGGTGGTAGTGACCCAAACCTGCCAGTTGCCCAAGCACCCCGAGGTGTTCGTGATCGGCGATATGTCGGCGCTGCAGGACATGCCGCTGCCGGGCGTGGCGCCAGTGGCGATGCAGCAGGGGCGATACGTGGCGGACTCGATTTTGGGAGAGAAGCAGGGGCCCTTTCTCTACGTCGATAAGGGCAACCTGGCGACTATCGGCCGTGCGTCGGCCATCGCCGATTTCGGCAAGTTCAAGATCAGCGGCTGGATCGCGTGGATGCTATGGCTGTTCATCCACATCATGTACCTGGTGGGGTTCCGGAACCGCGTGCAGGTCTTTGTTCATTGGGCGTTTCAGTACTTTACTTTTAACCGGGGAGCCCGGCTGATCACCGGCAGCAACCAGACTTTCACACGGCTGTGATCCAATTGCCAAGGTCCGTGGCTAGTCTCTTTAGAGATGCGAATACTCACGGGTTTATTGCTATTAACGGGTTTGACATTGTCGGCCCAATTTGAAAACGCGGTGATCCTCGGAACGATCCGGGATGCGAAGGGCGGACTGGTTGCCGGCGCCAGCGTTAAGGCAGAAAACAAGCAGACGGGCATTTCGGCAACGGCGAAGACCGGTGAAGACGGGAACTACCTGTTCCCGGTTCTTCGGATCGGAAGCTACACGATCACAGCCGAGCAACAGGGGTTTGCCAAAGCGGTAGCGGATGATGTGAACCTGACGGTGAACGCCCGCCAGCGGGTGGACCTGACGCTGCAGGTGAGCACGGTATCGGAGACGGTGAGCGTTACGGCGGTTACGCCGCTGCTGGAAACCGATAACTCCTCGAAGGGACAGGTGATCCAGCAGAATCAGATTGTCTCGTTTCCGGTGCTGGGGAGGACATATGCGGCTTTTGCGCTATTGAGCCCTGGAGTGAGAGAGTCGAACTCGTCGAACTCGGGTTCGGTGGCGACGCGACGGGAAGGGTCCTATAACGTGAACGGCCTGCGGAGCGTGTTCAACAACTTCATCCTGGACGGCGTGGACAACAACTTCTACGGGACCACCAACCAGGGCTATTCGAACCAGGCGGTGCAGCCGTCGCCGGATTCGGTCGCTGAGTTCCGGATGATGGTGAACGCCTACTCAGCCGAGTTTGGGCGAACGGGCGCCGCAGTTATGAACGTGGCGTCGAGGTCCGGGACCAACCGGTTCCACGGGACGCTTTGGGACTTTCTCCAAAACAACCACTTGAATGCGACGGGCTTCTTCAAGCCGGTGGACAACCGGAAGCCGCAGAACAACCGGAACCAGTTCGGGTTTGTGTTTGGGGGGCCGATTGTCAAGAACCGGACCTTCTTCTTCGCCGACTACGAGGGCAGCCGGTGGCGCGTCGCGCCATTCGCGCTCAGTTCGCTGCCGAACGATCAGATGCGGGCCGGCGTGCTGCCGGTGGATGTACGGGTGCCGGTGAGCTACGTGGCCTCGACGGGTCAGACGATAGCGGCGGGAACGGTGATCCCGGCCGGGCAGCCGGTGCCGATGACCAAGCTGGCGCGGTATGTGATGGACAACCTGCCGATGCCGAACCGGCCGACGGCCGCGGTCTCGGCAGCCAACCTCGGCATCGCGGCCAATTTCGGCAACTTCGACAGGAACGTGCTGGACGACGATAAGGGCGCAGTGAAGCTGGACCATCAGTTCAGCCCGACCGTCCAGAGCTTTTTCCGGTACGCGCATCGCCGTCAGAACATCATGGCGCCGTCGCTGATACCCGGACCGGCGGGCGGCAACAACCTGGGCTTTTTGGACACCTTCAACCAGGCTGGAACGGCGGGGGTGACATGGGCGAAATCGGCGACCGATGTGGTTGATTTCCGGTTCTCGGTGTCGCGGCTGGGAATGGACCGGACGCCGGCGCAGGTGGGCGGCCCGTCCATGCGAGAGCTGTTCGGCATCACGGGACTCCCGGAGGGCGATAAGGTCCGGGGCGGCGTGACGCCGCAGGACATCGTGGGCTTCCCGCGGTACGGGCGGCAGTCGACCAATCCGCAAGCGCAGTTCCCGACGACGGTGAACGTGCGGACGACGTATTCGAAGATGGCCGGTACGCACAGCCTGAAGGCGGGTTATGAGTGGCTGGGGCTGTACATCCTGGTGGACGACACCAACCCGCTTTACGGGATCGACGCGTTCGGCGGCGCCTATTCGCGGCCGGCGGCGGTTCCGGCCGGAGCGAACAACTCGTGGTACCACCTGGCGGACTTCTATGCCGGGGCGCGGAGCTCCTACCAGTTGGCCACGCAGGTACAGGCGAAGGTGCGCCAGATGGGGAACTTCTTCTTCATGCAGGACGACTGGAAGGCGACGCAGAAGCTGACGCTGAACCTCGGCGTGCGGTACGACATCATGACGCCGGTGTTCGATGCCGATAACCGGCTGTCGAACTTCGACCCGGCGACCAACAAGATTGTCCAGGCCACGGGAGACGACCGGTCGCTGCAGCGGTCGCGGTACGACAACTTCGCGCCGCGGTTGGGGATGGCCTACCAGTTGGACAGCAAGACGGTGCTGCGCGGCGGCTACGGGCTGGGCTGGAACTTCTGGAACCGGATGGCATCGGCGGAGCTGCTGAATACGAACGCTCCGTTCGTGACGCGGTTCTCGACGACCAACAGCCCGGCGAACCTGGGTAACGTCTGCACCGGGGACAACTGGTCGGGCTGCTTCCGGACCAGGGAGCAGGGTTACCCGTCGGTACTGCCCAGCAACGTGATCCTGCATGTGGATCGAGATACCCCATGGGGGTATGTGCAGAACTGGCACTTTACGATTCAGCGGACGCTGTTTAAGGACGCGCTAATCGATGCGGCGTATGTGGGGAACAAGGGCACGAATCTGCCGATTCTGGGGGACTTGAACCAGGCGCGGCCGATCACGGCCGATGAGCTGGCGCGGGGGTTGACGACGCTGGGCACGCTGCTGGCACGTCGGCCGTACCAGGGCTTCAACAACATCACGGCGGTACAGCCGACCGGATTTTCCAACTATCACTCGTTGCAGTTGAAGTTCGAGTACCGGGGGCGGGAGTTCACTCTGCTGAGCGCGTTCACCTATGCCAAGGCGATCGACAATGTGGGCCAGGTGCTGGACACGCCGAACGGGGGCAGCCCGAATCCTCAGGATATTCGTAATCCGTTGAACGATCGCGGGCCGTCGAGTTTCGACCAGCGGTTCAATTCGACGACGTCCTTTGTTTATAACCTGCCGTTTGGGAAGGGCCGGAAATTCGGGAAGGACATGCACCCGGCGCTCGATGCGGTGGTGGGCGGATGGGAGACATCGGCGATTATCAGCCTGTTGAGCGGCCAGCCGTTGAACATCCGGTATCCGGACGCGTCGGGAATCCTCTCCGACGGGCAGCCGGACTTCTTGGGGAACGTGGCTTTGCGGCCGAACTACGTTGGCGGCGATTTGCTTTTGAACACGGGAACGGACCGCCATCTGGGCTACTTCAACCGGGCGGCGCTGGCGGTGCCGGCGGTGACAGCGCCGTTTGGGAACCTGGGGCGGAACGTGGCGTACGGATTCCCGCTGCGGCAGACCAACCTAGTGCTGGCGAAGAGCTTCCGGCTGCCGGTGATCAACGAAGGGGCGCGGCTGGCGGTACGGGGCGAGTTCTACAACCTGTTCAACCAGACGAACTTCTCGGCACCGGATGTGACGGTGACGAATGCGGCATTCGGACGCGTAAGCTCGACGCTGGATCCGCGGTTCATCCAACTGGCGCTGAAGCTGAGCTTCTGAGGTCCGTTATTTGCCGTGGGTTTCGGGAAGGAGATAGAAGACCGCCCCGAGGATGAGGTAGACGGCGAGCATCTGGACTCCTTCCATCCAGTTTGACTCGCCGTCGTTTGCCACCTGGGCGCAAATGAGGACGGAGAGCGTTACGGCGAGGACTTCGGCCGGTGTGAAGACCAGATCCATGGGGGTCGGGGCAAAGAATTTGCTGAGGAGCACGAGCACCGGGCCGACGAAGAGAGCGATCTGGACGCTGGAGCCGATGGCGATGCCGAGGGCGAGATCCATGCGGTTTTTGCGGGCGACGATTATGGCGGTGGAGTGTTCGGCGGCGTTGCCGATGATGGCGACGACGATGACGCCGACGAAGACGCTGGTCATGCCGAAGCTGTGGGCGGCATGTTCGACGGAGCCGACGAGGATCTCGCTGATCCAGGCGATGAGGGCGGTGGCGATGGCGAGGACGGCGATGGACTTGCCGGCGCTCCAGGGGTGTTCTTCGCCGCCGTGCGCTTCCCCGCCCTCGCCGCCGAAGAGCTGTTTGTGTGTCACGAGGGTGAAGATCAGGCTGAGGGCATAGACGGCGAGGAGGACGACGGAGATCTCCATGCTCAGGTCCCCTTCGTGGGCTTTTGCGGAGGGCCCCGCGAGGTAGTGGTAGGCGGCGGGCATGATCAGCGACACCGCGGCCAGCAGGAGCATGCTGGCCTGGTTCTGCGCGGCCATACGGTTAAAGGTCTGGGTCTTGTATTTCAGGCCGCCCAACAGCATGGAAAGGCCGGCAACGAGCAAAACGTTACCGATGATGGAGCCGGTGAGGGACGCCTTGACGACGTCATAGAGGCCTTTGCGCATGGCCGCGATGGCAATGATGAGTTCGGCGGCGTTGCCGAATGTTGCGTTCAGAAGGCCGCCGATAGCTTCGCCGGTATGGCAGGAGAGATTTTCCGTTCCTTTGCCAAGCCAGCCGGCCAGGGGAAGAATGGCGAGACAGGCGCATATAAAGATCTGGGTGTGGGCCTCGGGCATCGCGAAATGGAGCCAGACGGTAATGGGCACAAAGATAAGGAGCCAGTTCAGAGAGGGCTTCAGCATGACTTAGTTGTTGTTGGATGGTTTCTTTCGACGAACGGGGGCCTTGGCGCTGCGGCCGGGAACGATGGGGGGTGCGTTGGCGCCCCAGCGGCCTAGGCGGTAGGTTCTTTCGTAGTGGGCGTCCAGGTTGGCGATGGTGACGGCGAGCTGGCCGCCGGGGCCGCAATGGAAGCGCTCCCCGATGCGCTGATTTTGCCAGGTGCGCTGGATAGGAATTTTGTCGAGGTTGTTCGATTGGGCCAGAGCCGGATCAAAGGGAAAGTGAATCTCGTCCCAGACGGTAATGACGCCTTCGGGCCGGCCGGAGGGGTTGAGCTGGCTGCATTCGAGATAGCGGAAGTGGCCGATGTTGTGGACGGCCAAGTATTCGCGGCTTTGGATGAGCGGAGGGTCGCCTTCGTTAGGAAGCGGGCTGCCCTTGGCGAAGAGGGGATCGAAGCGCATGCGGGCACCGTCATCGGCTTCGCGCCAGACGCCGAAGTAGCGAGTGAACTGGTCGCGCAGGACGTATCCGGCCGTTTCATCGGCCTGGATGGCGAGGCCAATGGCGGTGGCGGCGCGGGTATAGGGGGAACGATGCATCCGCGATTTGTAACGCTCGCGGAGGAGGCGATTGACAAGGGGGAGTTCGCTGCCGCCGCCGGTGACGTAGATGGCTTCGAGGCTTTCGGCGCGGGCGCAGAGCGTGTCGACGGCGTCGAGCGTTTCGCGGACGAGCGGTTCGCAGCGGTCGTAGAAATCGGTCACGGGAATGTGGACCTGGGGCAGGCCGGGACGAACGAGGTCGAGCTCCATCGCGATGCGGCGGGAGTTGGGGTGGAGGGCTTCCTTTTTCCGGCGGGACTCTTCGTCGAGGCGGAACCACTCGGCTTGGGTGAGGGAGGCGCCATCGATGCCAGCTTCGTGTAGGGCGGCTTCAGAGAGGATACGGTCGAAGTCGTCACCGCCGAGGGTGCCGAGGCCTTCGGTAGCGATGACTTCGTGGGAGCGTGCGTCGAGCTCGACGAGGGATGCGTCGAAGGTGCCTCCGCCGAGATCGTAGATGAGGATTTCCTTTTTGGCGGTGGCCTTCTCGCGATGGCGGTGGCCGTACTCGACGGAGGCGGCGGAGGGTTCGTTAAGCAGGCCGAGGACGTCGAAACCGGCCTGGCGGAAGGCTTCGACGGTGAGGAAGCGCTGGTTGGAGTTGGCGCTGGCCGGGACGCCGATGATCACCTCCAATGGTTCGTTGCGGGGAACGGTGAGATTGGAGTGGCTGCGAATGGCGTTGTTGAGATCGGCGGCGACCTCCTGGAGGATGAGGGAGAGCGGCGCGAGGTGACCGGCGATGTCGACAGGCGTTTGGGGACCGGCTTCGGAGAGGAAGCGCTTGAGGCTGCGGACGACGGTGGCTTTAGAGTCGGTTTGCGCGGCCCAGGCGGCCCAGCCGTAGATGCGGCGGCCATTGGCGACGCCGACGAGGAGGGGGTACCAGTCGCAGACTTCACCAGCGAGGCCCTCGAGGTCCGGAGCTTCAAAAGAGACGATGGGATAATTGCCGCGGTCGGAGGCGGCGACGACGATTCGGGTTGTACCGAAATCGATGCCCAGTCTCATTCGGCGGCGCCAAACCTCATTCCGCTAGGATAGCGGTAATTTGGCGGGCGACGTATTTTAGTTCCGGCTCCGCCCGGCCCGGAGTGTAGAGACACTTCGGGCAGGCGGTTCGCTTGTTTTCGTTCGATTGTCAAATATCTGGCCTTGAAGCCCGGCGATGGTTGTGCCAAGACCGGTTTCTCGGTGGGTTTGTTTGTGGTTTTACGCCGCTTTTCGCGGCCGGCGGGGTTTGGTGTCGCCGTAATCGACGTTCTCCTTGGCTACGATTACGATGCGGCGGCCGGGAAACTCGCGCTGGTAG
>Ga0315912_10000679_pt1 | contig 53989 bp, 40 predicted proteins | sample VfabasoilMG_FD_204469 | JGI IMG/M metagenome (GOLD analysis project Ga0315912, IMG submission 204469) | Garden soil microbial communities collected in Santa Monica, California, United States - V. faba soil | ecosystem: Environmental > Terrestrial > Soil > Garden | place: USA: California...
AACGCAGCCATCGTGGCGTAGTGCCGTGCATAACCGGCTACGAACTTCCGGCACCGAGTACTAGCGCAGTGGGGACGAACGTTTCACGGGCGCGGGCGGCCTGCGAAACTGGAGCGACGTCGAACCGATGATGCGCGAGGTCGTCCGCCGTCGCTCGACCCACCCGAAGCCCCATGTCGTCATGACGTGCCGCGCAGTCGAAGTTCGATTCCGACGAATGCAGCCCAAGTTGCGGTCGTCGCTTCGTTGCGTCTCATGACGACAGACTTTCCGACCCCTACGAGAGCGTCGTCGCTCTGGGCTCGAATCTTGGCATGGCTTCGCATCCCGGCTACCCTCCGCGCGACGGAGACGACCCCAACTATGGTGTTTGGCGTATTGCTCGGATTCCTCGCATGGTTCTTTGCGCGCTACGGCCTCGGTGGTTTCTACACGATCGAACCGAACGAACGCGCGGTCGTGTGCACGTTTGGGCGTGCGCCGCGATTGCCGAATCTCACGACGCACCACGACCCGGCTCTGAACACGCTCGATCCCGAAGAGCGAGCTCGATACGTTTACCCTCAGGTTCGTATCGTGGGGCCAGGGTTCTATTGGAAGTTCCCGTGGCAGTCGGTTCACCGGGCCTCGATGGCGACGGAAACCGTTTCGATCGCGTTCGATCCGGAAGTTCCAACGGCCAATGACGCAGGCACGATGCTCGAAGCGGTCACGAAAGACCAATTGAATACGGGGTTGAAGGGACAAATTCGCTACTCCGTTTCCGACCGTAACCTTTACGCCTATTTATTCGGTGTACGACAACCGGTCGCCCACGTGATGGGGTATTTCGTTTCGGTGCTGCGCGATCGGATCGCGAACTTCGAAATTCCACATCAGCCAAGTGTGACTTCATCGTCCGACCAAACGGATGGCTCCGGCCCCATGCAGGGGATCTCGATCAACGATCTGCGAAAGAACTTGCGTTCGCTCAATGAGCGCATGGAATACGATTGTGCGGCTTCCGTGGCACGCTATGGCATCCGACTCGATGCCGCTCTGATCACGGGCATCGATCCCCCGCCCGAAGTCGACTCGGCGCTCGCTGCAATCAATACGGCCCACAACCATGTGTCGAGCGAAGTGAGCCTCGCCCAAGCCGCTGCCGATCAACGCATCGTACAGTCCAGGCGCGCCGTGGAAATTGAAACTCTGAATGCTCAGGCCGAAGTCGAACCGCTGCTCGCGGTGGCCGAACAACTTCGCGAGCTCGGGGGTACGGGCGGGCCGTCGGCCGTGGCCGCCTATGTGCGGAATGCGAAGCTCGGATTGCTCCGCCGCGCCCACCAAGTCGTACTGAATCCGTCTTCGACCGATGGTGGAGGGACGAGATGAACTACATCAACGGCGAATCCTTCTTCTCGGCCTTTTGGATGACGTTCGTTGCGAGTTTCTTCGTCGTACCGATCATGCTCGCGTTCGCGAGGTTTTTCGCAGTTTATGCGATCGTTCGCGAAGGCGAATGCCTCGTGTTCGAGGTATTCGGCAATGTCCGTCTCGTCCTCACCGAGCCTGGGCTCTATTGGCCGTGGATCTCCATCGGCGTGCTCGCGGCCCTGACTCCGTTGTTCGGCAAACAATTTCGCGTGGACATGCGACTCGACCAAACTTACCTCCGCAGTCAGCCGGTCAACTCCGAGGAGGGTGCACCGATGGGGGTCGGGGTGTGGTGCGAAATGATCGTGAGTGATCCCCTCGGCTATCTCTACAAGAACAACGATCCACTGGGATCGCTGCGTGCCAATGTATCGAACGCCACGGTTCGGTGCTTGAGCAACATGAAACTCGCCGAGATGCTCGAAAGTCGCCATGCGATGAGCCGAGCGGTTCGTGAGGAGGCGTCCGCTCAGTCGCAAGCCTGGGGATACCGCGTGGGAAGTGTGTACATCCGCAAAGTCCACTTCCGTGACATTGGGATGATCGCGCAGATCGAGCAAAAGGTCGTGAATCGGCTCCGGCAAGTGACCGGCGCCATCCAACAAGACGGAGCGAATCAAGTGAACGTGATCCGCTCGACGGCCGAGCGCAAGGCAGCCGTCGAATTCGCTCGGGCCGCCGCGACGAGGCCGCACATCGTGGGTCAGGCGCTCGTTCGGATCGCTCAGGATCCCGCGATCGCGAACGCCTTGTTCGAAGTGCTCGAAACCCAGGCAATGCTTGCGAGCCCTGCGCTCGAAACGAGCCTGCTGCCCCCTGGCGTCCCCTGGGTGTACACCGTGGGGGGTAAAGCGCTTCGATGACGAACCTCATTTGTGAAGCCATTCACAGTCGCAAGCTGCTCGAGTTCGACTATGAGGGGATGCTGCGCGTCGCTGCGCCGTACTGTCACGGCGTCACGAATCAAGGGCTCGAGGTCGTCCGCGCCGTACAGGTCGCGGGAGCGAGTCGCTCGGGTCGGCTCGGGATCGGCAAACTATGGCTCGTCGAGAAGATGAAGGATCTTCGAACGACAGGCGATTTGTTCGAGCCCGACGATCCTCATTACAACCCGAACGACAGCGCCATGCCGCAGATCCACTGTCGGATATGACCTCGTCGACCCAGGGCAACACTGACGTCGATCGCCGCAAGACCGATCCGCTCGAGGAATCCATCACCTGCGTGATGGAGATCGGTCGAGCGCTCCACCAAAACGGCAGCCCGACGCACCGGGTCGAAGAGATCCTTGCCCGAGCAAGCGAGATTTTGCGCCTCGAAGGTCAATTCTTCGTCACACCCACATCGATCATCGCGGGATTCGGCCCGACGGGTGGTCAACGAACCGCACTCCTTCGCCTCGACATCGGTGGCGTCGATCTCGGTCGACTCGCGCGTCTGGACGACGCGGTCAAAGCGATGCTTTCGGGCGAACGAACGCCCGCGGAAACGTTGATCGAGACGCGCGCGATCATGGACGCGACCCCACGCTATCGAGGGCTCGTCTCCGCAATCTCGCTCGCGGTCTGTAGCGCCACCGCTGCGCGGTTTTTCGGAGGCGGATGGTTGGAGGTACTGGTGGCCTGGACGATTGGGGTGGCACAGGCCGGCTTGTTGGTGCTCTTGCGCGAACATCGAGCCGCACACCTGCTCGCCCCCGCAGCTGCGATGTTGGTCACGGTCCTCGCGCATGCAACGGTGCTGTGGATCGTACCCATGCGGCTCGACGTCGTCATCGTTGCAGGCGTGCTGTACTTCTTGCCGGGGATGACCTTGACGGTCGCCGTGACGGAGCTATCGACCGGGCATGTGATCTCGGGCACGGCGCGAGCCATGTTGGCCGCTGTCGTCCTGTTCGAGCTCGCCTTTGGCGTCGCGCTCGGTCGTCGGCTCGTCCCCGTCGGGGTACCCGAGTTGCCGCTCCAGCCCTTCGTATTACCTTGGTACGTGGATGCGTTCGCACTGGTCGTCGCGGCTCTCGGGTTCGTGGTTCTCTTTCAGGGACGCATGCGGGACGCTGGTTGGACGATCGCGGTCGCGTTCGTCGCATATTTCGGCGCCCGCGTTGGGGTGGGCACACTCGGTTCGATCGTGGGGGTTTGGATCGCGGCATTGCTCGTCGGCATTTGTGCGAATGCGTACGCGCGCCTGCTCGACCGCCCCTCGATCCTACTGGCAGTCCCCGGAACGCTCTTCCTCGTGCCTGGAGCCGTCGGCTTTCGATCGATGGACTTATTTCTCGAATCGGACGCCATCGCGGCCGTCAATACGGCCTTCGAAATGGGTTTACTCGCCGTCGCCATCAGTGTCGGCATCCTGATGGCAAACTTCGTCGTCGATCCACGGAGACTGGCATGAAGACGAGTCCATGCTCACGGTTTTTGGCGGTCTGCACGGTCGTGTTCGGTTCACTCGGGTCCGGTTGCAGTGCGAGCGCTCCGGCGTTGCGACGTTCACCTCCGGCCGCCCTCGCCGACCCCGATCAGATCCGATTCTGGCTGCAGACGAGTGCACCCGAAGCGCTTCTCGGTCTGCTCCGACACCTGGCGACGGATCTCGAGACGCTCGGTTCGTGCCAAGGGGACGACCCGCCGAGCGACAAGATTCGTGTCGCAGGTCCATGCCGAGACACCCGCGGCGAACTTTGGCTCGGCAAGGCCCGGATCGATGCCCACATCGATGGTTTCGACGCTCGATTCAACGAGGTCGCGAATCGAAACTTCGTCATCGATGGTTCGATCGCCGTAGATTTCACGGAACCCGCCCAGTTCGAACTCGATGCAATGATGACGCGGACGTCCGACACCGGTCCGATCGAGTATGCATTCGACTACGCCGCGACGGAGCGTGCCGATGGTGCCTGGTCAGCCACCGGCACGCTGGCCGCGTCCGGCCACGGCGTCGTGGAGATCACGATCGTCGATATGCAACCTCCGGGGCCCCACTGCCCCAATGAGCCGCTCCTCGGCCAGGTCGACCTTCGCACGCGTGACCATCATGCCATTGTGCAGTTCGACGGCCTCGAAGACTGCGATTCACCGGGAACCGCTCGCCTTCGGCTCGATGACATCGACCGCGGTGAGTTCACGATGGATTGGTCGGAACCTTCGTCGTGTCGGATCGAGCCGGATGCGCCCATGGGTCGCGGTTTATGGTTAGTGCTCCTCATCGCCCTCGGCCGGAGACGTCGGTCCACGAAGGACTAAACAACCTTCCGACGCGGTGGCGCGCAGGACCCAGCGGGCGGATGGTTCGCGTTCGCGGCTCAAGCGGGCTGCGAGCGGCGCGAGGACGTGCTCGTCGATCGCCCGTTTCATGGGTCTCGCTCCGAGGTTCGGATCGAAACCGACCCGTGCGAGCAACTCGATGACGGAGTCCTCGACCTCGATGACCACTCCCCGTCGCGTCAACCCATCGCGGCCGAGCGCGAGCTGCAGGAGTCGCTTTGCGATCGTGCGTAAGGTGGGACGATCGAGCGGCCGAAACGGCACCATGGAGTCGATTCGATTGAGAAACTCGGGGCGAAAGAATCGCCGGATCGCCCCCGCATAGTCCGGTCCGGTCTCGGTGTGAGATTCGATCCCGACGGGACCCCGCGACGAGGCCCCGAGATTCGAGGTCATCATCACGATCGCGTGTCGGAAACTCACCGTCCGACCGGTCCCGTCGGTGAGACGCCCCTCCCCGAGTACCTGAAGCAGGACGTCGAACACCTCGTGAGCCGCCTTTTCGACCTCGTCGAGCAGCACGACGCAAAACGGCTGCCGGCGCAAGGGACCGGTCAAATCACCCACGCCGTCGACACCATCGACCAGGCGCATGGCGCTTGCGGAATGGCCGTACTCGCTCATGTCGAGTCGCACGACGCGTTTGCGATCGCGAAAGAGAAACTCGGCCAAACAGAGTGCACTCTCGGTCTTGCCCACCCCGGTCGGACCCAGCAGGAGGAACGACGCGACGGGTCGTTCGGGGTCACTGAGCCCGGCTTTCAGCACCGCAACCACGTTGCTCAGTTGCTCGATGACCTCGGGTTGACCGTGAATCCGTTCGCGAAAGTAAGCGTCGACCTCGGCCAAATCGAGGTGCATGTCGGGGTCGACGATCTCGCGGGGAAACCCCGTCTGGCTGCAGAACGCCTCCGTCACATCCTCGGGCTCGAGCTCGACGTCTCGTCCTTTGCGGCTACGAGCACATTGCTCGAGCAGGGCGATGCCCGAGCCGGGTAAACCGTCCGCATCCCCGAATCGCGCAATGAGATCCAACGCTCGCTGCAATACGGCCGCGGTGAACCCGACCCGGTGCGTCCGACCGATGGATTCCGCCAACCGCTCGAGCACTTGGAATGCGCGGTCACCCGCGAGCGGTGGGACCACGATCTTGCCGAGCCGCTCGACGAAACCAGGCTCGCACGCTTCCGCCACCGACACGGCGTCGGGAGTCGCTTCGAGCACGAGGGTGAGCTCACGTTGTCCAAGCAGCGGAGCGAGTAGACCGGGCAACGTCATACCCGACGCGCTGGCCGATCCCGTCGCGTGCACGAGCTCGAGCAAATCACCCAAATAGAGGATTGCGCCGCGACTTCGAACGGCGCCAATGACCTCGAGCCAACGCTCCTGCCACTGCCCCAAGAAGCGGGTTCCCGCCATCACCCTCGCGGGGGGGACGTGCCAGATCGCGCCCGACCGCAGCAATCCCCGCTCGGTATACCTTCGGTGGGCCAGTTCGTGAACGAGGGCGGTCTTGCCCACCCCGGGCGCGCCGATCAACAACACGCTCTTGCGTGCGATCAACATGCGTTCCAATGGTTCGAACATCTCATCGCGACCGTAGCAGCGCCCAAGCTCTCCACGGGCTGCGGTCAACAGCAGATCGGTCCCTTTGCCACCCAAGATCGCGTCGTCGGGTGGCGCGTCCATGGTGTCTTCGCTCGGTTTGACGCGTTCGGATTGCGGACCTCGGGCGACGAGCAAACGTTTGGCGTCGTGCTTGCGGTACTGAACCACGAGCTCATCGAGGCGTTCCGCACGATCGCGTTCGTATTTGCGAACTTCGTCGACATCCATGAGATGGAACCGCCCGCGAACGATCTCTTCGCACCAGGGTTCGATGTTGTTTCGACCACGAATGACGAACGTTTGCTCGAACCGTGGCAGAAGGACTTCGAAACGATCGACCATGTCCTCGGCGGGACGCCACAAGGCCGTCACGGAGAAGGGAAGCTCCATGAGCCGGCCGTGCTGCACGGCACGCAACGTCAACGAGACCACTTGCACGGCCAGGCCCGCGTGAAATGTCTCGTCGTGTTCCCCGATCGTCCCCAACGCAAGTTCACCCGCGAGCACGGCCGCAAGCTGCTCGCGGACCACGGCCACGTCGTGACCATAGGTCGCATAGTGCGAATGTGTGAGGGCACGCACGGTGAAGGCGTCGTTTTCGTGCTGACGAACGAACACCTGGAATCGACGCTCCATCTACCGCTCCTCCTGCAGCTGTTCGAGTCGTCGCGCCAGACACTCCCGGATCGATAGCGACGCACGAGCCACTCGCAGCCCCGTCGCAGGATCGATGGCCACGCCTTGTTCGAATTTGCGGCGCACCGGCAACGCGCCACGAGGATTGCTCGCGGGTAGGCCAGCGCGACGCGCTTCCAGGAACTCGGCATACTCTCGATCGAGTGCGGTCAGGCGCGTGATCGCGTCGGTGTCATCGGAGACTCGCTCGACCCGAACGAGCCCGGCGACGACGTCGGGCCCGGAAAATCGTGTTTCGAGGTGGAAGCCGAGCTCGGCCTCGATGATCGTGTCGATTGCGATCCCACACAGACGCAACGCAAACCCGTTCCCGTGTTCGAGCTCCGGATCGATCACGAGCACGCGTTCGGCCGACTGCCACGACTCGTGATGTCGCACGAGTTCGACCGTTTCGGCCCATGGCGACCACGCGGCCCGATAGGCACGCCACAAGTCTCGCGCGAACGCATGCGATCGAGGCTCCCGCGTCGCGGGCAGCAGGCGAACGACGCACGACGACATCGGCGTTTCGACGGTGTGGACGCGATGCAGGACGGTTGCGAGGATCGAACGGAACCGAGCCACGGTGTCGATTTCTCGGCGGGTGGGTCGTTCGGGGACGTCGAATGCCGGTTTGTCGGTCAGGCTCGCGATCGGCGGCGCGTCTTGCCATTGGGGGAATTTGTGACTCTTGCGGATCTCGAGGTCGAGTCGGGTTTCGAATAGATCGGGGGCAATGCTTTCGTGCTCGAATGCAGCCAGGCCGGCCACGACTTGCTCGAGATCGGAAAGCAGCTCGCTCACCATCGAGAACAAGGTCCATCTGGTTTGGCTCAAACTATCTGCATTGAAGTGCACGAGCAGGTCGGAATAGAGCTGGCGCAAGCGCGTGATCGAGGCGGCGTCCTGGTCGAGCCAATCACGCAGTTCGGCAAATCGCAGCGCGAGGTCTCGCCGCTCGACCATCATGTCGTCACGACTCGGCGTCGTCACGGGATCGGGCAGCGGGACGATCTCCATGCCGACGCCTTCCCCGACGCGAAACAGCAGCACCAACGCCGCCGCTTGCCCTGGAACTGCGACCAGGTGGCGTGCCAACGGCACGACGAGCTGCTGCTCGACCGCACGACGAAGGCCACGTGCGCCATAGCGAGAATCGAAGCCGCGTTCGATGAGCACGTCGATGAGACCGTCCTCGACCTCGACGAGCACCCCGGCCCGTGCGAGTCCGCGTCGCCCCATGAGGTCGATGAGAATACGCTCGACGAGGGGCCGCATGGCGTCGCGCGGCAGACTGCCAAACGGCACGATGCGATCGATCCGATTGAAGAACTCGGGTCGAAAGAATGCACGCACCGCACTCATGAAGTGGGCGGTGCGTTCGGCGGTATCCGGTGCACCAAACCCAATCCTCGCGTCGGCTTCGCGGACCCCGAGGTTGGACGTCATCAGGATGACCGTGTTGCAAAAGTCCGTCGTCCGACCATCGGCCGAGGTCAAACGACCTTCGTCGAGCAACGCCAAGAGCGTATCGAACACGATCGGGTGGGCTTTCTCGATCTCGTCGAACAAGATCACGCAGAAGGGTTGTTGACGAACCCGCCTCGTCAGTTCGCCATCGGGTCGATACCGATCGCCGAACAAACGTGTCGCTGAATCGGGGTCTTGCAGCTCGCTCATGTCGAACCGAAGCATCCGTCGACTGTGCCCAAACAAATATTCGGCGAGCGCTTTGGCGGTCTCGGTTTTCCCCACGCCGGTTGGCCCGACGAACAGCATCGAGGCGATCGGTTTGGCGGGATCGTTGAGCCCCTGCTGCAGGACCGTGACCAAGCTGGCGACCGCTTCCGTCGCGGCGGGCTGACCGACGATCCGCCGGACGAAGTGTTCTGCGATGTCCGTGTGCGACCGGAGTTCGTCCTCCCAGAGGATGAACTTGGGCAACCCGGACTGGACGGACACGAGGTCGACCAAGACGTTACGGCTGAGGATCGATCGTCCCTCGTCGTCTTGCACCGTGGGTTGCCCCTCGGTCGCGAGCTGCTCGAGCAACCCGACGGCACGCCCTGGCAGGGCCCGTCGCGCGGAGAAACGACGGGTCATCGCAAGCACCGCTTCGGGGACGCCCGGATCGAAGCGCAGCCGCGATGGCTCGCTTCGACTCATGGAGACGCGCTCGATCTCCCGGATCCGTTGGGTGAGCACTCGCAGCGACGCGTCCTCGTCGAGCGATGGGACCTGGACGACGTGGAAATGTGCAAAGAAGCTCGGAGCGAGCTCCCGTGCGGCTTCGAGCCGCTCCGGGGTGCATTCCCCCACGATCCGGAACTCGCCTTGCGCCACGTGCGGTTCGATGAACTCCGCCACGTTCGTGGTCTCGTGAATCGTCCGTCCCGCCCACACCAGCGACGCGAGATCGTCGACGAGCAGAACATCACCGCGTGCGCTGAGTTCATCGACGAGTTTGCTGCAACGCGCCTCCCACTGGCCGACGACGCTCATCCCCGCGATGATTCGATTCGCATCCACGAGCCAGGCATCCCGCCGAGCATGCAATCGCGATTCGTGGGCGGTCCAACGTGCGATCACGGCCTCGAGAATCGCGCTTTTGCCCGCGCCCGAAGGACCGACCAACACGATCGCCGCCCCAGTCGCTTGCAACCGGCGCTCGACGTCGTCGATCAGTGCGTCGCGACCGACGACTGCAGCGGCCCGGCCATCGAGCACGCGATTGACGAGATTGACCCCCACCTCGCGCAGCGTGGTGGGAGGCACTTCACGTCTCCGTCGCGCCCGTTCGCGCAACGATTCGTCAGGTTTGGGTGGACGTTTGGCTCGAACCGTCACCGGTAGAATGCTCGGCAGATCGAGATCGACCTCCAGCAGATCCAAATAGTCGGACATGCTGGTCTGCGCCAAATCCAAACGCTTTCGTAGCGCTGTCGAATCTTTTCCGCCGAGGTCGCGCAGCCAATGTACCACTACCGCATCGAGGTCTTTGAGCCCGAGCACCGCGAACCGCTCGATGCCCAAGTGGGGAACCGTGGCCTCCCAAAACGGCTCGTCGAGCCATCGACGGAGGACCACGCTCACACGACCCTCCCAAGTGGTTTTGTCACGGAACTCGACCTGCACCCGAACTCGACGCAGGGTGGTCTCTGGGCAAAACAAGTACTCGGGCAAGGTTTGCTGCCGCGCGTGAACGACGGACTCCATCAAGTAGAGCGCAACGTCGTCGTACAAGGTCGAGGGGCTCTGGCCGCAAAACCGTCGCGCCGAGATGAATGGCACGCTGACTTCGTAGTCGTCGCCCTTGGCGGAAACCAAGATCTGGAACGGGTGCAGCACGTCAGCGTGCCCCTCCCCACCACCGTTCGAGCGTGCGATGGGCGTTGGGGAACCATGCCTCGTCGAAGACTCGGGCTTCGATGAAGCGCAGATACGCGCGCTCGAGGCGTGGCTCGAGCGGAAGTCTCATTCGCGACGCATGGTCGATGACGATGTCTTGATTCGTGTTGATCGTGCGACATGCGGCACTCGACCAGTTGTCCTGAAACCGAGCCCATTGCACCTCGTCGAATCGCTCGCGGATCATCCCCGGAGCGAGCTCCACCCGGATCGATACCCGCACCGTCTCTCCCCATTCGTGAACGGCATGGACCCCCGTTTCGCCCCGGAGCATGAGGGCCGCATGAGGGCCCCGCACATGCAGGGCCAAAGGAGCCTCCGCGCGCCGAATCAGCGTCGACACGATCGAATCGATCGAATCCTCGGGATCGAACTCCGCGATCTTGCGAAACTCTCGCACGATGCTCCCCGCTTCGTCGCCAGGAAGATCGACGCTTTCGAACCCCTGGACCGACCAACCGAGCGACTTCGCGATCGCGAAGTAGGTGTGAAGGAGTTTGCGAAAGAGTCGCGCGGATGGATTCATCCGGATGAATACGATCGCCTCCTTCGTGGTCGCCATCCCTCGTTCGCCCAATCGAAAGCCCAAGTCGCGCAATGACGCGAGCGCAGCGTCGCGTTCGCTACGCAGCGAATCCGTCGCTTCGAACGAGCGGCGGGCCACCGACTCGTACGCGAGGTCTTCGAGTGACGCCACGTGTTGGTACAATGCATCGAATTCCTCGAGCAGCCGCTGTTCCTGCCCGGCCTCGGCATATTGGCGCGCCATCGATTCATGACCGCGGAGATAGCGAGGTTCGGCCATGAGCCGCGCGATGCGATGGACCTCCCGTCGCAGATCGCGACCCACCGTCGATTCACGGCATTGATCGACGAAGTATCGTAACTCCGTGATCGCGCCGAGGCAGGCACGCAACGCCTTCTCATCGGCATGGCCGGCACCTCGGGCGGGTTCGAAGTGCAACACCCAAGCGTCGTGCTCGTCCAAGCTCGCAAACACGGTCCCGGGCGGCGTTCGCTGATTGCGATTCGCGAGCCACCGCGCCATCGGGGCCGTCAACTTGCGCTCGATCGCCCGCTTGAGCGGACGAGCGCCGAGCCGCACGTCGGTGCCCTCGGCGACGAGCACCGCTCGTGCAACCGGATCGAGATTCAACGACACCCCACGCCCCACCAACCCGGTTCGGGTCGCAAGCCGCCGGATCTGTAGTTGGGCAATCCCGTCGATCGCGGCCGTCGGCAAGGCTTCGAACGGCACTACGTGATCGATGCGATTGAAGAACTCCGGCCGAAAGAATCGTCGTGCCTCTCGCACGAAGTGCTCGGCCCACGCGTCGGACCCTTCGGCACCAAATCCGGCACCGGAGCGTTGGGTATCGACCCCGAGATTCGACGTCATCACGATCACCACGTTGCGGAAAGTGGCCGTCCGCCCGGCTTCATCGCTCAATCGCGCCTCGCCGAGCACGGCCAGGAGCGCATCGAAGACGATCGGATGAGCCTTCTCGATCTCGTCGAGCAACAGCACGCAAAACGGCAATCGACGGATCTCGGACACGAGTTTGCCTGGCTGCCCCCCCATGCCGACGAACCGTTGCACAGCATCCGCTGTGACGAGCTCGCTCATGTCGAAGCGAACGAGACGTTGGTCGGATCCATAGAGGTAGTCGGCGAGCGCCTTGGCGGTTTCGGTCTTCCCCACCCCAGTCGGACCGATGAACAAGAACGACCCGAGCGGGCGCGAAGGATCGGTGAGACCAGCCTTGATCAACCCGACGAGTTCGACCATCCGCACGATCGCACGAGGCTGGCCGAGAATGCGAGCCTGTAGTGCAGACCGGACCTCTTCGAGTTGCAGGGGGACATCGTCGCGGATGAGCCGGGGCGGCATGCCCGATTCGCGACAAAATGTATCGACCACCGCGGATCGTCGCAGCGCTTGGGGGTTCAGGGCGCTCGTCTGGGCATCGTCGATCGTGCGGAGGAGCAACGCGAGACTCGAGGCGTGTTCGCTCATATGGCCGCCAAAGCGCCGCCCGAGTTCGCGTGCGGCCTGCCGGGCGTCGGATTCGACGGTCCACGACGTCGAACGAGCCACCTGCCCGAATGTGCGGGCCCGTTCCCGCACGTCCTCGGGAGCGGCGCGCAGGCGCGTGACCACGCGAAGGTCGGCGGCGGCCTGGAGGATTCGCAAGGAACGAGCTTCGTCCGGCTCCGCGACGCGAACCGGTGTGAACAACCGCGCAAAGCCGGGATCGCGAACTTCCAACGTGGCCCATTGCTGAGTCGTGGCCTCGGCGAGGAATCGCAACTTGCGACGCGCGAGCAGAGGTCGCAATAACTGCGACACATTCTGCTCGGATTGAAATGCCTTGCCGGCATCGAGCAGGGCGAGCGCCGATCCTGCGAACCAGACCGCACCAGCGGTCATGCATTCGTCGACGACCGCAAGTGTCTGATGTCGCCAATCCGTGAGGGGTGAGTGCAATGCGATGAGCCGAGTCGCGTCCACGAACCACAGCGCCGGAGAGTTTCCGCGTTCGGCATTCGGAGCCCAACGATGAGCGAGCTCATACACGATGGAGGTCTTGCCCACCCCCGGATCGCCGACCAAGACGAGCGCTCCACCATCGCGTGTAAGCTGCGTCTGCAGCGAATCCACGAGCTCGTCGAATCCAAACCCACGCCCAAGTTCGCCCCGTTTGGCGCGATGGGTCAGATCAATGCCGATCTGATCGAGCATGGGGGTCGGTCGTCGTCGCGCCGATCGGGTCGTCTGCGGGGGTTCGACCTCCGCGGTCGGTTCCGGCAGCATCGCGCAGCCCAAGTATTTACCGGTAAACGCAGCGAGCGAAGGTGGGGTCACCTCCAACGTGAGCATGTGCAGGGTTTCGGGGCGCTGGACCCTGCGCTCCAAGATCGCCTCCGATCCGAGGGTTTTGGCATATTCGCGCAAGAACGCCGACCCCTGCTTGGCGACGTCCGAACCCGCGGGAAGCCAATGACGAAGGTTCCACCCGGGAAACCACAGTCGGTCATGTTGCTTGTGGCGCGACACGACACAGGTGACCCCCAACGAACGTTCCTGACGACCCGACGGGGTATAGACGGGCAGAGCCGACTCCAAGGACCAGGACTCGAGGTCCACGTGGTCAGGCAACGCCAACCCGTGCAATCGACCGGGATGCGTTCGAGCGATGCGATCGCTCAGCGCAAGTGCAAGGTCGAGCAAGGCGTCTTCGAGGTCTTCGGCGAACACACACGTCTCGGGATCGGCCGTGACGCGCACGAGCACGTGCTCTCCAAAGTATCGCCGCACGAGCACCGAGATCTTGAATTCCAGAACGCCCCCGTCGGTGAGTCCTTGTGTGCGGCAACACTACCGGAGCCGCCTCAGGTTCAAAGGGACTTTCGCAATGTCCTCGCGCCAGCCGCCAGCTCGCCTACGCACACCTCCATCGTTCGCCTATCCAATCGTGCACGGCGACCGCGTTCGCGGCTTGGGTCAGGGCGATAGGGGCACCTTCGCGCTCGAGCTCGCGTTATCGTGGATTCGATGCGCTGCATGGCCGGTGTCCCGCTCCTCGCGATGACGATGGTTGGTTGTTTCAGTCCCGATCGCGACTCGGGCGTCACCGTCGCAGGAAGCTCGGATGGCTCGACGTTCGACGGGTCGACGAGCATGCAGGAGACCGGCGTCGCCGAGTCGGCTTCGAGCGAGAGCGTCACGACGGCCGACGAGGCGACGGAAAGCACCTCGACGAGCGGTACCGGCGACGAGACCGAGGGTGCACCACCGGACTTCGGCGTCGGAGATCCCCCCGAATTCGGGGATTTGGGGCCGATCGGAGAGGGACAACTGCTCGTCGTCAATGCGCTTGCCGACGATATCGCGGTCGACGTGTGGCTGGCTGGGGAGGCGACGCTACGCCATGCTGCGCTCGGCCCCAAGTCGGCTCTCCGACTCGCAGCGATCGAACGAGGTCCTCATCGGGTGGTGCTCACCGAAGCCGGCACGCCATCGGTGGTGTCATGTAGCGATTGGTTTCCGGTTCGACGCGACGAACAGCATGCGGTCGTCGCCACCCTCGACCCCCACACCTGTCGAGCCGAGGGACCTTCGACCACACTGACCTTTGCCCAATCCACCCCTCTCGACCGAAATCCACTGCGATTCGTGCATGGTGCGGTCCCCGATGCGTTGACGGTCTTGCGCGACGGAACGCCGGAGCCGGGGTCGCTCGAGCCCGGAGGAACGTTGACGGCAGGAGACCTCCCGGGTTGTGCGACCGGGTGCAACGTGGCTTATGCGATCCAAACCGCCTTCGGCGTGCAACGGGACTTCACCTTCGGCGTCGACGACTTCGGAGAAATCCCAACCTCGGGTGAGATCTTGTTGGTCGTCCTGGGCGATCCTCGTGAGGACTGGCCCGAGCAGTCCCGGGCACTCGAACTCTTGCGCGTCGACCTGGATGGCGCGACCACCCGGCTCAGGCGCGACCCGGATCTCGCGTTCGTGAGCGTCGTCGATGCGACCGTACCGATCGAGCTGTCCGTGCTGGCGGAACCGACGATCTTTCCCCTTGCCGTCGTAGAGCCGTGTTTCGAGGACTGCCCGTCGTATGCTCAGCGGTTCAGCCCCGGGAATTTCACGTTCTTTGCCTCGTCGACCGAGATCAACGCATCGGCGGAGGTCGAGTTGGTCGGAGGGCACCGCTACGTGTTGCTCGCCCGGGTGACCGACCCGGCGACCGATCCAGGCTCACTCGATGTGCTCCCCATCCAGTTCGATCGCGACGACGCTGCGATCGCACAGGCCCAAGTCTGGAACGTAGCGCAAGGCATCGATACATTGACCGTCGGGGTCGACTTGTCGGGGAACGCTGTCGCCATTCCAGGGCTCGAAACCATCGTGGCCGGGCAGCTCAGCGGCTCCGCGACGGTACCCTCGGGAGGATGGAGCCTCATCCACGCGGTCGATGGAGATGCACTGCTGCGTGGCTGCTTCGAAAGCATCACGACGGACGCAGGCTTTCGCGGGTTCTTGGCGTTCATGACCAATGCTGAGGGGGGCGAGCGGTTCGCTTCGGTCGATACGACCGAATGGCCGCCGACCTCGAGCTTTTTACCGCGCGTGTGTTTCTGACCGGGTCATCCGAGGGTCGATCTTCGCCCGCAGTGGACGCTATCCGTACGCCCGCCACGGCCGAAACGTGGCGAACGCCGCAGGTTCCGTAGGCACAATACGGTGGACGCTAGGCAGCGAAGGACGGACGAACGGTGGAGGAACGAGAACGCACGGATTCAGGCACCGGCCATAGTGTCCGCGAGAGCGAAACCGCAGGCGCAAAAGGCAAACAGGCGATGTCGTATTGGGCACGGCTCAACGACATCGTCGGATGTCATGGGCATTCGCTCGATCACGTCTTGTCGCTCTTTCCCGCGTACGTGAAGCGTCAGCAGATGACGCGATTCCTCGCGCTCTACGAGCTGTTCAAACACACCATCGACCTCCCCGGATGCATCGTCGACGTGGGCGTGTTTCGCGGCTACAGCTTCTTCACGTTTCACAAACTCATGGAGACGTTTTGCCCGGGAGACCGTCGTCGCAAGGTCTTCGGCTTCGAACATTTCGCCGGACTCACCCAGTTCGTCCCCGAAGACGGTCGCCTCGACCCACGCGACGGCAAAGTCGAAGGGGGGTACGGCTCGTCGATGGTGCGCGACGAGATTCTCGGCCTCATCGATCTCCACAACGACGACAATCTGATCCCCGGCGTGCCTCGCTCTCACCTGGTCGAGGGTGACGTCCTCGAAACGGTGCCCCGGTTTCTCGAAGACAACCCCGGTCTGCGGATCGCCCTGCTTCACCTCGACGTCGACCTCTACAAACCCACGCGGTTTTGCCTCGAGCAGTTCTATCCGCTCGTGCTCACGGGTGGCGTCGTCGTGCTCGACGAATACGGTCTCATTCCGTGGCAAGGCGAATCCCGAGCCGCCGACGAATACTTCGAGCAGCTCGGCCACAAACCCTCGTTCAAGAAGTTTCCCTGGTCGTCCCAACCCCATGGATATTTCCTCAAGCCCTAGCCCCGCGAATACGGTGTGTTCGTACACGCCCGGCCCCGAGTTCCAGCACAGCATCGCGGAAGCGTGGACGCGATCGGCGATGGTCGTCTGTCGCGGCATGTTCGATGCGCGGCGGGTCGCGCGATTGGTCGACGAGTTCCAATCCGAGGTCCTGACCGCTTCCACTGCCCTGCCCCGCCATCCGAACTTTCGCGCAGAACGAGGACCGTCACGCCACCCCCACGCCTTTCTCGCGACGCACCAGGTCAATGAACACGGCTTGATGATCGAGGCGATCAAAGATCCGCACAACCTCGAAGCCCATCCCGGGTTGGCTGGATTGACACTCGGTCTATTGTGTTCCCGGGAAATCCAGCAGGCATTGCACGGGCTGAGCGGCGACGCCGACGGGTTCACCCTTCAGCAATCGATGCTCTTCGACCTCAATCCCGCGACTGAACCGCACCAAGATGCCTACTACATCGATTCCGACCCTCGTGGTCACGTCGTGGGGGTTTGGATCGCACTCGAGGACATCCATGAAGATGCCGGTCGATTCTACCTCTTGCCGCAATCGCAAATCGATGGGCCAGGTGCCGACGCGTTCGAGTTGGACAACTCCGCTTATCTCGATCTTCTCGATACCTACGTGCAAGGAGCCAACACACGGCCTTGGGCTCCGGAACTGCGGGCCGGAGACGTCGTCTTCTGGTCCGGTCGCATCGTCCATGGCGCCTTGCCGTGTCGCGATCCGGCGCGTTCGCGGAAGTCGATCACGGCCCACTACTGCCCACGCCGGTGGGTGGCCGGTAGCCGTTTTCGCCGGTTCGTGGGCAGCATCGAGCGAGTCGCTTCGGGAATGCGCTACGTGACGACGAATCGTCCCGACGCCGACGGCCGACGGATCGTCCAGACGAACCGCCGGGTCGCGGACGTGAACGGCCACCCTGTCGCGTTTCTCGCGGTGCGTACGGCCGACGGTGAACAGACGACGTTCGCCGGTCTCGAGGCGATCGATCCGATTCTCGACCGATGATCGAATGAGTCCACGCCGCCCACTCGACGCGGTTCTCGTGTCGAGCGGGGACACGCTCGACCCACGCTTCGGAGGCGGCCTTCGGGCAAGCGATTGATCACATCAAGCATACGAGCAGCGCTTGGCCCGCGCCGGCCGCATCGATGATGAATGCCCGAAGTGCCTCGTAATGCCCGATCAAGTACCCCAATGTATCCTCGTCTTTGGGATCGCGATTCCAGATAGTCGGGTAAATATCGAGTCTCGTCATCGTCGGAGGATCGAATCGATGCCTGAGTTCGGAGGCATCCAGATCGCGAACCGCGTTGGCGAGTCGCGATACTTCCCCGCTCGTCCACCCGCGCGCGGGCCCGTAGCCGATGTTGACGTCGCCTACTGCGGTTCCACCGCGGACGAGGAAATCCAGAGGAGGATCTCCCTCGCATTCGGTTCCCGTGAGCAGGAAGTGAATCCCATGCCACGCCTTGTCGATGTCGAGTTCAGTGAACGGACCGAACTCGTCCGAAGATTGCTCGTCGAGGTAGTCTCTCACGAGTTCGGGGTCGTGGAGCAGCCGGGTCAAATCCGAATCGCTCAGCCTTCGGAGTACAGTTATCATGCTCATCGCGTCGATCTCCCGGTCTGGTTGGAGCGGGAGATCATTCCTGCGACGGGGCTCGATGTCCAGGGTCGATCGATCGAGCGGACCCGGCCGCGCGATGCGCTGCGAATGTCCCATTCAGTCGCTTGCCGGGTTGGCACCCAGCGCACCGGCGTCGCGGTTCGACGCAGAGGTCGCCCCGGCATGGACCAGGAGGAGGGCAACGGGACGTGTACGGCTCAGAGCTGAATCACGCACTTGGTGTCGAGCGAAAGCCGGCCACACCAAAGCCGAACACCCTCCCCTTGCGCGGGTGGGCGACCCAGCGATCGGACGCACCCATGACGGACCCGAGGTGGTTGGTTTGGCTCCAAAGTTTCACCTACACTCCGACACAAGCGTGTCTGGGAGATCAACGTGATTCGTGAAGCGAGCCTGTCTCAAACGCTCGATGCGGTTAACGAACTGGCATTCGACGAGCGAAGGCCTTCTCCAGTCGAACGAGAAACAATTGCTCATTGGATCGTATCACGCCAAGGGCTTCCTGGGGCCTACGCCGATACGTTCGCGGGCTTTCCGGGTGAGCTCGAGACAGGCATCCTCGTGTTTACCGGCGAGCGCATCACGTCGGCGTCTGCTCGTCACATTCTAGGCGAGGAAAGCTCCCGGGTGCTGCGTTTGCTCGACGTAGTCGAGCCGAGTATTCAGGCGGCACTCGAACGAGCGGACGCGGGACTGATGAATTGTCTGTCCCGCGCTGCGCTCGATCCGCGCAACACCAACCCAGGCAAGTACTGTTGCGGCAAATGCAGCGTAGGCCTATGGCGTAATCTTCTTTCGGGCGGTTTGGATCGACAGGAGGAACGGCTGCGCAAAGGCGTCGGTGGGTTGCTTCGCCAACATCGCACGGGCGAGGCGAAGTGGCGCGTCTTCCCTTTTTGGTACACGGTGCTGGCACTGGTCGAGATCGACCTGCCAGAAGCACGCAATGAACTCAAGTATGTCGCCCCGCTGCTCGAGCGAACCGCGATGCGTACAATGCCATCGAGTCTTCATGGGAAGCGTCGCCATGCACTCGCCCGTCGAGCCTTGGGGGTGATATAGGGGCGGGGCAACCCCTAGCTAGCCACGTTGCAGGTGTTCCGCACGGGTGGCCAACTCGCTGCCGGACCCGAGGGTGGTACTCGTCAACCGGACGAGGAAATACGGGCCGCGGGTCTCCACGGTGATGTCCACTCCTTCGACCCCGAGCGGGTGTCGATCGTCGACTCCGGCGCGCGTAGACGCTTCGCAGACCACGGCGCGTTCGACCCACGCTTCGGATTCCCCCGCTTGCGGGGTCACCAGGATCTCGACCCCCACGGTCTGTTTGTAACGCGCCGGAAACCACTTGTAGATGGGTCGTGTCGACACGACGCGCTCGGGTGAGAAAATGTCTTGGCTGAGCGTGCTGGTTTCGACTTGGCTGCAAAACGAAGGTTGCGCCTTCGGGGCCTCCGACGCCTGGTCGTAGGATGCAGCACAAGCCGTGATGCCGAGGCTCAGCCCGGCGAGAGTCAGCATACTTTTCATCATGACGAGTTCCTTGACGTGGCGCGAACGGGGCGACATCGAGTCGACTCGCGTTCGGTCGCCGGTCTGCTCTAAGCTAGACCTCGCACGGCAGGCTGCGATGGGCGGAACGACTCAAACGGACAGGGAACAATTGCCCAACGGCTGGAGTCCGTCATGAAGAGCCGCGTGATGTTGGTCGAGGATCAGACCATCTTTCGCGAAATGCTGGCAGCGCTGCTCGACGTTCACGGTCACGAGGTGGTCGCTCAGCTCGACCGCAGCGCCGAGGCTCGCGTGGAAATCGAGCGGAAGCGTCCGGATTTGGTCGTGGTCGACGTCGTGCTCCCCGATGGCAACGGTCTCGATCTCGCTCGCTGGATTCGCGACACCTGGCCGAAGACGCGAGTCATGGTCGTCACCGCACAAGAGAAAGCGAGCATCGTCGCCGAGGCATTGCGGATTCGAGTTCACGGTATCGTGATGAAGAACGCATCCTTGCGCGAGCTCGAACAGGCGGTCGATCGCGTGACCGAGGGAGGCGTGTTCTACTGCGCGTCGAGTAGTCAGTGGATCCGCGAAAGCGCCATGGCGCGTCCGAGTGAAGCCTTGAGTCTCCGAGAACGAGAGATCGTCCAGATGGTGGCCCGTGGCAGCAGTACCAAGGAAATCGCATCGGCCCTCGGGTTGTCGCCCAAGACCGTCTCCAATCACCGGTTTCGGATCGCGCGCAAACTCGGCATCGACGACGTCGCCGGATTGACTCGTTATGCGATCGGCCAAGGATGGATCAGCGAAGATGAGTAGCCTCGATTTCGACGTCGCCTTTCGGGCCATCGCGGACTTCACCTACGATTGGGAAACCTGGATCGGTCCGGATGGGTCGACGCGCTGGGTCAATCCCGCCGTGATCCGGATGACCGGTTGGACGCCTCGAGAATGTCTCGAACTGGAACACTACCCTCTGCCGATCGTCCACCTCGAAGATCGCGATCGCGTGCACGAGGCCTTGCGCGGAGCCGCGACGGGCACCTCGGGAAACGACCTCGAGTTTCGTGTCATGCATCGCGAGGGCGGGATCCGGTGGGTCGCGATGAGTTGGCAATCGTTGGTCTTGCCCGACGGATCGCGGCTTGGATATCGCACGAGCGTTCGAGAGATCACGTCGCGAAAGCGTTTAGAAGGACAATTGCGAGATGCCCTCGAACGAGCGCACGTCGCCGACCGTGCACGGGCATCGTTTTTGGCGAACGTCAGCCATGAGCTGCGAACCCCTCTCAACAATCTGCTCGGGCACATCGAGCTGTTGGGCGGCACCTCGCTCGAGGCCGGAAGCCTCGGACACGTCCAGGTGATCCGTGACCAGGCGACCATCCTGCTTCGGTTGGTGGACGATCTGTTGGACGTCGCGGCGCATGACGTTCAACGAACGCCACGCGTTCGGCAAACGTTGACTCCGTTGCCATTGCTGACGCGTTGGGTGGAAGCTCATCGCCCGGGGATCGAAGCGACCGGCTTGACGCTGCGGACCCACTTCGACTTCGGGCCGGATGCGCAGATCCAAGGGGATGCCGACGCCCTCGGGCACATCTTGCGCAACCTCCTCGACAACGCTCAAAAATACACCCCGCACGGCACGATCGATGTGAGGGGTCGTCTCGCTTACGACCCGAACTGCACTTTGGTCCTCGAGATCGAAGATACCGGCCTGGGGATGGACCCGGAACGGATCGACGATTTGCGCCAACCACTCGTGAGAGGCTCGGAATCCGTCGAGCATTATGTTCCGGGAGCCGGTCTCGGGTTGGCGATCGTCGATCGGCTCTGCGATCAGCTGGGTGGACGGCTCGTCATCGAAAGCGGCCCTGGCCGTGGCACCCGGGTGGAGGTGCGGGTTCCCGCGGAGCGCGAGAACGAATGTGCTCCGCCATCCGAACCCATCCTGGACTGGACACGGTTGCGGATCCTCATCGTCGACGACAACGCCACGGGCCGCGAGTTGACGGAGCAACAGCTCTTGGGTCTCGGTTGCACGGTCGCCACGGCGGCACACGGTCGCGAAGCTCTCGAACTCGCCGACGAACAGCCCTTCGATTTGGTCTTGATGGACTTGCACATGCCGGGACTCGGTGGCGAGGCCACGGCTCGGCTGCTGCGCGCTCAAAGGCCTACCCATGGCGTCGTTCCACGGATCGTAGCGTTGACCGCCGACGTGTTCGGAGCCGCCGAAGCCACGCTTCGCGGATTCGATGCCCAAGTGACCAAGCCCATCCAACGCGAACAACTGCGCCGCGTCGTCCAAGCGATCGCGAGTTCCGAGGAACCGGACCCTCCGATCGATCAAATCTTCGATCGAAGAAAACTCGAGGAGCTGCGCTCGGTCCGAACGACCGAAGGAGAAACCTTCTTGGCTCGTTTTGCGCCACGCGTGGTGGCCGAACTCCAAGAGCTCGCGCGTCTGGTCGAACAACCTCCCCCGCGGGACGGACACCGACTGTGCGATCTTGCCCATCGGATTCGCAACTCCGCCAACATCGTGGGTGCACATGACCTCGCGCAGGAAGCTGCGCGGTTGCAGGATCTCGCGGATCGAGGCGAGGAGGAACCGAGGGACCTCATCACCTCCATCACCGCTCGAGCCCGCACCGCAGCGTCCGCGTTGAAGCGATTGCTATAGTTGAAGCGATTGCTCTAAGCGAAGGGCATTGGTCGGGAAGCTCAGGCCCGACGACACCGGTCCTCGGGTTCAATAGGCCCCTCGTCCGGTCAAAACGGCGGGAACGGTGCATAGGAGTAGCCATAGGTTCAGGCGAATGCACCGAGACTTGATGTATTTGAGGTCGAGCTCGACTTGCTCGGGAAACGGAATGTCCGCGCGACCACTGACTTGCCAAAGGCACGTCAGGCCCGGCTTCACCGCAAGTCGTCGTCGCTCTCGGCGGGTGTACTGCGCAACCTCTTCTGGAATGGGGGGTCGCGGACCGACCAGCGACATGTCACCGCGCAAAATGTTCACGAGCTGCGGCAACTCGTCGAGGCTGAACCGTCGAAGCCACGCACCCGTCCTCGTGATGCGCGGATCTCGACGCATCTTGAAGCGCACCGCGTTTCCATCATCCGAGCAGAGCTGGTCTCGTTCTCGGTGTGCTCCAACCCGCATCGACCGGAACTTGAAGAGGGTGAACGGCTCGCCGTTCTTTCCTACGCGTTGTTGGCGGAACAGGACCGGTCCACCGTCCTCCAACTTGATGAGAACCACTGCGAGGATCATGAGTGGAGCCGCGAACAGCAACGCGATGAGCGTCAAGCAGACATCCATGGATCGGTTGATCCGCTCGTACGTCACGAGTTCGACGGCCGCATTGGTCATCGTCATCCCGGGGCTCAGTTGCATGCTTGCTTCAGACTGCATGTCCAAGTCAGGAGCAAGCTTCGGGCCAACCCAAGACGACCCCGAGCCATCGAGCCATACACGCCCCGCGCTTCTCACTTACGAAAACGGGAGCCGCAATGGCCCTTTCGCGGCTGCACGATGAGACGGACGTGATATGCACCACCCCATTCGGGTGAGGGTCGAACCGGTGCAATATCCGTGGTTCTCCCCATGCGCCCGCCCCTTTTCGATTTGTCAGCATCTCCTGGCTTTGCAGACTCGGCGCTCACTTCCACGATCGATCGGTTCCCATGAGCGTGGGTGCCCAGGCGGACGCCCACGGCGTTCCAGCCACCATACCTCCGTGGTCGTGGCCGTCTCGACCCGTGGCAGATCGCCTCGCTCGCGGTGACTTGGCTGCATGTCCACAGGATGAAAACGGCTGCAATGGTTGCGTTCGCGACGGCTCGATTTGCCGAGACCGCGTTTCCGGATTCTCCCGCTTTGCGGTGCTCGAACAAGCACCCTCTCGCCAAGGAGATGGACGCTGAGACGATCGAGCTTGCGATGCAGAAGTGATAGAAGTCGCACGATGCCGCGTCGCTCGTTCGACTCCCTGGTGTTGTTCCTGATCGCCGGAGTCACTGCTTGTCCGAATGTGACCGGGTTACCGGAGTCCGACGTGAACTCGCCGAAGCAGACGATCACGGAGTCATCGACTATGCCCAACCCCAACGAACCGAGCGCGAAGACCGAGCGGCGGAACGAACCGTCCATCGTGCCGGACCGGCCCGAGCCCCCAGCCGTCGCCCTCGACCCGCAAACCGAGCGGGCCATCGCTGCGAGCATCAACCGATTTGCGGTCGACTTCTACCGCGAGCTCGCACGCAAACCGGGGAATGTATTCGTCTCTCCCGCAAGTATTTCGATCGCATTCGCCATGGCGCATGCGGGCGCCAAAGGCGAGACTCGGGACCAGCTCACGGCGGCTTTCCACTATCCGCCCAGGACTGTGGAGACCGGTTTTGCAGGAATGTTGGCGCGTTGGAACGAAACGAAACCGGGGGTCGAGCTCGGGGTCGCGAATCGATTGTTCGGCGAGCAGACGGTGAAGTTCGAACCTGCGTTTCTCGCGGCGACGGCTGGCGCCGGGATCGAACCGCTCGACTTCAAATCAGCGCCCGACCCCTCGCGCGCGCACATCAACGCGTGGGTCGCCGAGCAGACCCACGACAAGATCAGGGATCTCCTGCCGCCGAGCGGCGTCACGTCGGACACGAGGCTCGTCCTCGTCAATGCAGTCTATTTCAAAGCACAGTGGCTGGATCCCTTCCTGCCAGCGGCCACGAAGCCCGCAGTGTTTCACGGCCAAGATGGTGACGAGTCGGTGCAGATGATGGCGCGAACCGGCTTCTTAGGGCTCGGTGTCGCAAAGGAAGCCAACGCCCGCCTCGTCGAATTGCCCTACGGCGATGGCGAATACGCGATGGTCATCGTGTTGCCCGACGATCCGGACGGACTGCTCGAGCTCGAGCGGGTCCTGAGCGCCGACACGCTTCGCAAGTGGATCGAAGGAGCATCGATGCAGCGGGTCGAGCTCCAGCTGCCGCGTTTCAGGATCGAGCCCGGCGATGCGCTCACGTTGCGCGCTCCGCTCGAGCAGCTCGGCGTACTCGCAGCCTTCGACGCGACTCAGGCCGACTTCACCGGCATTGCCCCGAGGTCGGAGCAGCTCGTCATCTCCGAAGCGTTCCACAAGGCCTTTGTTTCGGTCGACGAAGCCGGCACCGAAGCCGCGGCCGCGACGGCCCTGTCGATGCGTGCCGGAAGCGCTCCGCCCACCGCTCCACCGATTCGGTTCGTCGTCGATCATCCGTTTTTGTTCCTCATCCGCGAAACTCGAAGCGGGGCCATCCTGTTCGTGGGTCGTCTGACGGATCCCTGAGTTGCAGAGGCGTGCAATGCTCGAGGTCGTGGCGGTCCGCGTTCACCTGCTCGGACGATTCGCGGTCGAAGTCGATGGACGGGCGATCCCTGCCACGGCGTGGCGGAAACGTCGGCCGGTCGAGGTGCTCGCCACCTTGGCGCTCGCCCAAGGGCATGCACTCCACCGCGAAGAGCTGATCGATCGATTGTGGCCCGACAAAGATCTCGAAGCTGGCGCCAACAACCTCCATCGAGCACTGTACGATCTGCGCCGTATCGTCGGAGATCGAGTGGTGTCGATCGATCGGGGGGCCGTCCGGCTGCTCGAGGATGTATGGATCGACGTCGAACACTTCGAGCGTGCTGCGGCCGCTGGTTCGCCGGATTCGCTCGTGCTCGCGGTGCAGCTCTACGTCGGTGATCTGCTTCCGGATGATCCCTATTCCGATGGACTGGTGGCCCGCCGGGAATCGCTGCGTCAACGCTTCGTGGATGCGGCACTCAAGCTCGCCAACCACGAGCACACGACCGGCAGAATGGATGAGGCCATCGTGGTCTTGCGTCGGTTACTCACCGTCGACAAGGTACTCGAGCCAGCGCACCAGATGATCATGCGGGTGCTCGCCGAGTCGGGACGACCTGCCGATGCGCTCCGTCAGTTCGGCGAGTGTACGGCGGCGCTCCGGGAGCGTCTCGACGTGCCGCCATCGTCTTCGACCCTCGAACTAAAAGCGGCCATCGAGCGCGGGGAACTGCGCGGGCCGCCGAAAGTGCGAGCGTCGACCATCGATGTGGACCTCGTGCTCCGTCGGATGCTCGGGCGCGATTCGATGCGCGCGATCCGTGGTCGAACGCATTCCATCAGGGAGATCGAACGGGTCGTCCGCGGCCACCGAGGTGTGTTGCTCCTCATCGGAGAGGCCGGTCTCGGCAAGACTCGGCTGGCGGCCGAGTGCGCGAGGCTGGCCGGGGCTTCGGGCGCGAAGGTTCTCGCGGGTCTGGGTTCGGACCTCGATGAGGGCGTGCCCTATGCACCCTTTGCCGATGCGTGGGCCCACCACCGCCAAGGGACGAAGGCCACGATCGACCCCTTCGTCGCGTTCGTGCCCTCGGGAAGGTCGGCTCAGGAAGACCGACTCCATCTGTTCCAAGCGATCGAACGATCGGTCGAAACCCTCGCGGGTGAAGGTACGTTGTGCCTCATCCTCGATGATCTGCATCAGGCAGATCCGTCGAGCCTGCAGTTGTTCCATCACCTCGCTCGAGCCACTCGTCGGCTACCGCTCTTGCTGGTCGGAGCGCTGCGTGAGGAGGGGATTCGCATCGGCACGGCGTTGCATACGCTCGTCGGGAGCTTGGGACGCGAGCGCCTCGCTCACGTTCTCACCCTCGAAAAACTCGATCGCGATGCCATCGCCGAATTGGTCGACGACGTGCTCGGAGGATCGCAGGCCGACGAGGTCTCGGATGCGGTCCAAGCCTTGGCCGAGGGCAATCCCTTCTATGCCGAGGAGGTCGCCCGGGCGATGCGCGATCGAGCCGCTCTGCACCCGTTCGCACCGACGAGTTTGCTCGACATGATCCGCCATCGCGTCCGCGGCCTGGGTCGCGACACCGAACGATTGCTGGTCGCGGCTGCGGTCGCGGGTCACCGCTTCGCCTTCGAAATCGCTCGGATGGCCGCCGGCCTGCAGTCCGAGCCCGCGCTCGATGCACTCGAACTCGGCGTCGAGGCTCGCGTCCTCGAAGAAGACGGGGACCACTACAGGTTCCGACACGCCCTCACGCGGCACGCACTGCTCGAAGCCCTCACGCACGCGCGACGCACCCACCTTCATCGCGAGCTCGCCCAGGCCTACGAGTCGTCCGGTCATGCGGACAAGGATGCGGAGACGCTCGCTCGCCACCACGAGGAAGGCGGACAACCGGATCGCGCCATCCCGTTTCTGCTCAGCGCGGCCGATCGGGCGCAGCGACGCCTCGGCCTCTGCGAGGCGATCGCATTCCTCGAGCGAGCGCGGCATCTGATGAGCGAACGCGGCCTGCCGGGTCACGCCGATGGTTTTCGGGTATTGCGAGGGCTCGGAGGCATGCGACTCGCGCTCTCGGATCTGGACGGGGCGGTTCGCGATCTCGACGATGCCGCGCTGTGTGGCGACGAAACGTGGCGCCCGAGTGCTTCGGATCTTGCCGCGGTACGGCGGATCGCTGCGCTCGCACTCATCCAATCGGGGCGCCTCGACGCGGCCCAAGCACGACTCGAGCTCGCGCTCGCGGACTTGGGCGCGACCGAGTCAGCGGAGCGTTCGGCCGTGCTCTACCACTTTGCCCAACTCCGCTGGCATCAGGAGAAATTCGCCGAAGCACGAGAGCTCGCGGAACGGTGCCTTGCGGAAGCGGTGCGACACGCCGATCGACCCGCGATGGCCAAGGGGCATGAAATGCTCGCGCTCGCTTATCACTCGCTCGGAGACTGGACCGAAGGGCGGGACCACGAGACGCAGCGGCAAGCGCTCGCGGCTGGCCCGCTCGACGTCGACCAAGCCTTCGACGTCCACTTGTGTTTGTGGGAATACCATCTCTACGACGATCGAGATCGAGGAGGCGTCCACGCTGCAGTCGATCGCGCGCTCGCGCAGGCGCAGCGAATGGGTGCCCGTCGAGCGATCGCCCTGTGCCGATGCTTCGAGGGCGCCCTCGACTTTCAAGCCGGGCGTTGGGATCGGGCCGAGGTATCCCTTCGCGAGGCCGTCACGCTCTTCCGGCAGGTCGACAGCTCGTGCGGAGAGTCGCTCGCGCTCCAACGCTTGGGAGACCTGCTCACCGCGCGCGGTAAGCTCGAGGACGCTCGTGCGATGCTCGAAGAGGCGATCAACGTCGGCGGTCGGGCGGCCATGCGATCCCACTGCCTGACCCGCGCTTTCGCATCGCTCACCCGCAACCGGCTCGCGGATGGAGACTTCGAAGGTGCGTGGACGAGTCTCCATGACGGACTCGCCGAGGCAAAACGCCATGGTCATTGCGCAACCTGCAGCTCGCTGCTGCTGCCCGAGGCCGTGAGGGTGGAACTCGAAGCCGCCGACGTCGAGGGGGCCGAGTCCCATGCCAAGCAGCTCGAGGACGTCTCGGAGCGGTTCGGCAGCGAGGCCTGGAAGGCGATGGCTCGCCAGGCTCGCGCGCGTTGCTTGATCGCGCGCGGCCACACGACGGGAGCCTTCGAGGCCCTCGAGCTTGCGCGCCATGCCTTCGTTGCGACGGGACAGCCCTACGAGGCGGCGCGCTGCCGGTCGCTGCAGGCGCAGCTGCGCGAAGACGCCACGCTCCGGCTCGAGGCGACCGCGGAATTCGCTGCGCTCGGTGCCGCGGGCATCGAGGTCTGACTTGCCGAGCTTCGGCGGGTAAGGGGCCGGTCAGGGCGAGGTAAGGCGAGTTCCTTAGGCTCGGTTCCATGAGCAACAACACCAGGAATCTCGTCGTCCTCGTCACCCATGGGATCGATCACGAACTCAGCTCGGTCGCCTTGACGATCGCGTGCGGCGGCATCACGGCCGGCCTGCGGGTCAGCCTATTCCTCACCAGCAGCGGAGTGGATCTCGCGCGACGTCGTGCGATCGATCTCACTCACGTTCAGCCGCTCGATCCCCTTGCGCGACTCGTCGCCGACTTTCTCGCCCGAGGCGGAACGATCTGGGCGTGCACTCCGTGCGTGAAGAGCCGCGGCTACGTGCAAGCCGATCTGCTCGAGGGCATCGAGATCGCCGGGGCATCCACGATCCATCGATTGATCCTCGAAGGTGCAGCCACACTCAGTTTTTGACTGTTGCCTGTCACCGATACCGTACTCGTGCACCCCCCCGATCTTTGATCGGGGGGAACTCCATCCCGAATATCCCCAATCAATAGGGCGCGACGACGAATAGGTCGACCGGAGTGCCGGGTCCCACCTTTTCGTCGGGTGCGGGTTCCTGGCGGAGGACATAGCCTTCGTCGTGATCGAAGTTCTCGACCTCACGGACCTTGCCGGGAACGAGACCGACACCGGTGAGGGTGGTCTTCGCGCGCCCAAGCAACATACCGCGCACCTTCGGCACGACGATCTCTTGCAGTTTGGCCACCACCAAACGAACGGATGCACCCCGAGGCGCTTTCGATCCGCTGGCAGGAACTTGTTCGACCACTGTATCGGCCGGCGCGGTCGATGCCTGGTATTCGGGCGTCGAGACTTCGAACCCCGACTCGACGAGCATCCGCCGCGCCTCGTCGACGGGGCGTCCGATGACCGCTGGAACCTCTCGGTCTTCGGATCCCTTGGCCACGACCACGCGAATTTCCAAGCTATCGAGGGCAGCACCCGGTGGGGGTCGTTGCTGCAAGATCGTGCCTGCGGGGGCACCCGAGTCGTAACGCATTCCGTCCTCGATGATGATGATTCCCTTGGCCATCCACCGATTCCGCGCCTCATCGAGCAATGCCCCTTCGACATTGGGCACCCCAAGCGCCTTTCCGACCACGTCCGAGTCCGCCGACGCGGATGGGCTCGCGGCGATCGCCGGAGCCATCGGCGACGGTGAAACGGGCGTAGGGACCGGCCAAGCGTCTCCTGTGATCGGTGGTACTTGCAGCCGAACGATGTATGGCGTGAGCAACAATGTCGTCGCCACCGAGGTGATCAACGCGATCACGAGGATCTTGAAATTGTCGTACATGGCCGGCCCCATAGTCTCACGACCGTTGGCCATTTCGCCTCGACCGAATCGACCCGGATCCGAAGACGATATTTGTATACAAGACCGGACTTCAGCGGAGATCCCCGAGGTCCACGGGAGAGCTCGGGCCCGAGCGACCCATGAACATTGGCTCCTGCTTCAAGACTTCGACGGGCTGAAGGTCGAGAACGCTTCACGGATGACTCGCGCCAGGCGATCGGCCCAGAGCTCCTGCTCGCGTTCGGCTGCGATCAGATCCTGTCGGATCTCGAGCTCGACGTGCAGGTAACCGCGTTGCTCACCGTATCGCGGGATGCCGTAGTCGCTTTCGTCGCTGACGAAGTAGGGCTGATTGTCACCCACCTCGAGGCCGGATTCGCTGCGCAACCCCGCGAGCACCCGGTGCGCCAGTCGAGCGTCGCGATGGTAGAGCACGCCGCAGTGCCATGGACGCTCGAACTCGAGGAAACGCGGCGTGAAGCTGTGCATTGCAATGAACACGGTGGGCCGCCCCAACGCATCCCGACGGTCGAGCTCGGCCTCGATTCGGTCGTGATAGGGGACGAAGATCTCGCGTGCACGCACCTCGGCTTGTTGCGGCGTCATCGAATCATTCCCGGGTATGACGGTATTCTCGCTGCGCACCGGGATCGAGCTCGGGCTATCGAGGGGTCGATTGCAGTCGATCACGAGGCGCGAATACGTCTGCAGGATGAGAAAGGCACCGAGCCGCTTGGCGAGACGTTCCGACAGTCCGGCAATACCGATGTCCCACGCGATGTGCCGTTCGAGATCCGTGGGGGTGAGTCCGAGCGAGCCGAGCACCCGCGGGATGATGCGACCCGCATGATCGGCCGTGATCACGTAAGGGGAATGAGGATGACCCTCGGTCACACGAAAGGGCGGGGGATCGCTCTCGACCAAAATGTGCATCGGCTCGGACAAGGCCGACAACGGTACGTCAACACCGGCAACGCCGTGATGCTCGGTTGGGGCCAGCCTCGCTGCCAGCCATTTGACCGTCTTCCGGACGAACCTCACCTTGTTCGTCACGCGGGCGAGCTCGTGCCCCTCGTCGGGAAAGAACAGATAGTCGACCGGAATGTTGCGCGCGCGAGCAGCCGCAACGACTTGCTCGGCTTCTTCGACCGGGACGTTGGTGTCATTGCCCCCGTGCACGACCAGCAACGGGGCGCGCAACGCATCGAAGTGGTGAATCGGCGACAATGCCCGCAACAGCGCCGCATGATGGATGGGGTGCCCATATTTCGGATATGCGGCGACGCCGATCCAAGACTCGGTATTGGCGTAGAAGGTGTGGAAATCCGAGATCCCACAGATGTCGACCCCGGCGGCAAACAACTCGGGGTGGAACACGAGTAATGCGAGCGTGAGATAGCCACCATACGATCGACCGGCACACGCGATCCGATCGGGCGCCGCGATTCGGCGATCGACCAAATAGCGTACGCACGCGGCAACATCGGCGATGGCGGCCCAGCGCTTTTCGATGTTGTCCGCATTGACGAAGGCGTCGCCGAAGCCGGACGAGCCCCTTACGTTCGGGGCGAACACGGCGATGCCTTCGCTCACCAGCTCTTGGAAGAGCGGAGCGAACGTGGGGCGCTCTTGCGCCTCGGGTCCCCCGTGTAGATGCACGACGGTCGGTCCTGGACCATGAGAAGCGTCGGGCGAACTCGGTGGACGGTAGAGCCAGCCCGTGATCTCGAGTCCGTCGTCGGATCGCAATCGCTCGAGCGTTGGATGGACCGAGGGTGCGATCCAGTCTTCGGTTTGCCGAGTGATCTGCGCCCAGATCCGCAGCTCCGTATCGAACAACCACACCGCCTTTGGATGCTCGGGACCTTCGAGCGTCAATGCGAGCCAACGCCCATCGCGGGAAAAGTTAGCGTCGTGAGCCACGAGGTGCGGCAGCTCGAGCGCGGATCGGATCCCGGTCGCAACGTCCATCAGCTCGCACTCACTGCGGCCGGCTACGTTCCACAGCAGCAGCAGCGTGTGCCCGTCGGCGGTCAAGACGAGGTCTTCGAGTTCGGCGTCGACGCGCTCGGCCAGAACGATGGGCACCGCGGCGTTCCCGGACTCGAGTGAGACCGCAACCAACGCATACATCTCGCGCCCCGCGTTGCTGCGCAGATACGCGACCCGACGATCGGGGGACAACCGTCCGAGGTCGGTCGAGCCCGGACCCCCACGCGGGAGGAGTTGCCCTTCCTCACCGGTCGAGCGATTCACGAGCCATACGGTTCGGGCCCCTCGCGGTCCTCTCCGAATGAGTGCGAGGCGATTGTCAGCGTCGAGGTCGAGAACGAACGGGTGCCCGCCCGTGGCCACGAGCCCATGCGTTCCGCCCTCGGCATGCTCGAGCTCCGCCACGCCATTGGGTGATCGTGTGGTGCGAGCGACCGCAAGGACGCCCGGTTGATGGGTCCACGGGCCGAGCTGGATCGCCCCCTCACCGGGATGCTGGAGTTCTCGCAGCTCGGTCCCGTCGGGGCGCACCACGTAAACCCGCCATCGCGGGGATCCGAACGGCTCGACCGAGAGCGCCAGCCAGTCACCGTCGACCGACCAGCGCACCCGTTGGACCCACGTGGGTCCCGAGGGCAGCGGCCGTGCTTGCCCCGTGAGCCGCTCGTGCAGCCACACGCGGGGTACGCCGTCCGCGTCCGAGACGTACGCGACGAACGACCCGTCGGGCGATAGCGACGGCGACCAAGCTGCGCGAGCACTCGCGAAGTTCGCTTCCCGCCCCACGGGGGCTGAATGCGGACGACCGCTTACCGTTGGCGACGAGGTCAACCGACCTCCATCGTCTGCAGCCAGAGTTCGAGCAGTCCGAGCTGCCAAAGCACATTCGACCCGAGGGTCGATCGCGTAGCGTTCGGTTGCGCGAGCAAGCGTTCCACGTAGGCCGTCTGGAAGACGCCGCGCTCACGCGCGACTCGGTTGGTCAACGCATCGCGAACTTTTTCGAGCAACGGACCCGACAGGTGGCGAATGCCTGGGACGGGGAAGTAACCTTTCGGCCGGTCGATGATCTCGGCCGGCAACAACGCTCGTGCCGCGTCTTTGAGCACACCTTTCCCCCCTTGCATGAGCTTGAGTTCGGGTGGGCAAGCCGCAGCGAGCTCGACGAGTTCGTGGTCCAAGAATGGAACCCGCCCCTCGAGTCCCCACGCCATCGTCATGTTGTCGACCCGTTTCACCGGATCGTCGACGAGCATGACCATGGTGTCGAGACGCAACGCCGCATCGAGAGCTGTCGTCGCACCGGGACGGGCGAAATGATCCGCGACGAAGCGACGGCTCACGTCGTCCTCCGGCAGGACGTCGGGTGAGAGGATCTCGGCCAAGCGCGATCGTGAACGATCGAAGAAGACCTCGGCATAGGCATCGAGGACTCGTTCACGCGATACGTTCGCGAGCGGTGGGTACCAGTCGTAGCCCGCGAAGATCTCGTCCGCCCCCTGCCCCGATTGCACGACCTTGACGTGCCGACTGACTTCCTCCGAGAGCAGGAAGAACGCCACGGCATCGTGGCTGATCATCGGTTCGCTCATCTTGCCAATCGCGTGGTCGACCGCGGGCAATAGCCGATCATCCTCGATACGAATGCGCCGATGGTCGGTGCCGAACACTTTGGCCACGAGATCCGAATACGCGAACTCGTCCCCGCTTTCGCCCCCGGCCGCCGCGAAGCCGATGCTGAAGGTCGTGAGGTTCGACTGCCCGGATTCGGCCAACAACGCGACGATCAGACTCGAATCGAGTCCGCCCGAGAGCAGCACACCGACGGGAACGTCGGCGACCATGCGGCGCTCGACCGCCCGACGCAAGGTCGCGAGGACGTGGTCTCGCCATTCTACGGCCGACCACGTCGCGTGTTCTGGGCGACGCGTGAACGACGGCTGCCAATAGACCTGATCATGCTCCCGACCGTCGGCTTCGACGATGCGCAACGTTGCCGGCGGTACCTTATGGATCCCGGCGAGGATCGTGTGCGGTGAAGGGACCACCGAATGGAACGTCATGTAGTGGTGCAGCGCGACCCGATCGATCGACGTATCGACACCGCCGGCGGCGACGAGGGCAGGCAGGGTCGACGCGAAGCGCAACCGAGCGGGGGTCCGAGCTACGTACAATGGTTTGATGCCGAGTCGATCGCGGACCATCACGATGCGCCCGCTCCCGAGCTCCGCGATGACGAACGCGAACATTCCCAGCAATCGCTCTACGCAGCTTGCGCCCCAGCGATGGTACGCTTTGAGGATCACTTCGGTATCCGAATGCGACGCAAACCGATAACCAGCGCGTTCGAGCTCCGCTCGCAACTCACGATAGTTGTAGATGCACCCATTGAACACGAGCGCGAGGCCTAGGTCCGCATCGACGAGCGGTTGATGGCCCGCGGGGCTCAAGTCGATGATCGACAAGCGTCGATGACCGAGCCCGAGCGGCCCGCGCGACCAGACTTCGCCGTGGTCGGGTCCGCGATGGACCATGTGCGCATTCATGGTTTCGATTGCCTGGCGATCGGCCTCCCGTCCGTCGAATCGCACTTCACCCGCAAATCCGCACATCGTCGACCTCCTTTGGCGTTCGCGTCATCGCAACAGCCACGTATCCTTCGCTCCTCCACCGCGGGAGGAGTTGACGATCAAACTTCCGGGCGGGGCCACGCGGGTCAACGCTGCAGGCACGACCACCGGCTCCGCCCCATAATAGACGAACACGCGCAAGTCCACGTGTCGCGGTTCGAATCGTCCCTCCACATACGAGGGGTGGGTGGACAGGCTCACCGTATCCTGCGCGATCCAGCGCGCCGGGTGTTGCTCGATGAGTGAACGAGCCCGAGCAAGCTCCTCGTCACTCGCGTGGGGCCCGATCACCACCCCGAGGCCACCGTATCCATCGACAGGTTTCACCACCAGTTCGTGCAACCGGCTCAAGACTTCGGCTTGCTCGTCGGGGTCCGCGCAATGATAGGTCGGGACCTGTTCGAGCAGCGGACGCTCGCCCAGATAGTATTCGATGAACCGAGGCACGTACGTGTAGACCGCCTTGTCATCGGCGATGCCGTTGCCGAGCGAATTGGCGATCGTCAACGTACCCGCCTTCGTGGCGCGAACGAGCCCGGATCGCAACGACGCGCCATTCTTGGCCCGACGATGCGCGAGGCGATCTTCCATACGGAGATACACCACATCGACACGACGGTTCCCCGCGGGATCGACATGCCATAGAATGTCATCCATCACGACGAGGTCGGCTGGATGGACGAGCGGAATGCCCATCGCTTCGGCCAGCAACTGATGCTCGAAAAATGCCGAATCGGAAGGACCATCGCTCAAAAGCACGATCGATGGGTCGGAGTTTTCGACCCGCGGTGGCGCCGATTCGGCGAGGGTACGTCGCAGCAGCGCCGGCACCTGTTCTGGATCCAAAAGATCCGCGGATGCCGTGAGTTCGGGGAACACGCTGTTCATCAAGCGGCGATTCTGGATGGCAAACGCCACACCGGACGGAACCCGAACGTTGTCCTCGAGCACGAGCCAGCGCCCATCGCCATCGCGAACGATATCGAATCCGCTGACTTGGATTCGACGTCGACCGGGCGGCAGGATGCCGGCCGCCATTGGTTGGTATCCGGGCGATGGACCGATCAACCCCTCGGGTACGATACCGTCGCGAACGATGGCCGCTTCGCCATAGATGTCGTTGAGGAAGGCATCGAGGGCACGAGCTCGCTGCGCGACTCCGCCTTGCAGTCGGCTCCATTCCTCGCCGGCAAGGACGCGAGGCACGATATCGACCGGATAGACCCGGGCCGAGCGCTCCCCCGTCGGCCGAAACACCACACCGGCTTCGACCTCGGCCCGTTCGAGTTCGGCGACTCGCTTCGACAGTTCCGCACCAGTCATTGCGCAGAGCCCGGACATCAGGCTCGCGTGAGCGGGTCTCGGGCGTCCATCTGGTTGCACGGCCTCGTCGTATGCGGGGGGCGCATATCCATCGAGCATCGCGGGTGCTCGGGTTCGTGTCGACGCCGGGACGCGTCCGCGGGTCTCCGCCACGATTCCATCGACCACATCGACGATCCGGCCCCTTCGACGCAGGGCCTCGCGTTGGCGTGCGGCCGCGCTGCCACCTCGTAAGCTCGCTTCGGTGAGTTCGTGAACACACTCCCAGTCGCCGCAGGCTTCGAGCTCTGGGCGAAGGTCGTTCACCATGCTTCGGACGAGTACGGCCGCGGGCACCGAACGCGGGCCGGCGAGATCGACGAGCTCGCCTTCGAGTGCAGATCGGGCCGCTCGCCACATTGCTGCGCGTTCGAGCGGAGGGGCGACCGCGACCGCCGGCACGCCCCGCTCGTAGCCCGAGAGTTCTCGTGACACCACGGCACGGAACAACCCCGCGATCAACACGACCGTGTCCACGGACGGACACGCATCACAGATCCGCAGTTCGATCGTCGGCACATGGGACGAGGGGCGCACGTCGAAATAGATCATCCCGCGGTCGCTGATCGCCCCCGACGCGACGAGGTCCTGAACGAGAGCATCGTACTCGCTCTGCGAGGTGAACATCCCCGCACGGCCGGTGGTCGGCCACCGCGACCAAATGAGCGTTCGACTGCTCGCATAGCCCGTATCTTCGCCCCGATGGGAGAACGGGGAACTGGCCGACAACGCCAGCAAGGGTGGAAGCCACCGCGATACGCGTCCGATGAGCGAGGCGGCAACGTCTGGATCGCCGATCCCCACGTGCACTTGCATTCCGCAGATCAGCTGCTCGCGAACGAGCAGCTGATAGTCCGCGAGCATGCGTCGAAATCGAGGCGTCTCGGTGATCGTGAGCGGTACGCACAACGGCATCGTCCCCGCCGATGCCACGCCGATGCCGAGCGATTCGGCCGCGGAGATCAATTCCGCGCGGAGGCCGAGGAGATCCCGACGGAGATCGGTCAGCGTGTCCGCGACGGGTGAATTGGTCTCCACGACCGTCTGCTGCAACTCGGCGGCATACGTTCGATGCGTTCCGGCCAAACACTCGAGAACTTCGGCCGCTCGCGGCGTCAACCTCCGCGTGGCGAGGTCGACCAAATGAAACTCTTCCTCGACGCCAAGGGTCAGTCGTTGCCGATTCGATGCAGGATCGTGAGTGAGATTCATGCGTTCTTGTCCGCGGGGCGAGTCGCTCGCGACGAGCACGGTGGCGCCGTGAACCAACGCTCCCCCGCGAACCGTCGGACCGTATGCCGTGTCGGGGATTGCGTCCGCGAGGTGTGCAAAGCCCGGGCCTATCGCTCCGGCCTCGGAGCGAATACGTCGAACGAGCCGTTGCCGCGACGATGCCAGCCGCATGGACAGGCACCCCTGTGCCTCGAACGCTCACCGAGCGGATCCGCACGGGTCATCCGCGTCATGCTCCGCTGCACGCCGCAGCGACGAGGCATGCATCGATCATCGATCGAGGACGGCCGAGCCGGCAGCCCCTCGGCGACTCACCGGATACCCGTGACTCGGCTCAGGCGATGTGGCCCGAACTGCGGGCACGACGTCGCAACCATCCGAGCCCCCCGAGGAAAGGCACGACGATCAAGAGGATCGGTGGGCCCGGGCGGCTCGCCAACCGACATCCCCGACCGTCCTCGTCGGCAGCGTCACCTTCAAGGTTTGCGCCTGGATCGACGTAGATGACGACAGGGTCCGACTCCGCCTCATTGCCCGCGAGGTCGACGGCAACCGCCCGCAGCTCGGACAGTCCAACGGGAACGCGCAGGGCAATGATCTCCAACGACGAGCCGGTTCCGGTCGCGACTTCTTCTCCGTCGAGCCAAAGCGACAACGTGCCCACGCCGACGCCGCTCGGCCCATCGTCGGCGTCGATGCGTGTGTAGATGTTGAGCGCGCTCGATGGCGTCTCGAACCAGCTCTCGTCGCCCGGGGCCGAGATCCTCACCGTCGGCGCCTGTTCGTCGCGATCGCCTGTATACGCAGGACCGCAGGTCGAGGGCGCCGCGACCACCGGTCCGCCGGAACATCCAGCCGGCCAATTGGAGGCCGAGACGCCAGGATCGAGCGGTGCGTCTGCACAGAGCGGCCCGGGATTCCACGTGCCATCCGCGTCGTGACAGGGAGTCACGTCGACTCCCGACGACGATTCGAGCCATTCGAGGTTGGGGTGGATCAACGTATAGCGGGTACTTCCCCCACACGAGCGACCATACGAAGTCACCCCGAAGACACGCCAGCTCCCATCGCCGCCGTCTCCGTCCTCGAGCCGGATGAAACTCGGCCCTCCAGAATCCCCAAAGCAGGCATCCTTGCCCTGTCCGCCAAGCGCGATCTCGTTGCCGACGATCTCGACGATCGGAGTCGTCACGGCTCGCTTGATCCCGGCCACTTGCTGTTCATCCTCACCGAAACCGACCAACGTCGTCTTGGCACCGGGAACGATGGCATCGACTTCGCACCCGACCGCGATCGGCACGATCGACACGTCGAGAACGGCTTCGGCGAGTACGCAATAGGCGATATCCGTCCCCGCTCCATCCATGTTGAGCGTGGGGTGAACCTCGCAGCGTTCCGTGGGAACGATTCGATCGGCCCGCGACGCGGATTCACCGAACCTCACTTCGCGATATTGAGCGCCACAGTGCTGCGCATAGACGACGACGCGCGGATGGACGAGGGTGCCCGTGCAACTGTCTTCCATCGCGACCGCGCTCGGCCACTCGCAGGTTGCGACCGCGCGACCGCCGAAGATGTTCACGATCGGCGGACCATTGGATGGCTCGGCCATCACCACGACCGCGGCCACCATGCTCGAACGTCGGATCGACCTCAACACGGTTCGACCCCACTGCGGGAGGCACCGGGAGGAGCCGCCTCGTGCCGCTCCCGGAGTCGACGATAGACCCGGATCCCGAGGCTGAGCAACAGACCGAGTAAGAGCAGGCCGAGCGCACCGTAAATGGCGCTCATGTTCGACTTGAACACGGCGAGGCAAACGATGGCAACCATCATCACGGTGGCCACCTCGTTGAAGACGCGCAGTTGCGACGAGGTCCAAGTGCAGCTCCCCTCGGCTTGTTGGTCCAGGATCCGTCGGCACATCAAGTGATAGACGACCAAACCCGTCAGCCAACCGAATTTCCAGTAGAGCCACCCGGGGAGTCCGGGCTGTGCCATCAGCAGTTGCACCACCATCGACGAGCCGCCGATGAAGGTCACGATCGCAGCTGGGACCGTAATGATCCGCCACAGTCGAACCTGCATGAGCTCGAGTTGGCGCTGTAAGATCACACGCTCGGCGTCGGGCCTCGCTCCTGCTTCGGCGTGATAGATGAAAAGTCTGGGGATGTAGAACAACCCAGCAAACCAGCTGATGAAGCCGATGATGTGGAGCGCCTTGCCTGCCAGGTACAACATCTCGTGCCGTTGGCAGGGTAGCAGAGCCATCTCGTGCTCGCGCGCGCCCGCCCGTTCGAGGTACGGTTAGGCGACATGCATCGTCCCCATCGCCTGGTCTTGGCAGCATGGCTCGCCGCGGCGGCGGCATGCGGCGATGCTGACGAGGCGTCGGACCAAGATGAGACCGACCTCGACGCGACGGCCTCGCCGGGCGACCCGGCGTCCAGTGACGATACGGACCCCGACGGGGCCGACGAGCCATGGACGAATGCGCCCCCCGTCCTCGGCGGCGCGATCCAAGAGACCGCGGCCGTGTCGTTGGCAGGCAAGATCTACGTGCTCGGCGGGTTTACGGGTTCCGGAACCATCGTGCCCGCGGTTCGCATGTTCGACGTGGCAACCGGGCAATGGTCCGATGGCCCGAATCTTCCCCGACCGATCCATCACGCCAATGTAGCCGTCGTGGACGACTCGCTCTATGTCGTCGGAGCCCTCGAAGGCTCATCGTTCGATCCGATCGGCGACGTCTGGTCTTGGACACCCGCAACCGAAACCGCATGGACGGCGCGAACGAGCATGCCCGCGGGCACAGAGCGAGGGGCGTCGGTCGTGGGTGCCATCGACGGGGTGATCTACGTCGCGGGAGGGTTGCGCAGCGGAGCCGTCACCGATCTCTCTGCGTTCACCCCGGCAACCGACGAGTGGAACCTCGAACTTCCGCCGTTGCCCGCAGCGCGCGATCACGGCTGTGGGGGTGTCGTCGACGGTGTCCTCTATGTGACCGGTGGTCGCGACTCGTCGATCACTTCGACCTCGGATGCGGTCTTCGGCTACCGTCCAGGTTCGGAATGGGACACGCGGGCGCCGATGCCGACCGGTCGCGGCGGCACCGCTTGTGGAGTGGTTGACGATCGGATCGTCGTCGTCGGTGGCGAAGGCAACCCGAATGCCGACTCGGGAGTCTTCCCTGAAGTGGAAGCCTTTGCGCCCGCGACCAATGCTTGGGAGTCACTGACCCCGATGACGACACCTCGGCACGGCATGGCTGCGGCCGCCTGGGACGGCAAGCTCTACGTGCCGGGGGGCGCGACCCAACAGGGGTTCGGAGCCGTCAACACCCACGAGGTCCTGACCCCTTGACGAACATTCCGGTGGGCTCGAGACCCGTTGCGATGGCCTATACTCGGGGCGACGGCAACGCGAGGCGACGCCGATGATCGACGAGCACCGCCACCATCATCATCACGGCCATCACCATTCGCATGGCCACGAACTCGGCCCCGAACTCGGCCACGGACCGCGGAGTGCCTTTGCGATCGCACTCGTGCTCAATCTCGGATTCGTGGTGGCCGAGTTCGTTTGGGGCCTGCTCGCGGATTCGATGTCGCTGCTGGCGGACGCGGCTCACAACCTCGGCGACGCAGCCGGGATCGGTTTGACCTGGTTCGCCGCGACGTTGGCCAGCCGCTCGCCAACCCTGCAACGCACGTATGGTTTCCGTAAAGCGACGATTCTCTCCGCCTTGGCCAATGCCATCCTCGTCGTCCTCACGATCGGGGCGGTGGGCTGGGAAGCGATCGAACGCCTGAGTGCACCTCCCCCGGTCCACGCCCCGACCGTCATCATCGTCGCCGCGGTCGGTGTCGCCGTGAATGGCCTCTCCGCGATGTTGTTCATGCGCAGCACCCACGATGTCAACGTTCGCGCGGCATTCGTGCATCTGCTCGCCGATGCGCTCGTATCGATCGGCGTGGTCATGACGGGAGTCGTGTTGCTGTTGACGGATTGGCAGTGGCTCGACCCCTGCGTGAGCCTCGGTGTGTCCGCCATCATCCTGTGGCTGACGTGGTCGCTCCTGCGCGATTCGTTGGACCTCGCCCTCGATGCCGTCCCGAGTCACATCGATGCGAATCGTGTGCGCAGCTATCTACGCAACGCGACGGGAGTCCGAGATGTCCACGATGTTCACATCTGGGCGATGAGCTCTCACGAGGTCGCCCTGACCGCTCACATGGTCGTCGACGATGATGAGGACCGAGCCCGTTTGCTGCACGACATCGATACCGGCCTCCGCGAGCGCTACGGGATCTGTCATTGCACGATCCAAATCGAGCCGCCCGACGCTGCGCACCCCCACTGCGGCTCGCAGGTTGCGTAAACGCAGCATCGGCTTGCCTCCACCAGTCCTACCGGAAGCTAACCCTCATGGGTTGCAGATTACCAGCACCGCTCGTAGGTCCACTCTCCATCGGAACCCGCGGTACACGAGTCGTGGTCGTTACCACCGATCTTGCTGTCGATCCACCGGACCTTGTTCTGCAAGCGAACGGAACGCTGCTTGCCACCGGACGTAGCACAGGCGTCGTTTCCATTCTTCTCGGACGACGATGCAAGGCCGGCCACGACCGCATTGCCACTCGTGGGCAAGGTATCTCGGGTCGGACCTCCCGAGTCTCCGTGGCATTGCCGGGCCGTTCCCGCTTCGTTGAGAAAGTGATAGGGCCCCGCCCACGTGGCGGTGAACCGCATGCGGCGTAGGGTCCCGGACCCGGTTCCGTCGTGGTCTGAGGCTCCGCGGCCGTGGAGTTGCATCGAACCGATCACACTCATATCGCCCGTGTAGATCCGATGGCGGCCGGCGCTCGCAAACCCGAAGCTGCCCGACGTCAGCTTCACGACGGCTATATCGTCGCCGGTGTCCGTTTCGTCGCCACTGCTCCCGGTGTAGTCGGGATGGATGTTGACCGAAACTCCGCCGGAGAAGGTCGCGTTGTTTCCGAAATCCTTGATCGTAATGTTCGTCGTGAAATCCTTGTTCGACGAGATGTGCACCAAGCAATGGGCTGCAGTCAGAACGACGCGATCATGGATCAGGACTCCTGTGCAGTTCTTTACATGGCTCGGGTCGCCCGGGATGGGCATGGTCAGCTCCAACACACCTGGGTTCGTGACATTGGTGGCGTCGGCGTTGGCGATGCGGAATTCGTCCGGTGCAGCGAGTTCCTCGGATGGAAAGCTTTCGATGTAGTCCGCGGACCCGATGAAATACTCCTTGGCATCCTCGCAGGTCTCGACATGCGATAGACCCAAATCATCGGCGAGCTCGGGATAGTGCTCCAGCGTTGCATTGATCTGCACGAAGTCGACTGCGCCATCGGGGCACGAAACCATCTCTCCATGCTCGCTGACTTTGAATGTTGGAATTTCGTTGGCGGCGCCCTGTTCCCCTTCGCATCCGACGAACAGGCCCGAAGCACACACCATCGACAACGACACGACAAACGCGGAAGTTCTCATGACCACATCTCCTTTGATTCGCAGGTTTCTGCTCGCCCACGCTCCTCGGTGTGCGAGTGGCCACCCTCTCGCGCGGCACCCGTTCGGGGCGGCGAGGTTGCGGTCCTCTCCTCAAGTGATGCGAAGTCGTTGTTTCATTAAGAAATCGACGAGATTTTTTTTCGCTGCCGATGCCATTCTTCCCGACCTCGAAACGCGACACCGGCACCATAGTCACCAAGGACCGCGGGTCACCTTCGTGGTGGCCGGCGGACGAGATACGCAAGGACGCCGATGCTCCCGAGCGGAATCGTCGCGAGGAAGTACGGCCACGGGTTCACCCCCCGTGCCCGCGCATCGGGAAACAGCCACACCCAGCAGACGATGAGCGCGATGGTCAGATCGACCAGCATCTGCATCCCCCACGGCTCGCGCAGCGCCAGCCGGATGAAGCCGAAGTAACCCTCGTCCGCGATGATCCAAAACGAGAACGAGGTGAACGCGACGAACAGCAGCAACAACGATGTACGGGCCACGGGTATCTCCACGACGTTGCAGGTCTATCGGCACCCGGTGCAGCTCTCCATTACCTCCGAGGTTATGGGCGCCCCGCTGCAGTGGCGGAGCAGCTCGGGCAAGATGAGCGTGCATGAACGAAGCCTTCGGTTCTTTGCTGCGGCGCTGGCGAGCGGGACACCGCCTCACCCAGGAACAGCTCGCGGCCGAGGCCGAGATCTCGACCCGCCACTTGAGTTACCTTGAGCGTGGCAAGGCGCGGCCGAGTCGCGAGATGGTGCTCGTGCTCGCGAGCGTGCTCGACCTCGAGTTGCGCGACCGCAACCTGCTGCTCGGCTGTGCTGGCTTCGCTGCGGTGTACCCCAACTCGCCGCTCGAGAGCCTGCAGATGGCCCCGATCCGCCGCGCCATCGATCTCATGTTCGCCCAGCAAGAGCCGTTCGGCGCGGTGCTGGTCGACCGTTTGTGGAACGTACTCGAGACCAACCGGGGCGCCGCGCGGCTGCTGCATACGTTTTGGCCGCGCCCACCGAACGACCCGCGCATCGCGACCAACCTGCTGCGTGCGACACTTCATCCCGAGGGCCTGCGCCCGGCCCTGGTCAACTGGACCGAAGCCGCGGCGTTCTTGCTCGAACGGCTCGAGCGCGGCTGCGCCCTCTATCCCCACGACGACGAGCGTCAGGCTCTGCGCCGTGAACTGCTTGGCTATCCCGGCGTCGCCGAGCTGCGCCCGGTGGGTGTGCCGATCACCGGTCATCCCGTCCTCACGTCCCATCTCAAGAACGGAACTGCCGAACTTCGGCTGTTCACCACGCTCACGACCCTCGGCACGCCGCTCGACGTTACCGCGCAGGAGCTGACGATCGAGAACTACTTCCCGGCCGATCCCGACTCCGAGCGTTGGTTCAACGAGACGTCGTCCTGACCTTCATCACGTTTCATCCGTCGCACGAAGCTGACGTGCTTGATCGCGCAATCGATCGAGTAGGAAGGCACCACGACCACACCACCATGTCCACGCACGAGTTTCGCGGGCAAGGTCATTTCCATGACCATCGTCACCGCACCGGAATCGCCGTAAGGTCGTCGCGACGAGCGACGGCGGTTGCCAGCCAGCCGTCGACCTCGGCAAGATCCTTGGCAAAGGCAGGTCCCGCAGCGGCAAACCGTTCGCGTGCATCCCTGGCGAGGGCCAGGGCGTCGCTTTGATTGCGGTCGATCTCGAACAGCGCCTGGGCTAATGTGAAGTCGGTCCCAATCGCCGCCTTCGCGTCGACTTCACCGTCCTTATACAAAGCTTGCGCTCGTCGCAGGGGTTCGAGCGCTTCGACCGGCCGCCCCAGTTTCACGAGTGCGATGCCCATCCCGGTGAGGGGGTTCACGAGGGAAATGTGTTCCGAGCCGCGGATCTCCGTGAGAATGCGGAGCGCCTCGCGATCGTGCTCGAGTGATTCTCCTAACTTGCCGACCTCGCGCAACGCCAAGGCGACGTCATAGTTCGCCTCACCGGTTTGAGCACTGTCGTGTCCCCTCGTTGTTTCGACAATCGTGAGAACCTTCTGAAGGAGTTCGAGACCCCGCGCCGGCTCACCGAGTCCGATGTACGAAACGCCTTGGAAGCGGAGCAGCGCGACGATGTGCGGATGAGTCTCGGGGTAGTGCCGAATCAGGATCTCGCGCGCACGCTCGCAAGTCACCAGCGTCTCTGCATCACGGCCGTCGGCCGAGAGAATTCCGGCGATATTGCGAATGATGATCCCGACCTGAACGTTGTACGGGTCCAATGATGTTTCGAAGATCGAAAGGGCGAGCCTCGCATGCTCGAGCGCTCCAGCCGTGTCTCCCAACATGTCGAGAGCGATCGAAACGTTGTTGTGGGAAAGTCCGACGTCGGGGTGTTCGGGACCCAAAGTCCGGGAACGACGATCGAGGACCTGCTCGAGTACCCCCAAAGCTTTTTGGAATTCGCCTTGGTCCGCATACTCGAAGCCGATCCCTTCGAGGATCCGTATGGCCTCGAACTCGTCGTCGAGTTCATCGATGAGCTCGATCGTCCTTCGGACAGCCTCTGACTGTTTTTGGGGTTGAGAATCGAGTCGATAGATTTTTGCCATCTGGAAATTGTACACAGCCTCGCGCGTGGGGTCGTATCCGAGTCGGTCGATGGCTGCGCGTGCATGCTTGGCATATTCATAAGCTCGTTCCAGGACGCCGAGGTCATGGGATGCCAGCCCAATCAACGAAATCCATGCTTCCGCAGCATAGACGTCGTGTCGGCCCGATTCTGCGGCGAAGGCTGCATCGCGTAGGCTTTGTTCGGCTGCAGCGTACTCACCCATGAAGGTCTGTACCGTTCCTCGACGATAGAGGGCCTCCGCCTCGATCGGTCGATAGCCGAGGCGAGTCGCTTCGGACACGAGTCGGTCGACGACGGGGATGGCATCTTTGTATTGGCCGGCCTTCTCGAGTACCTCCGCCCGTACGAGCTCGCGTCGAATCGATTCCACCTGCGTGCGGGTGGCGAGGTCCGCGGGGATCGGAATGCGAGCCTCCAAAACCTCGACCGCCGAGCACGGCTCGAGCCGACCAACGCCACGAATGGCGTCCAACGCTCCCTCGATCACGATCGGATCCTCCGCGACGAGCAATGCCGTCAAATGTCGCAGACGATCCTGTCGGGAGTTCAGACAGTGGGTTTGCAAGTCGGCAAGCTCCGCCGATTGTTCGCCCCGTTTGGTTTTTTCGCAATGGTCGCGGTACGAGTCGACCCAGGTTTTGGCAAATGCATCGAGTTCCGCCTCGAGGTAGGTCCAGCGCCACACCGATTGGGGGGTGTCGTCTTTGGCGACCGCTTGCCGTACTGCCGCTTTCCGCTCGGCATCCCAGATTCCCGCGAGTTCCGTTGCACCGCGGCCACAGTGATGCTCGTCCGACGTGCGACGTAGTCCGAGAAGGACGGCGAAGCAGGCCAAACCGATGCCGGCCCATCCGGTCCAATACAGGACCGGTCGTCGTTGGAGAGCAAGCGCTCGAAGCAACGCCTCCATCGACGGGAAACGCTGTTCGGGCTCTACCGCAAGGCCTCGTACGAGCGCGTGACGCAGCCACCGAGGAATTCGCGGTTGGGTGGGGAACCGGACATTTCCGGTCGCGATGCTATGCGCGATGTCTTCGAGCGTGCGCCCGGTGAACGGACGCTTTCCGTAGAGTCCCTCGAACAGTGCAACGCAAAAGCTGAACTGATCGGAACGGGCATCGGTATGACCCCGCTGGTTGTGTTCGGGTGCCATGTACGCGGGGGTCCCCACGACGATGCCAGGGTTCGTCAAGACCGAAGCCGAAGCACCGTGCGGAACGTGAGCGTGGTCGACTTCGTTCGCTGACGGATCGAATGACGTATCGGTGCGAACGGGATGCACGAGACCAAAGTCGGTCACGCGCACCCGGTTCGAACGATCGACGAGAACGTTTTCGGGTTTGAAGTCGCGGTGGACGAGCCCCGCGTGATGGGCCGAGGCCAAACCCTCACCAGCCTTGGAAAACACATCCAAGACCTGCTTCCATGAGCGAGGTTCCCGTTGCAACCATGCCGCAAGCGTTTCACCGTCGATCCATTCCATCGCGATGAAACATTGTCCTTCGACCTCGCCCACGTCATAGACGATTGCGACGTTGGGATGTGAGATCCGTGCCATCGCTTTCGATTCGCGTATCAGCCGAGCCTTGATCTCGCTCGACTGTGCGAACTCTGGTCGGACGAGCTTCAGCGCGACGGTGCGATCGAGTGCCGGATCCAAAGCCGCGTAAACCACTCCCATACCACCAGCTCCGATCAGCCGGAGGATCGTATAACGACCCCATACGGTTCCTGATCCGAGCAGCGCGGGCGATGTCTGCTCGAGCGTGTCCTGCAGCAGCGTGCGACTCTGGTTGGATTTGGCCAACGCAATCATGAGTCGCCGACACGACGTACAGTCGTCGACGTGCGCGGCGATCCGCTCGCCTTGGACATCCGCTCGCCCGGCGAGAAAGTCCACCAACGTGTCTTCCGTGAAGCAGTCGGGTTCACCGGGGGTGGGCGGCACGACGCACGGCTCGTTCATTGACGAGGAGGGATGCTCTGGAAAAACTCCCACGCCGCGCTCGCGATCTCGCGGCCGAAGAAATCGTGGCCGCCACTATGTTCACACCAAACGACGTCGTTGCCGACGCTACAACCCTCATAGAGCACGCAACTACAATCACTATAGCTCCTGTCGCCGCCCATACACAATGGCGCCGCGGGGGTGGCGATAGAACTGGCGGTGCAGGAATTGAGTTGGAGATAGAAATCGCGCGCCTCTTCGCCCAGTTCGAACGAGGACAATGTCGTCACGTCGGCCTGCCCGTGCAGTATGTGAGTGGCCACCGGCCCCTTGCAAAGGCTGGTATCGAGGTCACCGACCCCCCAGCCCGAGACCGGGGCGATGGCTCGAATCACGTCTCCACGGAGGCAGCCGAGCAAGTTCGTGAACGACGCGCCATTGCTGAATCCGAAGCTGAACACCCGCTCACGATCGACACAGTACGTCTCCGATACCCAGGCCAAGAGCGTGTCGAAAAAGTCGACGTCGCGGCTGTAAATTTGGTCCAAGGAAAAATCCCAGCCGAAGCGTGCGTCAGGGAACTCAGGACCGATGAACTGCTGGCCGAGCGGTAGGACGATGATCGCGTCGTCGGTGGCAGCTGCATTCACGACCGACGGAATCAACAAGCCAAGGCTCTCGGGTTGCTCCACACTGCGGCCGTGCCAGGCAAAAACCAACGGGTAGGCGATATTCGGGTCGTAATCCAGCGGGACAAAAATGTCGAACTGCCGCTGTTCGGGAAACATATCCGTCATCGTCAGTAATCTGCGCCCTTCGGGAGCCGCACGGCCGCACCCACTCGGTGGTGGGGTCGCTTGCCCGTCGTCGGGCGAGGTTTCTCCCCCCGTGGACGCACTGGAGCCATCCGTCGTCGTCACGGGCGAGGGGTCGCCTCCGCCCTCGGTGCCCAAGCCCTGTTCGCTTCCGCCCGGGTTCTCGCGCCCTTCGGACGCGGTCTGCTCGTCACCTTCGACGTCCTGCGCGGTCGTTTGGTCGAACGCATCGGGGTCGGAGCTCGAAGGCTTCTCCGACCCGCCATCACAAGCGATTGACAAGCAGCATGCGGCAACAGCCCAGGAACGATACGTCATGCTCGCACTTTATTCGATGGTTCTGAAATCGTCGATGTCGAGATCGACGACCCCAGGTCACGGGTCATAGCGATGGGGTCGGCCGGATGGTTTCTCGAGCCTGCGTCGGTACGATCGAGGTCCGTCCTTCCCACTTGCCGTATTCACCGATGCAGGTGAACCGCAGCGTCGTGAACTCGACGTGGAAGTCTTTGCGACGCCGCTCGACCATCGCTACGGCATGACGCTCCGGGCCTTCGATCGCACTGCGACCGTGGACCATGTCGGTCATCTCGCGCGCCGAATGCCATACCGTGAACGTCGAGATCGTCCGCAACGGTCGCGTGGCCGCCAACGCGAGCGTGGTCCCCGGGTGATCCCGAACCAGGCGCTCGACCGGCACGCCCCATCGGATGAAGCGGGGGGCCTGCAGCAACTTCAAGCGCGCGACGGTCACGGCGACGACCGGTGCGTCCGGATCGGTTTCGCTGGCGATCGCGGGCAGGCCATCGAACGCGGCGACGTGCCCCCACCGACGGAGGAACTGCAGACGCACGTGCCAGCCTTCCGCGAGCGCGCGACCGAGGGACGTACGCTGCAGGAAATCGTCGATCGCCGACTCGTCCTCCCACGCGGCGAACATGGCGAGGCGACGGATCTGCCACCTCGCAGGCGAGATCAACGAGACGCCGAGGCGCATCGGCATCATGCATTCGGCGTGACGCAGCCCCGCGACCGTGGCCGGCGTGGGCGGGCGGACGATTGCCGACACCGTGGTGACGAGCCCCGGCTTCGCGAGGTGGAAAGTGTGAACCACCATGAGCCCACGGTAGGTCGCGAAGCGGACGTTCGGCAAGTGTGTGGCGTGTCGGCATCGATCTCGAGCCGCGCGACAGCCTCGTCGTTGGCGGCTAAGGTTGAAACGTGGTCTGGCTCGGCGAACGTCGTGGTGACCTGGTCGACTGGGTGACCCAGCGGTGGGTGCAGATCACCGGGCGCCGAATCGCGCTCGCGGACGCGCCGTGGCTCGCCGGGCCCTCGGGAACGGTGCGAGAGATCGGGGCTGACTTTTTCGCCCGGTGGGGCGAATCGCACGGCATGCAGGTGCTCACGCCCGGTCCCGAAGACGGTCTCGTCGACGGGCTGGCTGCACTCGCAGGGCCCGGCTTCGATCCGCAGGCGGTGCATCCGACGATCCATGACTTCTATGCCCACACCGCGGCACACGACCTGCGGATCGAGAGTCGCTGGTCGGGTCCGTTCCGGGCCGTCGGCTGGTTGATCGCTCGAATGTTCGCTCGCCGGCTCGGGCAGCTCAACCTGCCGCTGTCGAACCACGAACTACGTGGCGGGTTCGACAGCCGAATCATGCGGCTCGGCGACGCGCAGGGCCAGGTGCGTCATACCGCGTGGATAAGGACGGCGGTGGCGACCGGCCGCCCCGCGTTCGTCGGCGAGTACGGTACTGCGATCATTCCCGGCCACGCGGGCCCATGCATCAAGGTCGTCTTCCCTCTGCCCAACGGCAACGCGATCATCGTGCTGCGGCCGCGGGCGGATCCGAATGAAGGCCTGACGCTCGTGAGCGACGGCCGTCGCTTTGGCGATCCGGGATTCTACTTCACGGTCCTCGCCGAGCCGGGTGAAGTCTGGGTCCGCTACGTGCGAACGATGAAGGAACAGCTGAGTCTCCAGGCCCGAGACCGTGCGATCACGGCATACCACCGCTTCGCCGTGTTCGGGCTTCCGTTCCTCGAGTTGCGCTACGACATCGATCGTAAACCCGACAGCCGCGGAGTCGTCATCGCGGGCGACGGATAGTGGGTCAACGACCCTGCAAGAGCACTCCGGCCAAAGCGAGCAACACCACCACCACGAAAAAAGCGATGAACGAACGCACGAAGCGACGCTGCAGCACTTGCCCGCGTTCCGTGAAATTCTCCGGGTCGAACCAACGGATCCCGTGGAACAACATTTGACCGAACGAATTCTTGCCACTCAGGTGAGCGAGTGACGCGAAGCCATGCAGTACGGCACTCAGCCACGCTGCAACCGCGACCAACACCAGCGTCGCGAACACGGCATCCTTCATGGTGCGAGTATCCTCGACGGATTCGTGTGTGACCAGACACCCGCGCACCCACGAGGCCCCCCCTTCCGACATCGAGGTCGCGCGGAAACCCATTTCTCGCCTTTGGGTGGCAAAGGCCTCCCACGCTGCTGAGCAATGACGGACACGGGCGCGGCGTGTGACGGCGGGGTCGACTCAGCGCGGCTCGAGCTCGACGGTCGCCGTGCACCTGGTCTCGGGCGGAGCGATCATGTCGACGGCGATCGAGCCCGTGAACGTGCCTGACCAGTCGTCGTCGAATCGTTGCAGCACGATCCTCTGCCCCAGTGCACAGTCGGGGCCTTCCACGGGCTCGTAGAAACCCTCATCGCTGCCCCAAGACGCTCCGTCGACGGCTGGACTCGCGTCGACGCCGTCCACGGAAATGGCGATCGCTGCGTCGATCGCCACGCTCTGGTTCAGGTCCATCGAGATTCTGGCGTCTCCCTCGTCTCCCTCGACGCAGGTGCGCACGAGCACGGTCACCTCGTCCCTGGGTCCGGGCAGCTCGAAGTCGAGCTCAGCACTGTCGCACAGCTCCCACTCGACACAGCCGGCCAGTGCAACGAACGAGATAGCCACGAGCCAACGGTCCCTCATGGTGCATCCTCCATGGGTTCGAAATGGAGGTCGCACGCGTCCTCTGGGCCATCGTAGGTGATGGCCTGCATCGTGGCGACCAAGACCCCCGGGTTTCGGTCGTCGCGCGTGACGTCGACCTCGATACCCTCGGTGCAGGAGCCGGGGATGGGTCCCTCCAAGTCTTGGGTGTGCCCCTCGGAGGACATGTCCGGTGCCGAGGGTACGCTCACGAACAACAACGGCTCGTCGAAGGGGTACGGGGACGTCCAGATCTTCAAATCGGCGACGTCGCCCTGCTCTGCGTTGCAGGCGAACAGGAGCGTCCTCCATTCGTCGTTCCGCTCCGGGAACGCGAGGAGGAGCGTTGCCGACGCGCAAGCGGGTGACCCATCGTCTTCGCCGGAGGCACATCCGAGGGTCACCACCATGGCCCACGCGCCAAGGGCATGCCAAGGTTTCATCATCCGGTGGTGTCCGCCGGAGTTCGAGTGATCACGTCGGCGGGAAGTTTCTCGACCCCGTCGGAGTCGATGGGCCCGCTAGCTGCTCGTTCATGGACTTGCGGAATTTCCGAGCTCGGGCTCGACAAACTGCCCTGCGAAGCTTGGTGGATTCTCCGTGGACCGGAAGATTGGGCGACTGCGGCTCTACTTGTGCAAGAGTACGAACCCTACGAAGTTGAGTTTGATCCCAATCTCACGTGGTGTTCTCGCATGTGTACGATCCTCCGTAACCCGCATTCGTGGAACAAACCTGGCGCGTCAAAGGTTCGTTGGATCGTCCTACTCGTGTTGCTCGCCGCTTGTGCGATGGCAGCGATCCATTTGATCCAAGTCAGGCGTTCGCACGCCACGCTCGACGAGGAGATCGCAACGCTCAAGACTCGGCTCCAGCAGAGCGATGCAGAGTTTTTGCCACTTGGCTTCCTCACCGACATTGAAGGAACGACAATCGCGTGTAGTCACCTTGGTCGGCACGAGGACGCAGCCGAACTCGAAGAACTGGGTCGACTGGCCGTCTACGAGCATGTTCTCACACCCTGGGTGCACGAACTCGAGCAAACGCTACGCAAGCCGATTGAATACGTGCAAGACCAGATGGTGCCCGACCGGCAAACGGTGCTCGACGACCTCCGGACCGTACTTCTATTGACGGGCCCCCACGAACCGTATGAGCCAGGGCTCAATCCGATACAGCGAAAGTGGCTTGTTCCGAAGCTCCTGAAGATGTGGGGCGAGCGTCGCGAATCTGTGTCAGACGACGAAGCCCGACTTGCGGCAACGGTCTTGTACGCGGCCCTTTTGGGCCTAGACGACGGGACCTATGAACTCATATCTCGCGACCCGTCCGTGATCCGTCATGCCCGCAGCCTGTTGGACGAGCTGCATGCGGACGAGCGCATGTTGATGCACTTCTTTGTGGATCTTCTGCCAACGCAGAGCTCCATCACAGCGTTCGTTGGCCTTCCATTCAAAAGCGATGATGCTCCGCGGCAACTCTACACGCGTGAGACATGGGAGTCTCGCATCAAGCCCCGCCTACGACGACTCGACGTCGAAAATGAAGATGGATGGGTCCTTGCGCAGCCAGAATGGCCATCCAAAGCCGTGGAGCTTCAAACTCTGTATTTCGAGCGCTACATCGTGGAATGGGATCGCGCTGTCAGCAGCGTCTACCTCGACCTTTCGGCGACTCCATACAGGACGATGGCTCAACCTCCAGACATCTCGCGACTCTCCGCACTGGTGGATGTGGTTCCGAGCCCGTTACACGGCATCTTGCAACGTCTAACCTACGAAACGCAGCTCGAGGATGCACTCCCGATCCCTGACGTGCATGAAAAATCACGCGTGACCGCGGACGACGTCGGGCAAGAGTTCCAGGAGCTCGTCGCGTTCGAGCGAGACGGTGATTTGGATCGCGTTGTCGCACATCTGAAACGACTTCGCGATGCGCTTCGAATCGAGGAAGAAAACCACCACGACTATGAAGCCTATACCAATGTGGAAAGGGCCTTGACCGAAATTCGCCCGGAACTCGAAGCGATCGCCGAACAGGAGCGAGGTTCATGGTCCCCCCTGATCGAGAGTTGGATTCTTCCGTTGGCATCCACTCGATGGCGGGATGGAGGTTGTGCCTTTGACGCGCACGTGCTTCCACTGTCCTATTGCCGCTACGTCGTGCGGCCGTTTCGGACGGAGATCCTTCGGATGTTTCCGTTCTCAGAAGGAGGGGCTGATGTCGATCCCGAAGCCCTCGATCGAATTCTCAATCCGCGCACAGGGGCTTGGTCGTATATTTACGATGAGTACGTAGGCCACGGGATCGTCCGTATGGACGACCGGTATGAAGTCCGAGAGCCTCCCGAACGGTTCAAGCATTGGCATCCGTCCCTTCACGCCTTTGTCGTTCGAATGGACCTTCTTACACGGGCCTTGTATCGCGATCGTTCCAGTGAGATTGGCGTTTCATTCGAGGCAAGAATGCTGCCACCGCTTGGCCCCTATGAGGCCGACCTGAAACTCGGCGAAGCGCTCGTCGAGGGCGACGACTGGACATTGCTGTCGTGGCCGCAAAAGTCCGACAGCATCGCCAGGCTGCGTGTCATTCGTCGAGATGGCGGTCGACCATACACATTCGAACGCAAAGGTGTATGGGCATGGTTTCGGTTGCTTGCTTTGGCGTCACTATCGTATCGAGATGGCCGACTTTTCGCACGATGGGACATGAAACAAAAGGATGCGGGCGCAATAGAAGTCGAGCTCCGAGGAACTGACGCAAACCCGCTCTTCGCCGACTCAGGGTCGCCTCGTCTGCTGATGGATGCGTTCCGCGATATTGAAGTTCCGCCGGCGTTAGTTGAGGAAACACCCCCATGCAACAACATCGAAGCGGTGTTTCGCAAAGTCCGCCTCGACCTACCGTTCGCCCAGGAACACGAATAGCAATTTTACGGCCTACGGCGTGCTCCTTGGGGCGAGAATGTAAAAGTAGGCGATCGTCGTCGGCGATCACGGCGAAGCAGGACATCGGCAAAGGATCCGCACGCTGGCTCTCACGTCTCTGGCCATGGTGCACGAGCCGAGATTCCCCAGTCCCTTGCGATGCGAGAGCCCACGAACCAGTAGATCGCGAGCATGGCGGGCCCCGGGCCGCCTTCGATCGTAACGGACCAGCGTACCGCGACACGCTCGCCACTCTGCACCATGTCGAGGATCTCGAGGCGAACGTCAGGAGCCAACCTCAAGATA